>ENA-OPAO01000475-OPAO01000475.1-human-gut-metagenome-genome-assembly--contig:-NODE-475-length-33893-cov-29.031385_pt1 | contig 33893 bp, 37 predicted proteins | sample MGYA00241054_ERZ501424 | MGnify/ENA primary metagenome ERZ501424 (study PRJEB25962, sample SAMEA2042623) | human gut metagenome | biome: human gut; feature: human-associated habitat; material: faeces...
CGCTGAGCTGGGCCTATGCCGGAATCTCTCCCACAGAAACCACCGAAGAGCCTAATTATCTCTATTGGAAAGCGCTCTGATGCCCAGTCGGATAGGGCACGGAAAAGGAATGGAACAGCACAATGACCCAGGGAAAGCACTTCGCTGCCGGTGGCGATCACTTCGCCGCACTGCCAAACAAAAAGATTCACACTCCGAAGGGGATCGCGCGTCTGACCGTCACCGCGGCGACCATGGCCGCCATGACCGGATCGAGCCTCATCTCACCGTTCACGGCATTCGCCCAGACCGGTGACGGGGGCACGCAGCACCCCGCCGTGATGTCGCCGATCGCCGCCCACGCCGGCGCGGCATCCGGTACCGGTGCGAAATCCGCCGCACAGACCATCGCGGACCTGCAGAAGGCAGTCGACGAGGCGAAGGCGAAGGAGGACGCCGCCAAGGCATCCTACGATGAGGCCGCCGGTCCCTACAACGAGGCGGCTTCCGCCCGCGACCAGGCCAAGGCATCCTACGATTCTGCAGTCAACGCCGGTACGGCAGCTGACCGAGCGGCAATGGACGAGTACGCCCGTCAGGTCGCAGAGGGCAAGGACGCCGCCGATGCCGCCGGCAAGGACCTCGAGCAGGCGAAGGCGGGTCTCGCAGACGCCAAGGCGGATGCGTCCGAGAAGGACGAAGCGTACCAGTCCGCCCTCAAGGCGGCCCAGGATGCCAAGGACGCCCTCGATAAGGCCAAGGCAGATGCCGTAAGCGCCACCCCGGAGGCAATCAGTGCCGCCGAACAGGCCGTGCGCGACGCCCAGGCTGCCGTGGAAAGGGCACAGGCCGGCCTCGCCAACGCCAACGCGACGCTTGCCGATGCCCAGTCCAAGCTGGTTGCGGCCCAGTCTGCAAAGGATTCCGCCGACGCCGTCCTCGCCGCAGCCCAGCAGAACAAGGACGCGGCGGATGCGAAGGCCGCAGCCGCCAGCGCCGCCTACGAGAAGGCGAAAGCAGACCTCGCCGCAGCGGAGGCAGGCGCGAGCGGCCCGGAGTACGATGCGGCAAAACAGAAGGTCGCGGACGCGGAGGCAGCCCTCGCTGCCGCACAAGCGACACAGTCCCAGTGCGAGTCCGAGCTCGAGCAGGTGCAGTCCGCCGCGGCAACGGCACAGACCGAGCTAAATGATGCCCAGGCATCCCTCTCTGCGAAGCAGCAGGCCGCGGTCGATGCCGCGTCCGGCGTGAACGACGCCCAGTCCGCACTCGATGCCGCGAACTCCGACCTCGATGCGGCCAAGCAGGCGAACGCCGATGCCATCGCCAAGCTGGATGCCGCGAAGCAGGCTGTCAAGGACGCCGAGTCCGCCAAGGCAGCCGCCGACGTAGAGCTCGCGAACGCCAAGACCGCAAAGGATACCGCTGACGCGGCCGTGACCGCCGCCCAGCAGAAGGTCGACGAGGCACAGGCGAAACTCGACTCCGCCGACGCACAACTCAAGCAGGGAGCCATCGGCTTCTTCAAGGCCATGGGTGCCGATTCAGCCATCGAGATCATCCAGAACTGTACACACAAGGACTACACCGAGGTCGGAAACAGCCTCGATGCGACCAGTCTCGACAACATGCTCGCGGCAATCCCGTACATGAAGTCCATCAACGAGTATCGCAAGTCCGTCGGTCTCTCCGAACTCCAGGTCACCTATAAGCTCATTGCAGCGGCGATAGCCAACGCAAACTATTCCGATGTCAAGTTTGGACATTCCATGCAGTTTGATACGAGCGAAAACCTCGCATGGAACTATGGAACCGATCCGAAGCCGCAGTGGGTGGACCAAGAAAAGGCTTTCTTCGATCAGGCAGTTCAGGAGCTCTATGGCGTCACCGGTCTAATCGGTAAGGATGCCGTAGACTTCTACAAGTCGCATAGTGGGATTGAATCCTATGTCAACCAGCATTTTAAGGTTGCCGGATATCCCGCAACTGTCGGTCACTACCTGCATGTCATCAGCCCTGAAATCGGCTATATGGGCATGGCGGTTTGCAGCAAGGGAACCATGAACGGCTGGAAGACCGACAGCTTCGATACCGCAAACCTGGGTTGGGCAGGCTCCGGTTGGAACATGAACCCCATGTCCGTCGACGAGTACGAGCAGAAGCTGACCTCCTATATCAACGGCCTCAAGAACGCCAAGAGCGCACTCGACGTAGCCAAGGCCGATCTCGCATCCAAGAAGCAGGCAGCCGCCGGCGCCGCCACAACCGTCCAGCAGAAGCAGGTCGCGGTGGATTCCGCACAGGCAGGTGTCGATGCCGCAAAGCAGGGTGTTGCCGATGCCCAGCGTGCCGTCGATGCCACCAAGGCTGATGTCGCCGCCAAGCAGCAGGGCGTCACGGTTGCCCAGACCGAGCTTGATGCGGCGAAATCGGACCTCGATGCCGCCAACGCGGCAGTCGATACGGCAAAGTCGACCGTACAGCAGAAGCAGGTTGCTTTTGATGCTGCCAACGCAGCCGTATCGACCGTACAATCTAAGTTGGATGCCGCAAAGGCCGACACCTCTGCCAAGCAGCAGAGCGTTGCCGATGCGAACGCCGATCTCGCGAAGTTCTTCCAGGACGTCGCCGACGCCAAGAAGGCGGTCGATACCGCAAAGAGCGTCCACGACGCGGCGGCAGCCGGCCAGGCCGAGAAGGCGGCAGTCCTCGCAGCCGCCGAGCAAAAGGCAGGCGCCACCGCACGCGCCCTCGCGGATGCCCAGCGTGCCGTCGATACCGCAAAGGCCGACACCGGCGTTGCCGCCGACAGGCTTACCGGCTCCCAGACCGATCTCGATGACGCACAGTCGAACCTTGACATCCTCACCGGTCTTGCCGCGAAGCTCGCAGAGGCACAGCAGCGCGAGCAGGATGCAGTAAAGGCCGTCAATGACACCAAGGTCGCCCTCGATGCCGCGAAGGCGGATACCATCGCCGCCGAGTCCCTGGTCTCCGCCGCCGAACAGGCGAAGGCGCAGGCAGACGCCAAGCTGTCGAAGCTGAACTCCATCGATACCGGCGCGGCGATCGCTTCCGGCCATGATGTGAACGCGGATGACGCCCTCAACGCGCTTTTCGCAGCAGCAGTCGAGGCACGTGCCAAGGTCGCGCCCGCCAAGGCCATCCTGGACGAGAAGCAGGCCGCGGTGGACGAGCTCCAGCCCGGCTACGATGCGGCACTCGCCGCCTACGAGTTGGCGAAGTCCGACCGCATCGCAGCGGAGCAGAAGCTTTCCGATGAGATCGCACGACAGGAGGCAGAGGAGGTCGCAAAGCAGGAGGCGGCATGCACCCCGAAGCACCTCGCCGGCAAGGATACCGCCCAGCCCGGCAGCCTCGCCCAGACCGGCGACCGCGCGGGACTCATCGGAGAGACGTTCGCCATCGGCGGTACCGTCCTCGTGGCGGCCGGCGTCTTCCTCGATCAAAAGAAGCGCCGCGAGCAGATGTAAAAGCGAGCCGGGCGTTGGATATCGGCTGGTGTCCAACGCCCGGTTTCATGGGCAGGGAGATCGGTGTGAGAACAAAGGCTATTATCGTTGCGCTTCTGGTGTGCCTTTCGGCACCTCAACTTGGATGTGCCAGCGTTGCAAAGCAAGAAAGGGGCTCTACGGAAAGGGCCGCCACAGCGGTAAAGAATAAAGACAAAAAGAGGCCAAGCGAAGAAAAGGCGACGCAAACCTCTGGAACCCAGACCGAGGAGAAGAAAGAATCCGACGGCAAGGACCAGAAGTCCGATGACTCCAAGGAGGAGGATAACAAGTCCTCCGACTCGTCGAAGTCGGACAGCAAAGGAGATTCCTCCCAGTCCAAGCAGAATTCCGGCAATTCGCAGGGTTCCGGCAGCACTAACTCTTCTTCCAACAGCGGTAGCCAGAAGAAATGGGTTGCCGAGCAGGGCCACTGGGAAACCGATTACAGCCAGGTCTGGGTACCAAATGTGGTATACACGCGTCATCCCCGCTATTGGGTAAACCACGGTGGAACTATGGTAGGGCCCTTCGATTCATCCGATGCCGCCTATGCTTGGATTATTAACGATGGCGAAAACGGCGGCATCGGAGGATCTGTCGTAAACGATTCGTATACCACATCTGAGGACCAGGGACATTATGAACAGCAGGCTGCGGGACAGCATTGGGTTGTCGACGTCGCCGGTCACTGGGAGTAACGCGCACCGTTCCTATCCTCTTACGTTCGGTAAATGTTTATTTATTTGTGGGCGGCCGGTTCAGCCGCCTTTTTTAGACGCCCAGTCTGGGAACAAACGATAGGAAAGCAATCAAACGAGAGGCCGTTCCAAAAGAATCCGGCGGTGCCGGATTCTTCGGGCAAAACCTCCCGCAAATTCAACCGATCTACAACTGTGACCATATGACTGTGCGCACATGTTAGCATGGTCATATGGTCACCTATTTATAGCTGCGATTATGCTGCAATAACTCAATCGTTAGTGCTTATTAAACAGCCAATCGAAGCCAGGCTTGCCCAGTGTTTGGCGCATCTGCCCCACCTGGATCTCCGTCTCCACGCCATCCTTGCCGAAGACGGCGCTCATGTTCCCAGCGGTCGGGATGACCGTTTTCACTTCGCCCGTAGTGAGGTCGAAACGTCGGCTGCTGACCTGGTTCTCAAGATGGATCTGACCATCGGATCCAAAGACACTCTGGAGCATGGCTGCCTCCTTGCAAGAAACTGTCGCCCCCAAGATAACAGACGGGCGGATCCAGCTCAGCATATAACGTTCGGTAATACATGACCATGTTAATGTAGTCATATGTTCACGCATTACAAGCTGGGACCTCATGTATTAGAGCTCGAGCTGCGCCCGTACGTCCTTGGCGTCTCGCGTCCGACCGTCATCAAATGGCTCAAGCCGGGCTGGCGCGATAAGCGGAATGAGGTCGTGAGGCGGATGGACGCCGGCAGCGTCACACCCATCCGCCTCACGGACGATGAAATCGCGTGGACGCCGGAGGCCGTGACCGTCAGGGCGTCCGGCGGGGAAATCATCGGGCTCGATGCGTGGGGCATGGCGAAGGTTCTTACCGGAGCCTATGGTCCCGACTCTCCCGGTCGTATTCCTACGATATCGCCCCTAAATCACCAATGTGTCAGATAAAGAATGATGCAATGGTTATGATCACGCATACGGCGGATGCGGCGACTGCGCCTTTTTTCCTCTCCTTTAGTCCGACGATTAGGGTTGCCGTAAAGTAAAGGGCGGAAATGCAGTCTATGGCAAGCGAAACGAGTTCCTTGGGCGGTTTCAGCAAAAGGTCGCTAGCAAAGAGTGATGCGAGCAGGGTAAAGCCGATTGTGTCCAAGTATCTCGATTGATTTTGCGACAGCATGGCAACTGCCTTTTAGAACAGGCAAGTGAAAAGTCGGTACGATGCCCTCGCGGTTGCAAACAAGGCGCCGCCAGGACCTCTTGTCACGAGACCGGCAATAACGCATTTTCTCGGTTTCCAGCTCATGACAGACCCCTCTCTCTCATGGTGAAACGCATACATTATGTGATATGCACATTATCTCGCTAATTAATTTCAATATCCATCATCTAACTAAAGAATACTGACTCGCTGGTTCAGCGACGATGCGTTTTTACCCTTGCGTTCCCACTCGCCGCGTCGGCGGTCGGAAGGGTCTCCGTCTCGCAATCAGCGACCTTGTAACCGTATCTGATGACTGTAGGTTAAACCAACCTACAGCCATGAGCACGTTAACGTAGTACTATACTAATTACTTAACATGCTCATATATTTCTAACTGCGACTTAGAATTACTTAATATAGTCACATGTTAATGTGCTAATATATGACTATGCTATTTCAGAAAGGGGAGGACATGACGACGAACATCCTGCTAGTCAATCAGAAGGGCGGCGTCGGCAAGACGACGTTCGCCGACGAGATCGCCTGGGGTCTCGAGCGCCGCGGCCACAAAGTCGGATTTGGCAATCTCGACCCTCAGGGCGGCGCGAACCACGAGAAGAACCTGCTCGACGACGAGGACGCCGTGAATGTCATCGACACGCCGGGTTTCCTGAGCGACGACACCGCCGAGTATGCCAAGAATGCGGATATCGCAATCATCCCGGTGCAGCCCGGCACGCTGGGCCTGAAGCCCATGAAACGCACGATCAAGGTCATCACCGAGGCCAATCCTGACTTGTCGTTCGCAATCATCGTCAACAACTTCGCGGCGAACCAGACCGTGGACAGACAATTCCTCGAGCTTCTTGAGGCCGATGACCTTCCCGTGCTGGGCACTGTTCCGACCGCGGCGGCATTCAAACAGGGCGCGGCCCTGGGCAAGCCCGTATACGAGATCGCGAAAAACGGCAAGGCCGCCCAGGCGATTGAAAACATCCTGAACGAGCTGGAAGAGGTGCTGTAAATGGCAAAGTTCAAAAAGGCGACCTCATACTTCGACGTCGCAGCGGAGAAGGCCGAGGAGAGGCAGCAGAAAATCGTTGAAAGCGCATCTGAGCCCCAGAAACCGGCTCCTCAGGTGCGGAAAGCCGGGCGCCCCAAAAAGGGCGCTGAAGGGGCATCTGAGAGGCTTGTTCAGCTGTCCGTGTACGTTCCGGAGAGTTGCCGAAAACGTTTGAAGCAAGTGGCGCTCGAGGAGGACAAGTCCGTATCGGATATCGCTCGGGAGCTTTTCGATCGCTATCTGGCCGAAAAAGAGTTCTAGTTGAGTTAACGGGCACCGAAAGGTGCCCGTTTTTCTTTTACTTTGGCCACTGAGAGCCGATTTAAGACCCCGTTTTATCTATCAGTGAGAAAACGGTCGAACCTCACCGATAGGACGTCTTATTTCCGATTCTGTAGCTCCCTGCCGGTAATTGAAGTGAGGTTGTTCAAATGTCGGTATCCAGATCAACCGGAAAACGGATTCGGCGTCATTGCCGAATTGTAGGGCTTGCAACTAAGTGGGATTAGTTCGCCCGGGGAGCCGAAGGCGACGCCGGCGCTGAGGGCTGACAGCGACGTAGTCGGGGAGCTGGGGCGTTAGCCCCCACACTTTTGGCCGAAGGCCATGCCAAGGAGCCGAAGGCGACGCGGAGTGAGGCATAGCCGAACGGAGGGCAAGGAGGCGCAGCCGACGCGCAGGGAGCCGTAGGCGACCGGAGGGCGAGCGTAGCGAGCGCCAAGGAGCGGTAGTGACGCGGAGCGAACGCAGTGAGCGGAGGGCAAGGACGATGGCTTTTCTTGTTTGTATATCGTTCGATTATTAAATGCTTTCTGGTGGATTTCTCTGTTTCCCTCTTGAGCTCAGACTAAGTGAATCTAATTCATTCTAGTCAGACTTGGTGGGTTGTATGAACCCATAGTTGTGGTTATTTCAACCCATAGTTGTGGTTATTTCAACCCATAGTGCATGGGTTAACTGAACCCATAGTTGGCATGGGTTATTTCAACCCATAGTCTCGTGAGACAACCCATAGTTGATAAGTTGGCCCAGGTTAACACAGGCTCAAACTATGGGTTGAAATAACTATTTCGGTACTTTTTGGCGTTTTCCGATCGCTTTCTATGGGTTGAATTAACCCATAGCCGGAAAAGTGGCTTAAATTTTCTATGGGTTCTTTCAACCCATAGCTCTACCGTCACAGAAAAGCATCCGCGATCCCTGTGAGCAAGTCTATGGGTTGTCCTAACCGATAGACTTGCTGAAGAACCGTTATTTAACCCCCTATCAATAAAATTATTTTTCGTCTAACTATAGGTTAAACCAACCCATAGTTAGACTGTAGGTTGGTTTAACCTATAGTTTGTAAGGAAAAGAAATAGGGCTATGGGTTGTATGAACCCATAGCCCTTCAAACTAGGCAGAATGCTTTGCGTCCCACTGAGCTTTGCGTTTCGCCGAATTCTCAGCACGTTGCTTTTTCTTGCCCTCCTCGACTTCGAGTCTGCGCTTAGCGATCGCCGTCATATCGAGCCGGTACTCAACCGATTTGTTATTCCCGCGCGGCGACTTAATCAAAAGACCGAGTTCGACAAGTTTGTCGATTCTCTTTTTAACATTCGAGCGATCCGACTTGACGTCAGCCGCCATGGTGGCAAGGCTGATGTAGCAGGTTGATTTGTAGACGTCCTTGCGCTGGAACGACCAAATCCGCCCCATAATATCGGTGTCGAGCCTAGGCAGACCGAGCTCGAGCATCCATGGCGGCTTGATGATCGCGACCTTCTCGCTGACCATATCCTGCACCATGTGGGCGACACGGGACGATTCATCCGATGCCCGGCGAAGTACCTCGCGGTGACTCTCACTATTGGCCATGGCGGCATCTGTGACGGCCTGATTCGCGAAATCGGACGCCGTCCCCATTCCAGACGGGTTTGCGGGACCGGACGGGTGGCTATCCGTGTCCCACGGATAGCCACCGCCCACATCCGGTTTTAAATTTTTGGTATCCATAAACTAGCCTCTCGTTGAGGCTATCTAGCCATCAGCCGAAGTAATGCCATAGTATTTTGGTAGTACTTCAACATAGGGGCCCAAATCGAAGCATACGTGTGCTAGGATTGCAGGTAACAGGCCAGAAAGCCACATTTGAACATGAAAGAAGCCCTTCTTACTTGGCGGTTAGGGGGCTTTTTTCATATCTATTTTTGCTCTTTAACACGCTCCAAAAACTCGGCGATAGCGATCGCCGCCATAGACGACTTAGCTACACCGCGACTCTTCGCGTAGTCATCGAGATCACGCCAAATTTCGAGAGGCAGAGTAACCTGGATTCTTTTCTTCTCCTCGGCCACTGCCATAGACAATTACCTCCTTCGTTGAACAAGCGAAATCGTACCACTACTGATTGAAACAAAGCGTATCACAAATACTGTCTAAAATACAAACTAACACAAAGTGGTACACCTAAATTCGCTAAATCTTTTCGCCGGCCAGATAGGCACTCGAGTTTCCAAAAGGGGTACAGGAAATTGCCGAAAAGGGCACAGGGGCGGCGAGTGATTCACCAAGAGTGAAGGTGGGCCCTCTTACCCAAGCGTTACTCGTTGCTTTGAATGGCAACGCACTAGGGCGATGGGAGTACTCGGGAGACCTGCCTGTATATTATGCAGCTGATTGAATGGCAACAGGGCCGGCGACGCTGCCGGCCCTGTAACTGTCCACGCGGGGCAGGCCGCGCATGTTGAGTTTAACGCATCTCGTGACTGTTCAGATTCCGTGCACCGGGCGATTTGTTTTGGTCGTTTAGCTGGGCTAATGGTGGTTATTGGCTGGTGGACTGGATGATTTGGACTAATAGTTGTTAATAGTGGCCGAACGAAGATCTGTTCAGGCTATTAGAAGCAATAGCAAGTACGGTCTTGGCTGGAAAACAGGTCGCGAGCAGGGAAGGGCCGAGCATGTACGGACCGGCGTTGGAATTTGAGGAGATCGGCGAGGAAGTTAAGGATGAGGTTCGGCGGCAAGTGATTGACAAGATCGTCGAGAGAGTCAGGGGCAAGCTCAAGGCCCGTGACGAGCGCGAAGACGATCCGTTTTGGGGTCGCGGGAATCAAGAACACCTTCGTCGAGCTGCGGAAAGGCTGGATTCCGGCGAGGGAGTGGAGCACGGATTGATCGAAGAAGAATGACGCTCTGCTAGAATCAGCAGCGCTGTCAGCAGCCCTTGTGCCGGGCAGAGCCCTCCATCCGATGGGAGGTGATGCCCATGACCGATTTCACCGAGTTCGTGAAGCTCCTGACCGCCCTGATCTCGCTCCTCACGGCCCTTGTCGGCCTTTCCAAGGCACTCAAGCAGGGTTCGAAGCCCAAAAAGAAAGGCCACCGTCGTTAAGACGATGACCTAACTTTCTAACGCAACGGCTCTGCCCAGCTCTCTACAACTTGGGATGCCGTCGGCACCATTCTACCCGCTTGACATTGCTGTTGTCGATGCGCCGTATCAAGAATCCACGGCAGCGCTCGTGGCGCTCGTGGTTGCAAAACAGCCCAACAAATAGCGGCTATTAGTCAGCTCGGCTGTCCAAAAGGCCTAATAGTTGCTAATAGCGGCCAGTTGGCAACGGATTTGGGCTATTAGTTCTAACAGTGCCTATACTATGACCCCACAAACGGGACAAGGTTTTCTATCCGCACGAGGTTTTAAAGTTTTAGCTGGAACAATCCGGCAGATTGGAGCACTGAACATGAGGTTCGAACGCCTCATGTCGCTCAAAATACGTCTCCTCAACTGCGCAAAGGAGAACGGTTTTTAGCGACAGGGAGACAATGGAATGATCTGGTTCACCAGTGACACGCACTTCGGGCACGAGAACGTGCTGAAGTTCACCGAACGCCCGTGGGAGACGATTTGGCAGATGAACGACGCCATCGTCGACAACATCAACGGCAGGGTCGCCGCGGACGACGAACTCTACATCCTGGGTGATTTCTCATTCAAGATGACCGCCCAGGACGCCTACGGGCTTCGCAAGCGGATCGCCTGCAGGCGCATCCACCTCGTCCCGGGAAACCACGACAAGGACTGGACCCAGCCGGCGGTCGCTGGCGCCTTCACCGTGGAGCCGCCGATCTGCGTGCTCAAGATCGACGGGCAGAAGATCATCCTGTGCCATTACCCCATGGCCGACTGGCAGGGCATGAGCCATGGATCGTGGCACCTCCACGGGCACATCCACAGCAGCGGCGGCGCGTACAACGAGTTCAACCGCAAGCAGGGCCTTCTGCGCTACGACGTCGGTTGCGATGCCAACGGGCACTCCCCGGTGAGCCTCGACGAGCTGAGGGAATGGTTCGCCGGAGTCGACGAGCCGTGCGGCCGGGTGAAATGGCCCTGGTGGGTCAACGAGACCGGCGACAGGCAGGTCGAGCGCGAGCTGGCGGCGTACAAGAGGGAAGAGGCGATCCGATGACGGTCTATGTGACGGGCGACGTCCACGGTGGGCTCGACATGCAAAAGCTCAGCGACTGGGAGCTTGGGGATAGCCTTGGCAGCGACGACTATCTGATCATCGCCGGCGACTTTGGCTTTCCGTGGGACTTCTCTGCCGAGGAATGCGCCGATATCGCCTGGCTGGAGTCGCGCCCCTATACCGTGCTGTTCGTCGACGGTAACCACGAGCGCTTCGACCACTGGGCGGAGCGCCCCATGGAGCTATGGCACGGCGGGCTGACGCAACGCCTGTCGGACACCTCGCCCATTCGGCGCCTGACGCGCGGCGAGGTCTTCGAGCTCGACGGCTCGACGGTCTTCACCATGGGCGGTGCCACGAGCGTGGACAGGGAATACCGCGTGCCGTATTCCAGCTGGTGGCCTCAGGAGCTCCCGGACGAGCGCGATTTCGATACCGCGCGGACAAAGCTCGACGAGGTCGGCTGGAAGGTCGACTGCGTCATCACCCATACCTGCTCGACGCGCATGCTCTCGCCGACGCTCTACCCGGACCCGGGCTGGGAACGCCCTGATGTGGACCGGCTGACCGGATTCCTCGACGAGCTCGAGGACCGCCTAGACTATAAACATTGGTATTACGGCCATTTTCACCGAGACGGCAACCCGGACGAACGGCACACGGTGCTGTATGACCGGATCGTGAGACTCGGGGACAAACTCCTGCCGTGGGGTGCGTACTGATGACGGTCTATGTGACAGGCGACGTGCACGGCAGGGCCGAGTACGGGTCCAGCCGGTTTGCATTCAAAAATTGGCCGCTGGGCCGGACCCTGACGCGCGATGACGCGGTGATCGTGGCCGGCGACTTCGGCTTTGTCTGGGATGGGTCCAACGCCGAGAAATACTGGCTCGACTGGTTCGAGTCGAAGCCGTGGACCACGTGTTTCGTAGACGGCAACCATGAGAACCACCACGCCCTGGCTGGGCTGCCGGTGCGGGAGTGGAACGGCGGGCTCGTCCATGAGGCGCGACCGCGCGTGCTGCACCTGATGCGCGGTGAGGTGTTCGACATCGACGGGCTCACGGTCCTTGCCATGGGCGGCGCCGCGAGCAACGACAGGCAGTATCGCAGGGAGGGGAGGAGCTGGTGGCCCGAGGAGATGCCGAGCGAGGAAGAGACGGAACACTGCCGTTCCTCGCTCGACCGCGTGGGCTGGAGGGTCGATTGCGTTGTGACCCACGAGGCTCCTGCCGCCCTGGCAGAGGAGCTGTGCCGCGAGCGCGGACGCGAGTATCGGGGCGACCGGCTTCAGCGATTCCTTGGCGAGCTCGACGGGCGGCTCGGCTACCGCGCCTGGTTCTTCGGCCACTACCACGGCGACGAGTGGCGTGACGCCAGGCATCGCCTTATCTACCGAGACATCGTGTCGGTCGAAGATGCTGCGCCCGCTTCTAGAAACCTTCTAGAAGCGCTCTAGAAGGTTTCTAGAAATTAGGCGCCATATGGACTATTCCAATTCAAAAGTCTGGTCGAGGGAGTTCGACCCGGCACCAATCCCGTCGACTTTCACTTCGATGGGAGACATGTCGTTGAGGTCAAAAATCGACACACCGTCGCATTCGCCTCCCGGCGCAAGCCCTTGCGAAGAGAAGTGATCTTCCTGCAAATCGGCAGCAAACCCGCGAGATAGCATCTGCTTATTTTGATAAGCCGTGATGTAGCTACCAACAGCGCATGAATCTGCCGATCGGTTGTTAATGGCGTGCCAGCGAACAACGACAACCTTCCCGCCATCGCCAGTCGAGGAATCATGCACCTCGACGCCGGTGACTGAATACTTCATCTTGCCGTAAACCCCGTCTTCCTGCGCGTTATCAGAATCGGCGACCTGAACTGCCGTCTGATAATCGTCTGCCTGGCTGCACCCAGAGGTCATAACTAGGGCGGCTGCCAGAACACCCGCAGCCCCAAAGTTCCGAGCTAGGTTGATTGCCTTTTTAACAGAGAGATGCTCCATCGATTACTCCAAACTTAATTGTTTTTGAATGCCATCAGCCAAACAGCCAAGCCCCAATGAGCATGACCACTGAAACTGCCGTAAGCGAAGCCCAGACGGCATTTTGACGGGTGATGACACCGTTGATGGTGAGCGGATTTGCGCCGGCACCATCAATGACAGTCCAGACGAGTGGCGTGACCAAAAAGACGACTAGCCCTGCCGTTATCAACTCACGGCGAGACGGCCTTAGCTTGTCGGACATATCTACACGCCCCTCGTCTGGGTCATGACCTCGACCTTGGCCTCGGCCACGGCCGCCCGCTGCTCGGAGGCGGCGAGGCGGTCCTTGAGGGCGGCGACCTCGGCCATCAGGTCACGCTGGGCGAGGAGGGAGACGTTGAGATCGGCCTGAGCCTTGGCCGCGGCGTCGACCGCACCCCTCATGCTTTCAATTCGATCGTCTTTTGCGGCTGATTCTGCCAAGAGCTGATTGTTCTCGGAATCGAGCTTCTTGAGCTGCGAGAGGTAATCGGCGACGGCGGCGTGGAGCTCATCGTTCTCAATCTCCAAGCTCGCAGTATCCAGCTCGAATTTCTCTTTGATGGCGGCGACCTGCTCGACGCAATTAGATTTGATGCTCTGAATCTGTTCCATTGCACTTTTCTTGGCAGCGTCGGCGTCCTCGCGGGCAGCACGAGCCTCCATCGCGGCAGCTTCGGCAGCGCCCACGATGATGCGCTTGACCCGCTCGACCGCCTCATCGAGGACGGCCGATGCGTCGAGCGCAGCCTTCACGCCGGGAGTGGCGTTAGGGTGGTAGCCATCGACCAAGCGGGCGACGGTATCGGCCTGCGAGAGACCAAGGCTCGTGCTGATGTCCTTTATGGCGTCACGGGTCTCCGATGAGACATTCAGGCTGGTCATTTTCTTTTCGGACTGGACTTGGTTTTCGGCCATGATGCGGCACTCCAATCAACAACGGGCATGGCTCCGCCATGCCATATGGCTGGGAACAATGCACGGCCGCTGTTGAGTTGTCTTTTTCCTGCGATCGGTGAGTTCTAAAAAGGCGTCTCAAGTCATGCGTTCACGCAGGTTTTCGGTTAGAGAAATACCGCACCCTTATATAGTAACGCCGCCGCACTCGGGCCTATTAGGCAAATCGCGAAACGACAGACGGACTTATTTCCTGACGCCCACCAATCCGCGTTCACGAAGGATGCGGTACAGCGTTGATTTGGAGACGCCAGTCGCAGCGCAAATATCGGGAATAGGAGTCTCTCCTCCAAGATAGAGCCTTACTGCAGCATCGGCTTTGACGCCGGCAGTGCGAGGCCTGCCACCCACGTTGCCGCCGTGGCTCCGTTTGACGGCGATACCCTCGGCCTGGCGTTGCCTGATCAGATCTCGCTCAAGTTCCGCGGTGCAAGCATGGGTGCCAAGCACGAAGCGCCCGAATGCGGTATCTAGATCCACGGGCTGTTTCAGGGACGTGAGCTTCACGCCGAGGTTTCGAAACATAAGGTCATAGTTGAGCAGCTGCCTGGTCGATCTGGTCAAGCGCTCCCAGGATTCGACCACCACCTCGTCGCCCGCCCGCATCTTCTTGAACAGGCGCTTCTGCTGCGTCCGGTCGCCGTCCTGGGCACCCGTGACCTTGTCCTTGTAGATATGGCCATAGGCCACGCCAGCGTTCACCAGAGCCTCGATCTGGCGGTCCAACCTCTGGTCTTTCGTGCTCACGCGAGCATATCCGTAACGTGTCATTTCAGCCTCCTGCCTTGTATTTGATTTTCCCATGGGAATTGACGCGGAGGTTTTGACACTGGGTTTTGGCACTCGACGTTCACGGCATCGAGGGTTCGATTCTCGAGTGCCCAGAGGCATACCTTTTGAGACTGTTTAATTTGAACAATAACAGAGGTGTACCAGTTAACCGGGGTAGTCGCAGATTCGGTTAGAATTGATGTCACGGCGCATTCCGTGCGCGGGCGGCCGACGATTTGATCGGAGGTCACCATATGCTGAAATTCCTTAACGCGCTGGCCGCTCTTGCAACGGTCGGCACGTTCATCATCGCGTTTTTAAACTCGTATGAGGTTCGGATTAAGGTCCGTAGGCGTACGCGCGGTGCGGACAGTGGACGGCATTTGCGCCACAAGCGCAAATAAGAATGCCCGGGGGTCGGAGCCCGGGCATTTAACAAAGACTGAAAACTAGGCCGCCCGCGCTCCATGTTGCTTACACGGGATGCGTCGTTTTCTGTTGTCATTCTACCCTCTTTGGGCAGATAAAACCACCGTACGCTTGGGTTCTCATGCGAGTTCATCCATCATCCATGCGGCGTGATCGCAACAGTGGGAGCCGTCCAGGACGGCTCATCTTACAATCGAATGAATTGCAGCTGCCGAATTGATCTCCATAAACATGACGCGGCTGTAGAATGAAGCAGGGTCGAAACGAAGCAGTTCCCGGACAATTGGCGTCCGGCCAGACACTTCGGTTCGGCCCTTTCTCATGCGCATTTCTAGAAACGCCTAGTACGGATACAGGTCTGGACTAGGTCCACTCATCGCCAGCGACATGTATTCCGAAATGATTGCGAATCGCTTTTGATGCGGTGCCTGACGGCACCTATGATCCGCTCGCGAAGCTCGCTGACTTATATATCTCTTATTTACATCGCCCGGGGAGCGAAGCGACGCCGGCGCTGAGGGCTGACGGTTGGCACGCCTCGCGCTGATGACTTGCTGATTGTAATAACTGGTCGCGAGGTCTAATTAGCTTGGTGGTTGAATTGTTAGGCGGTGGAGCATCCACAGAGTCCGGGCACAATCGTGGACCCTCCCTAAATCTTCGAAACCAGCATTGCAGCTGGGAAAGCCTCACCCGCCCCTTGGCCTTTTGCTCGACGATCTCGCGGGACTCCGCATGGCTACGCCCATGCATCCGGACCGTTCGTTTTAACGCGCCGGCCGTCCTCACCGGCACCCCCGTACATGGCGGAACCCGGGGTTGGGCTCAGAATCCGTCACGGCTGCATGCTCATCGTGATCCTCTTTGCTTGACGTTGCGGCTTATCACCGCGACACGTGTGTTGCCACACGGCTATCCAACCAACTCCTGATCTTCGGCTGTTCGCCTACTTTCCTGCAGTTTTCCAGCAGGACAATCGCTCTGAATCCGGCACGCCGTCTCCGCCCAGAAGGGCCGAGGCGGCGCAGGGGTCACATGGAGGGCACTACCCCCGTCGAAGTCTCCGTAGAGACGGGACAATGAACCTGTACAGCTCAGTCTCCGATTATTCGAGCCCTTGGCTACCTTTTTGAACGGGTCTTAAACCCGTGCCGACCGGGAACGGCATATGTCCGCTCCCATAAAAAACGGGAGCCGTGCGAGCCGGCTCCCGTTTGCGTTTTCTAACTGTCATCCATAGCGTGACCTGCGGGTCCCTGCTATCATTGGATGTGCCAGGAGTGCTGTTTGCATTTTTAGCACAACTGGCAAGTAGAAACGCGAGTTGGTAGCTCGCCTCTACACCGTGCGGAGGTGTTGGTAGCACCCGAGCACAATCTTGATGGTATCACGCCCGCCCGTCTTTTCGGCGGGTGGGTTGCCATTTTTTTATGCCTCTACCTGCGGAAACTATAGTATACCTCAGTAACTCATGCCTCACCGCTCTACCGGGGCATGAGCGCTTTACTCCGCCCCGACAGGCAGTTCGAGGCTAGCGAGGCGTGTCGCCGCGAGCGTAATCGCCGCGATCGACGACGCGATCGTCCATCTGTCGCAACACGGCGCTACCGCTGTGCGCCTGGCCGGCGGCGCGAACGCGGTCGTCGCCGGCATCGACAACGCCGCCGGCGTAACGGTTGCGAATCTCCCTTGCGTAACCGCGCCGGGCAAGAAGCTCATCACGTACGGCGGGATCTTCGAGCAGATCTTCATCACACTTCGGTGCAATGAATTTAGGGAATGTGTTATAGGCCACGCCCTTGCTCGCTTTCGCCTGCTCGACCCACGCCGAGTATGCTTTCTTGAGACGCTTGATGTAAATCTCACAGCGTTTCTCGTACGGCAACGCTCGCTCGGCTTCCAACACGTTATTTCCGAAAGCCGTCTGCAACGACTTCAACGCGAAGCGCCCGTCGAGACGGGTCAGGTTGAAAGTGCACTTCGGATTGCCGGCCTCTTTGATATCGAGATCTGTCGCATAGACTCGATTGTTCTTGATGAAAATGTCTACGCCCCATGAGGCAAGTAATTTCTTGAACTGCTCCATATTCTTTACGCGACCTTCGTCAATCGCAATATGGATCAGCTCGCGCAGATTGTTTTTATAACTGTACTCTCCCCGATCGACAATCTCCTTTTCAATATCGCGCGGCTGACGATCTCGAATCTTTGAATTTCTCTTACCTTTTTCAAGTTGAGTAAGATTCCAGTCCTTGTCCATTTCACGAACCCATGAAGCGCGTTCGAATTTTCCGCGACGCCCACCAGTCTCGCAACGTTTGCCGGTCAGCAAATCGGTACGGTTGATCGCCATATGGACCGCGTAGCGTTTTCCCGCCTTATCGCTTTCCTCATGCAACGCGAGAATCACTTGTTGATGCGGATAGTGCTTCGCAAGCCATTGCTCCGCGTAGGCCAAACATGCATCGGGGGTCATCTTGCCTCCGTTGCAGCTGCACTCCTCGGGCAGAAACGCGAGAATCTGATGAAGCATGATTACGTTTTTGACTCCGGCTCTCGACGGTTTGTCGTGATGGAAAACCTTTCTGGTTCTATCCATTTTCGAAAACCAGTGGTCGCTCCATTCGATGTTCCAGCCACCACGCACAATCGCATCTTTTCCGTTGATGTATTTACGAACATTCTTTGCATAGCGCTCACTCGACACTCTTTTCTGTTTGATAACAGTCACTTCACATCACCACCGACGAAATAGCGCTTTTCAAACTCGTCGATGAAACGGTCTAGCTTACGCCCAACTTGATAAACCTTCTCAAGCGTGCGGAAAACAGCTTTCTCGTTGTACGCGGGAAGCCCTTGGGCGTTCAAAAAGTACATGAGCTGATTGAGATTCGTTCCTTCCTTCAAAAGCTCGTGATAAATTTTGTCGATCGACGCCCGATCGACATCGATTTTCTCGACTCTCCCGACAAGAGCAGTGCGACGCATGAAGGCCGACATCGACACGCCGAGTTCAGAAGCGCGATTCTCAATGGATTTTTTCTCACTTGGCGAAACCCGGATGCGAACCATCTCAGTTCGCTCTTCGTCTTCAGTCAGATCGACCCCGCGAGTCACCGCGTCATCGGGACGCAGGAAATACCTAATCAGTTCGGCCTCAGACATTTGGGCCTTTTTGGAAAACGCAACAAGCGTTTTCTTTTCTTCTTCACTCAGCGTTGCCTTGACTGTGAACGGACGTTTCGTACTCACGGACAGCTCCTCGAAAATGAACCGCACACCGGAGAGGCCTCCGGTGCAAAACCAGCTATTCGATTCGCTTTCCTTTTCGAGTGCTTAAAAATCGCCGACGCGATTTGAAAACGTCTCGCGAAAACTTTACCGCCGTGAGAGGTGGTAAAGCAAGATGTGTGGGAAAACAAATGGCCCGTATGGGCCCATTTGTTGCCACCCACACCCATCTTGCAATCTCCGGAACGGGGATTGGGCGAAACGCAGTGTAGACGTGGAATGAGAGGCCTCATTCCAAGCGAGAGGCCTCGCGGCGTTGTAACTGCGTGAAGACCGTGAGCGGAAGCGAATTTTTAACGCGAAGGATGCTGAGTGTTAGAGATTCGCTGTAGCGAGAGCGAAGCGGTGATGCGAATGCGAGGGATGCCGAGTATTTGCATCACCGCGCAGCGGGTTTGCGGCGCCCGCGACGCAAACCTTCGACTTTGTCGAATGTTTTTCGTAACGCCAGCGAAAAAGTTGAGGCAGCTTTCGACATTTCAATGACGCGGAGAGTCTTTGGTGAGACTCGTAGCGTTGTTGGATTGTCGAAAGGTAACGCGATTTGAATTACGGTTCGGATTAACGATTCGATTTTCATGCGGCGGCCAAGCCGCCTATGATTGCTCCCTCCGGTCGCTATCGATTTTCAAAACTCCCGTTTTGTTTTGAATCAATTTGAAATCCGAAATGAAAAACGAAACGCCCGCGCGAGTCGCTTTGACTTTTGCGCGGGCGCGATTCGGATCGGCCGAAAATCAAGCTGATGATATTTTGAGTTTCGCGTTTTAGATCTCAGAAACCAGATCTAAAAACTGCGGCGTTAATTTCACTTCGCCCACAGCATTACGGCGCGAGCACATCCAACGGAACAACTTGGACGCCGCGGTCGGTAACATAGGCTTGTGAACCAAATCCAATGATTGCAACTTTCGAAACCGGTGGGTTGTTTCCGGCAGCAACCATACGTTCCTCGACAGCAACAAGATTGTCAGATGCCTCTTCGATTTGAGCGGAGCTGAGCTTAACTTCAACTGGGATCCAGGTCCCGCCAGGAGCCGCAATGACTGCATCGACCTCTAAATCACGAGAATCATGATAGTGGTAGAGGCTCATTCCGTTTGCTCGCGCATAGACCCACAAATCATGGAGTGCCAACGATTCAAAAAGTAGTCCAAGCGTCTTGAAATCTAGCAGCAAGGTCTCCGGAGTCGCCCCGAGCGCAGCGGCCGCCAGTGACGGGTCAGCAAGATGATGCTTCTTTGATTCTCTTAAGTGCACAGGAGATCTCATTGCTGGATTCCATGCGGGAATATCGCGAACGAAGCTGACCCGAGCGAGAAGAGATATATACGATGCCGCCGTTTGTCTCGATACCTCTCCACCAAGATCAGCTACGAGCGTCTTGAGTGTCGCCAAAGTGGATTCATTGCGCGCAAGCGATTCGATAACAGCTTTGACCTTTTCGGGATCGCGTCGAGAGCCATCAACACGAGACAAATCTTCTTCGGCAACTATGCCGATATAACGTTTTGCCATCGCCGACGCAGCCAGCACATCGCGCCCGACCGCCGCGGGCCATCCGCCGCGAACAACGCACTCGGCAATCGAGGCAGAATCCAACGACCCGAAAGCGCCATTGAACTTTTCGCCAGAAATAATGCTCGACAGCTTAACCGCACCGCTAGATTTCCCAAGTTCGAAAAGCGTCATGGTATCCATGCGCAATTTAGCGAACCTTCCAGCACCACTGTGCATCGGCCGCTCATTGTCTCGCGGTGTCGCCGACCCCGTAAATATGAACTGGCCAGGCTCGCCGCCGCGGTTGTCGCACTCAAACCGTGCCGCGTCCCAAAGTTTCGGAACCTCCTGCCATTCGTCGATCAGCCGCGGCACCTCGCCGGAAACGGCAAGCGCCGGGTCCGTCTCGGCACGCAAACGATTCTCGAAGTTGCGCGACGGATCCATGAGAAGGAGCCTGGACGCCGCACGGGTCCCGGCTGTGGTTGTCTTTCCACACCATTTCGGTCCTTCGATGAGAACGGCACCGAATATCCCTAGCATCTGGTCGAGCTCATTTTCGATAATTCGAGTGTAGTACTTTTTTGGCATATTCTTCACCATTGATTACCAGCGCGTTTAACTAAATTTACCGTTTTCATTTAACCAGATTTTGCTTTTTCGATTAACCAGATTTACGCATTTCAGTTAACGAAACAGATTGAACATGCCGAGTCAAGCCACGACAGGCTCGCGTCGTACTGCGGCCTGGCGCCGCACAACCGCCAGTCGGAGACCTCGATCTCCTCGGTGACGGCATCGCGCCAAGGCAACAAAAGGCTGAAGAACCTGCTCATATTCTCGTGCAACTGCCTTGCCCGGACAGAGGGAAGATGAGGCGACCACTACGCCAGGTGCCGAGAACGAGGCATACCGCACGGCAAGGCACTCAAAGCGCTGACGCGAAAGAGGTTGAAGGTCACCTACGCGATCATACGGGACAGGGTGCCCTAAGCCACCTAGTCGAAGCACAGCACTCCGAACAGGCTGGAGTCCGCCGATCGAAAGGCCTGGCGTCAGCATTTCGCGATTCGATCTCGCGAACGACATTCCCCGGTTGACAAAACTATAGGAACACCCGTGCTGTTACCCCTGCCATGCGTGTGATTGAGTATCTGCTAGCTTAAGCACTGCTGAATATCGCGTAACAGCACCGCCGTTATCGTGTGCGGGCATCTGGCAGACGCTGGTCCCTGTGCCCTTTTATTGCTAGCACTCCATCTGCAGCGCTGCCGCATGATGGTCTCTCCCATGTCGGCCCAGATCGCGTCTATGTTGAACCTCCTCGTTCAGTCGACCGCATGGCGGCACGAGTGTAACGGGGTGCCTGGAGATGCATTTAATAGCGGTGCCTGACGGCAATATTCAGTCGGGAAGGCAGCGGTGCTGATTCGCAATACAGGTGGTGTCGAAAGGGCCTAGGACTCATGTGATTGCATAAGCCGCAACAGTGCTGAAAAGGCTAACTGCTTTTGTTCGTGCATTGGCATCATATTCATAAAAACAACCGGTCCCGACGTTGAATCTAAAATCATCGTTTAGCATTGATCCTGGCTGTTTCCAGAAAGCCACTAGTTTTTTAACTCATACATGAAAAGGAGGTGACGAAAATGGAGAAAGAGGAAATCGAGCTGGCCAGCGATAAATCGGCTTCCGACATCGAGATCACTGTTGAAGAACTTCTGGACTTCGGCATTGATGTTGATCAGGTTATACAGCGCCGCTGCTAAGGTCTGATAACACAATCGCCTCCGTTTAATGTGACGGAGGCGATTCCTATTCGCCCGAAAGAAAGGAGCTCAAGTTGAAGGTTGATTTCACTCTGATCAATCCGGTGAATCACTACAGGAAGACCCTTGTTGATAATCTGGCCATCTTGAATCTAAGGGCCGTTTCTGAAGCAGCGGGATTTTCAACTCACGTTATTGACTTTCAGCGTAAGTTCCTCGAAGAAGAAAAGACTTTTTCAAAAGAAATCTATCGGTGGTTCTCCGACGAAATAAAAGCAATCGACTCCCATGTTTTTGGTGTTTCGATCATGAACGCCTCTTATATCTGGGGCATCATGATAGCGAAGATTATTAAACGGGCGCATCCCGAATCGGTTATCATATTTGGTGGTCCCCAGATCACTTCACTTCGAGAAATGGTTTTTCAGGATTGTCCCGAGGTTGACTTTCTATCGATCTTTGATGGGGAAGAAACCCTCCCGCTTCTACTCGAATATATTGCTTGCGGCGCTCAGGGCGATTTACCTAAAAATTCGATTTCTAAAACCGGGGATTCTGGATTATGCGAGTTGATTGAATACGACATTAACAACCTTCCGGAACTCGACTACTCCAATTCATACGGCATGAACGTGGTCAACATTGAGGCAGGTAGAGGTTGCCCGTTTAATTGCTACTATTGCTCATCCAGAGTGCTTCTCGGTCAGAAAGCGCGATTTCTTAATGTCGACAAACTGCTCGAAACCTCGCAGCGTGTCTACGATTGCATGGCAAAAACCGGCGCTCTTTCTTCAATTAACTATAATCATGATAACTTCTTAGCATCGCACAAGTACTTCTTTGAATTTGCAGTCAAAAAATATGCAATGAATTATGATTTCAAATACAACTGTGAGGGACGAATCGATACGATAACTCCCGAGATCATTGGCCTACTTAAGGCAACCGGATGTATCTCTGTATTTGTTGGCTTGGAAACTGGCTCGCAAAGAATACAGCGAATCTGCCGGAAAAACTTGAATCTTAAAAAAGTAATTCCTACCGTAAAATCCATCATTTCCTCTGGCATGAGATTCGAAACCAATTTTATCATCGGTTTTCCAGAAGAAACATATTCCGAAGTACTCGACACCCTTGCCCTTGCTCAAGAAGTCGCGTCGACCAGTTTTATGTCAAACGTTGACTTTTCCTATATGAGCCCAGAGCCTCTTACTGATGTTGCTCAAGGGGTGAATAAAGAGGATTATATCATCGTAAAAGAATCTCAGTATTACTTAGATTTACTTGCTGCCGGAATTGACCCAAACAGCCTGTCACCTCTTCATTTCAATCATCTGTACACAGTCAGAAATGAAAATTACGACATTCTTGACGTGCTCGCGCGTGCCGATACGTATTTTGATTTGATAAACCATTTTAAATTCGCAACCTACCTTATGATTCATCGAGATGGTAGAAGCATTGAAGATATTTTTGAAATGTGTCGCGATCGTGATGCATTTGCCGTTGCAGAAAGCTATACGGCAACTCTAGATCAAGCTGGTGTGTATTATGCGGTTTCTTGTTTCGAAATCGACCGGCTGGCAATAGTTCGTCGAGAAGAAAGAGCGCAGGATGTCCTATTCTATCGATACCCTGTTCAAAAGCTTTATCAGCTCTTCATTGAGACTATGAACATTTCAGGCTTCGAATCAGTGGCGAGCACCCCGACAAAAATAGTCGTTAGGAGTGCCAAATGAATAAGAATGCCACTGCGCAGCTGCACATCTATTCCGCCTTTTTCGTTCTCGCGGGATTTGTTTTAAATCGGGGAGTGTTTCTACTTTTCCTTGCGGAGAAAGGAATGTCTGTCACGGAAATCGCGCTTTATCAAGCCCTGTTTAACATTGCAACGGTCGTCCTCGAGCTGCCAACAGGGCTGATAGGCGATTTCTTTGGAAAGAAGTTCTCGATTCAAGTGGGCGTGCTGCTGCTTTTCTTCCATACGGCTGGCATGCTGTTGCTCTCAGGCCCCTTTCTCGTCGCGCTTTCCCTTGTTGAGGCACTCGCCTACTCCCTTCAATCGGGATCCGAACAAGCACTTTTATATGAAATTGCCCGAAATGCCGGTCAAGGAGAGCGCTTCCTCACCATCAACGCTCGGCTGCTTGCCGCGCAATCAATCGCGACGGGAGTGGCAATCGTACTTGGATCATTCATTGCCCAAGTATCTTGGAGTGCCCTCTACGTATGCGTTTCCGTTTTCTATCTCCTGCAGCTTTTCCTTCTGTATCCCATTGAGAGAATGGAAACGACCCATTCCAAAAACTCTGGGGAGGAAAGGTTTGACGTAGCCAAGGTCTTCAGACGCGAAACCTGGTGCATTGGAGAATCCGCTTTTGCGGTGTTGCTTCTTCTAATCGGCACAAGCATGCTCGATGGATTCTATGGGAGTTATTACAACTTGAATCAGTTGGTATTCGACGCATTTGATGCTCCCGTCTCCATAATAGGAATCTTTTTCGGTGCATCCTATGCAGTAAATGCGACGGCCTACATTGCAGCAGATTTCTTCTCATCGCGTTTCGGGAAAAGAAATACCATGCTCGGCTCGATGCTAATCGAGGCCGGTCTTTTCATGATTCTTCCGTGGTTCGCTTCAAATCCGCTGTGTTTGTTTGGCCTTAGCATGGTGCTTTGTTTTCTCCCAGAAGTGGTGTACATCACTTCGGAAAACTTAATCCAAGACGCGATAGCGGACGATCTCCGCGCGACGATCCTTTCCGTCGCGTCTCTGGTAAGGGCTCTCTTTTCTGCAATGTTTTTCTCCATATTTGGATATGTGTTGGGGTTATATCCCATCCAGATAGCGCTCGGTGTTATTGGCGCAATCGCGATAGCAATTACCGCCGTTGTTTCTTTAAAAATGGTAGGAATACATGTCTCCAAGAATTGATATATCGATTGACGAGCTGCCCGAAGCGTCGAGCCTTCTTGATGGACATGACTATTCGTCACAAATCATTCAGCGTATCGCCGGGGTTCCAGTAATACTCGATGCATCGGGATGCCCTCATTCCCCTTTTTTCGAAGTTGAATATGATGACAGGACGATTAGGTTTACAAGTCGACATGATAATGAGCATATTGTCGAGTTGGGGAGGAAGCTTGACTACGTCCATCACAATTGCAGCGGCTTTCTAAAGACTTTCTTTTTGAGAATAGATGTAATTGATGGTCACTGCTATTCGCTAAGCAATCATGCAAAGTCGCTGTCCATTGCATTCCGGACCGGAGGAAGGGTGGGACCATTTTTACATCTCCTCTCTTCTCACTATTTTTGTGTCAATGATTTTTCTGTTACGCGAATCGGAAGGCAGGAAGTCAAACTGAGCAGCGCTGCGTGCACTCAGACTATGACGATAAAGCGCATCGAGAATAGATGGATTGACGTCTTGTGTTTTCTTCTCGGAAGAACCATGGCAAGCTGTAATACAAACATGCCCTTATTAATTGAGCGCTATTGCAAGAGCGCGCGGCTGCACCATGGATTATCTGGCATAGAGGCTTTTATCGTTTTTTCAAACAAGCACTCTCCCTATTTCGCTGACGAAGAAGGACGTAGGAACATCCTCTCTCTCGTTGACACAGAGGCAATCAGAAGACTTCTGTCGCCGAAACTGAAAGACCCCTCCTTCGATTACGGCGTGAATAAATCCGATGAACAAAGAGAGATAACTGCGAAATTATCAATTTCATGCGACAAATACTACCCCAATAAAAAGATTGTAAAACTTATAGCGCTTCAATTATCATCGTCAGGCAGGTATTATCCAAAGCTCATGTCGAGTGATTATTTCTCTCCTCAATCGGATCAGGCGGATGTGCACCTGCTTTTAATTCCGAATACTTTCAATGACCCTATTTTTATCTACTATCAACTCGCACTACTGACGGGCTTGGGCAACCGAATGCGTCTCCAAAAGTATTTATCGGTTTTGAGCAGGTATTTTTCTGGCATGATTTCGCGCCAGGAGTTTAACGAGAGAGCCGTCGAACTGTTTGGCGAGGCTGCGTGTTTTCTGCCGATCGGACGACTCTCCAGCGCCTTCTTCATGCGAAACACTTTTCCAGAAGAAGGCTTGAGGGAAAGGATATTAAATGTTCTATTGGAACGATAGTGCTTATATCAGGAGAGATTCCAACGAACTTATATTGCAAGGATTAAAATCGCGAGTGAGGGTCAAAATCTCTGATTTGAGTACGAATCTTTTTGAACAGCTCGCCAAACAAAATATGATAGATGAGACGAGCCTTGAATCTCGCGAGCAACGATTCTTGCTAAGGCTCAACGACCTTGGTTTTCTAGAAACTGAAGAATACGAGCTGGAATCACCCCGCTCGAGGACAGCTCGCTTTTTGTCTTATTATTCCGACGCTCCGCTGACGTTACTTAAGCAAATCGGTGCCGTTCATCTTGCCATCGTTGGTATGGGCGGCATAGGGCAGGTGGTGGTGGAGCATTTGGCTGCTGCTGGAGTTCGGCATTTTACATTAATCGACGGGGATCGAGTTGAGAGGTCAAACGTAAATCGTCAGTTTCTTGTTGGTCCCGACGAAATAGGAGAAGCAAAAGTAGAGGCAGTTTCCAAAACACTCGTCAATCGCTATCCGGATCTTTCGCTTAATCCAGTTGCGTCTTACGTCCGCTCTGCCGAAGATCTCATGCGTTGCGTTCCTTCGAGGACTTCAATGCTTGTTTGCGCTGCAGACTGTGGGGAAGGGGTCAATCCCAGGTCAATAGTTCTTGAAGCATGTATAGAAAAGGACATTCCCTGTGCATTTTGTGCTGTTGGAGTAGCTGATGGGGAAATTGGGCCTATTCTCGAAAAGAAGAACGATATGAAATCCTATCTCTCTTTCCTCCAACAAGCTGAAGAAAACATAGTCCACATGCCCGTGCCAAAGGGATCAATTTGTTTTACGAACAGTCTCGTGGGAACTGCGCTTGCAATGGAGATATACCGATATCTTTGTATAGGATCGAGTCCTATACATCAACATACATGCTTCTGCTCCTTCATGAACTTTAAGGGTTTGATGTACAAGAGGGTTGGCAGCGAGAATGATACGAATTCTGTAAAAATCCCTGTGAAGCATTGGCTTGACAATGTCTGACGGCACTGTCGGACATCTACGCGTGGGACAAGCGAGTAACGCGAGCGATTGTAGGCAACTAGCAGCCCCAGCTGCGTCTTTGACGCAGGTTCAACGTCTGACATCTTGAATGTCTGACGTTGAACGAAGCTGGCGTGCAAAATGGCCTCACAAGGCCATTTTGCACCGTCTCAGGGGCGCGATTCATGGTTTGCCGCTGCGTCCGTTATCGTAATAATCTCCCGTAGGCACCACCGCGCACGCCGCCGTATCTGTGTCTTTTATCGTAATAATTTGAGAACTGGCTCCTTTTCCCCCTTGTCCGTTATCGTAATAACAAGGCGCGCGAGTATCCTTCCCCGGTCCAAGGGCGGAGCCCTGGCAAGCGCCGAACCGCCCGGGTCGGCGGCAGATTTGTACACACATTTACGATGGGGGTACAAGTATGCGTCTCTTGCGGGATTTCTCGTTTATCGGCAGAAAATCGAGGTCAGAAGATGGATGAGTTCTTGAGTATTGAAGATCTGCGGTGGGAGTTCGGCGCGTCGCGAGCATGGATGTACAAGTATCTGGCGCCGCATATCAAGTCAATCACCGTGAAGTGCTCGACCGACGACGGCGAGCGCCTGTGCAAGCGTTATAGCCTCGATGATGCGCGGCGCGTGGTCGCCGAAAAGGCTCGAGCCGAGGTCTATTCCGTGCCCGTTAAAGCGGACCCCGGGAAAAGCAGCTATGCTCCATACCGCCGCCCGCGGCGCGTACGAATCAAGACGAGCGCGTACATCGCCGAATATATCGTCGGCTTCGGTCATCTCTGGCAGATCGACGAGATTGCAGAGGAATGCTGCGGTAAGCGCTCAAGAGAGGCGGCATATCAATTCATCTACCGTAACGCCTGGATCGCAATCGTGTTCGGTAACAAAACTTTCTATATCCCGAGGCGCACCACACCGCAATTCGTGGCGGCAGCAGTCGAGGTGTTCGGAGACGCTGCCCACACCGTCGAATACGCACGCGGTGGGCATAAAAGTGACGCCACGGAATAGCAGCACTATGTAACAAATGAATAAGTGAACGGCGTAAAAAGTGAAAAACCGAACTACGCAATATCGACAATGCGACATAACGCAATAACGACAAAGCGGAATAGCCGCACTATGTAACCATGTAATAACAGAACTATTGAACATCGGACTATTCGGCCCTGAAATCTGTCCGCAAGAGTCGTACGCTGCCGTACAAAATGCCCGGCAGCGTACCGCCGCAAGCGGCGCACGCTAGAGCTCTGCCCTAGTACCCGGCACTCGCGGCGTTAGCTCATTGTTCTGCAATTCAACAGTTACGTTTTTCAGTTTTGTCGTTATCACGTAGTTCAGCAATTACACAGTTACGTAGTGTCGCAATTGCTTTGTTCGGCTGTGTCGCAGTTCAGATATGAACAACCGCCGCAGGCGCCGGGTACTAGGGCAGAGCCTTGGCAGTACGCGGACGGCCGAAACGCAGTTTTGCACGGCAGCGTACGACACTTGCGGGCGAGCTCCGGCTATGCCATTGCTGAATTACGACAAAACGCAACAACAGAGCTGTGTAACCGCAGCATAACTGACTTACAGACGATATGAAGAACGTAATGAATGAACTAGTGAACTGCGACATAACCGAAAAAGCGAACAGTTATAACCCCAAAAAACGCATTGAAACAGGCGAGATGTTTTAAATCTCAGCCACAAATCGAGAACAGTGGCGTCCCGACGAGCCGTGGCAAAATGGTCGCAGTAGTCATAGGCATCATCGGGACTGCGCATCACGGCAACAAGCTCTCCGTTGTGCGCATCAACAACTGCATGTCGAAATCCCATCGTCTGACGCATCATCCGGTTGCGCTGCCGCTCGATCTCGATCGCATCCAGCAGGAGGTGGCCATCTGTATGGCCATGAAGGGCGAGTAGCCGTTTGCGGGGCCAAGCTGACCGCTCGCGTTGAGCGGCAGCAGCACCCGTTGGAGCGATAGTTCCGCAATTTGTTTCACGAATTACCGTCGAAATGTTTCGCGCGCTGGTAGATGCAAACACTGCTTAAGGGCACACCCAAAGCACCACAAAGTGCCGCCACGCAGGTCAAGGCCGAAAAAACGACCTCACCAGATGCGTTTTACGACACAGAAAATGGGTGTCGCGAACATCCCACCACCCTAGGTTCAATCGCCCCGTAAATCGAATCCTGTTGAGTCGTCTACCTGCGACTTTGTGATATTTGCTACCGCCGTGTCGTGAGCGAGAATCATGTCCGCACAGGGCGATATATTAGGTAAAACACCCGAGGGAAAGGAATAGCATGAGCAACACACAGGAAATCGTTCAACGACTCGAACGCGAGATAGCAGACCGATCTGCCGCAGTTGAGGAGGTTGATGCTTTTAAGAACCAGCTCGCACGGGCCATCAAGGCCTTTATGGCCGCCGACGAGGCAGTTCGCGGCCTCAACGACCATGACAGCGAGATCGACACCAAAATTGCAGCTGCTATTGACGAGCATCTTCGAGCAATCGACAGACTGTGCCGCTTCGGCATCGACGGTGGATTCGGCGAGGAGCATCCCGTAAAGGAGTACTAGACCGCTGCATGGCCATGGAAGCCTCATTTATTTGCGAAGAACATCGGCTAGCCGCAGGATTGAAATCATCGACCGATAAGTGAGTTCCACTTTTTCGCCCGCAAGCAGTCGTTTCGAGCCAATCTCATCTAGCCCCACAAGCCGAGAAAACAGCGGGCCGCTCATCGTGCCATCGTCAATTGATTCCCTTATGGTCTTCAAAACGTCCGTATCATGAAGCGACGCCGAGCTGTAGGGGGCAACACGAGCGGAACTCTCAATTAACGACGAGACAAAAGGATGGAGATGCTTTGGACATAGTCCATCAAACACCACATCCCCATTGTCATCCGAGCCGACCAGGCGCCAAGTATAATAATCGACCCAGTCGTCTCCGTCATATATGGCGTCCATGAGCAACTTCCCGTCTAGAGAGAGAAACCTATTTGGACATCGGGGCGCAAGACCGCAAGCCATATCGGGCCTGCAGCAGCTCCAACCCAACGCACCACATAGGTTCCCTTTCGTACATGTGTATCAATCTGCCCCGAAATGCCGGTGAATGCAATTCCAGACCCGTTTGTCGGATAGCAATCGACGTATTTTTGTTTTCCGCTCACAACCTTGTATAGATATATCGTTCCAGCAAAAGAGAAGGGATCGTTCGCAATTTTGTCCGGAAGAACTTGCCACCTCAAAATCCCGCTACCAATATGGTCAAGCTTGACCGTTCCGCCGTCCCCCTCAAAAGTGGCAAGGGGATTTACCCCAGACTGAGAGTCGGCATCGCCCTCCTTAGCAGTTATCAGCAGGCTGCCCGTATAAGACTGCTGAGGCTCACCTTCAGGACAGGCAGCCTCGGCCCAAGAAGGGCCACCCAGGCAGAACAGTCCGAGCAGCATCATTACCAACAAAAGAAAACCCTTAGTTCTTTTCATCTATATCCCCAACGTCTCTCGACATTTGTATATCGTGACTATTTTAGATCTATATGGCCAATTCGGGCCCTCACCAGGGCAATTGTTGCAGCTGGGTTTCTTTCCATTGAAATTTCACTTTGGTAAATCCCCGCCCCTAAGCATTAAGCCCGAAGTCCACCGAGTGGGCAAAAGTAAAAGAGGGTCGAATCCGAAGCAGTTCCCAGACAATTGGCGTTCGGCCAGACACTTCGGTTCGGCCCTTTCTTTCCAGGACTCTATAACAGCAAAGCACCTGCTAGATGGTCTTTTTGTGGGTGGGTAATTGTAACAGCTGATTGAACTGCAACGCGCTGGGGCCAATAGGGCGAGGCAAACTAGCGAGGCGTGCCGTCGCGAGTGTAATCGCCACGGTCGACGACGCGGTCGTCCAGCTGCCGCGGCACGGCGCCACCGCCGTGCTCCTGGCCCGCGGCGCGACAGAAGGAGACACTGTTGGGGCCGATGGGCTAAGACCGTTGCCGACCAAGTGCCATTAGCGTCCATTAGCACATGTCAAACCCGTCTGATTCTGTGGGTATAGGGCGGCATTTCGCTGAGGTCGGAAACTCCCGCAACCATTGATTGATTTCGACATGTTCGAAATTCATATTACGCATATGGGTAATCATCATATATAGGATCTCTCAAGTAACCTAAGCAACCGAACCGGGGCAGAAAGGCGTACAAACAAGCCGCGACGAACAGCTTCTTCCGCATTTCTTTAGGCAAGCGAAAAGAGGGATGGCATGACAGCCAAGAGCTACGTAAAGATCGTTATTGTTGGCTTTGCACTTTGTCTTGCAATGGTGCTATGTGCATCATTTGCGAAGTATAGGTCCGAGCAATCGTTTATTGATGGCGCTGAAAACGGTTTTGGCATAGACGGGATGTATGTCAACGATGGCGCGACCAGGACGTCTATGGCGATTCTCGCAGGCGAAGACATGGAATGGCAAATCTGTAATGGCGATGGCTCTTGTCTGAGTGGTCGTTTGGCCGCAACGAGCGACCCGAATTCGTTCGATCTTCTCGACAATGATGGATCGGGTTGCGGTTCTGTTCACCTTTCATATGCATCGCGAGATGGGATGGACGGCATCCTCTACGTCTCCCACGAAACTGACGATTTCAAGATGCGCAGAACTAACCGAGCGCCGGCTTTTATCGAGGAGTGAGAGTTCCCGTCGGCCTGCCGATCAGGCCGCCGGGGTATCGAACCCCGCATTCATCCGTACACACACGGACGAATGCGGAAAGCAACCGTGGTATTCCTACAGGAATCGAATCCGTGAGGTCGTTGTCCTGGATACCTGGGATCCAGAGAGCGGTAGATACCTGTTCGACGGTCTGACCCAATCGACCTATCGAAACTCGATACATCGGATTGCACGACCCTGGAGGGCATGTTCAGGGGATGCTCAAGCGTCACGGAGCTTTTTGATCTCGACCGTCTTGACGCCTCGAACGTCGAGAACACGTCCTACATGTTCCTCAACTGCCTGACGCTCAAGGCCGTCAGCATCTTGGGATGGGAGGCGTCCGGAATCACAGACGTCGACCAGATGCTCAGTGGCTGCTCTACCTACATCCTCGCAACCGAGGAGCAGCGCGAGTTCCTGAACAAAATCACCGGCTCCACGCAGCACGGAATTTGGACCCGCAACCTTTCTTAGCCCAGATCAAAATACCGGTTGTTTCCAGAAATCCTCCAGGCACCTTCTAGAGGATTTCTGGAAATGCAAATAGCTTTAGATTCCGAGCGTATCGACCGGAGCAACAACGATGCCTTCGCTAGTTACGTGAGCCGGCATACCAAACCCGATGACGATGAGTTTCGCCGCAGGCGGCCTCTCCCCGCGATCGACCAGCTTTCGCTCAAGTCGAAGCAGATTTTCCACTGCCTCTGGGACTTGGGGGCTCCCGAGCTTGACCTCAACGGCAACCCACGAGCCGTCACGGCGATGGACAATCGCGTCGACCTCTAGGTCGTCAGCGTCGTGGTAGTGGGATACTGTCGCATCGCTGGCCGCCGCGTAAACCTTGAGATCGTGCAGCACAAGGGATTCGAAGAGCAAGCCAAGGGTCTTCGGATCGGATGACAACGACTCCGGGTCCGCGCCGATGAGGGCGACGGCGAGCGATGGGTCCGCAAGGTGCCGCTTCGCGCCCTGCCGCAGCTTCACCGGCGACCTGAGAGCCGGATGCCACGCGGGGACATCGTCGACGATATTGATACGGCGCAGCGCGTCCATGTAACCGGTAATCGTATTCTTTGAGACGTCAACGCCCAAATCCCTTTCGATGGACTTCATCCCGGCAAGGGTCGATTCATTGCGCGCAAGCGAGGAGAGCAAGGCCCTTACCTTAACCGGGTCGCGTTTCACTCCATCCGCCCTCGAAACGTCAGACTCGCAAACACCGTCAATATAGGCGGCGGCTATCCGCATCGCGTCGGCAGTCGTCTTACCGACCGCTTGGGGCCAACCGCCGCAGCAGAGCAAATCCGCGATACCGGCGATACCGGCGATGGATCCGAGTGACGCCGCAACGGGATCGCCGGCGAGCAGCGCCCCAAGCGAGACCGCTCCCGACGAAATGCCGAGCTCGAAAAGCGTCATGGTATCCATCCGCAAACGGGCGATTCGACCCACACCGCTGTGCATCGGCTGGTTCTCGGCTCGCGGCGTCGCAGATCCGGTGAGAATGAACTGTCCGGGCTCCCCTCCCCTGGCATCGCATTCGAATCGCACGGCATCCCATAGCTTCGGTTCCTCCTGCCATTCGTCGACAAGCCTCGGGGTCGGTCCGACAATTGCCTGGGCCGGATCGAGACGAGCGAGCTGGAGGGCCGCAAAACCGCCAGATGGGTCGGAGAGAGATAACGATGACTCGGCAAATCTCTGGGCTGTCGTTGTCTTTCCACACCATTTCGGCCCCTGAATGAGCACGGCACCGAAAATGCCAAGGTCGCGCTCGACCAAGCAGTCGACGCACCGTCCTATATACCTATCCATCGCCTTTCCCTCCAATCATCCACTTGAAATTATACTGTCTATCTGCGTCGTTGGGACAAATAACGATGACTTATTGGGACGATTGACGGTAATTTATTGGGACGATTGACGATAGCTCGTTGGGACGATTTCCATTTTCTTAAGGCACTAATCAACGAGACCCACTGTGAACTATGAGACGGATAAATTTAGCTGACGCCTCTCATGAGTTCAGCAATGCTGATTTGAAATCCGTCGGCAATCTTCTTGAGATTTGAGAGGCTGACATTACGCCGACCTACTTCAATGCTCGCGTAGCAGGAACGATCCATTTCAATCAAATTGGCGAACTGCTCCTGACTGCACCCGAGTCCAGCGCGGAGCTCTTTGCATCTCATGCCGAATGATTTCTGAAGCGTCGTATCCATGACAAAAAGAGTCATGGATTGTTGTATAAAAGCCAACGGACTATATACAACAATCCCAGTTAAGGCGCATAATTATCGAGGCTTCGGTAGTTTGTGTGACAAGGGGCTAGCCTAGGCAGCAACGCTCTTCGC
>ENA-OPAO01000487-OPAO01000487.1-human-gut-metagenome-genome-assembly--contig:-NODE-487-length-33281-cov-4.318907_pt1 | contig 33281 bp, 22 predicted proteins | sample MGYA00241054_ERZ501424 | MGnify/ENA primary metagenome ERZ501424 (study PRJEB25962, sample SAMEA2042623) | human gut metagenome | biome: human gut; feature: human-associated habitat; material: faeces...
TGCTCTTCCGAAAGTCCTGTCGTGCAAAGCACAACCGGAAGTTTCTTATCCACGCAATAATCCAAAAGCGAATCCACTGCTCCCGCATTTGAAAAATCGATCACAACATCTGCGTCTTCCGTACATTTTTCCACCGAATCAAATACCGGATAATCATTCGGCGTTTCTGTATATGTGTCAACACCTGCCGTAATAACGGCATTTTCATCATTTTTTACGATCTCCGTGATCATCCTTCCCATTTTTCCGTTGCATCCATGCATCATTATTTTAATCATTTTATTTTCCTCCTGCCTGTATCATTTCACGTTTCAAAAACAATCGTTCACTACAAGTTTTTTTCCTGCGGCTCATTATTGAATCAAAAACGGATTTTTCTCTACTCAAAAAAGGATATCACATTTGAGTTCGCATCTCAACATATGATATCCTTTTCACAAAGTTTCTCGTAACAATTCAGCCACGATAAGCGCACAGTGCGGTTTTACGAATGGCGTGGGCTGAACTGTTACAGTTTCTCGATAACCGGTTCGTCAGATCATACCCGTCTTTATTCCTCATGCAAAGATAAAATCTCTGTAATATTTGACAGGTCGATTTCCGGATCGATCACCTTGAAACCTATCGTAACTTTTGTCACGTTACAGCCGGCTACATTGAATTTATTATACCATGATATAACTCCATGATATGACGATGCAGGTGCATTCCCCTTTTCAATACACTTCGTATGGATCAGATTGTTTTTTAACACCTCATATTCAAAAGAGTCTATCATTAAATAATTGCTGTCATAATAAACCGAAAACTTAGACTCCATATCAAATATATATTTATCGGCAAATTCAAAATAAATCTTCTCTGTCCGGTTATCCTTCGCCTCATATTGTATGGAACAAACTCTGCTCTCATTATGATCAATAAATAAATCTTTTTTAGAACTTTCCTTTTTTAAGATACTTTGTAAATCAGTCTGCTTAAAACTAAGTATCGAATATCCCGCGCATATCAATAAAACAAATACTGCGGCTATTGACAATAATTTGATTTTATCTTTCATGTGAAGTTCCTCATAAACCTTTCAAGACAACTTATCGGGGGGCAGCTACACAACAGTCAAAGCGCCCGCAAAACAGTGCGAACAGTTTTGCGGGCGTTCTGTACGTTAATTCTGTTTACTGATGAAAAATGACAATTCGGTCAGTTTATGAAAATTCCGGCTCGATCAGTCCGAAAGATCCGTCCTTTCTTTTGTATACAACATTTACTTCATCTGTTTCTGCGTTTGAGAAAACGAAAAAGCTATGTCCGAGCAGTTCCATCTGGATGCAGGCATCTTCAGGGAACATCGGTTTAATACCAAACTTTTTCGTGCGGACGATGCGGATTTCATCGTCATCAGATGACTCGTCGTCGGATTCGATAAACTCTTTTTTAATGCTTCCTGACGGAACAGCAGCAGTAGGATGTCCCTGGCTTTTCGCAACAAGTTTGTTTTTATATTTACGAAGCTGCCGTTCAATAACCTCTTCTACAAGGTCGATCGACACATACATGTCGCTGCTCGTCTGCTCGGAGCGGATGATAGATCCTTTTACAGGAATCGTCACTTCGATTTTCTGACGTCCTTTTTCCACGCTAAGCGTTACGATGATTTCTGTTTCAGGAGTGAAATACCTCTCAAGTTTTCCTAACTTTTGTTCGATAGCCTCTTTAAGCCCCGGTGTTACTTCAATGTTTTTTCCGCTGATGATAAAATTCATGCTGTTCAACTCCTTTTTGTATATACTTAACATAAACATGTGTAAAAAGGATGTTTATATTATGAAAATATTATAACACAGAACAGCTCTAATGTATATAATAAATCGTTTTGAATTCTGTAAATTCTTCAAATTTCATTAAATTTTCATAATTTATTTCATCATACTTCTCTTCCGCATCCTTGAATCCAGGATTTTTTTGCGGATACGCAGCGTCTTCGGCGTCACCTCCAAAAGCTCGTCGGTGTCGATAAAATCAAGAGCCTGCTCAAGACTTAAAATTTTAGGCGGAGTCAGTCTCAAAGCTTCATCTGCGCTGGAGGAACGTGTATTTGTCAGATGCTTTGTCTTACATACGTTCAACTCAATATCATCTGTTTTTCCATTCTGGCCGATCACCATACCTGAATAAACCTTTTCTCCCGGTCCGATAAACAAAGTTCCGCGTTCCTGCGCGCTGTATAAACCATAAGTTACAGATTCACCTGTCTCAAATGCGATAAGCGATCCCTGCTTACGATACTGGATATCGCCTTTGTACGGCTCATATCCGTCGAAGCTTGTATTAATGATACCGTTTCCTTTTGTATCTGTCATAAATTCTCCGCGATATCCGATCAATCCTCTGGACGGAATGGAAAACTCAAGACGTGTGTAACCGCCGTTGGAAACCCCCATATTGCGAAGTTCTCCTTTTCTTTGGCCGAGTTTTTCGATTACAACTCCTGTAAATTCATCCGGCACATCAATATAAGCTGTCTCGATCGGCTCAAGTTTCTTTCCGTTTTCATCCGTATGATAGAGAACTTCCGCTTTGCTTACTGCAAACTCATATCCTTCGCGGCGCATATTTTCAATCAAAACGGACAAATGAAGTTCTCCGCGTCCCGACACTTTAAAACTGTCTGTATTTTCCATTTCTTCCACTCGAAGACTTACGTCTGTGTTCAGCTCTTTAAACAGGCGGTCACGCAGATGGCGGGAAGTTACATATTTTCCTTCCTGTCCGGCAAAAGGACTGTCGTTTACAATAAACTGCATCGCAATCGTCGGTTCTGAAATTTTCTGGAAAGGAATTGCCTCTGCTTTTTCAGGAGAACAAAGCGTATCTCCGATCGATATATCAGAAATACCGGAAATAGCGACGATCGATCCGATCGTTGCACTTTTAACTTCTGTTTTGCTCAATCCGTCAAATTCATATAATTTACTGATCTTTACTTTCTGCTGTTTGTCCGGATCATGGTGATTGACAAGTATCATATCCTGATTCACACTGATCGTTCCGTTATCCACTTTTCCGATACCGATACGTCCGACATATTCGTTGTAATCGATCGTGCTGATCAGCACCTGCGTCGGAGCTTCAGGATCTCCTTCCGGAGCGGGAATATATTCGAGGATCGTTTCAAATAACGGTTTCATGTCCTGCTGCGGATCAGACAGATCAAGGCATGCAACTCCTGCTTTGGCGGATGCATATACAAACGGGCACTCAAGCTGATCGTCAGATGCGCCAAGATCGATGAAAAGTTCAAGAACTTCGTCGATTACATCGTCAGGTCTTGCTTCGGGACGGTCGATCTTGTTGATGCAGACAATGACAGGAAGGCTTAATTCAAGCGCTTTTCTTAATACAAATTTTGTCTGCGGCATTGCGCCTTCAAATGCGTCGACAACGAGGATCACGCCGTTGACCATTTTCAGCACACGTTCTACTTCTCCGCCAAAATCCGCATGTCCCGGCGTATCGATAATGTTGATCTTTGTTCCTTTATAATGAACTGCCGTATTTTTGGACAGGATCGTGATCCCACGTTCCCGCTCAATATCGTTCGAGTCCATAACACGTTCCGCCACTTCCTGATTTTCACGGAAAACACCGCTTTGTTTTAAAAGCTCGTCAACCAATGTCGTCTTTCCGTGGTCAACATGGGCGATGATGGCAATGTTTCTTACATCTTCACGTTTTGTCTTCATAAATATACACTCTTTCTTTATTTTCCCCTGCTAAGGGAGTGATTTATAGTTATAGTTTTACTGCAACTGTTATATTTTATCATAAAATTTTCATTTTACAAGAACGCATGTCGAAATTTTGTGTCGAACGATTCTGTATGAAATCAGTTCTAAACAAGATGAAAAAAACATAAATTTAGTAGTGACTCAAAAATACAAGCAGTGCCGGACAGATACCCCGGCGATAAGAGGAGAGGAGAATTACAGAGCATGTCAGATAAGATTATTGAGAACAATCAGGTAACGGTTATAGGATCGGTGGCTTCGGAATTTACATACAGCCATGAAGTATTCGGAGAAGGATTTTATATGGTAGATATTCTCGTGAAACGGCTGAGCAATTCCAGTGACAGGATCCCGGTCATGGTCTCGGAACGACTCATCGATGTAACGCAAGATTACAAAGGCAGAAGCATTATGGTGTCAGGACAATTCCGGTCATATAACCGTCATGAAGAACAGAAAAACAGACTTGTTCTTTCAGTGTTTGCACGGGAAATGGAGTTCATCGAAGAAGAACCGGACGGCGCAAAGACAAATCATATTTTACTGGAAGGATATATGTGCAAGACACCGGTATATCGAAAAACCCCTTTAGGACGTGAGATTGCGGATCTGCTTCTTGCCGTAAACCGCCCTTACGGGAAATCAGATTATATCCCTTGTATCTGCTGGGGAAGAAACGCACGGTACGCATCGAACTTCGATGTAGGAGAACATGTGCGTATACTGGGAAGGATCCAAAGCAGAGAATATGTAAAGAAATTATCCGAAACAGAAACAGAGACAAGAACGGCATATGAAGTGTCAGTGAGCAAACTGGAATGTATTGATGAGTAATCTCATCATTTAGCAAATCCGGGCTTTTGCTCGTTGCCTATACAAATAAGGAACGCTGCTTACAGGCAGACTGTCGCCTGTAAGCAGCGTTCTTTTTATTGTTCAAAAATTTTTATTCCTTCTTCTGTCTCCGCAAACCAGCACTGCTCCGTTTTTTCCGTCATCGCCTGTCCGTTCGTGCCTTCCATCAGCTCTTTCATCAGAAATCCCTCTTCGTCATCCGGCACAAGAACTGTAAGTTCTACTTTATCTGTATACACTGTATCAAGAACGGATAATCCCCTTTGTCCTAAAATATACTGAATTTTTCCAAGTCCCGTATAGTCTGTAATAATTTTCAGTTTAAACCCATGTATCTTGGTTATAATAACCGTATGAGCAAGCGCCTCTGCCGCCGCCGACGTATACGCTCTTACAAGACCGCCTGTTCCGAGAAGCGTGCCGCCAAAGTATCTGGTGACAACAACAAATACATCTGTCAGTTTTTTCCCTCTTAACACTTCCAGTATCGGCTTCCCCGCCGTTCCTGCCGGTTCTCCGTCATCGCTCATTCTCTCTGCCGCCGGATTTCTTCCGATTACATATGCCCAGCAGTGATGTCTGGCATCCCAGTGTTTTTTTCGGATTTCTTCCAAATGCGCAAACGCCTCTTCTTCATTTGAAACCGGAAATACCTCTGCTATAAAACGGGATTTTTTTTCCACAATTTCTCCTGTTCCTTCTGTATATACCGTATGATAACACTCCATTTTTATCTTCTCCTTTTTCATAAAACAGTTCCATACCTTTTCTACTATAGCAAAGACATGGAACATGTACAACCATTATGCGGATCTCTCGCCTGTACGAACGTGAAGATACTGATATTATGATTAAAATTCTTTATAAAATATGAAGATTTCATTTTTTTCTTTATTTAAAAGACCTTATTTGATATAATCATAGAAGTTGAAAAGGAGGATGTTATTCGTGAACTACGGAAAAAATAATCTTTCAAAGAGAAAATCATCAATCTCTTCGAAAAAGAAAATGAAAAAGAAACGCGTAGGAGTTCGTTTTTTTAAAGCAGTTATCACCTGTATGCTTCTGCTTGTCGTTATAGGGCTTGTCGGCGGTATAATTTTTGCAAAAAAAATCATTGACAACACCCCGGACGTATCTGCCGAAGACATTCAGCCGAAAGGATTTACAACAACGATTGTCGATCAAAACGGCACAGTCATCGACACTCTGAAAGATTCTGATTCAAACCGTGTCTACCGTACTTATGACGAGATCACGGCAAAAACAGATTTTCTTCCGCATGCATTTGTGGCGATCGAGGACGAACGTTTCTATGAACATAACGGAATCGATATTCAGGGAATTTTAAGAGCCGGCGTCGTCGGAGTCATGAACGGTTTTGATTTTACCGAAGGAGCCAGTACCCTGACACAGCAGCTTATCAAAAACAACGTATTTGATTTTGTCAACGAAAAAACATTTTTTGACAGAGTGGAACGTAAATTACAAGAGCAGTATCTCGCTCTCGCATTTGAAAAAGAGATGAACAAAAACGAGATATTAGAAGCCTATCTTAACACGATCAACCTCGGTCAGGGATGTCTCGGAGTACAGACGGCATCTACAAGATATTTCAACAAAGATGTGGCGGATCTGACCCTTTCGGAATGTGCGGTCATTGCCGCGATCACACAGAACCCGACAGAGTACGATCCTGTAACGAATCCGGAATCTAACGCCAAACGCCGTGAAAAAGTTCTCGGCAACATGCTTGAACAAAAATACATCGATCAGGCGCAGTACGACGAAGCGCTTGCCGACCCTGTGTATGACCGCATTTTACAGACAGCCGCGATCACCGAAGATACAACGCCTTACTCTTATTTTACAGATGCCTTGATCGAAGATGTCATTCAAGATCTTATGGACGAGAAAGGTTACTCGGAAACACAGGCTTATAACCTTCTCTACAGCGAAGGATTGACTATCAAGTCTACTCAGGATCTGGCGATCCAACAGATCTGTGACGAAGAAGCCTCCAATGATGCTTATTATCCGATCGTAGAATACGGTATCACAGACTACGCACTGACAATCCACCGTGCGGACGGATCTGCCGAAAACTACAGTAAGGAAAACTTAAAGCAGTATCTGATCTCTGTACGAGGCTCTGCCGCTCCGTTTGTTTTCAGTTCGGAAGATGAAGCGAAAGCTTCTATCGAACAATATAAAGGCACTCTCGGTATTAATACAGATGCAGGCGATATTGTAGACGAACGTTTAAACATTACGCTTCAGCCTCAGGTTTCCGTCGTATTAATGGATCAATATACAGGACATGTAAAAGCCATTGTCGGCGGACGCGGAGCAAAGACGACCAGCTTATCTTTAAACCGCGCCACAGCTTCCCCAAAACAGCCGGGATCTTGTTTTAAAGTTTTATCCACTTATGCCCCAGGATTAAACGAGTGCGGCATGACTCTTGCAACAACGATCAAAGACGAGCCGTACCGGTACGCCAGCGGACAGCCGGTAAACAACTGGGATAACAAATACATCGGAAGCGCCCGCGTACGCTATGCTATCGAACACTCCATGAATGTTTGCGCCGTACGCACTCTGACCGAGACAGTCGGACTTGAAAAGGGATACAAATATCTCGAAAACTTCGGTTTTACGACGCTTGTAAATAATGATCCGAACTATCCGGGTATGTCGGATATCGCACAGGCTACCGCCCTCGGAGGTATTACAAGAGGTGTTTACAATATTGAAATGACCGCCGCTTATGCCGCGATCGCAAATAGCGGAATTTATACCGAACCGCTCCTTTATACAGAAATTCTTGATCACGACGGCAACGTCCTGATCGATAATTCAAAACCTATAACACGTCGTGTTTTAAAAGAATCGACAGCATTTCTTCTGACAAGCGCTATGCAGGACGTAATCAACCGTGGAACCGGAACGCCTGCAAGACTTAACAACATGCCTGCAGCAGGTAAAACAGGTACAACGGAAAACAGTACTGATCTCTGGTTATCCGCATATACGCCTTACTACACCTGTTCTGTATGGACCGGATATGACGAGGATAAAACACTGGAACAATTTTGGAATCAGTCATGGCACGAAGTAATATGGAAGCACATTATGGATCGCATCCACGCAGAATTAGAATATAAAAACTTCACTCCTCCTGCTTCTGTTGTACAAAGAACAATCTGTACCCAGACAGGAAAACTTGCAGTGAACGGATGTCCTTCCATCACAGAGTATTTTGATAAAGACACTTTGACAAAAGAAACTTGTCCGGGACACGGAAAGACAGATGACGAAAGTAAAGATGACGAGAACAACGAGGATAATTCGACAAACAACAATTCAGGCAGCTCCGAAAACTTAGGAAATACAAACGGAGATGATGGCGATGATGTGGATCCGATTCCGCCTACGCCGGATCCCGAACCGAATCCCGAACCGGAAGGGCCTGAAGTCATTCCTCAATCTCGAAACTGATTGCCGTAACATCTCTTAACTGTCTGCGAATCTCATAGTGGGATGTTTACACGCAAAAGCGGGAATCGCCGCACTGAACTAAGTTCAATGCGGCGATTCCTGTTTTTTGTTTCATCATGATATTACAAGATTTCATTATCTTCTTTTTTTCTAAACTACTTCTTTATTCTGTACTTTTACAATTTTATTTATCTTCTATTTATAATAAACATCTTTATTCAGCACTTTCTCTTTAAAGCTTACGATCACATTTGTAGCTGCGTCACCGATTACATTCAAGGTAATTACCGCCATTCCCGGAAGATAATTCATCGCCAGTACAAGCGAATATCCGATCATACATAATTCAGAGCTCATTCCCAACCCTGTCATGACAACATACACCATCGTCGTTCCCGCAACCGGAATTGCCGGAGTTCCCATCGCCGTGCAGATAGAAAGAAAAGCTGCTATGGCAAGTGTTGAAGGCTTAATATCAATTCCTGCCGCTGTCGCAATAAATGTAATCGCAATCATATGCATCGCTGTCGTACCGTTCATGTTGATCGTCATACCTGTAGGAAGAACAAAACTGCTGATTTCTTTTGAACATCCCAGTTCTTCCGTACATGTCTTTGTATTCAGCGGAAGTGTTGCCGCAGAAGAGTTTGTCGCTGCCGCAAACAAGCCGATCTTCAACGTTTTCTTCACAAACGGAATCGGATTCAGCCGGGTTGTAAGGAATATCCCTACCGGATAAATTGTAAATACAAGCACCAGACTTACAACAATCGTAGTAACGATCCATACAAGCGTCGGTTTAATATATTCGATTCCATACACCGCAAGCGTTCTTGTGATCATGCAAAAAATTGCAACCGGTCCGATCTTATCGATCAGGAAATTCAAGAAAAGTTGTACGACATCATTTAAATTTTCAATGACTTTACGAAGAGGTTCTGTCTTTTTGCCAAGCACTGTCATGCACAATCCGAGAATGATCGCAACAACTACGACAGATATGATCTCGTTATTAGATGAAAATGCCGAAAAAATATTAGACGGAACTGCATTGACGACTGTCACCAGCGGGTTATATCCTTCCATCGTCACCGCTTCTGTCACCATCTCGTTAGGAAGCTGTACGTCGAACCATCCCATTGTTTTCACAAAATATGCCGCTGCTCCCGCAAGAGCCGCTGCCACTACATAAAAGCAAATGTATGTGATAAATGTCTTCCCTGCAATCTTTCCGAGTCTCTCCGGATTTGCCAGACTGCACATCGCCAGACTCAGCGAAGTAAGTACAAGAGGAACAATAGCCAACTGAAGTCCTCTCATAAACAACTGACCGACAATATATAAAATACCGATACCTTCAATTCCGTTTGTCTTTGTTACATCTTGAAAAAAGATTGCATCCACTGTTTTCCATATTCCTGATTTCCCGCTTTCCAGAAGAAATTCCCTCAAAAAGAGCATGAGAAAACCAACCACGAATCCGGCTGCCACCGCGAATATCATACGTTTCACGATCGTATTCTTTTTTTCTTTTTCTTTCATCTCTCCATCTCCTTAACTTTCTGTGTTTTTCGTTTTTATCCCTTTATGTCTATATCGTCGAATACAATGGGATTTCTTGATATTTATTGTACATTTTCGGCAAATTATTGTCAATATTATTTCTTTGATTCAAAGATTTTCTATGTTTTAAACAGATTTCATCCGTTATTTTTGTTATATATTTTTTTGTTTTCTTCTATTTTCTTTGATTCATACATTTTGTTTATGATTGTTTTCTACACATAATTTAATACCTATATAAAAAAGGAATGACCGCTACAAAAAAACGCATCGGTCATTCCTTTTTTTATTCAAATGATAATTCTTAATCGAAATCCGAAAATTTCCTAAACAATTTAATAAATCAATTCAATCCCTTGTTCGGAGCAATACTCTATCCACTTTTCTGAAGGACTCCTGTCTGTAATAATGTAATTCACCTTCTGAAGATCGATCAGGTTCACAAATGCCGACTGATCAAATTTTGAAAAATCAACTAAGAGCGCAACTTCCTCAGCCTGCGAGAGCATTGCCTTCTTTACCTCAGCTTCGCTTTCGTTTGAATCAAGCACACCTTTTTCAATGCTCAGTCCTTTACAGCTGATCAATGCAAGGCTTACGTTATATTTCAGAATGTTTGTCTTGGCAAGCTGCCCTTGTAAAGAAAGTGATTTTTTATTATACTCTCCCCCAGTCGAGATAATATTAAGAGGAGACTGCTGAAATTCACGGAATACCTCAGTTGAATTTGTCACAACTGTTATATCAGGAGACTGAGGCAGCAGCTTCAACGCCTCCATCACCGTTGTGCTAGAATCCGCGATCATCGTTGTCTTTCCCTCGAAAAGTTTCGCCGTTTTGCGGGCAATCTCCTGCTTTTCTTTCAGATGTTTGCTCATCCTCCGATAAAAATGAACTCCTTCTTTTTGAATGCCTTCATTCCAGATCGCACCGCCGTGAACCCGGGTCACGACGCCATCCGCCTCCAACTTATCCAAATCTCTGCGTATTGTCTCTTCCGTCACTCTGCATATTTTACTCAATTCTCCTACAGACGCTTTCTTCTGCATCTGTATCGTTTGACGGATTGCCATCAATCTTTCCTTGCCCGCCATGCTTTCTTCCCTTTCTGTACCTTTTCCACCGCTATTCACACCACTTTTATTTAATAATAACTCCTTTGAGTTGGTTTTTGCAAGACCTTTATTCTTTGAAAACATGATTTCTCCTTTTGAAATATTCAGACTCGGAAATATATACAGGCAAACAATCTTTAAAATACAGTTGCCTCTTATTTATCGATTTCTTCCGCAAGCTCGCGCATATAAGCGACATCTTCCGGATCAAGTTCCAATTCAGCTGATTTCACATTTTCTTTAATCTGATCTACTGTTGTCGAGCCACTGAGAAGATTCAGGAAATCTCCTTGTGCCAGTATCCATCCAAGAGCCAGATTTGCGATTGTACAATTATATTTTTCGCAAAGCGGTTTCCATTTATCCATCATATCCATTGCCGCCTGCATATTATCCGGCTGGAACCATTTTTTCGGAATCTGTGCTCCGACCGGCTGATAATCTCTCGGCATCGTTCCCGAAAGAAGTCCCATCTCAAGCGGAGAGTATGCCTGGATCGTCACACCGTTTTCACGACAGCACGGAATAATCTCATCTTCAATACCACGATCAAGTATCGAATATTTCGCCTGAACAATATCAAGATCTCCCCATTTCAAATATTCTTTGATCTGGTCGATATCTACGTTTGCCGCTCCGATCGCACGTATCTTTCCCTGAGCTTTTAACTCATTTAAAACATCCATTGTCTTTTGGATCGGCACATAATATTCTGATCCTTCCACAGACTGCCAATGTGTCATATACACATCCACATAATCTGTTCCGAGACGCTCAAGAGAGCCGACAATTTCCTTTTTCACAGACTCGCTGTTCAGGTTTTTATAAAGCTGAATCCCGTTTACTTTATTAAACAGGTCTCCTTTCATCTCCTGATCCCATGTAACTCCGCATTTCGTAATGATCACAACTTCTTCGCGATTCATTTTCTCAAGAGCTTTTCCGAGAATTTTTTCACTGTTTCCGAAATTGTATCCCGGCGCTGTATCGATCAGATTGACTCCTGCCTTAGGAGCTTCCCTTATCGTATCTACAACTGTCTGAAGCTCATGATCTCCGCCCCACGCAGAACCGCCTCCGATCGACCATGTTCCAAGTCCGATTCTTGAAATATCTATTCCTGTCTTTCCTAATTTCATCGTTTTCATAATAGCTGTCTATCCCTTTCTTAACCTATTTCATCCAACCAAACACTTTTAAGTATGCAGATATTATTTATAATCTTCACGGTATTTCGCAAGCATCTTATCTACGATCGCTTTATCTGTCACACCGCCTGTCGCGCCGACATACTGAACAGAAACAGCTGCAGTACAGTTTGCATAGATCGCACATTCACGGATATCTTTTCCTTCCAAAAGGCCTGTAATAAATCCGGATGCGAAATTATCTCCTGCTCCGATCGTATCGATTGCCGTCACTCCTTTGCATGCCGGAACGATCATCGCACCGTCTGCATTACGGATGTAGCATCCTCTTTTACCGATCTTCATGATTACGTTTTTCACACCGCAGGCATATAACTTATCAGCCACTTTCGCTTCGTCTGTCTCTCCCGTCATTTCACTTGCCTCTTCAAAATTCGGGAAGAAATAGTCTACATAACTCAACGCTTCCGTAATATCTTCCAGTTTCTCATTCAATCTTGGCGACACCATATCGGCACAAATGATCATACCTTCTTCTTTTGCTTTGGAAAATACAGATACAAGCGCTTTATTATCAAAAAGCGGATTGTTGAAAATACTTGCAAACGAAAGAATCTTTGCTCCTTTTAAAGCTGACATATCCAAATCTTCGTACTTAAATTTCCAAAGACTTCCCTGACGGTTCGTGATAAAAGTTCTCTCTCCGTCAGCCGCTACCAGACCGACATTGATCGAAGTATCGATTGCCGGATCTTGTTTGATATATTTTGTATCGATTCCTGTTCTTTCACAATGACTTAACACAAACGCTCCGGCTACATCGACACCGATACAGCTCATCAAAGCAACTTTATGTCCCAGTCTTGTAATAATGGTCGATTCATTAAGCGCATCTCCTCCGATCGTCATTGCAATTCCGTCTACCGGATAAGATACAACGTCAAACACTTCTTTACTTACCGGGCGCAGCGGCAGATCTACGATCGCCGCCCCGATAATCATTACGTCCAAATCTTTACTCACCTTATTCATCAGCCCTTCCGTCATCACCAAATAATTTGATCTTGTACATTGCACGTTCTTTTACAGCCTGTCTTACCGCACGTTCCACAGCCAAGAACGGCTCGTCTTTATGTTCGTTGATCGCTTCCATAGCAGCCTGGCATAATTCTGTATGTATATTGATCTTAGCGATTCCAAGAGAGATCGCTTTCTTAATATCTTCATCTCCGATACCTGATGCTCCGTGAAGTACAAGCGGAACGTCAACTGCATTTGCAACCTCTTCCAAAATATCAAATGCCAGCTTCGGCTCAGAAGAATAAACGCCGTGTACGTTTCCGATCGCAACAGCCAGAGAATCGCATCCTGTTCTGTCCACGAAATCTTTTGCCTGTTTCGGATCTGTATAGTGATACTCGGACAACGCTTCTTCGTAGATCGTCTCGTTTCCTACATGTCCAAGTTCTGCCTCTACCGAAGTTCCTACTGCATGAGCGATTTTTACAATTTCTTTTACTTCTTCTACATTCTTTTCATAAGCACATGTAGAACGATCAATCATAACAGAACTAAATCCTGCATGAATTGCTTTTACAATATCTTCATAAGCTCCACCGTGATCTAAGTTTAGAGCAAATGGTACTTCTGGATACTGTTTTTCATAATATTTTGCAATATCAGCACATTCATAAATTCCATGAACTGCTGCAACATCTAAAATAATCGGTGCTCTTAATTTTTTCGCTGCTAAAAAACATGCCTCAATAGTTTCTCTATTAAATACATTCGGTGCTGCAACTCCATACCCTTCTTTTTTTGCTTTTGCTAACAATTCTCCCATTGGTATCATCATAATCGTTATTCTCCTTTCGGCTTTTCAAATTTCATCACTGTTTATCCGGATGTCTTTATATAAAACAAAAAGCATGCCAACTTAGTGTCATGCTTTTGTCAAAATATTTAATTTTCCTCGAAAAACCTCATATTCCCGCTAAAATATCATAAATATAACCAATTTCAGAAATTGGAATTTTCACACTATAAGTCTTTTCAATCACACTAAACGCTGCCTGTATCTGACGAATTTCCTTTTTGTGAATTTTTTGAAACTTATCTTTCTCTGGATAATCTTCAATTGCCGAATTACGAATCAAACGTTCTGTCAAGCAGCCCACATGAATAAAAAGATTAATTTTTGTACTATTTTTTAGCTTCCTTCCTGTCAAAAACTCATACTGTTTCATTGCCTCTTCAATATGCATTAAAATTTTTTCCGTGTCTAAAATTGTCAAAAATCCTAATAAACGGTTCATAGAAAAATTTCGTATTAAATTATCATTCAATTTTTCCATAGAAACTGCGTCCGCAACATTTTTCAACATATTAATCATCTGTTCCGTTGCTGCTCCGGAAACTAATTGTTCCAATGGAATAAACTTTTCCTGTCCTATTTGGGGATTTTTTGTACCTACAATTCCTAAGACTTCACACTTCTGGTAAATTCCTTTCACAATTTCCACATTTTGTAGTTGATCATAATCATAAGAAATCACTTGAATATCCATTTCTTTTGGAATACTGTTTTCAATCAACAGACGAATCTGCTCCGCCGTTCCTGTGCCGGTAATGCAACAAGTTAAAATAGTTTTTTGTTTTTGTATTTGAGGATATATGATTTTATACTCCGTTTCATTCTCCTCTTCAAGAATCCGAACAATATCTTCTAATTTCTCTTCCTTTTGAATCAATTCTCCTGCCATAATTGCCATTTGTGTTGAAATATTATTCATTACAACGAGCGGTGATTTTAAATTTTCTTCAAAAGATCGATAAATTTCCCTTAAAGAACCCATATCAACCATTAAAATAATTCCATGGCTGACATCATTTTTTTCTACATACTCTTTCATCCATTGCACGACGTCGGATACATTTTTCTCAATTGGCATATCCACAGATTCAAAAATATTTTCATCCAATATTCGGTTAGCAACATCTGCAACACTGCTTGCTGTCGCATATCCATGGGCTAAAATTACTGCTCTTGGTCTTTTCCTGGAAAGGGAAACATTTAAAAGACTTCGAATATAAATTGTCAATGGAATTAAATCTTCTTGTGTTGACACAATATCCATTTTAGAAGACAGCATATTAAGAATCCGCTTTGCAATATGAATTTCCTTCGGATACTCTTCTAATATATACTGCATCAATTCATTGGGAATGAAAATATTTTGTTTCCGAAAGTGTTGATTCATACAGAAAAAATACGCCGTAATCGCATGGAGACTATTTCCTCCAAACTGAACATTACAACTGTACTCTACATATCGAAACGCTTCCTGCACGCTATTTACAATATATTTACGCATAGTATTTTCATTTTCAGAATTCTGATTATAAATCAAACAATCCAATACATCATTAACTGTGTGCATGCATCGTTTTTCAAACTGTTCCTTTGCATAATTCTGACTGCGAAATTCTCCAAAAATAGCAATCAATTTTTCAAACAGTTCTTGATGATAATCTTTTCCGTTCTTATCTCCAGATAATATTTCCTGTATTGGGGCGTTCGGATAAATTTCTACCGTATCATAATTTCCAATTTTATTTTCCGCTTTCTCTGCAATCCCCTTTAACACATCTTCCGGAAGATGCTCCAAATGTATATCAATTTCATTTTTTCGTTTCTCTTTTGCATATGCAGTTGCACAAATAAATTTTATTTTATTCTCTAAATCTCCAATATTTCCTTGATAAAGATGATTTAACAACGCTTCAATTACATTACCAGACACTTTCATCTTCTTATCCAACACCTTACTTTCTTCTATAAAGAAATGGCAAATAAACTGCAAACGTTCTTGCTCTCCTCTCTCTCTCAAAGAAGGTATCTGTACAACAATAGGTATTCTTCTTAAAAATGTATCTAGAAAATTTGATTCCAAATTTTCTGTGGTAGCCATGACCATCCGCACTTTTGCTTTATGCCATCCTTCACTTTCTCCCATTCTTCGAAAAATTCCTTGATCCAGAAAGACAAACAGCTTTTCTTGACTTTCACTGTTTAATCGATGCACCTCATCTAGAAATAACATTCCACCGTCTGCTGCCTCCAACAATCCCTTGGTTGTTGCATAAGCTCCAGTAAAAGCTCCCTTAACGTACCCGAACAAATTACTGGACAATAATTCAATATTATTTACGTACTGAGCACAGTTCATAATTATAAAAGGAGCATCCGGCTTAAGAATTCCTTCTTGCACTGCAAATTCATAAATTTTTCTTGCCATAAAACTTTTCCCTGATCCGGTCGGCCCGTGAAGAAACACTGGAAGACTGGTATTGGGATAAAAAATAGAAGTTTTCATCTGTTCAATTGGTTTTTTTAAACTTCCATTAGAACCAATCAGATTTTGAAAAACATCCTGTTCTTCTACAAAATTTATTTCCTGTTTTTCTTCCTTTTGGATGCCATTTTTCCGCTTATTTTCATCTAAGAGGTCATTCACACTAGCATAAACATCCTTTGACACTGTAAAAAAATTTTTTTCAAATACTTTTTTATCTAGAAAGCGAACCGGTCTTGTATTAATTTTAAAAAATGTTTTTCCAATTTCTTGATTCAGATAATAGCTGACTGTATTTCTTTTTACTTGAAAATATCCGGCAATTGCTTCCGCTGTCAGCACAGTATCTAATTCTTCCAAGCTAATTTTTGCTGTATTTTCTTTTACATATTGAATAATGGAATCTTTCAGCAACTTTCTCTCTCCTTTTCTCATTTTTGTATTATTATTATATATACAATACTTTTCATCTGCAACCCTCTAAATTTTCACACTAACACTTGGCATCATTCTTGCTTTATAAAAAAATATCATTTAAATTGAACTATTTTTAATAACGAGGTGTATAAAAAATGAAGAAAAAACTTTTAATTGCAACACACAGTGTATTTGCTGATGGAATCAAAAATGCTATGGAACTTGTAACTGGAGAACAAAATTCTGTTTCTACTTTATGTGCATATACCAATGACATGACAGAGGTAGAAACTCCTATCAAAGAAATTATTGATGCGTTATGTGATGACGAAGAATTAATTGTAACAACAGATATTTTCGGCGGAAGCGTCAATAATGAATTTATGAAATATCTTTCAAAATCAAATATTCACCTGATTGCTGGAGTAAATCTTCCCTTACTTTTTGAACTAATTATGAATCTTGAATCGGAAAACACAGTTCAAATGATTGAAAATGCAATACAAAATGCCAAAGAACAATTGCAATACTGTAATCCTTTAATACAATGTTCTATTACAGAAGAAAACTTTTAGTAAGATTTGGAGTGTGATGAAATGAATTTCAGCCCTAAAACTACTTTAGTGCAAACCCAAACATTATCTCAAACACAACTACAGTCTTTAAAAATACTGTCTTTGGATAATTTTGAGTTAAATAACTTCCTTCAAAATGAATATATTGAAAATCCTTTGCTAGATTATAATGAAAATTCAAATCTTCCTTCATGGAATCAATATGTTTCCTATTCCTCCGCTAAAGAAGACGAGGATATTTACAAAGAAATCCCTGACTTTTCGGAGAATGGAATCAAAGAATTCCTTCTGGATCAGTTAAACCAAAGAAATTTTTCAGATTTACAGTGGACAGCAATGCAGACCATGATTGACTGTCTAGATGACTGTGGTTATTTTAAATTGTCGTTAAAGGATTTCAGTCAATGGTTTGGTATTGATATATCTACTGTAAAATACTGCTTGGACATACTATCCTCTTTGGAACCATTAGGGATTTTTTCAAAAGATCTTCCACACTGTCTTTTACGTCAGTTAGAAGCAAGGCAGGAACTGACACCGGAACTCAATCAAATCATCCGTTATCATCTGGATGACATTGCTGCTGGAAAAATTAATACTATCACACAAAAACTTTCTATGTCTACACAGGATGTCCGAAAATGTATTGCAAAAATCAGAGAATTAAATCCACGCCCAATCTCTGGATTTCTTACTAATTCCACAGATTATATTGTGCCAGATATTCTTATAGATTATCAAGACAGCAGTTGGATTATTAGATTAAACGATCAGTGGATTGGAAATTATTCCCTCTGTGACTATTATTTAAATATGATGCATACTTCGCAGAGTCCGGATTTAAAAGAATATTTCCGTAAAAAATACAATCGTGTGCAATTGATTATGCATAGTATTGAACAACGCCGAGAAACAATCTTAAAAATTACATCTGCTGTTTTAGAGCGCCAAAAAGACTATTTTACTGGAAATAGCACATTAAAACCTATGACACTTGCCGATATCGCTTCTGATATTTCGATGCACACATCCACCATCAGCCGTGGAATCAAAAATAAATATCTCCAATACCCTTTTGGAGTGGTTTATTTGAAAGATTTATTCACATCTTCTGCTGGAAAAAAGGATAACAACAGCCCAATTACCGTAAAAAAACAATTGAAGGCTATAATCGCTTCTGAAAACCCTAACAAACCCTACAGTGATTCGACATTATCAAATTTATTAAAACAAAAAGGAATCAAAATTTCCAGACGTACTGTCGCAAAATATAGAGAAGAGATAGGAATTAAAAGTACATATAACCGAAAAATATATAACGAATAGAAAGGCCGCATCTGGAATCCGCAATGCAGAAATGGTACGAGAAATGATAAACGCTGGAGTAGACCAATTCGGAATCAGTCATTCCAGCGTCATGAAAATCATTTTGGAATTAGCTGCAATTGAAAAATCATCGTAATCTTTCTAATATTACTGCTATGTTACGAAACTGTATTCACAGCATTTCCGATACCGTAGCAACATGATGCCTTCATCCTTGCTACGGTAACATCACAATTATCATTGCTTTTGATAATTTCAGTCAATTTTTCTAAATAGCCTACTGCATCCAATTGGGAACTTCCAACATATTCTGACTACCTGAGTACAGAATACAATCCTATGTCAACAAAAAACAGTTAACACTAGACGATCTTTGTCTCATATAAAAAATTTTCAAAGAACCTCTTAATCACGTACTTTTATGTGTACTTCTCTTAATTGCTGTTCTGTAATCTCGCTTGGGGCTCCGTACATTAAATCCTGTGCAGTTCCGCTCATTGGGAAATCATTGATATAGCAGAAGCGGTATGCATTTTTCTCCAGTAAATCCAAACGGCTTCCCAGTTCATCTCTGATCTGCCCCGCATAGATGTAGGCTGCCTTTTCCGGCGCTGCCGATCTTGCGTCTGTCGTATATTTCTGAGCAACATTGTATTTTAATACATCTGCTCCAAAGGTTGATCCTGCCCCCTGTTTTGTACCGCTTCCAACTTCCTCATTGTCAAAGACACTGCACATCGTCACATAATCCTTAGAGCTTCACGATTTATTAATCGTTAAAGCGACAACCCCTTATTTTTATGCATAAAAAATCCCCTCTGTGATTGCTCACAAAGGGGATTTTGATTTATTAGATTAAGATCATCTAAACAATAGGTAATGCCTATTTATCAGACATTTCTTTTAATCTGTTGTATTTAGCTTCTGCGTTTGCTTTAGCTTCTGCGAACAGTGCTTTAGCTCTTTCAGGGTTCTGACGAGATAATGCATTGTAACGAACTTCTCCCATGATGAAGTCTTCGTATTCTGTTGTAGGAGCTTTAGAATCTAAGTGGAATGGATTCTTTCCTTCAGCAGCTAATGTTGGGTTGAATCTGAACAGATTCCAGTATCCAGAAGTAACAGCTTTCTTTTCTTCTGTCTGAGCAATCTTCATTCCACCCTTGATACCATGGTTGATACATGGAGCGTATCCGATTACTAATGATGGTCCTGGATAAGCTTCAGCTTCAGCGATTGCTTTAACTGTCTGGTTGTAATCAGCACCCATAGCGATCTGTGCTACATATACATATCCGTAGCTCATTGCGATTGCTGCAAGGTCTTTCTTCTTAGTTCCTTTACCAGCTGCCTGGAACTGAGCGATTGCACCTAAGTTAGTAGATTTAGATGCCTGTCCACCTGTGTTAGAGTAAACTTCTGTATCGAATACGAATACGTTTACGTCTTCTCCAGATGCTAATACATGGTCAACACCACCGAATCCGATGTCGTATGCCCATCCGTCACCACCGAAGATCCACTGAGATTTCTTAGATAAGAATTCTTTCTTAGCTAAGATTTCTTTAGCAGCGTCACATCCGCAAGCTTCTAATGCTGCAACTAATTTATCTGTAGCTGCTCCGTTCTTGCTTCCGTCTGCATATGTGTCTAAGTATTCAGCTGCTGCTGCTTTAACATCTGCGTTATCTGTAGATTCAGCTAATGCAACAACTTTTTCTTTTGTCTGTTCTCTTAATGTGTTCTGTCCTGTGAACATACCTAAACCAAACTCTGCGTTATCTTCGAACAGTGAGTTAGCCCAAGCTGGTCCCTGTCCTTTAGCGTTTGTTGTGTATGGTGTAGCAGGTGCAGATCCACCCCAGATAGAAGAACATCCTGTTGCGTTTGCGATGTACATTCTTTCACCGAATAACTGAGTGATCAGTTTAGCGTAAGGTGTTTCACCACAACCAGCACATGCTCCTGAGAACTCAAGCATTGGCTGTCTGAACTGGCTTCCTTTAACGGAATCAGCTTTGAACTTAGCAAGTACTTCTTCTTTAGCTGGTAATTTCTGACCATAGTCATAAACTTCCTGCTGATCTCTCTGAGAATCTAATCCAGCCATTGTAAGAGCTTTTTCACCCTTCTTACCTGGACAAATGTTTACACAAGATCCGCATCCTAAACAATCAAGAACTGTAACTGTCATAGCGAATTTGTATCCTGGCATTCCAGTCATATCAGCTGTCTTAGTAGCTGCTGGAGCTGCTTTAGCTTCTTCTTCTGTCATAGCTACTGGACGGATTGTTGCATGAGGACATACATAAGCACAGAAGTTACACTGGATACAGTTATCTGGATTCCAAGAAGGAACGTCTACTGCTACTCCACGTTTTTCGAATGCAGATGCACCTAAAGGCATATGTCCATCTACGTAAGGTACTAAATCGCTAACTTTAAGAGCGTTACCTTCCTGTCCATTAACGTAGTTCTGTACGTTGTTGATGTAATCAACAAGAGGTTTGTTATCTCCCTTAGCTTCAACGAATAAGCTTTCTGTTTCAGCGTCAGCCCATTCAGCTGGAACTGGTACTTCAACGATAGCTTTTGCACCAGCGTCGATCGCATCGTGGTTCATCTTAACGATAGCTTCACCCTTCTTGCTGTAAGAAGCTGTTGCAGCGTCTTTCATGTATTTGATCGCATCTTCTTCAGGGATGATTCCTGATAATTTAAAGAATGCAGACTGTAATACAGTATTGATACGTCCACCAAGTCCGATTTCTTTACCGATCTTGATACCGTCAATGATATAGAACTTAATGTTGTGTTTAGCTAAGTAAGCTTTTACCTGTCCTGGAAGATGTTCTCCAACTTCTTCTGGAGTCCAGCTGCAGTTTAACAGGAATGTTCCACCGTCTTTTAAGTCCTGAACCATGTTATATTTTGTTAAATATGGTGCACAATGGCAAGCAACAAAGTCAGCTTTGTTGATCAGGTATGTTGATTTGATTGGGTCATCTCCGAAACGTAAGTGGGACATTGTAACACCACCGGATTTCTTAGAGTCATAATCAAAGTATGCCTGAGCATATTTGTCTGTATGGTCACCAATGATCTTGATAGAGTTCTTGTTAGCACCAACAGTACCGTCGGCTCCAAGTCCCCAGAATTTACAAGCTACGATGCTGTCTGGAGCTGTAACTGGAGTTTCTCCTCTTTCAAGAGATAAGTTTGTAACATCATCCACGATAGATAATGTGAATTCATTTTTATCAACGTTTTCGAATGTAGCGATGATATCAGCTGGTGTAGTATCTTTAGAACCTAATCCATAACGTCCACCATTGATTGTGCAGCTTTCGAATTTTGTTCCTCTTAATGCGTTAACAACATCAAGGTATAATGGTTCTCTTGCTCCAGGCTCTTTAGATCTGTCTAATACATTGATAACTTTTGCTGTATCAGGGATTGCTTCTACTAATTTCTCAGCAACGAATGGTCTGTAAAGACGAACTTTAACAACACCGACTTTTTTACCCTGTTTCATTAAGTAATCGATTGTTTCGTCGATTGTTTCACAAACAGATCCCATAGCGATGATTACGCTCTCAGCGTCTTCAGCTCCATAGTAGTTGAATAATTTATAATCTGTTCCGATCTTAGCGTTAACCTGATTCATGTAATCTTCAACGATTGCAGGGAAAGCATTATATGTTGAGTTAGCTGCTTCTCTTGCCTGGAAGAAGATGTCTGGGTTCTGAGCTGATCCACGAAGAACTGGATGTTCTGGGTTTAAGCACTCAGCTCTGAATTTGTCGATTGCTTCATAATCAACCATATCTGCAAGATCATCATAATCCCACATTTCGATTTTCTGAATTTCATGAGATGTTCTAAATCCATCGAAGAAATGTAATACAGGAACACGTCCTTTAATTGTTGCTAAATGAGCTACTGCTCCTAAGTCCATAACTTCCTGAACACTAGAGCTGCAAAGCATTGCGAAACCTGTCTGACGACATGCATAAACGTCAGAGTGGTCACCAAAGATGTTCAGTGCGTGAGATGCAAGTGCACGAGCAGATACATCAAATACGCAAGGCATCTGTTCACCAGCGATCTTATACATGTTAGGGATCATTAATAACAGACCCTGAGATGCTGTATAAGTAGTTGTTAATGCACCAGCTGCTAAAGAACCATGTACAGTTCCTGCTGCTCCTCCTTCAGACTGCATTTCAACTAATTTTACAGGATGTCCGAAAATATTTTTCTTTCCCTGTGTTGCCCACTGGTCAGTTGACTCTGCCATTGGTGAGGATGGTGTAATAGGATAAATTGCTGCAGCTTCTGTAAAAGCATATGATACGTGTGCAGCGGCTGTGTTACCATCCATGGTTTTCATTTTTCTTGCCATGTTCTCTTCCTCCTAAAAAATCTCGTGTGAATACATTCACACATTGTTAATCTCTACGTCCACCTAGCATATGGGCGTAGAAAATATCACTACAACTTTCACAAGTTGCTTAAAACATAAACAAAGCTGTATACATATAACTTTTGTATACAGCTTTATTCTACATTATTTGCACAAGTTTTTAAAGAGATTTTTATGTATTTTTAGGTATTTTTTTTTGTACGCCAAAAAAATAACAATCTTTTTGAATCCTTAGTAAAATACTCAAGATTTTGAATTCGTTGTATTTGTGCTATTTGTACTATTTTTATCTTTTGTGCTTGTGCTTTTCGCATTCTTATGTTCATCGAATGTTTTTGTGAAAACATGGGTTCCTTTTTTGCTTCCGTCAGTTCTATAATATAGGTAATCATGTTTCTTTGGATGCATCGCAGCCTTGATCGCCGTGTCTGACGGATTACAGATCGGTCCTGCTGGCAACCCTTTCATAACGTAAGTATTATACACCGTTTTCACTTTCAGATCTTTATAATAAACTTTCTTCGCATTATATAATCCATTTGTTGTGGTATACAAAACGGTCGGATCGATCTGAAGTCTCATTTTCGCTGCAAGGCGATTCTCAATGACTCCTGCGATCATCAGACGTTCTGACATATTGCTTGCTTCACGTTCGATCATTGATGCGATCGTCATGATCTCTGCCATAGAACGCTTTCCTTTATAAGACTTCGCAAGTGCTGAATATTTCTTATCGAAATTATCAAGCATCTTCTGAATCAGATCTTCTGGTTTGGAACTTTTGTAAATCTTATAAGTATCCGGATACAGATAACCTTCTAATTTGTACTTTGTTCCCTTCTTTGGGTCAATGTCTTTAATAAAATCGTTTTTATACTGATTTGTATTCTTCGCAGCCTTTATAAATTCATCTGCTTTAAAGACTCCCTGTTTCTCTAGTCGTTTTGCTATCATATCAATGGAATATCCTTCCGGGATCATGACTGTGACGACTCTTCTTGCCTCTGCAAGTTTTCTGGCCTCTTCTGCTTTCTGCTGCCTGTAAGCCATATATTTTCTTCCAGCAAATATACCTCCTGCCACAATGATCACTAGTAAAATGATGACTCCAATGACAAATGGAGCTCTGGAACGATTTCTTCTTCCACGTCTGCGCCCCCTTCTGCGCCTTCTGGAATTATGATCAAAATCTAAATATAAATCCATGATGTCCTCCCAAATTTTTATTATCGTATGATTTTAAAATCATACTGTGTTCCTATGCTATTATACTCGCATTTTGTAGAAATAAAAGCTTTTTCATTAAATTTTGTTCATATTCTTAACTTTTTTGTAATTTTTGTGTAAAAATATGCATATTTTGGATTGTAACTCTTCTGGTCAAACTGCTGTACTTTTTTTAGTATTTCCATTATAATCAAAGCATAGCCGTAAACGGCAAAAGATTATAAAATATAGAAAGGAATTTCATATTATGGCAAATCCAATTGTAACGATCACTATGGAAAATGGTGATGTAATGAAAGCAGAATTATATCCGGAGATCGCTCCGATCACTGTTGAGAACTTTGTAAATCTTGTAAAAGACGGTTTCTATGATGGTTTAACTTTCCATCGTATCATCAACGGATTTATGATCCAGGGTGGATGCCCATTAGGTACAGGAACAGGTGGTCCTGGACATACGATCAAAGGAGAGTTCAGCCAGAACGGTGTGATCAACAACTTAAAACACACTCCTGGTGTTTTATCCATGGCTCGTTCTATGATGCCTGATTCTGCCGGATCACAGTTCTTTATCATGCACAAAGCTGCTCCACATTTAGATGGACAGTACGCAGCATTTGGTAAGATCATCGAAGGAATGGATATTGTAAATAAGATCGCTGAAGTTGCAACAGATTATTCCGATAAACCATTAGAACCACAAATTATGAAGACTGTAACTGTGGAAGAATAGTCAACTATATCCTTACAGCACAGAGCCGGACCATCAATCTTCATTTGTATCCGGCTCTTAATTTTTATAAATATTTAGATGGGGAATGATAATATGAGTGAAAACAACAAACTAATCTTTCTGGATGTCGATGCGACTTTGTACAGTAAAGAACAGCGTCTGGTTCCAGAATCTACGATCAAAGCAGTCCATGAAGCACAAGAAAATGGTCATAAAGTTCTGATCAACACTGGACGACCTCTTGTTTATTTTGAAAAAGAGATTCTCGATATTGGCTGCGACGGTTATCTTTGTTCTAACGGAGTTCACATCCTTCTTGATGGCGAAACGATCTATCACAAAACAGTTCCTGAAACAGTGGTCGAACAGATCAAACGGATTTGCGAAGAAAACAATATCTATGGAACCTTTGAAGGAGAAAAATGTTCTTATTTCCGCGATCATAACGTTGACTTTCATCCACATTATGGATTTATGATCACTGCTTTTGACCTTGCTCCTTATATGGCGCATGAGTTTACATGGGATCATGTTGAAAATCCTGATAAAGCCATTGTATTTACAGGCCCTGGGAGCAATACTTCTGGTTTTGTAGATGCTCTTGACAGTATTTCTGATGCCATGGATTATATTCGAATTGATGATACCCAGTATGAGATTTTATTAAAAGATCATGATAAAGGAACTGGTCTTACATATGTCGCTGATCATCTCAATATCTCTACAGATGACTGCTACGCATTTGGAGATAGTAATAACGATATCTCCATGTTTAAAGCTGCTGGCCATGGAATTGCTATGGGAAATGCCTGTGATGAGTTAAAAGAAATTGCGGAATATGTTACAGATTCTGTAAATGATGATGGGATTTATCATGCATTTAAACATTATCATTTGATTTAATATAAGAGGGGTATTGCAAGTTTTTGTTACTACTTTTGCAATTTAGAAGAAAAGCAGCTAGAAATCTTAAATTTTGATTTCTAACTGCTTTTTCTTTCAATAAATATCAGAGATTACTTTACTATTTAATTTTAATTGTAACCGTCTTGCTCTTTCCGCTTCCATCCACTGCTCTTGCTGTGATCTTCACGGATTTTTTCTTTCCAGCTTTGTATGTTGTTACAGTTCCTTTGGAAGAAACTTTTGCATATTTTGTATTGCTGCTTGACCATTTTAAAGTTCTATTTGCCCCTGAAGATGCGCTTGTTTTTCCTTTCAGATATAACTTCTTACCAGCTTTTACTGATTTAACTCCAGAAATGTAGACTTTCTTTACGATACCTTTCTTGATATAGATCTTATATGACGCTTTCTTACCACTTCCGTCTTTGGCTGTCGCTGTGATCGTTACTGTTTTTCCACCCATTTTCTTCTTCGTTGTAACGACACCGCTGCTGCTGACTGTTGCAACTTTAGTATTGCTTGATTTCCATGTAACACCTTTATTGTATGCGTTGGATGGTGTTACGGCCGCCTTTAATGTTACTTTCTTACCAGTTGCGATCTTGTTAGATGTTGTTGTTGTGATCGTGATCTTGCTGACTTTGATATTTTCTACTGTTACGATGCAGTACATTACATTTCCGTCAGATGTTATTGCCGTAATAATTGCTTTTCCTGCAGCCTTAGCTGTTAATTTACCTGCTGCATCAACTGTTACAACTGCTTCGTTAGAAGATGTCCATTTTACTGTTCCGATTGAAGCTGTTGCATAATCTGGTAAATATGTGATCTTCAACTGTTCTGTCTTGCCTGGATTTAATGTTACAAATGTTTTGTTTAATACAACCGCCTGTGTAGGAATCTTACCTGTTTCATCTGTTGTGTAAACTTTGATCGTTTTTGTTGTTGTTCCAGCTTTTAATGTCAGTGTTGCCATCTGACCTTTTATTCCGGCTTTGATCTTATCGCCAACAGTTACTGCATTTGAAGAGGATGTGATCGTACATGCTTCTTTACTATCTACGAATACACCTTTTGTAAACTGCTGTATTGTTAATTCCTGTCCTTCTTTTAGATACAGGCTGTCGCTTAAGAATGACATTCTTGTCGCTGTGCTTGCTGTTGTTGGCAAATATAATGATTCTAACTGTGCTTTCAGATCATTTAATGCTGTAAAATCTGTCACAGATGTTCCTCTTAGATAGAGTGTCTTTAACTGTTTTAAATTCTTTACGAAACTGATATCTGTGATGTTTTTGTTGTTTTCGAGGTCGATCTTTGTGCAATTAACTGCTTCGGATAAACCTGCTAAATCTGCATTCGTCAGATCTTTATTTTCTAAATTTATAGATTTTACATTTTTGATCTCTTCTGTTGAGATCATTCCATCATTATTTGCATCTGCCTCTAATGCATCGTATACTTTGTAACTTGTCAGTGGAATGATATCTTTTCCTACGGCTGCTACCTGAATCTCAATCGTTGCTGTATATGTCTTTCCTGCTCTTGCTACTACCGCTTCTACCGTTGCTTTTCCTGCTGCTTTTGGTTCCAGATAGTATGTCTTTGTTCCATCCTGCGCTGTTTCTGTGCGAATATTTAAGATCTTTGCATCTTTTGATGTGATCATTACTACATCATCTTTTTCCAGATTATTTAACTTGATCTGTTTCTTAAATGCTCCTACACTTACATTTGGATCATTTTTATCAAACTCTGGTGTTGTTGCACTTTTGGCTGTCACATTTACTGGAATTGTTGCAGATACTGTTGGTGTTGTTGTACTTTCAACTTTTAAATTCGTCGTTCCTACTTCTGCTGTATCCACTGCTTCCAGACTTATGGATCCATCTGACTGAACCTGGATTGATTTTAATTTTGCTGTTGTTCCTGCTGCTACTTCCTCAGAATACTTAACATATTTGCATCCTTTTAAGATTCCTTTTGGACGGATAGGATCATTTGTTTTGGCTCCTTTTTCTACTGTGATTGAATCTTTCTTGATCAACGCAATTCTGTCTGCTATGGAAACCTTTGTACCTTCCAGATTGATTTCCTTTAGATTCGTCATAGATTTTAATGCATCAATCTTACTTACATTTGTATTCTTGCTTAAATCTAATTTTTCACAACCAGTTGCATACTGAAGATATGCTACTTCTGTATCTGTCAGACCTTTGTCAGAAAGATTGATCTCTGTCTTCGCTGCTAAGTCTGCTTTAGTAAGTTCACCTTCTTCCTTTCCACTAAATACCTGATACATTGTTTGTGAGGTAAATGGAATAACATTATCATCTTTGCTTAAATTAAATTCAAGCTGAGCACTTACTCCATCTAATGGCTTTTTATTCTTCTCAAACGTTGCTGTTACAGTAACTTTTCCGTTGTCTTTTAATGCGATCGGCATATACTTCACAACTTCTGTTCCATCTGCTTGTTTGAAAGTCTTTTGTTCAATCTTTAATGCTTTTTCATCAGAAATATTGAAGTTGACTTTATCGAAATCTTTTGCCTGCGTTCCCTGGAATTCATAATACTTGAAATTTCCTACTGTTACATTCTGGGATTCTGCTGCAAATGAAATCCCACTTGTAACTGTTGGTGTGGTTGTACCTTCCTGTGTCACCGCTGCCTGATTCCCCTGATCTGCTGTTGCCGCCATTACCGTAAATCCGTTGACCGGTATCATGGATATACTGAGCAGACATGCTAACAGTTTCTTCCTGCTCTTTCCATTTAAGTGGCTGAATACTTTCCATCCTTTTTGCATGAAATTCGTCCTCCTTTTCTTCATGTTTGAATCTGCATATTGCTTTGTTTATTATAACACTTTTTTGTGTAGAATGCATAAAAGAGTGATCAATCTGATCACTCTTTTAGCGCATTTTGAGATTATTTAATTTTAATCGTTACAGTTGCTTTCTTTCCACGTACTTTTTTCCGTGGAATCTTAGTCTTCTTCATAAGTGAAAGCTCCCTATTAACTTATTATCCCTATTTACAATTACTATACTTTTTTAATTATACTCCTGCATTAATCTTTATTCAATGTATTTGTTCACATTTTATACACATTTTTCATGCATACAACAACAATAAAAAGACTAGGACAATCAGTTTTGGAAGATGTATATTTATACAATCCAAAACTGACTGTCCTAGTCTTTTGTTCATTAGAGTTTTTATTTAATTATTTATATCTTTAATGCTGTGGCACTCCATTAGGTTCCAATGTTCCTCCAACCTGTTTCTTCATTCTGAAGCGGTAGAAGATGATCGTTGCTAATGTTGACACAACTAAGATTCCAACAAATACTGCAATATCCTGTCCGATCTGTCCATCCATAGATAGTGTGTGACGGAATGCGTGTACTGTATAGCTGAATGGCATATATTTGTGTAATACTGTGTAGAAGTGTGGTGCCATATCCAATGGATATGTTCCTCCGGCTGCACCTAACTGTACGACCATGAATACTAACATGACGTAACTTCCGACACGGTTTAATAACATCTCGCCAAAGCAGATCAATGACATAAATGCCATGGATGCTAAGACGGCCATTCCAAATGTTTTTCCTACGTAGTGTGGTTCGAGTCCATTGATTCCCATTAAAACTGCAACCATGATCACTGCCTGCGCAATGGATACTGCTGCCATGACTGTGACTTTGCTTAACCACCACTGAAGTCCACTCTTGACTTCTTCGTTTTTCTCCATTAAAGGATACATTAATGTAAATGCCATACATGCTACGAATAATCCAACGGACATCATATATGGTGCCATTGCGTGACCGTTGTTATCAACGTGTGAGTATTCTACATTCTTAGCTTTTACTGGTGCGGCAAACATTTTGTTTGTCTTCTTGGTTGCCTTGATACTGTTAACCTGATCTGCTCCTTTTTGTAAGGAATCTTTTAATGTCTTACTTCCACTCTGAAGTGTTCCGATTCCATTTCCAAGAGTTGTAGATCCTGCTGCTAATTGACTTGATCCACTTGCGATCTGTCCAGCTCCAGATGCTAACTGTCCGGCTCCACTGTTCAATGTATTGTTGTTAGCAACTAAGGCTGCTGTTCCTGATTTCAGTGTTTTTGTTCCTTTGTAAAGCTTTGCTGTTCCTGACTTAAATGTTGGAAGTTTTGAGCTTACCTGACCAATTCCACTATTCAGCTGAGTTGCTCCGCTATTTAATGCTTTGGAGTTGTTTGTTAATGTTGTAAGTCCTGTGTTCAGGCTTTCAACTCCTGCTGTGTAGTTGGCAATTCCAATCTTTAATCCGCTTGTGCTGTCGTTGATTCCGGATTCTAAGGTTGTCATTCCTGTCTGTACTTTTGTAGCACCTTCTGATAACTGAGTTAACGCCTGGATCATACCCATTGTATCCTGAGTTGTTCCCTGACGGTCTAATGTTGTTTTTACTTCATTTAAGCCTTCATACAGACCATTCATCATCGCTTTTTCGTATCCAGAAAGTGTCTGGGATGATTCTGCAAGTTGCTTAGATGATTTTGCTAAAGAACTAACATATGCTTTCACTGTTGCAAGTTGCTGTTCACTACTTACGGACTGTGTTTTTGTTGTTGTTTTTGTATCTGCTGCTTTCTGTGCATTTGTATATGTTTCATCAACATTATTTTCAACATCAGATGCTGCGCTATCTACCTCGTCGATTTCAGCTAACAATGCTTTTTTATCTTCTTCGCTTAATTTATCAAGTACAGATGAATTCTTTAACTTGCTTACTTTGCTGTTTAAATCAGATACACTTGACTTTGCATTTGCTGCACTGCTTGCTGCCTTCTTAGCTGTTTCATTGTTTGCTGTCTGTGTTGATATCTCTGATGCGGTTGATCCAGCAGAAAGCATTTGATTTAATTCATTTAATTTTGTATTAAATGCTTCTAATTGTGTATCGAAATTGCTTCGTTTGCTTATAATTCCATCTTTCTTCGCTTCATTTTCTTTTAACTGAGTTCCAAGTCCATTGGATGTTTCTTTTGTCTGACCCAACAGATTTTTAAGGCCTGCTGATAATGTTCCAGTTCCATCTTTTAAATCCTTACTTCCACTGGATAATTTTTCAACACCTGCATTTAATGCTTTATTATTCGCTGCAAGCTGTTTGCTTCCAGCCTGTGCTGTGCTGACTCCGTTTGTGTACTGGGAGATTCCTAATTTTAAGGATTTAGAGCCATTGGATAACTGAGTTGCTCCTGTCTGCAGAGCTGCAACTCCATTTTTCAATGTCTTTGTTCCTGATTTTAAAGATTTTGCTCCACTGTCAACTTTGGCTACACCTGCTGTATATGTTTTTAGCCCTACGGAAAGTGATTTTGCTCCATTCTGAAATGTTAATGTGCTGGATGCTAATTTCTTTAAATTCTGTTCGATCGTATCATTTCCAGCTTTCAGCTTCTTCGCTCCGCTTTCGATCTTTTTGGATCCATCTGCTGCTTTCTGGAAACCGCTTCCGGCTGTCTTGATCTGATCAAATACGGTCTTTACATAAGTTTCTGTTACTTTTTCTCTGACTGACTTCTCAATCTTCGCCATGGCACTATCATCCATCTTGGATGCTACATAGTTCGTACCTGGGTTTGTCTTGTATGTCAGTTTCATCTGTTTTGGATTCTTATCCATTAATGTTGTTGCATTCTTTGAGAAATTTTCTGGAATGGAAATGATCATATAGTATTCTCCACTCTTCAATCCTTCCTCTGCTTTCTTGTCACTTACAAAATGAAAATCCAGTGATCCTGAATCTTTCAGATTCTTTACCAGATCATCTCCTACTTGTAATGTTTTTCCCTCGTAATTTACCTTCTTATCGTGATTGACTACCGCTACTGGTAATTGATCTGCATCTCCGTATGGATCCCACATGGAACCAAGGAATACAGATGTATAAATTGCAGGAATCGTAATGATCGCGATCAAAATGATAATCATCCAGGGGTTCTTTGAAATTTTCTGCCATTCTCGTTTTAACATGATCACAGCTGCTCCTTCCTTGCATTTTTATTACTTATATAGAGGTCATACCTCTTTGAATCATTGGTTATTATATGCACTTCCTTGATAAAAGTCAATAATTTATTGAACATTGGTCATTTTTTTATTTCATACATAACTTTCTTTTTCATTTATGATATATCTTTTTTCTTCTGTTCATTTTCTTTTGATTCTGTTATGATAAAAGTGCTTTTTTTATTTGAATTTTAATGGAAACGAGGAATTTTATTACATATGATACAAGATATTTATCCACATAAACTAAACAATCAATATCATCCAGATCAAAAACCAGATACTGACAGCATTATTTTATATTTTACACAGGAAGGTCTTCTTCATCGTTTATTAAAGAAAGAAGACTTAGAAGAAATGGGGCAGGAAGATCTATTTTCTCTGGATGAAATGATCTATACCGGTGATGGTAAGAAACTTGCAAGACCAACTCTTTTAAACGAGGAACATCTATTTTTATCATTCCCTAGATTGAGTGATTTTGTGAATGATACTCATGTTACAGAAAAAACTCTTACATATCTTTTCTCTGTGGATGATGACAACTACTTCTTATTAAATGAAGCTCCAGAAGAAATTCCTGAAGATTATGAATTCAATACCGTACGTGAGCTTCGCAATTTACAGATTGGTCCAAAATACCGCACGTTTGCGGCGATCACTGGTTTACATCTTTATAACTGGTACCGCACAAACCGTTTCTGTGGATGCTGTGGACACAAGACCGTTCATTCTTCCACAGAACGTGCTTTAAAATGCCCATCTTGCGGTCACTTGATCTATCCAAGAATCGTGCCTGCTGTGATCGTTGGTGTTAAAAATGATGATAAGATCCTGCTTACAAAATATCGTAAAGGATTCACTCCTTTTGCATTAATTGCTGGGTTTACGGAAATTGGTGAAACTTTGGAAGAAACTGTTGCACGAGAGGTCATGGAAGAAGCTGGTATTCGTGTGAAGAATATTCAATATTATAAATCTCAGCCTTGGGGTGTTGTGGATGATCTGCTGGCTGGTTTTTATTGTGAGGTAGATGGAGATACAGAGATTCATATGGATGCTTCAGAATTGAAACTTGCTGAGTGGAAATCTCGTAATGAAATTGAATTGCAACCGAATGATTTTAGTTTGACGAATGAGATGATGCGGGCGTTTAAAGAAGGAAAGTTTTAGTTTGAAGACGGAAATTATTGGTGGAATATTATAAAAAGAGATCATGTGTCCGTACGGTTGCTGACACATGATCTCTTTTTATAATATTCAAATAATTTAC
>ENA-OPAO01000598-OPAO01000598.1-human-gut-metagenome-genome-assembly--contig:-NODE-598-length-29528-cov-17.940488_pt1 | contig 29528 bp, 31 predicted proteins | sample MGYA00241054_ERZ501424 | MGnify/ENA primary metagenome ERZ501424 (study PRJEB25962, sample SAMEA2042623) | human gut metagenome | biome: human gut; feature: human-associated habitat; material: faeces...
AAAACCGTTGTGCTGCGAGGCACCCGGGGTTCGAATCCCTGTCTCTCCGCAGAACCTACTGGACAAAACAGGACAGTAAACGGACAAAAACCTACAAATCAGCGATTTGTAGGTTTTTTTATTGCCTATAAGTCTTGTTTCCAAGACAGCAAAAGGACTTGAAAAGACATAGTTTCGTTACTAAATCGTTACCTATTCCCTACCGGACAAAAACGGTAACGATTTGTCCGAAAATGACCGCAGGAAGTCCGAATTTGTCCACCGTCTAAATATCTCACATTTAAAGTGTTATCATTAGTTTTGTAACTTAAAAAATGTGAGGTTATGAAGAGTACATTTAAAGTCCTTTTCTATTTAAAGAAAGGCTCTGAAAAGAAGAACGGTGAGGTTATGATTATGGCAAGAATTACCATTGACGGTAAGTTGTGCCAGTTCAGTACAAAACAAAGCATCCTGCCCGAAAACTGGAATATAGCAGCAGGTAAAGCCAAAGGTAAGGATGCAGGCAGAATAAATGCCTTATTGGAGGATATAAAAGCATCCTTGAATAATATTTACCACGAACAGCAACGGCGTGATAACTATGTGACAGCCGAAAAGGTAAAGAATGAATTTTTGGGACACAGTGAAAAACACGAAACCATTTTAGACCTTTTCAAAAAGCACAATGACGATGTGAAACAGTTGGTCGGCATATCCAAGACGATTGCCACCTATCGTAAATACGAAGTGACCCGCCGCCACCTTGCCGAGTTTATTCAAAGCAAATACAATATATCGGATATTGCCATTAATGAAATCACTCCGATGTTTATAACAGACTTCGAGTTGTATTTGCGTACCACCTGTAAATGTGGTTATAACACGACTGCCAAGTTCATGCAGTTCTTCAAACGCATTATCCTGATAGCCCGTAATAACGGTATCTTGATAGGCGACCCATTCGCCAATTATAAAATCCGTTTGGAGAAAGTGGATAGGGGGTATTTGACAGAGGACGAAATAAAAATCATCCTTAAAAAGAAGATGGTTTCCGAACGGTTGGAAAACGTCAGGGACTTGTTTATCTTTTCCTGTTTCACTGGTTTGGCTTATGTTGATGTCGCCAACCTTACCCAAGAGAATATACGCAAATCATTTGACGGCAAGTTATGGATAATCACCAAACGCCAAAAGACCAATACGGACGTAAATGTTCCTTTGCTGGATATTCCTAAAATGATATTGAAGAAATATAAAGGCAAGCTGCCGAACGGTAAGGTACTTCCGGTAATCAGCAATCAAAAACTTAATGCGTATTTGAAAGAAATAGCGGACGTTTGCGGGATTAAAAAGAACTTGACATTTCACCTTGCAAGACACACATTTGCGACCACAACCACGCTTGCAAAGGGTGTTCCCATCGAAACGGTCAGCAAAATGTTGGGACACACCAATATAGAAACCACGCAAATTTACGCCCGCATTACCAATAATAAGATAGGTAACGATATGCAGGGACTTGATAAGAAATTTGTCGGTATCGAGAAGATTTATAAAGAAGCCCTGTAACCATTCAAACAAGGAACTTGCCGTTAAAACGGCAGGTTCTCTACCTTATTATTACTCACTTTAAAACAAATAAGCACATGAAAAGACAGTATCATAAAGAGTATCTGACCCGTGAAGAACTAACCGCCTTTTTAAAGGCTAAACTTTCTTCCGAACATCTTGAAAAAGTCCGTGATGTTTTTGTATTCTCCTGCTTCACCGGGCTGGTTTATGAAGATTTAAAAAAGCTACGTGCAGAGCAACTTATGACGTTACCCAGTGGTAGCCACTATTTGCGAATATATGTTCCTATGACCCGTTTTCCCCGTACTATTCCCCTGTTGGATATTCCTTATAAAATAATTGAGAAATACAAAGGGCAACAAGAGGACGGCGGGTTGTTTCCGCTTTTTCCTTTGCCTGTAATGAATATCCGGTTACGGGAAATAGCTTCTGAATGTGGCATAAACAAAACTATCACCACTTTTTCAGCCCGCCGGACATTTGCCACTACGATAGCTTCGGAAAATGGTATTCCCCTTGAAACCGCAGCCAAAATATTGGGGCATAGCCTTTTGAAAAGTACGCTTTCAGTCACTTGCTTTACGGAAAACAAGATAGCCAGTGATATGTCCGCTATTTCCGGGCAATTCAAAGATATGGAAACCATGTTTAATTTATAAATAATAGAATTATGGACTTACAAATCATTCAGAACAAAATTTTTGAAATCAGGGGTTACCGTGTAATGCTTGACTTTCATTTGGCAGAACTTTACGGAGTACAGACAAAAGCCTTGAAACAGGCAGTAAAGCGTAACGAAAAACGCTTCCCGTCCGACTTCCGTTTTACCATGACGAAAGAGGAATGGGACGAACTGGTCACAAATTGTGACCAGTTGCCGGAGAGCCTGAAACACAGCTATGTACTTCCCGATTGTTTCACAGAACAGGGGGTTGCCATGCTTAGCAGCGTGTTGCGCAGTCAGACCGCCATAGACGTGAATATATCCATCATGCGGGCGTTTGTCCTTATGCGCCAAATGGTAATCGGCTACGAAGAATTGCTGAAACGTATCGAGGAACTGGAAATAAGCACTGATGCACAATTCAGCGAAGTTTATCAAGCATTGACCCAGTTATTAAGCAAGCCTGAACCGAAGCCACGCAAACCGATAGGATATAGAACCTATGATGAATAACGGTTTAAGGTATTCGGTTGTTTAAGGGGTGTCACCAGTGATACCCCTTTTTCAGTTCCCTAAAATAATGTATCTCAATCACAAATTTTAGCAAAGTTACAGCCCGGTGGGGACAAATACCAAATCCGAGCCGTTCCGGTTTTCTAAAAAATCTCCACACCTACGGGTCGTATTTTTTGAAAAGATATGGTTGAAGTCCCCGCCAAACTGTGGGTATCCGGCAAAATTTCTTATTGTTTAATTTAAAATTCAGTAGTCATGAAAACAACAGAATTTACCATGCCGGAAATCACTATCTCTTATAAAGACAATGTAAAAGCATCTGAAAGGGTGAAAATACTCTCATCCGAAACGTCCTATTCTTATCTGAAACCGTTCTATATCGAATGTATGGAACACCACGAAGAAAGTTATGTAATGTTCCTCAATCGGGCAAACAAGGCTTTAGGCGTTTCCCTTATCTCTAAAGGCGGCATGGCTGAAACTGTTATGGACGTGAAAATCATCCTGCAAACCGCCTTGAAAGTCCACGCTTCGGGTATAATCCTCTCACATAACCACCCATCGGGCAACCTACGTCCGAGCGAGCCGGACAAACAAATCACTTCAAAAATAAAAGAAGCCTGCAAGGTCTTGGATTTACACCTGTTAGACCATATCATCCTGACAGAAGAAAGCTATTACAGTTTTGCAGACGAGGGGCTTATCTAAGCCCTTTTTTTGTTACTGGCAACAAAAACACAATATCCTACTTTTAAAATAAAACCATTTTTCCTATTTCTCTTATTGTAAATCTTCCTCTTAGGCAGTCTCACAGCCGAAGCAGTCATTATCGTATCACATAGGCAAAGGTATTTCCGTGTTCTTCACGTCTTTGCAAGGTCAAGCCCTAAAGGGTTTAAACAAAAATCTTCCTGTTGTACTTCGTCCAAAGAGTATTTTTCTTTAAAATCTTGCAAAGCCTAAACACTACCCTTTAAAGCCTATATGAAACGAAAACGACCGCCCCGACCGGAAACGCATAAAAAAAAAGTCAGATTTACGAGAAATAGGAAAAAAGGTTATGAAACTCAACTCCCTTACCTCTCAAATCCGCATAAATTTAAAAATACAGAAGTCATGGAAGCAGTAACATTATCAGAAGCAAGAGTTTATGTAGGTACTTACAACAAGTATAACAACGGTTCACTTTTCGGCAAATGGTTAGACCTTTCCGACTATTCGGACAAGGACGAATTTTTGGAAGCGTGCCGGGAACTGCACAAGGACGAGCAAGACCCGGAATATATGTTTCAGGATTACGAGAACATCCCGGAAGCCCTGATTTCCGAAAGTTGGCTTTCTGAAAAGTTCTTTGAGCTTCGGGATGCCATCGAGAAACTAAGCGAAACCGAGCAGGAAGCGTTTTTCGTATGGTGCGACCACCACAACAGCGATATAAGCGAAGAAGATGCGGACGACCTTATTTCTTCTTTTGAGAACGAATATCAGGGAGAATATAAAGACGAGGAAGATTACGCCTATGAAATCGTAGAGGAATGTTACGACCTGCCGGAGTTCGCAAAGACCTACTTTGATTATTCGGCTTTTGCCCGTGACCTGTTTATAACTGATTACTGGATGGATAACGGCTTTGTTTTCCGTTGCGCCTGATTATTAACCGGGTGGAGCAATCCACCCGCAACACACCAAGACAATGAAAGTAAATAATAAGATAGCGACTTCTTTACGATGGTTCACACTTGCTTTTATCATCTATCAGGCAGCCACCAGCACCGCCGGAATGTGGATAGCCCTAATCATAGGCTTTTTTATTCTCCGGTTCGTTCTCCGGTTGTTTATCTCCGCCGTTTACCTGTTTTGTCTGGCTTTTATTTTCATTGTCCTGCTTTCATTTTTGATTATCTGATAACTCATTATAAATTATAACGATATGGAAACTTTAAACAAAAACGGGGTAAGCATTACCCAAACACCGGGAGAAGAAAAATATGTGAAATGCTGTTTAGGCGCATTCAGGGGACAGATTTATTTCCAGTATGATTATCGCCATACAGATATGGAACTGTTCAGCACAGTGGCTAAAACGCTTGATGAATGCCGCAAACAGCGGGATGAATGGATTGCGAAAAAAGAAAAGAAACAATAACGATATAAATAAGTACATTTATGAAAACGACAGAAGTAAATAAAAAGATTATCGGCAGACGCTGCAAGTGCATATTTACCGGATTGTTGGTAACGGGTGTTATCGAGGACACCACAGAGGATAAATATATGGTCAGCGTGAAAGTACGTTTCGACACGCCGCACCAGTGGGGTGATGAACTTTATTCTTATGACTGGTCTTTCGGACGGAAAGCAGATGATTTCGGTTCATTGAAGTATTTGGAACTACTACCCGACAAAACAACATTCGATGCAATGATAGTTACTTTCGGCGAACCCATCGACACGCTGAACGACATTTTTGAGGACGTGAAAGCATGGGGTGTCTGTTCACTGAAAGGGTGGATAGATAGCTATGTTATGTGTAGAAAATGATTATGCAAAGTTTGCTTTGATAGTATTGTGCTAAGTGATTGATTATTAAAACATCAACAACGTAACATTCAAAGCAAACTTTACATAAGTTTCAATACTTCGATTGCAAATCCTTTAGATAGCCCAACAAAGTTTTGTCTTTTTGCCATGTTGTTTTACCGTCTTTTATCATTCCCGGATTTACACGTGACAATGCTTCCTGCTTTTTCTTTTCACTTGCACGGGCATATATTTCCGTAGTAGTCGTGGAAACATGTCCCAAAAAATCTCTGATATAAACCAAATTTATATCCGCTTCTAATAGGTGCATGGCTTTGGAATGTCGGAAAGAATGACATCCAAGGTTTTCAGGGATTAAATTAGGAGATTCCTTGCGAGCCATGTCTGCGTATTTTTTAACAACATTCAAAATGGCTACACGGGAAAGTTTCTCTCCGTGAAAATTGCAGAAAATAGGACTACAATGTTTATCCCGATTCATCAATCCTTCATCATACATATACTTTTTGAGATTATTTGCTTGTTGTTTTGATAGAGGTACAATACGAGTTTTATTACCTTTTCCACATAGTTTTACCGTTGCCGTATCGTTAAATTTTATATTTGGTGGTGTAAGGTCAATTAATTCCTGAACTCTTGCACCACTGTCATAGAGCAGAGAAAGAAGAACGAAATCCCGACGACCATATCTTGTTTTCAAGTCAGGCAGGCTTAAAATCAGCTTTATGCCCTCTATTGTAAGATAAGCCATTTCGGGAGCAATCGTTTTCTTACGTTTTATAGACATTATTTCATGATAACCAAACAGTCCCTTTACATCACGATATTGAAGGTAGTTATAAAAAGAACGAATAGCGGCAAGACGGGCATTCCGTGTGGAAGTGGAACAATGCCTTTCTTCTTCAAGCCATAGCAAGAAATTTATAATTCGCTCTTTGGTTATGTCCGCAATAGCAATCCGTTGCGGATTTATAAATTCTTGGGTTTTCATAAACTTTATCAACAAGGAAAACGTATAACTATACGTCATTATCGTGTTCCGGGAAACTCCACATTCTGTTGGCAAGTATGTACCAAAGAAGTCCGTTAAATATTTAGCAAAATCAGTAGGTTTCATAATTGTTCTTCTGTTTCGAGATTAATATTCTGAAATACACAATGATAGGTATCATCAACTTTTGCAATTAATTGAGGAAACATTTGCTGCGTCATTCGCACATATTGATTTGTGGAGTTTAATGTTTTATGTCCGACATAAGTCATAAGAAGCGGCAACGAGTTATATAAGTCTTTTCCTGATTCAGACATTTTAACAAGGGATTCTACACAAAAAGTATGGCGGAGGTCATGAAGTCTTGGCGTCTTGCCATTTGTTCCTGCAAATATTCCAGCACGTTGCAATACAGTCTTGAATAATCTGTTTATAGATGTCCCTCGGCATTGCTTTCCGTCAGCAGAAGAAAAGAATAGTGCATCCGGTTCAACAGACATGTTACAGGATTCCTTATGAATAACATAGTCCTTACAAATTACTGTTAAGGACAAAGACATCGGCACAATTCGGTCTTGACCGTTTTTGCATTTGTACAGCGTTAGCGTTCCTGTAGCGAGATTGACATCCTTATGACAAAGCTTGAGTGCTTCTCCAATACGTATTCCTGTACCGTATAGCATTCTGATGATTAACGGCATGACACTTCTTATTGAATTATAAATATTTTGAGTGCTTCCAATTTTATCACATTCCTTGAAAATTGCAGCCATTTCCTTTTTAGTATATATATGAGGAATGAATGACGCATTGACTTTACGCAGTTTAGGAACATAAGAATCATATCCCAACAACCTAAGATAACTTGAAAATCCACGGAGATAGAACATACGTGTTTCACGGTTTCTTTCTGATTCCAGCGGATTGAGATTTCCCCAAGCATTAAATAAATCTCTTGAAATGCCTATTTCCATTTCATTGCGTTCAATAGTCAGTAAATCAAAACGATGCAATCTTTTTTCAATATCAACCATTTTATATCCTTTTGAACGCTTATAATCCGCATATTGCTGGATTAGTACGGAATATATACCATAGTTATTTGCTTTCTCCATATAGATTGTCATAAATTGATGTTGGAATAAAAGGTACATCTAAAGCACATTGTCGTAAAAGGTCAACAGATACACGCAGATATGCTGTTGTAATTTGGGTGTTGCTATGACCTAATGTTTCGGATATGACAGGTAATGTCACTTCGTTGCTCAATAAATTCGTAGCGAGGCTATGACGCAAGATATGGCTGCCATGCCGTCTTTTCGCAAAATCAACTCCGGCGTTACGCATCCATTCTATTACAGTATTCGCTACAACATTCTTATCCAATGGATTATATGGAGTTTTGAATGATAGGAACACATAAGGTAAATCTACCTTTGGACGACTATGTTGTATATAATCAATTATTGCCATACCTACTTCTTCTGAAAGGGGTAATGTTATCCTTTTACCTGTTTTTTGTTGAGCAAAGCATAATCGGTTATTTTCCCAATCCAAATTACAGAAACGCAATCCTCTGATGTCCGAGTTGCGCAAACCATATCGAGCCCCCAATAATATAATGGCATAATCTCTTTTTCCTTTTGACGTTGTGCGGTCAATGGCATTGATGATAGCTTCTATTTCTTGGGGTGTATAAACGGACGGTATTTGGGGCCTTTTGATGAATCTGTGTTTGAAAAGTTCTTTCCAATGCTCTATATTATTATCGGCAAGCCATTTATGCTCACACATATAAAACAAGAATGCACGTACTTTCGTAACGGCTTCTTCTCGTCCACCAGTAGTCAGTTCCTTATCGAGTTTCTGTATATACAAGATGCCTTCTTGCAGCCCGAATGTTTCGGCATCCAAATTGGCAGACATCCAATACTTATACAAATCATATAGTCTGACCTCGCTCCTGCGGATAGATGCGGATTTTCTTCCGGTGGTTTCCAAGTCTTTCAGAAAAAGGCGAAAGGCATAACCTTTTTCTCCGTCAAACTTATACGGGTTCTTGAGGGTTCGTGCCTTTACTTCATTCGATTTTAATAATTGATTCAAAGCGTCAATATGCCTATAACGCAGTTTTTCCCTTATCGTTAGAGTATTATAATCCCTATCTCCAAATCTATATTGAAGAAATTGGTAGCCCACGGATTCATCATAATCCGTCATCTTCTCCCGTTCCATAAAGTCTGCCAATTCGTTATAGGTACGATTGTACATTTTGAAACTTCCCTGTTTGTAACTTCTTGATTGCAAGAAAGACATAACACGTTCTCTTAGTAAATTCAACTTTCCTTTTTGCATAATACATCATGATTAAAAATGAATAATCACAAATGTATTATGCAAAGATGTTATGTGAATAATTACTTTTGAAATATTTGATATTCTTGTAGTTAGCAGTTGATAAATTGTGTGATTAATACAAACTTTACATAATCATTTTCTACACATAACGTAAGTTATGTAAATCTTTACATAAGCTACGAAAGCACCCGTTTCACGCCCATAGACGTAGATAAGGCGGTTATAACGAGCGAATATAACATGGAATGTGTCAAAGAGTGGTTGGAACATAACACACCTGTAAAGAATATTATAATCGGTTAATGAAGAACGGCGGCAAATGCCGCCGCTACTTTCTTTCTGTGAGCCGAAGCGGACAAAGAAAGATAGCAAAGAAACCTGTTTCCATTCCCTATAAAAAAGATAACCCGCCGGGAAATACCCGCCGGATTATCTACCATAACATTACGTATAACGTATCATTCCAATTCTTCGCCCCATAATTCTTTATCGGTTGGAGCGTGTTTCATTTCATACCAGCACCAGCAACCAGCCAGCAGGTAAAAAGCAGCCAAAGCCACAAGGAATTTATCTATCATACGGATAAAATACATGAAACTCAATATCATTCCTCATGGAGCAGAAAGATAACTTTCAGAATGCACACCATTTCTTCATCTTCGGAATCAAATTTCCAAGTCCGCTTTTTTACAACCATTTCCGTATCATAGTCGAAATAATTCAATGCCGGAGAATCATCTTCTTCATCCGCCCACTTGAAAGCCTGATTGGACGGTGTTTTCCTTAATGCTATCCGGTCAGATGGTGAAATGCTTTCTTTATCCACTATCACAATATCACCGACTGCCGGAACTGCATCCGTTTTCCATGTGGTACTTACAAAAAATGAAATACCGTTTATATCCAATTCTATTTTAACCATGTTCTTTTTGTCTTTAATTGTTTTCTTCTTCCTTACTGTTGTCATTGTTAAATGAAAACGTAAGTTGTTCCAACTGCCCGAAGCTATCTTGAAAATACACATCTACCGTCTGTTGGTCGGTTGATGCAGAGGTATAGTAAAGCCGGAATGTTTCGCCCGGAAGAGGGTACAGGTCATTCCGCAGTAGAACCGTCCCATCGGACATTTTCAGCGTTCCCGCCCCGTCCGGCTGGAAATAGCGGATGAAATACTTTGTTTCCTCATACCGCCCGTCCCGGTGAAGCTGACACCTGATTTCGGCGGTTTCACCCACCTTTAATTTCTTCGGTACAGGCATCGTTTCAATACTGAACGGGTAAGACTGCTGTATATCCACATCGTCATTACACGCACCCACAAATAAGATGGCGACCATTATATAGCAGCCCATTAAAATACGGCTTAAAATCTTTCTCATATACATTATATATAATAGGTTAGTTTATCACATTATTATCTTTAGACCGATACCGAACTGTGTATGGAACTTTCCGACTGAAGAACCGAACAGGCATCTTTCTCGTGCGTTAATCAGGAACACCACCCGGTCGGTAATGTAACTTTCCAGTTCCAGCGTCAGCGCACCGCCATAGACAAAACCGTCCTTATCGGTTAGGGTCGAGCCATCGGGCAGCAGCTTGTCACCCCAGTTACTTGTTTCGTACCCGGCAAGGGCAGACAATCCCAGCGAGAGGAAAAAGGTTTTCTTCCGGTCGGAAAGGAAGTTCATATAGTAACCGCCCTCACCTGTGAACTGGCTTACGGGTATCTGTAAATCCTTATAGGGGTAATGCTTTTCGAGGTATTCCCCGCCGATAACCCACCTGTTCCCATTTTTGGTATAGGTAGAGAGAGCCGCCCCGAAGTAATAAGCGAAATCGCTTTTACTGTTCCAGTGAACACCGTCCGCCATACCACCTGTAACCTGCAAACCTTTCATTCCCGGCAGACATCTTTGTGCGTGTGCCTGGTTAAAAGTCAGGCACAGCACAAAAAGGGATATAATACAGCATATCCTTTTCATGTTCATTTGATTTTAAGTTCGTTAATCACTTTGGCTGCCACTACATCCGAATTTTCCACCCGGATAGTTTGGTGTCTGCCTCCGTTCTTTTCCACCAGTTCGATAACTAATATCTTATCGTCAGGGATAGTGAACTGTGGAACGGTATACACGGTGCGGACGGTACTCTTGCCACCGATAACCAGTATTTCGTTATAACTCCGTACCGGGTCGATAACGGTTTCCTGAATTGCCGTTCTTTTGGCTACTTTCTTATCCACAATCTTGAATCGGATAAAATCGGTATCAAACGGCACGTTTGAACTGTTCTTTACTTGTGTGTGGAAGTAGAAAAGCCCGTTATGCGAATAAATGCCCTTTACCAAGAACTGCACCCCGAAATGCTTGCATCCCAAATGCTTTATTTCCCGGTCATTGTTCTTGTAGATGGACTGCATAATCAGCTTTACCAAAAGCGGGCTTTCGTTACCCAGTTCACGGAAATAGATGTTCATCCGGGTATGGCTGAAATCTGTCGTGTCCTCATTCTCCAAGAAATCTTTCATTTCGATGTTCAGCATTTCCGGTTCGTGTGCGTATTTCGCATTGAAACTGTAAAAACTGCCATCCTCACAGATAACGGAAAAGTTCGTTTCACCGGGAAAACCCTCTGTCGTAGCTTTCACACGAACAATATTTTCCGCCCCGTCCGCTTTTCCGGCAATAATGTAGTTACTGCCTAAATCCACGTACTTAACGGCAGACGGGAAAATGATGTGTACCGTTTTGGCGAATGTCACCTGTACGCCGTAAGGTGTCACCATTTGGCGGTAAGGTAGCTTTTTAGTGATGCCCTGATACAAATCGTTACTTTGTGCTTTCACTGAAACCACGCCCAAAACAAGAGCGAATAAAATCATTAACTTTTTCATTTGGATTGAAATTTTTATGGTTGATAAATAAATTACTGTTGTTTGGCGTAAAGCATCACCTGATAATTCGCTTTCAGGTGTACTTTTACTGTTCTGAACTTCTTAGCAAGATATTGCGAACCGCCCTGCATCAAGCCCCTTGTAATATCCATTGCGACCTGCTGCCCGGCACTTTGCGCAAAGGAAATGCTCGTACCCAGTCCCGCACCGATGTTCGCCATCGCTTCTTTGGCTGCTTCCTGTTCCAGTGACGAGGGGACGGAAAGCCCCTTTTGCCCGTCACTGTCGTACACGGCAAGTTCCACCGGAATGATGTTACCCGCATATTCGAGCGAGGAAACCAGTATGTCGAGCCGTTCCCCCTGCACTTTGGCACTTCCCGATACAAGGCTGTTTTTGGGGACAATGACATTGCCCGCTTGCAGGGGTTCTAACAACCGGAGCTTGACGGTCTGCCCGTCCATAAGTGTTTGGTCGTTATGCACACACGCCCGGATAGTATTCTTTCCCATCGAATAACCACTGCCGACCGCCGTATTAAACCCGTAATTGCGTGGCTTGCTGTATTCGGCGATAAATTCGCTGTTGCTCATGGGCTGTTGCAATCCTGAAACCGTCCTGTCCGATACCGATTTTACAGGTGTGGCATTTCCTTTACCCTGAATGGGTGCGGATGGCGTAATCTGTGCAATCTGTCCCGGCTGTGAACTTTGTCCGTTCATATACTTTGCCGCCAGTTCGTAGGATTTTTCCATAAGAGCCACCTGTTCATCCATACTGCCCGCACCGTTTTCTTTCGCATCAAGCCGGGCAGTGAGTTCTTCCACCTGACGTTTGAGTTCCTCTTTTTCCTTGTCCTCTTTCGGTGTCTCGTAGAAACTGCCTAACTGACGGTTCATGTCCCGGTAAGCTGCCGCCGAGGACTGGATAGAAGAACGCTTATTGTTCGGCGCACCCGCCCCGAAATCTATTACGGCAGTTTTCGGTTTTTCTGCCGGAGCATCATCTATCAGGGTCAAATCTTCCTCCTTTCCGTTTTCCTCTCCCAGCGAAAAGGCAAAATCCTGTAAGGAGCGCATCTTGTCCGCCTGTTTGTTCTCCATCTGTTCCTGTTCGTAGGCGGTCTTTTTATCGCTGATTATCCCGTCCCCTTTGGGCTGCGGAATATCGGCGTTAAATCCGCCCACGCTTTCCACCTTTGCTTCGTCCTTTTCGGACGGTGCAAAAATCAGGTACATAGCCCCCAAGAAAACCAGTCCCATAAGCGGGTAAACCAGCATCTTCTTTCGTTGCTGTATCTGTTGCGGGGTCAGTTCCTTTTTTCCCTTTCCTTGTTTTTCAGGTTCTTTTCCCTTTGCCGTTTCCGGTGCGGGAACTTCATTCTTCACTTCTTTTTCTTCCATTGTCTGACTGATTAAAAATATTCGTACTGTCTTTACTTTGTAGCTGCAACTGCCTGATGTGTTCTATCCGCAGGATTTCGCCATCCTCTTTGCCTATCCGGTAAATGGATGATACCGCAAAGTAGATGGATAGCCCGCCGAAGAACAGGAGCATAAGCAGGATTACCGCCAGCCTTATTTCCGGTGTCATGCGCCCGCACAGGCGGCGGAGTTTTTCATCCGCCCAGTCCTGCACATGGGTAATCGCCTGATTAACCGGAGAAAGTATTTTCCGTATCATGGCTTACCGCTTTATGGTGTTTAAGTCCTTGTTTTCTGTTATCTCGAAACTTTCCATCATAAAGCCGTGCGGGTTATTGTCCGAGCGCACAGCGTTCAATAACCGGCAACGGGTGACAAGGCTTCTTTCGGTCACGCTGCTTTCACGGATAATCATTTGGCGGGCATAGGTAGCCACCACATACGGGTACACATCGAAATTGCAAGAAACGCTGTCTATCCGTATAGTTTGGCTGATATTGCCCGAAATGATACGGTTGTAATACCCTTTCTCCGAGAGGTCACGGTAATAGTTAAATGCGCTTTTGTCTGCAAGGAACAGCGACCGTTTGATATTGCTTTCGATAGCGTTCTTATCGGGTGAGAGCGTGAAAAAGAGTTCGTGGAAACGCTTCACGTGTTCCCTTGCTTCGACCGGACGGTTTTGTGTCAGGTCTTGCGATAACGCAAGCATCAACGACTTACCGCCATCCAATACATAAATCTTTTGCCGTTGCGCTTCGGCAAACGTGTAGGAGTTCCAAACGGCATAACCTGTTATCAGGGTACACATAACGACAAACACAATCCCGAAAAGACGTATCTGTCTGAAACTGGTTTCAATGTTCTTTAAACTTTTAAATTCCATCTTGATTTTTATTTATTGATTACCTTTGATTAGTTTACCGCCGACCCTGCCGCCAGCGTTCCCGGTTGCTGCACCTGCTACCGCACCAACTCCGCTACCTGTCTTGTTTGCCGCACTGTTTATATTCCGGCTCATGTTACCCATTCCGCCCGCTTGAATAATCCAGTTCGATACGGTGGGGATGGTGAAGTAACCGATGATACCGATTATCATAAAAATGATGTACACGCTGTTACTTCCGTCCGGTATGAAATTAGGGTCTGATAGTTCCTGAATATCCTTTTGGAGCATAAGCACCTGTATTCGGGCAAGAATGGAACTGAACAGGTCTGAAACAGGCAGCCACAGGTAAACAGAAATGTACCTTGTTATCCATTGGGTCAGTGTCGCCTGAAAGCCATCGTACACGCTGATGGCAAAGGCTATCGGACCAAGTATAGCAAGGACAATCAAGAAAAAGGTTCGGATAGTGTCTATCACAAGGGCTGCCGATTGAAAGAGCAGTTCTAACAATTCCCTGAACCAGTCCCGGACGGATTGCTTGATATTGTGGGCTGCCCTATCCATGTACATACCGCCCATTGTGGCAATATCTTTGGCAGACCACCCCAATTCGTCAATCTGTTTATCAAATGCTTCATCCGAAACAAGGTAAGCCGTTTCCGGATTACGCACCATCGCTTCATATTCCAGTTTGTCCTTTTGTTCCCGGTAGGCGTTCATATCGAAAGTTTGCGTTTCGAGCATATTGTTACACCCCTTGACTACTGGCGACATAACACTGTTAATCGTACCCAGTACGAATGTGGGGAAGAACATAATACAGAAGCCAATCACAAAGGGACGGAGCAAAGGGTAAACGTCTATCGGTTCGGCACTGGCGAGCGACTGCCATACTTTGGCAGCCACATAGAACAAAGCCCCCAGTCCTGCTATTCCTTTGGCTACCCCCGCCATGTTCCCGCATAACGGCATCATGTCCGTGTACAGACTTCGTAAAATCTGATGCAGGTTGTCAAATTCGATTGCTAATAACATACTACTTATTTTTAGAAGTTACCAGTAACGTTCATCCGCCGAGCCGTACAAAGCCATCACCCGGTCGGTGTCTTTTTTCTTTTTCGCCCGCAGGTAGGAAACGGAAATATTCTTGCGGGTATAGTAACTCACCAAGTCCCGGTAGTTCCTGATGGCGTTATACGTCCTGTCGATAACGTCCATCCGTTCCTTGTCCGACATGGAAAGCCCGTTGATGTTCACCACGCTTTTCATTTCTTCCAGCACATCGGAACTTTCCTGCAACAGTTGGGTATAGCCGTAGGCAATGGCGGAAAGTTCGTCCGGCGTATAGTTTTCATCCGAAAGCATCTTCTGAAAACTGTTCACGTAGATGTCGGAAATCTCACCGATAAGCAGGATAGACTTTTGCACCTTTCGGGCATCTTTGACAAGGTTATGCACGGATTTAAGCCTGTCGTAGTATTCTTTACCCTGTTGGTAAATCTTTACGGTTTCCTGAAAATTCTTTATCATATTCTGTGCGGTGGATGATGTCTGCACGATGTTCTTTGACGCATTGATAATCCCTTGCGCCAAGTTGCCGGGGTCACTCACCACCCACTGTGCGTTTACCTTTCCGGCAAACAGGCTGCATACTACGAGCAGCATTACAATCTTTGTTCTCATACGCTTACTTCTTTATAGGTTGGTTACTTCGTTTGTATTCCCCGCCCGGTGAAAGCAGAATCCGGTCGTTCTCCTTATCATAGGTCAGCAGGACGGAAAGCCCCGTTTCGATGAACAGGTTTCCGTCCTGTTCTGAAATCTGATAGGTTTCCGTTTGGATAGTCCCCCGGTAAGTCTTTCGATAGGTCGTTACCCTATAATGCCCGTTTTCCTCAAAGAGAGTAAACGCCGGACGGTTTTTCACGCTTACCCAGTCACCACGCATCGCCCTAAGACGGTCGGCGTTCGTTTCTTTGCAGGAGGAAAGCCCCAGTAGCAAGGTGCATAACAGCACTGGAAACAGGATTTTTAAATGTTTCATACTGATTGATTATTAAATTGTTAATTGATTATTTTTCGGGATTGCGCTTGCTTTCGGCAAGCCGTTTGATAGCCAGTTCGAGATTGCCACCCAACTTTTCGGACAAGGCGAAAAGTTCCATCTTTTCCGTTTCTTCGGTCGTGTATGTAAAATATTCTTCCAAACTTACTTCTGTGGCATACACGGCGGATTGTGTACCGCCCAAGCCTATCCAAACTTCCTTGTATTTCCGGTTCGGATGGTTGGCAAGGTTGATGGAAAGCACCTGTGAACGTTCCTTGTCGGTCAGTCCCAAAAGGTTCTGTATGCTGTCGAACTTGTTCAGATACTTTCTTTGGTCGAGCAGTATCTTGCAATCCGAATTGTTTATAATACTCTCTTTTACAATGGGAGAGGATATAATATCTTCCACTTCCTGTGTGACTACAATCGCTTCACCGAAATACTTTCTGACGGTTTTGTATAAATATTTTATATAATCCGCCATGTTCGCCGATGCAATCGCTTTCCACGCTTCCTCAATTAATATTAATTTCCTGATACCCTTTAATTTACGCATCTTGTTGATGAAAACTTCCATGATGATAATCGTAGTAATCGGAAATAAAATTTTGTGGTCTTTGATATTATCCAACTCAAAGACAATGAAGCGTTTATGCAGCAAATCAAGCTCTTTGTCGGAGTTCAGCAGGTAGTCGTATTCGCCCCCTTTGTAGTAAGGTTCTAATACATTCAGGAAGTTATCTATATCAAAATCCTTTTCCCGGACGTTCTTTTCTTGCAGGTGTTCCCGATAATCGGTTTTCACATACTCGTAGAACGTATTGAAGCAGGGAGTAACCGAACTGTCCTTAGTAATCAGTTCGATATAGGAACTTACAGCGTTCGACAAAGCCACTTCTTCCGCCCGTGTGGGTGCTTCATCATCCCTTTTCCACAGGGTCAGGATAAGCGTTTTGATACTCTCTTTCTTCTCAATATCAAATACCCCATCTTCCACATAGAAAGGATTAAACGCTATCGGATTTTCGGTAGTATAGGTAAAATAAATCCCATCTTCCCCGTGCGTTTTCCGGTTTATCATTTCACACAGACCTAAATAACTGTTTCCGGTATCAACCAGCAGGACGTGCGCATTTTGTTCGTAATACTGGCGCACCATGTGATTGGTGAAGAATGACTTACCGCTACCACTCGGCCCAAGTATGAACTTGTTGCGATTGGTAATGATACCTTTTTTCATGGGCAGGTCTGAAATGTCGATGTGCAACGGCTTTCCCGTGACCCTATCCACCATCTTGATACCAAAGGGAGAAAGCGAACTCTTGTAGTTCGTTTCTTCGGTGAACAGGCAAAGAGCCTGTTCAATAAAGGTGTAGAAACTTTCTTCCGCCGGGAAGTCCGCCTGATTACCGGGTATTCCCGCCCAAAACAAGGTCGGCGTGTCGGTGGTGTTGTGCCGTGGCTTGCACTCCATAAGTGCGAGCTGTGACCCCACATCATTTTTAATGTGTTTGAGTTCGTCCCGGTCGTCACTCCACGCCATGATATTACAATGGCAACGGACTGAGATAAGCCCCTGTGAATGGGCTTCATTCAAATACTCCTCTATCCAAGACTTGTTTATCTGATTGGCACGGCTGTATTTGGAAAGGGAGTGCATATTGCGAGCCATCTTCTCAAACTGTTTCAGGTTCTCCGTATGGTCGTCAATGAAGATGTACTGGTTATAGATATGGTTACAGGAAAGCAGCACGCCCACCGGAGAAGCAAAAGATAACCTGCAATCGCTCCGGTCGGTGGATAGCTTTTCATAGCGGGTATCTGTTCCCACCTTGCCCGGCATATCTTCCGCATCCGAAAGGGTGTGCAGGCAAAGGATATTGTCGCCAATCTTCATTTCATCAGCACCCATTGAAATATCTTTCAGTGTGGTGGTATCGGTCTGTGAGAGTGAAAAGTATTTCTCCACAATACCCGCCGTTTCCCTTGTTCCGGTGATTTCGTCCGAGTTCAGACGGGTAAGGGTAATGAAACCGCTATCGTTCATAATGCTTTCAAACTGCCCAACCGCTTCGAGAAATTTTGTAACCGTTTCCTTGTCCTTTATCTCTTTGGGGACAAGGAAGCCCCGGCAAAGGGTGGAAAAATTACTCTGCATCCGGCTACGTTCCTTTGTTGTTTTCGTCAGGAACAGGTAGCAGGTATGGTTTAAGAACGGACGTTCATTGAAATGCCGTTCAAAGGAACGGGAAAGGAAACTCAAATCATCCTTTTGGATGTCGGGCGCATAGTTTTCTTTGATGAACCAGTCCTGTTTATGTACGATGCTGTAATCGGGCAGCACCTTTACCGCCTTGTTCCAAGCGGAATGTATCGCTTCGTATTCGGCTGCCGTGACGGTGAACAGTTCGGGCAGTTCCACCCGGAACGCCACCGTTATGTCGGCATCTTTGGAAACGATGCAGCCGTTTTCCACCGTGAACAGTGGAAACTTGTTTTCCAGCGTGGTAGCTTTTAATATATTTCTCATTTCGATGCTTGTTTTAAATGGAATAATCGGGATATGGCTTTGCGGTTGATGATATGGAAAGGGTGGCTTTTGCGTGCGGACAATTTCATTAACCCGTGTGTCCCGTACTTTTCGTTTAACCGGAATGTGAGCCATACAAGCAGCGTTGCCGAAGTAACGCCGAAGATGATGCACACCCACTGGTTAATGCCTACCATGTACATGATGATGAAAAGCACGAACAGGGCTAACAGCCCGCCCGCAAAAATGAAAAGATACTGGCTTTTCAACCCTTTAAACTCAACTGGCTTGCCTATTCCCCTGTTAATCGGATAGTTTGCCATGCTCTTTTCTTTTTATAGGAAGAACGAGCGTAGGATGGTGGCAGCCACAATCAGGAAGATACACGCACCGAACCACGAAGCCGCCGTTTTGCTGGTGTCGGGGTCGCCCGAAGAAAACTTGCCATAGACTTTCACGCCGCCAATCAAGCCCACCACCGCACCGATGGCATAAATTAATTTTGTCGCCGGGTCGAAATAACTTGTTACCATATTGGTAGCTTCTGTAATACCCGCCATGCCGTTACCTTGCGCAAAAGCGGAGGATGCAGCCATAAGAACGGCTACCGAAAAGAGAACTTTCTTTTTCATTATAAATACATTGATTTTTTAATTGCCGGACGGTTGGATAGTCCGCCCGGCGGAGTGATTAATAATTGAATTTTTGTGGTTGCGGGGAGTGTTCCCCGTTTTCGGAAAGGTCTGTTTAACCGTAATCTCTTTGTTTCATCATCTTATTATTTAAAGTTTACTATTAAAGAAAATCGTTCATGTCAAAGGCTGCCATTTCATCATTTCCGGTAGCCGGGACAGTAGCGGGTACGGGTATCTCATGTTTTTGTAAAAGTTCCGCTACCCGTGACCTGCCCCCGTTAATCTGTTCCACCAGTGAATGAAACAGGTTTGTTTCCGTCCGGCAGATGGTCTGTACCGCTTGCCGTTCTTCCGCTTCGGATGCTTGTTTAACCTGAATGACCTGAACCATTTGCCCCAGCTCACCCAGCGTGATACCCTGTGCCATTTCCGGTTCACCGTCACCCATGTAGCAGGCGATTTCTTCCGCTTCGATTTCATCCGGCGAAACGTCCGGTTCTTCCGCATCTTCCGTTTCAAATTCCATTTCAAACTCGGTTTCAATCGCTTGCGGGATAGGCGTTTCAATCACCGTTTCATCGCTTTGCGGGACAAATATAGAAGCATTATCCACCCCTTTTGAAAGGTGTCCTAAGATGTCCCCGTTTGTCCTCATTTGTCCCATCCGGTAACGGCTTGCACCTACAAGACAATCACCGTTTCCGGCTTTCATGGTCGGTTTACTTTCCGGTTGTTCTGGCTCTCTTTTCCCACCCGTGAACCATGTTCCCAAGCTATCCCGGTATCGCCATAAGAGAACGGCGTAATACAGGAGCGTTCCGATAATAAACCATTTCAACATATCAGAACGGCTTTTCAAATTTGCTTTCGTAAAGTTCGTTTATCTCGTCCTGAAACTGGTCGAAATGCCGGAGCAGGATATTTTCCACATAGCTGCTGACAGTCGCCTTGCGCCCGCCGATAACGGTTACTATCTTCATCAGCTTTTCGTGGGTGGTACGGCTGACGTATAACGGCTGGCGGTCGGTCAAGTCCACCCGCATGAAGTAGGTTTCCCGGTAATCGCCCGGAGCGTTCTTTTTCCGGCGGGCAGGTTCTTTCACCGCCTTTTCTTCCTTTGCCGTTACCTGTTTATCCACTGTTTCCACTGAACCCGTTTTATCATCCGGTTTATCCGGTGTTTCTATTTCCTGTTTCACCGTCACCGATGGCGTTTCCTGTTTCTTCACGGGCAAGCCCTGTGAAATAATTTCTTTCATAAAATCCTCGTCAATTTGCGGTTTCCCGCCGTTTTGCTTTGCCATATCGTTACAGTTTAATAAGGTATGCGATTTCAGTTATCAGTTCTTCCATGTTGCTGCCCTTTACCAGCCGTTTGTCCGCCGGGAACAGCGTAGAACGGAACACGGTTTTACGTTGTGCATCCAGTTCCTTTTTAAACCTTTTGGTGTCCGGGATAAATACTTTCATCAGGGGTAGTTCCAGTTCCCCGATGGTCTGCTCATACAGGGTGTACAGGTCTGTTTTCTCCCGCCCATCTACCATGTTCCAAAACAGGTACAGCCCTTTCAGTCGGCACGCTTCATTCTTTACCAGCAGTTTGTCGATAGCCACCGCAAACGAAAGGCTGCTTTCCAGTACCACCCGGTCGGCGGCTATGGGAGTGAAAATATAATCCACCCCTGAAAGGGAGTTGATAACGCCCTCACTGTTCACCGTTCCGGGCAGGTCGAAAAAGACCACATCGTAAACCATCCCGGCAGACGCAAGAAATTCATCCGCCGTTTTTATCGCTTCGTCCGGTGAACTGCAAAGGACAGGGTACGCTTTCTTTCCCAGTGTCTTGAACTGGTGAAAGGCAAGCTGTTTGTAATACTCATCACTGTTCACCTGTTCGGCATCCCGTTTGCGCATGGCGGAAATGGAATGTTGCGGGTAATCGCAATCCACGACTGCCACGTTATACCCTTTCAGGTAATACAGGTAACTCGCCACCAAGACGGTGAACGTTGTTTTGCCGACCCCGCCCTTTTGGGTGGAGAAAGCCACATACAAGGTTTCTTTCTTCATTGTCATTTTGAATTATTGTGATACATCTTTATTTCATTCCATCCATACAGATGGACGGATGGTTTTCTTTCGTTCCATGTTGAAAGCTCAAAAGCTGGAATGACTTCTTTCTACAAAGCCTGTTTTCTTTCTTGCTTCTTTGTTTTCATTCATTCCATCAAGACAGCTTGTTTTCTTTGCAGACAGTTTGCTTTCCCGATGGAATGATTGTTTGCTTTCAATCATTCCATCCGGTTTGCTTTCCTGCTTTCTTGAAAGATTGCAATCTTGTTTTCAAGATTGCAAAACCGCTTTCTTTCCGTCCGCTTGCCGTTACATATTCCCATCCGTCCATATTGCTTTCTTTCTTAAATCCGGGACAAATAAACGTAGAAAAACAACCCGTTTCGAGATGTGTCCTCAAATGTCCTCGTTTGTCCTCATTTGTCCTATAACCCGCTATTTCACAGCATTTTTAATACCCGTTACTTTGCAACCGAAAGGTATTGGTCAGGCTAACCAAGCCCCCGCCGCCGGGAGCGTTCCAATATCCGCTAACTCCAATCCGTCCGTAGGCGGATTTTTATTTGCACTGGCAAATAGCAAGGTGTGTTCAAAGCAGCTTGAAATTCTTTCAGCAGCTTTGAACGCCTTGCCCGGACGAAGCCGGGATAGGGTCACTCCGAAGTCGTAACCCTTTAAAAAAAATGTAGCATGAAACAGAAAAATGAAAATGCGCCCCGTCCGGGTGGCGCAGGACGCAAGCCCAAAGCAGACCCGGCAGTGTTCCGGTACTCTATCAGCTTCAATGCGATAGACCACGCCCGCTTTTTGGCATTGTTCGACCAGTCCGGTATGCGCACGAAAGCGCATTTTATTACTGCCCGCATCTTCGGCGAGCCGTTCAAGGTTATTAGAATAGACAAGGCGGCAGTAGAATATTATACCCGGCTGACCGCTTTATATTCCCAGTACAGAGGTATCGCCGTGAATTATAATCAGGTGGTAAAGGCTCTCAATACCAATTTTTCAGAGAAGAAAGCTCTCGCATTTCTCTATAAACTGGAAAAGGCAACGATGGAACTTGCCGACCTGAACCGCCAAATTATTGAACTGACCCGTGAATTTGAAACAAGATGGTTGCAAAGATAAGTGTAGGCAGTTCCCTGTTTGGTGCGCTTTCCTACAACCAAAACAAGGTGGACGAAGAACAGGGAAAGGTGCTTTTAAGTAACCGTATGTTTGAAAGCGAGGACGGAAATTTCAGCATCCGGCGTTGTATGGAATGTTTCGATATGCACCTGCCTGCAGACCTGAAAACGGAAAAACCGATTATCCATATCTCCCTGAACCCGCACCCGGACGATGTACTTTCAGACAGCCAGCTTGCGGATATTGCCAAAGAGTATATGGATAAGTTGGGGTACGGCAACCAGCCGTACATGGTTTACAAGCACGAAGATATTGCAAGGCATCATATCCATATCGTTTCCATCCGGGTGGATGAAACGGGCAAAAAGATAAACGACAAGTTCGAGCATATCCGCAGCAAACAAATCACCCGTGAACTGGAACAGAAGTACGGGCTGCATCCGGCAGAGAAGAAACAGGCAGCCGAACGCCCCGAACTTAAAAAGGTGGACTACCGGGCAGGGGACGTAAAGCACCAGTTATCCAATACGGTGAAAGCCCTTGCCAGCAGTTACCGTTTCCAGAGTTTTACGGAATACAAAGCGTTGCTATCTATATATAATGTACAGGCGGAAGAAGTAAAAGGGGAAGTGAACGGCAAACCCTATAACGGCATTGTCTATTCGGCGACCAATGACAAAGGAGAAAAGCAGGGAAACCCGTTCAAATCTTCCTCTTTGGGTAAGTCGGTAGGTTACGAAGTCATCCAGCGACACATCAAGAAATCCGCAAAGGACATTCAGGACAAGAACCTGAAAGAGCGTACCCGCCGGACAGTCGGCGCAGTGATGCAATCCGCCCGTAGCCGGGAACAGTTGGTTGCAGACTTGAAAGCGAAAGGCATAGATGTACTTTTCCGGCAGAACGATACAGGCAGGATATACGGTGTAACATTCATCGACCACGAAAACCGTACCGTCCTGAACGGTTCTCGGTTGGGAAAGGACTTTTCCGCCAATATGTTCAACGACCTGTTTTCCGGCTCCCGTACTTTGACGGGAAACAGTAAACAAGAAACGCAGGAACACACGCCCGAATATAACCCGACCGGACACCTTGAAAATACAGGCAAAACCATTGCAGGACTGTTCAGCATGTTATCCGGTGGGAACGATACGCCACCCGACAACAGCCAAGTTCCGCCACCCAAGAAGAAAAAGAAGAAGAAACAAAGACGTATTTAGTAATCCTAAAAATTTCAATTATGCAGAATGAAGATGATTTAAGAGGACTTGCAAAGGTCATGGACTTTATGCGGGCAATCAGTATTTTATTTGTAGTGATAAACATTTACTGGTTTTGTTACCAGTCGTTCCGGGAATGGGGTATCAATATCGGGGTAGTCGATAAAATCCTGTTGAACTTCCAGCGTACCGCCGGGCTGTTCTCCAATATCCTATATACCAAACTTTTTTCGGTGGTATTCCTTGCGCTTTCCTGTTTGGGTACAAAGGGAGTGAAAGAGGAAAAAATCACATGGAACAGAATTTATGTATTCCTGACAATCGGTTTTATCCTGTTTTTCCTGAATTGGTGGCTGTTGGCTCTGCCATTGCCACTGGCTGCAAATACAGGTTTGTATATCTTTACCATGACAGCTGGGTATCTTTCCCTACTTGCTGCCGGAGTATGGATTTCACGTTTGCTGAAAAATAACCTGATGGATGATGTGTTTAATTTGGAGAATGAAAGTTTCGCACAGGAAACACGATTGATAGAAAACGAATATTCTATCAACCTGCCGACCCGTTTCTACTATAAAAAGAAGTGGAACGATGGGTGGATAAACATTGTAAACCCGTTCAGGGCAAGCATGGTTTTAGGCACACCCGGTTCGGGAAAATCGTATGCGATAGTCAATAATTACATAAAACAGCAAATCGAAAAAGGCTTTGCTGTTTATATTTATGACTACAAATTTCCTGACCTTTCAGAGATAGCTTACAACCACTTAATCAATCATTTAGACGGGTATAAGGTAAAGCCTAAATTCTATATGATTAACTTTGACGACCCACGCAAAAGTCACCGATGCAACCCGATAAATCCGGCGTTTATGACGGACATATCGGACGCATACGAAGCCAGTTACACAATCATGTTAAATTTGAACCGCAGTTGGATAACCAAACAAGGGGACTTCTTTGTAGAAAGTCCTATTATCCTGTTGGCTTCTATCATTTGGTTTTTGAAAATCTATCAGGGTGGAAAGTATTGTACATTCCCACACGCCATTGAATTTCTGAACAAGAAATATGCCGATACGTTTACAATTTTAACGAGTTATCCCGAACTGGAAAACTACCTTTCACCGTTCATGGACGCATGGGAATCGAATGCGCAAGACCAGTTGCAGGGTCAGCTTGCAAGTGCTAAAATTCCGCTTTCACGTATGATTTCACCCGCTTTATATTGGGTAATGACAGGGGATGATTTTTCACTGGATATAAACAATCCGGAAGAACCTAAAATATTGGTAGTAGGTAACAATCCCGACCGTCAGAACATCTATTCCTGTGCTTTGGGTCTGTATAATTCCCGTATTGTGAAGCTGATAAACAAGAAGCACCAACTGAAAAGTTCTGTAATCATTGATGAATTACCGACCATCTACTTTAGGGGACTTGACAACTTGATTGCAACAGCACGAAGCAACAAGGTAGCGGTCTGTTTGGGCTTTCAGGATTTCAGCCAGTTACGCCGGGATTATGGGGACAAGGAAAGCAAAGTAATTGAAAATACAGTAGGAAACATTTTTTCCGGTCAGGTGGTTTCCGAAACAGCAAAAACGCTTTCAGACCGTTTCGGAAAGGTCTTACAAAAACGGCAAAGCATGACTATCAACCGGAATGATAAATCAACCTCTATCAGTACGCAGATGGATAGCCTGATACCACCCAGTAAAATATCCAACTTAACGCAGGGTATGTTTGTGGGTGCGGTCAGTGACAACTTCGATGAACGGATAGAACAGAAAATATTCCATTGCGAAATTGTGGTGGATAACGAGCAAGTGAAGCGGGAAACCGCCAACTACAAGAAGCTGCCTCAAATTATAGATTTCAGGGACGAGGACGGGAACGACCGGATGCAGGAAGAAATACAGGCAAATTACAACCGGGTCAAGCAGGAAGTCCAGCAAATTGTCACGGATGAAATGGAACGGATAAAGAACGACCCCAATTTGCAGCACTTAATAAAAACAGAAGAATAGAAGATTTTTCAGACAAACGGCAGCTTTTTACAGGTTGCCGTTTTTATTGGTAGGGACAAATAAGGACAAACAGGGACTAATGAAGCCACCCGTTCCCAAATCCTTAAATATACTCTATTTCATCCTTACTTTTACTTCCGAAATTTTTATTTACTCACTAAAATTCAAAACATTATGGATGTAAACACAGCCAACCAGTCCACCACTGACGAACAGATGATGGATATTCTTCTTGTACTGGATAAGGAGAAAAAGACAATCAGCGCAGTAAAAGGCGTGGATGAAAACGGGGAACTCCAAACCGTACCGCCGGAGAACAACAGCGAACTTCTGAAATTCGACCGTCACGGTGATTTCTTTTCCAACTTCTTTTCCAACATGATGAACCAGTTGAAGAATCCGACCCGTTTTAACTTCTTCAAAATCCCAAAGTTGGAACTTCCCAAAATCGAGCCGATAATCAGGGATAATTTCAATCATCCGACACCTGAAAACGAAGCGGGCATAGAGCGTTACCGGGTAACACCTGAAACCGTGAAGCAGGAAGCGAAGAAAGAACAGCAGGAAACCCAAACCCAACAACCACAGCAGCCAGCCAAAGAAACAGGGGCAACAGCGCAAGCACCGCAGCAACCCGACAAAAGCAAGTATGTGATTGACCCGGATAAAGTGGACTGGGAAGCCCTGAAGAATTTCGGGCTTTCCAAAGAGCAACTGGAAAAGGCAAAGGCTTTAGAACCCATGTTAAGGGGCTATAAGTCGCCCGGAGCGTTCACCATTGCGGGTAACTACAATTCAGCCATTATGAAACTGGACGCACGTTTATCTTTCCGGCACGACAAAGACGGGAATGTAGTTTTGGCGATACACGGCATCCGACAAAAGCCGGAACTCGAACGCCCGTTCTTCGGACATGAATTTTCCAAAGAGGATAAAGCCAATCTTCTTGAAACGGGAAACATGGGACGCATAGTAAACCTGAAAAACTATATCACGGGAGAAATGATACCCTCTTTCGTCAGCGTGGATAAGGTAACAAACGAACTGGTTTCCATGCGTGCAAGCAGCGTCCAAATACCGGATGAAATAAAGGGTGTCAAACTGAACAAGGAACAGCAGCAAGCCTTACGGGAAGGAAAAGGGGTATTCCTTGAAAATATGATTTCCAACCGTAAAAATCCCTTTTCCGCAACTGTTCAGGTCAATGCCGACAAGAAAAGTCTGGAATTTATCTATCCCAATGCCAAACAGTCACAGGAGCAACGGCAGAAACAGGAACAGCAAAACAACCTTGTCACCAGTGACGGTGTAACCATTCCCAAGAGTATTTCAGGAATAGAGCTATCACGCCAGCAACAGCAGGATTTAGTCAATGACAAAACCATTTTTGTTGCCGGGCTGAAAGACAAGAGAGGGGTCGAATACGATGCTTATATTCAGGTGAACCATGATAAGAAGAAGTTAGGCTTTTACAGTGACAACCCCAGTTTTGACCGTTCCGCCATAAAAGAAATTACTCCGGCAAGCAAGAACCGCACGCAGGTAGCGGTCAATTCAGAGGGCAAGACCAACGAAGCCACCAAGAAAGTGAAAGAACCTTTGAAAAAAGGTCAGGACAAGCCCACTGAAAAACAAAAGACCAAGCAGGATAAAAAGGAGAAGCAGGAGCAAGCGGACAAACCCAAACAAAGCAGGGGACGCAAAAGATGATAGCGGTATTCATCCTTATCCCGGTTTTCAGTTTCGCCCTATTTACCCTTGTCTGTTACAAAACAGACTGGGAAGCCATAGACGAGCAGAACCGACAATATTATATAGATGGCTATCACATCTATTATGACCGGAAAATCCTAAGACAAAAAGAAGTGGAACAATTAAAATCGAAATTAGAATGATTGCAGTAATCGGAGAAAAACCAAGTGTGGCAAGGGACATTGCCCGTATTTTAGGAGCGAGTGAAAAACAGGATGGCTATCTTTCAGGTAACGGGTATCTCGTTACCTGGGCGTTCGGCCATCTTGTCGGTTTGGCAATGCCGGAAGCATACGGCATACAGAGTTTTCGCAGGGAAAGTCTGCCTATTATCCCGGATAGTTTTCAACTTACACCCCGACAAGTGAAAGCGGAAAAAGGGTACAAGGCAGACCCCGGCGCATTGAAACAACTAAAGGTAATCAAAGAAGTATTCGACCAGTCGGATAAGATAATTGTCGCCACCGATGCAGGGAGAGAGGGCGAACTCATATTTAGATATATTTACAATTACATTGGATGCAACAAGCCCTTTGTCCGTTTATGGATAAGCAGCCTTACAGATAAGTCAATCCGTGAGGGACTGCAAAACCTGAAAGCCGGTAGCCTGTATGATAACCTTTTCCTTTCGGCACAGGCACGTAGCGAAGCGGATTATTTAATTGGCATAAATGGTACACAGGCTTTAAGTGTGGCAGCCGGACAAGGCATTTTTTCTTTGGGACGGGTACAGTCGCCCACGTTGGCAATGATATGTACCCGCTTTTTAGAGAATAAGAACTTTATCCCGCAAAAGTATTGGCAACTGAAATTACAGGCGGCAAAAGACAATGTTTCCTTTGCTGCATTGTCCGCAGACAAATACGATGTACAGCAGCCCGCCATCGACACGCTGCAAAGGATAAAAGAAGCGGAAACGGTACAGGTGAAAACCGTAGAACGTAAGGAAGTGAACCAAGAACCGCCGTTGCTCTATGACCTAACCACGCTCCAAAAAGAAGCGAATACGAAACTGAATTTTTCCGCAGACAAAACCCTATCCATCGCACAAAAGTTATACGAGGGTAAACTAATCAGTTACCCCCGAACCGGAAGCCGTTATATCTCGCAGGACGTGTTCGAGGAAATCCCGGAACGTCTTGTTAATTTGGAACAGTACACCCGCTTTGCCGGATATGCCGCCGGGATGAAAGGCAAAGCCTTAAGTTCCCGTTCCGTGAACGATGGCAAGGTAACAGACCACCACGCCCTGATAGTAACGGAAAACCTGCCCGGTAAACTGGAAACGGACGAACAGGCAATCTATGAACTGATAGCCGGACGGATGTTGGAAGCCTTTTCTGAAAAATGCGTCAAAGACGTTACCAGTGTAACGCTGGAATGTGCAGGGTCGCTTTTCACGGTCAAAGGGTCTGTAATCAAATCCGCCGGATGGCGTGCCGTATTCGGCGAAAAAGAGGACGGAGAGGATAACGCCACTTTGCCCGCCATGCAGGACGGAGATAGTTTACCGCTTTCCGGCATTGAATTACTGGAGAAACAGACCAAGCCCAAACCGTTGCACACGGAAAGCAGTTTGCTTTCTTCAATGGAAACAGCAGGTAAGGAACTGGAAAACGCAGAACTGAAAGCCAGCATGAAAGATACGGGTATCGGCACGCCCGCAACACGGGCAGCCATCATCGAAACGCTGTTTTCCCGCCAATATATCGTCCGGGAGAAAAAGAACCTTGTCCCGACCGAGAAAGGTCTTGCCGTTTACAACATCATCCGGGACAAGAAGATAGCAGACGTTGAAATGACGGGTATGTGGGAAAATACGCTTGCCAAAATAGAAAACGGAGAAATGAACCCCGACACGTTCCGTAAAGGTATCGAAGTGTACGCACGGCAAATCACGGCTGAACTGTTGGATGTTCAGCTTTCTTTCGCTTCGGGTAGTGGTTGCATTTGCCCGAAATGCAAGACCGGACGCATTCTTTTCTATCCGAAAGTCGCCAAATGTTCCAATGTGGATTGTTCCGTTACCATCTTCCGCAACAAGAGCGACAAGCAATTGACGGACAAACAGATTACCGAACTGGTGACTACCGGGAAAACCGGACTAATCAAAGGGTTCAAAAACAGGGACGGCAAAGTCTTTGACGCTTCACTTGCCTTTGACGGGCAGTTTAATGTTACTTTCGTGTTTCCTGAAAAGAAAGGCAAACCGAAGAAGTAAAGTAAGTATTCGATAAACTCCCTCGTATATTGGGTAACGTATGTTCATAATGTCGT
>ENA-OPAO01000615-OPAO01000615.1-human-gut-metagenome-genome-assembly--contig:-NODE-615-length-29110-cov-3.616865_pt1 | contig 29110 bp, 19 predicted proteins | sample MGYA00241054_ERZ501424 | MGnify/ENA primary metagenome ERZ501424 (study PRJEB25962, sample SAMEA2042623) | human gut metagenome | biome: human gut; feature: human-associated habitat; material: faeces...
ACAGAACATCAAAGCTGCCATCGCTATGCTTTGCGCCAAGGGGAATCCTCTGCGCCGAAAGAACCTCCGCCACATCAATAATGTCGCCGGTCTTTTCAGCTATTTCAATAACAGCCACTTGATGATTGCGCTGCATCAGGAAAAATCGCATTCTGCTCACCTGCCTTACCTTATAGAACGATTATACTCTATCCGGCGGGGCTTTGCAATCTGCGTTTTTGTCGCAGCGACAATCCTTTTCTATACACCAAGGGGGAAGTATATCTTTTTTCGGGAAATGGGGTGCCGTCTGTGTTTTCCCCCACACCCCCTTTCAGCCAGCTGAAGTGACAAGAAGCCTGCTGAAACAAGAATATCGTTACTCTACGCCTTTACCATCGGTAAGGGCGCTTTTTATTTACACCAACGGAGGAAGTCAGCAATGAGATTACCCGCAGAGAACATCAAAGCCGCCCGCGAGGTCCAGCTCGTGGATTTCTTAAACACCTACCGTCCCGGAGAGCTTGTGCGCAAATCCAGGGATGAGTACTGCACAAAATCGCACAGCAGCTTGCGGATCACGCCGAGCAAGAATCTGTTCCACTGGTGCTCCCAGAGCAAGGGCGGCAGAGGCGCGCTGGATTATCTGATGACCGTAGAAGGAATGGATTTTCGTTCGGCAGTACGGCTTTTGAACGAGATGGAACTTGTTCCTTTTCAGCAGGCCAGAGCAGCCACAGCGGAAAGCCGCCGGACGCACGACTTTACACTGCCGCGTCCAGACAAAAATGCACAGGCAGCAACCGCCTACCTGATGCACCGCGGCATCAGCCCCAAGGTGCTGCGCTACTGCATTAGCAGCGGCATCCTGTACCAGACCACGCGCGGCAACTACCGCAACTGCGTTTTTGTGGGCAAGGATGAAGGCGGCGTTCCGCGTTCTGCTTTTCAGCGTGGCTGCCAAGGCACCTACCGCGGTGATGTCACCGGCAGCCAAAAGAAGTACGGATTTCTGATGCAAGCGGAAAACCCGGATTGCGATACCGTGGAACTGTACGAAGCCCCAATAGATGCTATGTCCGGCGCGACATTGCGTCAGTATACGGACATTGGAAAGTGGCGCAGTGTGCATTATCTGGCGCTGGGCGGGCTGAACTATCTGCCCATCGACTACTTTTTGCAGCAGCATCCGCAGGTGAAAAATGTGGTGCTCTGCTTTGACCGTGATGAGCCGGGGCTGCGCTTTGCCGATACGGTTGTCCGGCGCCTTGCCGAGCGCGGATTCAATGTGGAAAAACGGTTGCCTGCCGTAGGTAAGGACTACAACGAAAGCCTTATCTGGTACAAGTCAAAGATTGAAAAACAGCGAGGAGAGCGCGTATGAAAACAATAGCGATTGCCAACCAAAAAGGCGGTGTGGGCAAAACGACGACCGCTGTAAACTTGGGCGTAGCATTGGCAGATATGGGTTATAAAGTACTGCTGGTGGACGCCGACCCGCAGGCCAGCCTGAGCCGATACCTTGGCTGTTCGCAGGGGAACGAAGGTGCGTCTCTGAAAGAGCTGATTGAGGCTGCCTGCAACGAGGTAGACCCGCCCGATGTTGTTATCCATACCGATGAAAAAGTAGATGTCATTCCCGCCAACATTCAACTTTCTGATTTGCAGCGAAGTTTGACAAATACCTTTATGCGTGAATGCGTAATGCAATGGGCGCTGGAACCATTTCAAGGGCAATACGACTATTGTCTGATTGACTGTATGCCGGAACTCGGCAACCTTGTCACCGCCTCTCTTGCAGCCGCAGACAGAGTTTTGATTCCCGTACAGCCGCTGATTCTTGATGTCGAAGGTCTTGCCAGTATCATTGGCACCATCCGTAAAATTCGCAGGAAAATCAATCCTAAACTGGAGATTGACGGTGTCCTGATTACCATAGCAGACCATCGTACCAATATGACACGGGATATGATCAAAGCCATTCACACAAGCTATGGTCCGCACACGCGCATTTATCAGGCAATCGTTCCGCGCTGCACCAGAGTCGGTGAAAGCCTTACTAAATCGGAGAGCGTACTTCGTTATAGTAAGCAATGCCCGGCGAGTGTTGCTTACAGAGCATTGGCAAAGGAGGTGGAAAAGGGTGAGAGATCTCGCGAAAAACATCCGACTGCCCTCGATAGATGACTTGTTTTCCACTGAGGAAGAACGGCAGGATGCCAAGTTGGAGAAAATCCAGATTCTACCGCTGTCTGAGCTGCACCCCTTTGAGGGGCATCCGTTTCAGGTGCGCGACGATGAAGAAATGGACAAGATGGTGGACAGCGTCAAAGAATATGGCGTGATGACGCCCGCCATCGTTCGCCCGCGCCGGGATGGCGGATATGAAATTGTAGCCGGGCACCGCCGCTGCCACGCCAGCCAGCGCGCCGGAGTGGACACCATGCCCTGTATTGTGCGGGATATGGACGATGATACCGCCATTATTTTGATGGTGGATTCCAACTGCCAGCGCGAGCATATTCTGCCGAGCGAAAAGGCTAAGGCTTACCAGATGAAATTGGAGGCAATCAAAAGAAAAGGCGGCAGACCGTTAAAAATAAATTCTGGCCAACTTGGCCAGAATTTTTCGCAGCCATATTCCGTTGAGAAAGTCGCCGATGAAGCTGGAGAAAGTGTAAAGCAAGTTCAGCGTTTTATCCGCCTGAACAAACTCACCCCTGACCTGATGCAGCTTGTGGATGACGGCAGACTCAAGACCACCCCTGCGGTGGAGTTGAGCTACCTGACGCCGGAGGAACAGGAAGAATTTCTCTCTTATATGGAGGAAGAAGGCTGCACTCCGTCCTTATCCCAAGCGCAGAAGCTGAAAGCTGCCAGCAAGGAAAGTGTTCTGACGAAAGACAAGATTCACGGGATCATGTCTGCCCGTTCCCCCAGCGTAAAGCCTCGCGAGCCGCAGCTCACGATTGCCGTTTCCAAGGTCGAGCGCTATTTCCCGAAGGGCTTTTCCTCCGAACAGATGGAAAGCACCATCCTGAAACTTTTGGAAAACTACTACCGCAAGCGGCAGGATTACGAACGATGAGGTGGCGGTATGACAAGAGTTTTGGTCGTAGAACCGGGCTACTGCCCCTATCAGGCTGCCTTTGACAGCCCGCAGGCGGCGATTTCCGAAGTGATCGAGGGCGACAGTTTGCTGCTGAAACCGTTCGGCACATCGAAAATCGGCGTTGTGTGCAGTAAAAACCAAAGCCGGCTGAAATACAACAGACAGCTGGAAGATGGCTGTACCATACGCGGGCGATTTCTGGTTTGTGGACTCAGTGAGTCCAAAATGTTGGGGCTTTCAAAAGAACAGGCGGAGCGCTACAATCGGCTTCTGTTCTTCCCACAGGTGGAGGATATGCTGTCCGGTGATTTGCCGGTTGCCAAGGTCCGCCCGCCGGATGAGCGCTTTGGAAGTAAGATCTCTTTTTGGGAAAGGTTGAGCCGTTAATTATAAAGGAGAATCACCGGAGATGAACAAACACGATAATGTCATCGGCTACCCCATATACTATCGTCAGCTCTGCACAGCCATGTGCAGGGCTTTTTTATTACCGCAAAGGAGATGAAACCGATTGGCAAATTACCAAAATATTTTACGGCAGGCACATCAGGCGATTGCTGATGTAGCAGACAATGCCGACAGCTGGCGGGCGTTTTTGCGATCAGCCGCGTATACAACGCATTACGCCTTCCCCAATCAGGCGCTGATTTACAGCCAGCGCCCCGGAGCTACCATGCTGGCGGACATCGACACTTGGAACCGCGCAGCCGGGCGCTGGGTCAACCGCGGTGCGCATGGCGTGGCGTCCCTTGGCACCGGTAATATGGCGGGCAATGTGCGGTATCTGTTTGACATCAAGGACACCCACCCTTCCGGCAAAGCCGCCAAACCATTGGGGTGGCAAATCACTGATGCCAACCGCTATCCGACCCTGCAAGCCTTGCAGGAAAAGCATAACGCCGAGAGCCTGCCGGAAATCTTTGGCCTGCAGGCAGCCTTGTTTGTGGCACAGCACGGCAAACAGCTGGACGCCGATTTGCAAAATGCCGTGATCGGCAGCACGCTGGAATGGGCAAAGCCGCAGGAGCAAACAGCGATTTTTGCCAACCTCATCACGCAGAGCGCCGTCTATATGGCGGCAGTGCGCTGCGGTCTGGGCGACAGCGCCGTACCGCAGGATGCCTTTGCGGACATTGACCGTTTTGATACCGAATCCGCCGCTTTGGCGCTGGGCAACGCCGTCAACCGCGCGGGGCGGCAGATGTTTGCCGAAATCGGCGCTGTCGTCAAGAGCATCGACAGTGTTGCCAAGACCCAGCCAAAACAGTATGATGAGAATGTAAGCAAGACGAACCAACAGGAGGTGCAGGATCATGGATATGACGAATCTGAACGGGTATCTGGTGCCCAAGATGGCAATGAAGGAAGCGCACAGACCGCCGGTCGGGAGAATCGGTCTGCAGCGGGAGAAGTTCCTGCAAGAGAACCACTCCCTGCTGTACGACAAGATGCTGCTGGACGGGACGCTGTACAGCGACCTGAAACAGACCGAGCAGCGCTATTGGGAGCAGGTGGAGCAGACCATCACGAAGCTGCTGGTCAGCAACCCGGCACCGGACAAGAACAACGACCCGTTGGGCTGGACGGCGCACATGAACAGTCTGCGAGCGAAGGCGGCGGAATTGGCGATGCCCATCGTGACGAGCCTGTAAATACCGAACCCACAACAGCGGAGAGCGAGCTATCGCCCTCCGCTGTTTCTGTTTCCGATGCGCAGGAACTGCCGGAAAGCGTGGGGCGCGGCGACCTTGCCGAAGAAGCTGCCGCCGCAATGGGTCTGCCCTCCCTCGAACAGCAGCAGGAAACCATCCGCCAATTACAGCCCCGCGCAAGCTGGCAGCCGCCCATCAAGGATGACGGCACCCATATCGACGAGCAGGACATTGTCGATGTTCTTGTCATGGGCAGCGGTTTTTGTGAGGGGCGTTTTCGCATACAGGAATTTTTCTCTGCCACAGTATTGCCTACAGTAAAGGAGCAAGCCGACTGGCTGAAAAAAGAATACGGTATCGGCGGGCGCACTTGGGATTTCCGAGATGGCGAAAGAGGGTTTCTGGATTATGATGCCAAGGGGCTGAAAATCAAGCGCTATGCATCCGATAGCGATCCGGATTATTTCCGCTTGCTGCCGTGGAACGAGGTTGCCCGCCGTTTGCACCTGCTGGTACACAACGACAAATATCTGGATGAAAACAACAAGCAGGGATATGAAAAATGGGAAGCGGAACAGAAAGCCAAACGCGACGCCCGTCAAGCCGAGATAGACTATGCGGAGAAAACCATCGCGGACTTTTGTGAACGCGAAGGGCTGGGCAAACCGGATTTTTCGAACCTTACGCACATCGACCTTGCCTATTCCACCACCGGGGACGGCGAACACGAAATTCAGGTGTACGCCAACTTCTTGCGCAATGAGATTGTGTATCTGGTTGACGGCTCCTTTGTGGACAGTGCGCGCTTCGACAGCACAAGGGCGCTTGCCAAGGAAGGCATTGAGGACATTGAATTTTCGCAGTTCATTGACGATGCGGAATCAGCGTATGAAGCATATCAGGAACGCCACAAGCCAAAGCCTGTGGAAAAACGCCCGCTGGCTGTCGGGGATACCGTCTATCTGGAAAACGACCACCCCTTTACGGTGGAGGAGATCGGCATCTTCGATGTGCATCTGCGCGACGAGGATTTCCCGCTGATCGGGCGCGCCGTCAACCGCGCGGAGTTTGCAAGGCTGCTGGCGGCAAATCCAAAAAACCAAGCTCTGGCAGCACCCGACACGGTGGTAGAGGGGCAGGTCATTGAGAAAACAGACACACCGGACGAACCTGTGAAGGGTGAAGTCTTAGAACCTGTAGAAGAAACCTCGTCTGGTTTTGGCGAGCAGGTCTTGCAGGCGGCGGAACTCATTGCCCTCAAGGAAGCCTATTTGCCGAACAACTATATCCCGCCGCAGGACCCTGCACCCCCGCGCACACCGCGCGAAAAGTTTTCCGCCAACATCACCGCCATCCGCACCCTGAAATCCATCGAAAAGCGCATGGCGGACGGCGGTCCCCACGCAAACGGCGAGGAGCAGGAAATTCTTGCGCAATACTCCGGCTGGGGCGGTTTGTCCGACGCCTTTGAACCCAACAAGGACAGCTGGCACAGCGAATATACCGAGCTGAAAAGCCTGCTGACAGAGGAAGAATACGCCGCTGCCCGCAGCAGCACCCTGACCGCCTTTTACACCCCGCCCGAAGTCATTGACGCAATGTACACCACCCTGCGCAAAATGGGTGTGGGTGCCGGTACGATTCTGGAACCCAGTATGGGTGTGGGCGCGTTTTTTGGGCAAAGCCACAGCTATTTGTATGAGCCGACCACCAGATTGTTTGGTGTGGAGCTGGACAGCCTGACCGGCAGAATTGCCCGCCAGCTGTACCAGAAAGCCAACATCCAAATCACCGGCTTTGAGAAAGCCGACCTGCCCGACAGCTTTTTCGATGTGGTCATCGGCAATGTGCCGTTTGGGGATTACAGTGTGGTTGACCCGCAGTATAACCGGCTGCACTTCAAGATCCACGACTACTTTTTTGCCAAATCCATCGACAAGCTGCGCACGGGCGGTATCATCGCCTTTATCACCACCAGCGGTACGCTGGACAAAAAGAGCGAGGAAGTGCGCAAGTACATCAACGCCCGATGCGACTTTATCGGTGCCGTGCGCCTGCCGGATTCCACTTTCAAGTCAGCCGGAACCAAGGCTATGGCGGACATCATCTTTCTGCAAAAGCGTGACCGCATTCTGGAGCAGGACGCAAACTGGCTGCACACCACCCAGACGGAGGACGGGCTTTCCCTCAACAGCTATTTTGCCGAACACCCCAAAATGGTCTGCGGTACGCTAAAAACTGTCAGCGGTCCGTATGGTCCTACACTGACCTGCGAAGCGTTTGCCGATAAACCTCTTGCCGATGTGCTGAAAGAGGTAATGTCCCACCTGCACGCTGAATTTCACTTTCAGGACATCGAGCTGCAGGAATCCGGCGCTGTCGAAGCCAGCATCCCCGCCGAACCCGATGTGCGCAATTTCAGCTTCTGTATCCGTAACGGGAAATTCTATTACCGCGAGAACGCCATTATGCGCGAGGTTTCCCTTGGTGCTACCTCCGCAGCGCGTATGCGGCTGCTGATCGAACTGCGGGACACCACGCGGGAACTGATCCAAGCCCAGCTGGAAGATATGCCGGATGAAGTCATCACAGAGCTGCAAGCCAAACTCAACCGCCAGTACGACTACTACCACCATAAGTTTGGGCTCATCAACAGCCGTGGTGCATCGCTGGATATGCGGGATGACAGCGGATATTTCCTGCTGTGTTCCTTGGAAAACCTCGACAGCGAGGGCAACTTCATCGGCAAGTCGGATATGTTTTCAAAGCGCACCATCCGGGCTGCCCGCCCTGCCGAGCGCGTGGAAACCGCCAGCGAGGCGCTGGCGCTGAGTGTCGGTGAGCGCGCAGGCATCGACTTTGGGTATATGCAGCAGCTGACCGGCAAGGACAAAAATACATTGGTGAACGACCTGCAGGGCGTTATCTTTGCCGACCCGCTGGAAAAGGACGCAAGCGGCGAACCGCGCTACTATACCGCTGATGAATATCTATCCGGCGATGTGCGCCACAAATTGCAAGTAGCAAAGCTGGCGGCGCAGAATAACCCCGCTTTTGCCGTGAATGTACAGGCACTGGAAACCGTGCAGCCGAAGGACTTGGAGGCCAGCGAAATTGCCGTGCGTCTGGGTGCCACTTGGCTGGCACCTGAACTCATCAAGCAGTTTGCCGATGAGCTGGTGGACGCGCCCTACTATGTGCGGGACCGCGTGAAGGTGCTGTACATTCCACTGACCGGCGTTTGGAATGTGACCAACAAGAGCTATACGGGCGGCAACATTAAAGCCACCGTGACCTACGGCACACAACGCGCCAACTTCTACCACATCTTGGAGGAAAGTCTGAACCTGCGGGATGTGCGCATCTTTGACACCAAAGAGGATATGCAGGGCAACAAAATCCGCGTTTTGAACGCCGCTGCCACGCAGGAAGCCCAGATGAAACAGCAACAGATCGAGGATGCTTTCAAGGATTGGATCTGGAAAGACCCGACCCGCCGCCAGATGCTGGTAAAGGAATACAACGAACGGTTCAACTCCCTGCGTCCCCGCGAATACGACGGCAGCCATATTCTGTTCCACGGTATGTCGCCTGAAATCACGCTGCGCCCCCACCAGAAAAACGCCATTGCACACATTCTGTATGGCGGCAATACGCTGCTGGCGCACGTCGTAGGCGCGGGCAAAACCTACGAAATGGTCGCTGCAGCGATGGAAAAGAAACGCCTTGGGCTTTGCACCAAGACCCTGATCTGCGTCCCCAACCACCTGACCGAGCAGCTTGCCGGAGAGGCTTTGCAGCTGTACCCCAACGCAAATATTCTTGTAGCCCGCAGGACGGATTTTGAAAAAGCCAACCGCAAACGGTTTTGCGCCAAAATCACAACCGGCAATTATGACATCATCGTGATCGGGCACAGCCAGTTTGAGCGCATACCGCTGTCACAGGAACGGCAGGTCGAATACCTGCAAAGCCAGATACACGATGTGATCAACCAAGTGGCACAGCTGAAAGAGGAACGCGCCGAGAATTTCACCGTCAAGCAGATGGAGCGTATGCGCAAGCAGCTGGAGAAAAAGCTGGATAAGCTCAACGACCAGTCCCGCAAGGATGATGTGGTGACCTTTGAACAGCTTGGCGTGGACAGCCTGATGGTGGACGAAGCCCACGCATTCAAGAACCTTGCGGTGCTTTCCAAAATGCGCAATGTGGCGGGCATATCCCAAACCGAGAGCCAGCGCGCCAGCGACCTGTATATGAAGTGTCGATATTTGGATGAAATCACCGGCAGCCGCGGCGTGGTGTTTGCCACGGGTACGCCCATCAGCAACTCTATGGCGGAGCTGTTCACCATGCAGCGGTATTTGCAGCGGGAAACCTTGGAGCAGCACGGGCTTTCCTCCTTTGATGCGTGGGCATCCACCTTTGGGGAAACCGTAACAGCTGTGGAGCTTGCGCCGGAAGGCACCGGCTACCGCACAAAAACGAGATTCTCCAAATTCTATAATCTGCCGGAATTGATGAGTATGTTCAAACAGGTGGCAGATGTGCAGACGGCGGATATGCTCAACCTGCCGGTGCCTAAACTGGTGGGCGGCAAGCCCATCAATGTGGCGCTGCCGCCAAGCCCCCAGCAAAAACAGATGGTGGCAGACCTTGCCGACCGCGCCGAGGAAATTCGTGCGGGAAATGTAGACCCCACCGAGGACAATATGCTCAAGGTGACCAACGACGGCAGAAAACTGGCGCTGGACCAGCGGTTGATCGACCCCAATCTGCCCGAAAACCAAAACGATAAAGTCCACGCCTGCGCCGAGAATGTGTACCGCATCTGGAACGATACCAAGGAAAAACGCCTGACACAGTTAGTGTTTTGCGACTTATCCACCCCGAAACCGGACGGCTTTAATGTGTACGATGATTTGCGAAATCTGCTGATTTCTATGGGCATCCCCGAAAACGAGGTGCAGTTCATCCACAGCGCCAACACCGAGGTGAAAAAAGCCGAGCTGTTTGCCAAGGTGCGCAGCGGTGATGTGCGTGTGCTGATGGGCAGCACCGGCAAGATGGGCGCAGGCACCAATGTGCAGCGCTTACTTGTGGCAACACATCATCTGGACTGCGGGTGGAAACCCTCTGACATTGAGCAGCGCAACGGGCGTATGATTCGCCAAGGCAACACCAATGCCGAAGTATATGAGTATCGTTACGTCACAGAATCTTCGTTTGACAGCTATATGTGGCAGCTTTTGGAAACCAAACAGAAGTTCATCGGGCAAATTATGACGAGCAAAAGCCCTGCCCGCAGTGCGGACGATTTGGACGATGCAGCGCTATCTTATGCCGAAGTAAAGGCACTGGCAGCGGGCAATCCGATGATCAAAGAAAAAATGGACCTGGATATTCAGGTGGCGCGGCTCAAAACGCTGAAAACCGCCTACAACAACGAGCATTACCGGCTGGAAGATGCGATTACACAAGGGTTCCCCGCAGAAATGCGCAAGACCGCCCAGCAGCTGGACAACGCCAAAGCGGACACAGCGCTGCTACAGCAAAATACCAAGCGCGATGCGGACGGCAAGGATGTGTTCGCCATCTCGTTGATGGACACGGTTTACACCAAGCGCGAGGACGCAGGCAAAGCCCTGCTGGGTTTGCTGGGTATGGCGATGAACCGCACCGAGCCGGTTTCCATCGGGCGGTACAAGGGCTTTGATTTGCAGATCGCCTATTTTGCGATGGACAAAATGTATCTGGCGTATCTTGTGGGCAGCGGTATCAATCCTGTGCAGCTGGGTGCGGATGCGGTCGGCAACACGGTACGCTTGGACAACTGCCTGCACAACCTGCCGCAGAGCGTGACCGACCTTGAATCCAAATTGGTGCAGTTACAAAAACAGCTGGAAAACGCCAAGGAACAGCTTGCGCAGCCCTTCGCACAAGCAGACGAGCTGGCTGAAAAGAGCAAGCGCCTTGCCGAGCTGGAGGCGCTTTTGAACCTGAACGAAAAGGATATTGTGCTGGATACCGTGCCGGACGAAGAGCAACAGTGTCGTTCGGACAATCGACAGCGTGGACAAGAAAGGTAGAAGGTTTTACTATGAAAGAAAGAAGAAGCAACCGGGTCAGAGATGGCCCCCGCAAGGAGTTATCAAGATGAAAAAATGGATCGTAATGCTTGTGATGCTGTCCTTATTGACAGCCTGCGCACAGACACCGGAACCGGAATCCGCTGAATTGACGGAGCTGTCGGCAGCGACATCGGAAAGTGCAGACGCCGACGAAACACCTGCGCCTATTTCGTCTGCCGAGCCGACTGCCGAGCCGACAGCAACCCCGGAACCGACCGCCACACCCGCGCCGACACCTTCGGCAACACCTGCCGCTACCCCCGCGCCGACTCCTGCCCCTACGCCGGAACCCACGGCAGCGCCGACGGCAGAACCTGCCCCGGCGCAGGTCAGTATGAGCTATGGTGCTGTGCCCTTTGATTTGGCAGCAGGAACCGAACAGTGGTGGAGCATCGACAGCTCGGATTCCGCTTATTGGGCGGTGCAGGAAAACATCAACGCTATGCGCGCTGCCGGTGGACTGGCACAGCTGACCATGGACAGTGGTTTGAGCGCCGCAGCCGATGCCCGATGCGAGAGTTTTGTGGCAGGCGGTCCCTTTGACCACAGCGGCATGACCACCCGCAGCGAGATCTGCGCCGCCGGTCCGCTGGGTTCCGCCAGTGCCGTTTGCACCGGCTGGCAAGGCAGCCCTGCCCACTACGCCAACATTATGGAACCGAGCTTCACCAGCATGGGTGTGGGCTGCTGGTTTTGCCAAACAGCAGAGGGGCAATACACCTACTGGGTCGTGACCTTTAACTGATGCACGGCAACGGGATTCACTACAAGAATAACGCATATTGACCAAGGAAGTTCATTTCTGTTAGGCTTGAACACAGCACCTGAGCGCTCACATTTGTGGGCGCTTTTTTATTGGAGGAATTCTATGGACATTGAAGTTTTACTTAGAAAAGCCGAGCAAGACGGCTGCATGGTCGTGCTGAACGACATTGCCCCCAATCGAGAACGCAGCGAGTTGGTATTTCGTGTGCCGGAAAGCGTATACGACACCCCTGTTGCTGCGCTCGACATAGATGAAAACACAAAAAACGCGCTGAAAAAGCAAAAAATCACGGCTTTAGAGAATCTGCTGCACCGTCTTGCGATGGGGAAAAATGCGGCAAAACAGTTGCATATCGCGCAGGATGCTGCCGAGCAGGTCGTGAATGCGGTGATCGAAACCGCCTACCGCAGTCTTTCCGAGCCTGAAAAGCGGAATTTTTGGGAAAGAATTCTGCACAATACGGACGGTGATGCGATGTGAAAAAAGATCCCCTTGTCGCTAAGCTGTACAACAAAATGCAGCAGGAGCAAAACGAATACCGTGCGTGGCTGCTTGCACAGCCGCCCGAAGAAATTTTGAACCACGCATATGAGTACAGTTCCCGCGAGGATATTCTAATCGCGCTCGAAAATGCTTCGCTGCGTCCTGCACAGCTGCGCGCTTTGCTGGAATCTCAGGCACCGCTGGCGGACATTTACAAAGACTACCGCGATTGCGATACCAATACACTGGATGTTATGACCTTGTGCATAGCGGATCGCGCCGACATCGACCTGATGGAAAGCACGAAAAAGAACTGGCCGCCTGTTTACTATCAGACCGGTCGATACGCCCGCGAACACGAGGAGTTGCTGCAATACCGCGCCTCCATGAAGCTGAACGAGGAATGCCGCGATGAAATTGATGACGCCATTTCTTACAACTATAACGGCTTGTGTCTGGATGATGGTGCCGTGCAGCAGGTATTGGCAGGATACGGCGCAGAACGCACCCGCTATATTGTTGCAGCAGCCATCCAAGTGCGGGATGGGGATGCACGACTTTCCCCACAGAATCGAAGATGGGCGGATTCTGTGCGAAAGATCAAAGACATCAATGTGGATGGGTACGACAAGGCGGCGTATTACGCCAATTTGCAATCTCATGCCGGGTTGATTGATATTTTTACTTCGCGTCTGCGTCAGCTGGAGCGCGAGAAAACAGCCCCCGAAAGATAAAAGAGGTGTTACCCATGAATCGAAAAACAAAATGGAGCCACCGCCTTTTGGCGCTGGCTTTGGCAGCCGTGATGTGCTGCACTTACTTACCCGTCAGTGCGTTTGCCGAAACGCCACCGCCGCAGGAAAGCACGGTCACTGCTGAGGAACAACAGACCGATGAAACCGAAACCGACAGCGGGCAGACTGATGCCAGCAGCCCCGACCCCGGAGCAGCTACCGAGGAAAGCGCAGCACCAACCACAGACGAGCCAGCTGAAGAAAGCGAGCCTTACACCTTTGACGGTGAGGTTTTGTATCAGGATATGCCGGACGCCCCCACAGGCTCCTACCTTGGCAGCTACGGTTTGCCGGTGGCGACCGGTGAAACCAAAATCGGGCTTGGCGCGTGGGATGCCGATTTAGAGCAGGATAGTTATCTGAGCGCCGAGGCGCTGGACAGTGACAACCTGACACTGACTACACCTTTGCTGGAAGATACCGACTACGCCATTGTGCCGATTCTGGCGCAGGTGGAGTACCCTGCCGACGGCAGCACGCTTGATCTGGTTCTGCCGGATGGTGTGACCCTGCTGGACTACTACGGCGCACCCGCCGAAAACGCAGAAAGCCTGCTACACAATGAGTACAGCGAAACCTCCGCTGCTGTGCTGGGCGTGTATGTGCAGGCGGATGAGGATTTTACCGCGCAGCTGGTTTATACCGCGTCGGACGGCAGCTGCCTGACCAAAACCTTGCAGGTGACCATTGACCGCAATGCGACTGCCGAGTATCCCTTCCCGTACAGTGAAATTGCCGCCTTTGCTGAGCGTCCCACCCCTGCGGTGACAAGTGGCAAGATTACCAAGGTTGCCAAGGTCAACGGCACTTGGCTGATCTGGTTCAACGGCGAACCCGCCTACTGCTGCACCCACGGTGCCAACGGTCAGCCTGCAGGATGCCCGACATACACCTATGTGAACACTTCCACGGTCAACGCAGACCAGTGCATCCCCGGTGACCACTACGGCAACCAGATTCGCATCTGGGGCGGCTTGAACCAGCTTTCTTTGGGCGATGCGGACGATCTGCCCGCTGTTTTTTCCGCTGACGAGGGTGAAGAAATCTCTCTTTTGGATTTCTGTGCATCAATTTATGACGATGTGCAGATGTATATCATTGAGAACTTTCCCGAAAGCACCGCGGCGGAAATTTATCTTACCTCTGCCGATGAACTGCTGAACGGCGTGGAAACCTACGCCTCCGCCCGCGGTTACTACACCTACATCTATAATCCCGGTCGTGCAGGTTGGCAGACCGTTGCCCTGATTGGTCCCGAAATCGGCGAGGAGGAACCTGAGCCGGAACCTGTTGTGCAGGAATACTACGCCAGCTGGGAGGCACCCGCCCAGACCGCCAGCGGCAGTTTTGATTTTTCCTACGGAATCCGCGCGGATAAGATCCAGCTGAAAACGCAGGAAAAGGTGGACGGCGCGACCATCGAGATCGAGCCCATCACCAAATCAGGCAGCATTGACGGCGGCAGCTGGTCTATCAGCCCTGCCGGAAAGCAAACTGTGACCACCAGCGGTCATACCGCCGATGACAACTATCAGAAGAACGGCGGCGACGCAGCCGCAAGCTGGAGTCTGCACTATGCCGTTACCAAAACATCGGGCACTCGCAATGGACAGGTTGGTCCTTTCACCACGCAGGAGGCTGCTGATGCGGCCGCCAACAGTGCCCGCGACGCCGCCATTGCGGAATTGCAGGGTGAGGCCCAGAACGCTGTCAACAATGCTATAGCAGCGGCTAAAGCGCAGCTGGGAAGCATCCAGTTCCGCTATGAGGAAATCACAGTACCGTATGGATTCGGCAAGTACTGGGGCACGAACGGCAGCAGCCAAACGATTTCGGTACCCGCAAACACCAACAATGACTATGTCATGAAAAATGACGAGTGGAGTTTGCAGGTTAACCTCAAGAAAACCGACAGCGAAACCGGCAGCCAGATCGCAGCCGATGCCCAGTATGAGATCTATCAGTGGGATGTGGTGACCGGCAAATACCAGCCCACCGGGGGCTACAACACTTACAGTGTGCAACGCCAGAATGACGGCACTTATGCGGTCATCAACAGTGCGGCCTATGCAACCACGGATTCCATGCGCCACACTCTCTACTACACCCAGCGTAATGCGGGCAAGTTTATCCTCGTGGAAACCAAAGCACCTAACGGATACTTCGGTGATTGGACGAATATCGACCACCCTGGCACGGCTAATACTCCGCTGGGCAAGCGCGGTTACTATATCGAAATCACCGAGGACAGCGACAATTCTGTAATCTGGCTGGACAACGCTGACTATAATGCCGACATTACCGCTACCGACAAAGGCGGCACCAAACTTGTCACCAGTGCAGGCGTAGAAACTACCGTTACCATCTACGACACTGCCAAGGATTCCCGCCGTATTTATAACACCGACAATAGCGGCAAGGCGGCCAATGAGGACAGCTACACAATCACGCCCACAGACGGCATTATGAAAAATGACCGCACCTTGGGCGAAATCAGCATCTCCAAGGTTGACCTTGATGCCGTGCGGTATGTGGGCGGCAGCACCGCCCACGGCGATGCCTCGCTGGACGGCGCGGTGTACGACCTTTACGCCGCCGAAGATATTACGCACCCCGATGGCGTGACCGGCGTAGTGGACTACTCCAAAATCGTGGATGCAGACGGCAATCCCATCTGGCACACTACAATCCGCGACAACAGCGGGCAGTGGGTATCGGATTATCTGCCGATTCTCAAAAAAGACCATTTGGTCGCCAGTGCCAAAATCGAGGACGGCTGGCTGACCTTCGCAAACCTGTACCTCGGCAAATATTATGTGGTAGAGCGATCCACCGGCACGGTCATTCCGCTGCGTGAGGGCGCTCTTGTTGTTTCCGGTACCTATCCCACTGTGGACAGCCGCACCAAAGCCGCCACCGGGCAGGTCGCGGCACTGGCAAGCAGCGGCGGGCAGTACACCGATTGGGTGTACAAGAATCAGTTCAGCACCATCACCAAGGGCAAGGCATTGGACGGCACGGTAACCTACGATGCCTATTCCTTGTCCTTTGCCAACGGCTACTTGTGCGATGAACACAACTACTACATTACGCCTGCTTACGCTGATGAGGGCTGGTATGTCGAGAAAACCACCTTTGCCAACGATAATGCCGTGTACAGGGCAAACTACCACATTCACCGCGACAATGCCCAAACCGAAAGCCAAGACCAAATCGCCAAGGGCAATGTGGAGATCAGCAAAATCATTTCCTCCAGCGGCGAATCCAACGGGCAGGAGCTGGAGGACGCGGGCTTTACCTTTTATCTGGTGTCTGACTTGTCCAAAGCCGCGCAGTTTACCCAAAGCCAGACGGGCGCTTACAGCCTGCAAAGCATCTTAGACTGCTACCTCGACAAGAACTACAACAATGACCACCCTAAGTGGGATTTCTCCGGCGAGGGACAGGCGGTTGCCAAAACTTACGAAGTCAACGCCGCCGAAATTGCCGCCTACAACAAAACGCTGAACGCCGCGGGCGACAACAAAAACGGCAAGGGCGACGGCTGGCAGCCCACCGGCACCGCCAACGAGTACCGTTTGGCAGAGATTTTCAGCAACGACACGGGCAACATCCGTGTGCAGGGCTTGCCCTACGGCACCTATCTGGTGGTCGAAACCACCGTACCCAAGGATTTGTATCAGGCGGAGCCGTACTTGGTGGTCATTGACCGCAACAGCCCGATGAGCGCGATGGCAACGCCTAAGGGTAGCGAAATTGTTGGCTCGGATTCCTACCAGAAATTCACGGTTTTGGACGAGCAAATTGAAGTATATCTGCGCATCACCAAAATTGACGAGGAAACCGGCAAACCCGTGCTGCTGCCGGGTACGGCATTCCAAATCTATTATCTGGACGATGACGGCAACTACCGCATGGAAAACGGCGCGCCCAAGCTGGTGCGCATGACTGACACCGTAAACGGAAACCTGCCCAAGAATGTCACCACCTTTTACACCAACGCCGAGGGCGTTTTAACCCTGCCCGAAAAACTGCCGCTGGGCAAATACCGCATTGTGGAAACCACCGCGCCCAACGGCTATTACAATGCGTGGGCAGACGATGCAAGCCACTATGTCGATTTTACCATCACCACCGACCGCATTTATCAGGCGACCGGCGATAAGAACGAAAACGGCATGGACACGCTGGTAATTGGTGAGAAGTATTCCAACCACGAAACCCTCGGCAAGCTGACCATCCGCAAGACCGGCGAGGTGCTGACCGGCTGGCAGTCTGAGCCGGACGGCATTGACCCGTGGATGACGGGCGAAGCGGAAAGCGGCAACTTCACCTACGAAACCCGCCCGCTGGCCGGTGCCGAGTACACCATCACGGCAGCCGAGGACATCTACACGCAGGATCGCCAGCTGGATAACTACGGCAACCGCACACTCTGGTACGCCAAGGGCGATGTGGTGGCAGTGGTAACCACAGGCGACGGCGCTGCCGACACCGCCGTGTTTGCCCCTGCGCGCACGGCGGCTACCTATGATTTCCTGAGCGTCATCCACGATGGAACCATCGGTGAGGTCAGCGTGACCCTGCCGCTGGGCAGCTATCACATTGCGGAAACCCAGCCGCCGTATGGCTATGCAGGCACGGACGCCGCCTTTGATGTCACCCTTGCGTGGGACAACCAGACGCAGGAAATCGTTGCTGCAGACGCTGTTGAATTCCATAACGAGCGCGAAAAGGCAAAAGTCGGCATCTACAAAACTGATCTGGAAAGCGGCAAATACCTTGCAGGTGCCGTGTTCAACCTGTACACCGCCGATGACATTTATGATGCGGACGGCAGCCTTGTTTTTGCAGCCGGTGAGCTGGTAGCCACCAGCCCCGAAACCAATGCGAACGGCACCACCTACTTCGATTGCGATATTCCCATCCGCGGCGAAAAGTATGGCAGCAGCACCCACAAGGATGCCGCCACCAACAGCGGCAAGTATATCGTCAAAGAAATCCGCGCCCCGCTGGGCTACTATGTCAATGAAGAACCTATGGAAGTCACCTTTACCTACGACGGGCAGGCTGTGCAGGTTTTGGAGAGCACCTGCACCGACAAACCCACCGAAATGTGGGTGAGCAAGCGCGATTTGACCAACGACGAGGAACTGCCCGGTGCTACCTTGACCATTAAAGATGCAGATGGCAATGTGGTGGCTTCTTGGGTGTCCACCGACACGCCCCACCGTGTGGCGGGGCTGTACTTGGGTGAAACCTACACCCTGACCGAAACCCGCCCCGCCGATGGCTACGCGCTGGCGGATGATATTACCTTCCGTCTGCTGCAAAAGGTGGACGAGAACGGCAGCAACCTGCAGGAAGCCGAGGTCTACTACCTGACCACAAAGGACTTCCTGTTCTGGACGTGGGATGACTGGAAACTGCTGGACGATGCGACCGTGATCATGTATGACGACATCACGAAGGTGCAGATTTCCAAGGTGGACATTGCCACCGGTAAAGAACTCCCCGGTGCAGAGCTGACCATTACCGACAAGGACGGCAAGGAACTTGACCGCTGGGTATCCACCGATACGCCGCACTACATCGAAAAACTCCCTGCAGGCGATTACACGCTGACCGAGGTAAAAGCCCCTGACGGTTATGCTTTTGCCGAGAGCGTACCGTTTACGGTGCTGCCCACCGGCGAAGTGCAGCGGTTTGAAATGCGGGACGATGTTATCAAGGTGGAAATTTCCAAGGTAGACATCACCACAAACAAAGAACTGCCGGGTGCCGAGCTGATTATTACCAACAAGGGCGGCAAGGTAGTGGAACATTGGACGTCCACCGACAAGCCGCACTATATCGAAAAACTCCCTGCCGGTGACTATACGCTGACCGAAATCACCGCCCCCAACGGGTACGAAATCGCAGAGGATATTTCCTTTACGGTGCTGCCGAACGGAGATGTGCAGCGCGTGGTTATGAAGGACGCTCCCATTCCCGAACAGCCCATGCAGCCGACTCCGCCGAGTACCCCGACCCCCTCACCGCTGATTCCCCAGACAGGCGATACTTTCCCGCTGGGGCTGCTTCTGGCGCTGGCGGGACTTTCCTTGGCAGGGCTGGCGGCACTGATCTACAAGTGCGTCCACTGCAAATCCGTTGCCCAAAAGGACGACGATGAAACCGAATAAGGAACACAAAAATGAACCATCCAACCACTATGGGTGACCCGCGAGGGCCACCCGTTTTTTATGAGGAAATCGAATGAATCATATTCTGACTTGCAGCTTTGGCAAAGACAGCATCGCCACGGCGCTGCTTGCCCTGCAGCACGGAGAACCGCTGGATGAACTGGTTTATTCCGAGGTGATGTTCAGCAATACCGTATCGGGAGAGCTGCCGGAGCATAAGCGGTTCATCTATGAAACAGCAATCCCGTACTTTGAAAAGCGCGGCATTCCCACAAGGGTCCTGCGCGGGCAAAAGACATATTTGGACTGCTTTTACCACATCGTAAGCCGCGGCAACGCCGAGGGAAAGCTGGCGTCCTTTCCGCTGACCGGACGCTGCAGTATACAAAGGGACTGCAAACTGCCGCCCATACGCACCTACCAGAAAACGCTGCCGCAGGACACGGTTTACTATCTGGGGATTGCCGCCGATGAACCGATACGACTGGCACGACTTAAGACAAACCAAATCTCCCTGTTGGCAAAGTACAACCTGACCGAGAAAGACGCGTGGGCGATGTGCCAAGCCGAAGGGCTGCTGTCCCCGCTATATGCGTTCACAGGGCGCGGCGGCTGCTGGTTTTGTCCCAATGCGTCCATGCGGGAACTTCGGCACCTGTACAATGCCCACCCCGATTTGTGGCAGCTGCTGCTGGAATTGCAGGATGCCCCCAATAAGGCAACAGAACGGTTCAACCGCAGTTATACGCTGCACGATTTAGATTTACGGTTCTGTCTGGAGGGAGAACAGCTGAGCTTTTTTACATATGGGGAGCGTTGAGCAGACGATGAAGAACTTTCTATATTCGCTTTTTATTGGGCTGTTCGGCATTGCAGCTCTCACGAGCATCGCATTCCTGTTGATGTATGCCGCACAGTCCAAACAACAGACGCACCTTTACAGCAACCTTGCCGCCGTAAGAGAGCAGGACACACAACAGGAAATTGCATCGCAATCTTCGGTACAACCAACCAGCCGAAACTTGTATTTAGAAAACGCCGATATGATCGGCTGGATTCAAATTGAGGGCACCAGCATCGACTATCCCGTGATGCAGACACCGGCAGACCCCACCTATTACCTGAAGCACGACTTTGAAAAGAACTACACGGACTACGGCTGCCCTTTTATGCAGACAGATTGCGATGCGCTTGCTCCGTCCGACAACCTGATCATTTACGGCCACAACATGAAGGACGGTTCGATGTTTGCAGACCTTGCCAAGTACCGCAGCAAGGATTTCTGGCAGAACCACAAAACCGTTTGGTTCGCTACGGAGCTGGGCAGCAGAGCCTATGAGATTTTTGCCGTGATCCACACGACCGTGCAGGCAGATGATGCCGATGCGTTCCCGTTCTATCGGTTTGTGGACGCAGCTGCCTCGGAAGAATTTGCCGATTATGTGTCAGCCTGCCAAGCGCGGGTGCTGTACGATACAGGCATTTCAGCTGAGTACGGCGACAAGCTGCTCACGCTTTCCACCTGCGATAACATTACCGACAACGGCAGATTGCTTGTAATTGCCAAACAAACCGAAACAAAATAGAGGAAACAAAAATCCATGAAAACAACAAAGGAACCCCAGCGCGCGTGGTTGTATGCGCGCGTACCCGGCAACTATGTAGAAAGCAAAAACACCCTGAATGTTTTGATGCTGCAGGCGCAGCGCGATGGTGCCGAAGTGGTTGGCTGGGGATATGACATTCACCACGGCTGGCTGCGCCGCCCCGCTTACCGCAGGATGATGCGCGAGGCAAAGGCGGGACATATCGAGAGGATTTATATCTGCCGTATGAGCCAGATCAGCGGCACGGAACGGCACCTGATTTCCTTTTTCAGACGGCTGATGCGGTACAAGGTCAATGTCATTGCAACCGAGTATGCCCTGAATCTGAAGGTGCCCGCCTACCATATGGGCACGGTAATTGATGAAATCTGCGCCTGCAAAGGGTGTGAGCGACCTTGGTTTGTTTCAGAAAGCTCGGAACGGCATTGCGTTAGCAACGCCGTGGCAAGCACGTCAAAATGATAGCTTGCTATCATTCCGACCCCTTGTTAGGGGCTGCCACCCCTAAGACCCCCTCGCGCTTGCAAAAATCCAAAGGAGAGCAGCGAAATGCAAACAAGAAACAAATCCTTCCTGCTTCGGTTGACGGAGCAGGAATATGCCACGCTGAAAAGAAAAAGTGAACTGGCAGGTCTGAAGATGAATCCTTTTGTGGTTTCACTTATCAACGGCTGTGAGATTCACCCCCGCAAACCGGACAGCTGCAAGGCGCTGGCAAGGCAGGTGGCGGCAGTCGGCAACAACCTGAACCAGTTAGCGCGCATTGCCAACTTCAACGGCAAGGCAGAGGATGCTTATCTGCAGGAAGCGCAGCAGATCATGACCCGCATCTGGCTGCTTATGAAGGAGCAGCTATAATGGCGACAACAAAAATCCTGCCGGTACGCAAGCGCCTGAAAGACTGCCTGGACTACGCTGCCAACCCGAAAAAGACCGAGGTCTTTCGCGGGGATGCGCTCGACCGGCTGATGCACTACACCCAAAACGAGGACAAGACGGAACACCAGCTCTATGTCACCGGCTTTAACTGCGACCCGCAAAACGCCTGCCTGATTATGGAGGCAACCAAACGGCGCTGGCATAAAGACATCGGACACGGCAATGTCGGCTACCATATTATTCAGAGCTTTAAGCCCGGCGAAGCCAGCCCGGACCAAGTGCATCAAATCGGCTGCGAATTTGCCAGACGCTGTCTGGCAGATCGGTTTGAGTGTACGGTGTCCACCCATCTGGACAAGGGGCATCTGCATAACCATATTGTGGTCAATTCGGTTTCCTTTATGGACGGCAAAATGTTCCGCAACGATTTCAAAACCTACTATCAGGGCATACGGCAAATTTCCGATGACCTGTGCCGGCAAAACCGGTTGTCGGTCATAGAAACGGACGGGCGCGGCATCTCGTATGGCGAATGGCGCAACCGCCGCGAGGGCAAGCCGACACTGCGCGGTATGGTAAAAGCCGATGTGGAAATGGCGCTTGCCGAAAGCACTGACTTTGACGATTTTGTCTGCAGGCTGCAAAAGATGGGCTATGAGGTCAAGTACGGTCCCCGCGTCAAGCATATGGCGGTTCGGCACCAAGACAGCAAAAGGTTTGTGCGGCTGGACGGTGTTGCGCCGCAGTTTTCCGAATCGGAATTGAGAGAGTTTTTCACACAATTAAAAAAACTTCCGTCCGAAATGCAGCAGGAATATCAGGCAGAAAACCAGCCTGTGCAGCAAAGCTGGCAGAAAGAACCGGAACTTCCGGTCGTGCGCCGCGCGCGCTGCCGCAGCAGACTGAACCGCCCGTATAAAAAGGTAGGCGGCATTATGGCTTGCTACTACCATTACTGCGCCTTGCTGCGCAGAAGCTACCGCGGCAAAAGCGGACGGCGCTGCTACTACCTGCTGCGCGAGGATTTCAGCAAATTCAACCGCTATCGGCGGCAATGCGATCTGCTGTGGGAGCAGAAAATCGAATCCACCGAGGAACTGCGGACCTACAAGGAAAAACTGACCCACGAACTGGAGGTGCTTACTCAAAAACGCAAATACCTGTATAACCACAAGGAAGTCCTGACGCCGGATGTCCGCAACAGGCGGCTGGAAGAATTGTCTGCCCGGATGCGGACCGTGCGCAGGGAGCTGAATACCTGCACAGACATTGAAACCGATGCGGCCGCTTTGCAGCTGAAATGGCAGGAAGTGCGGCAGGCTGAAAAAGAAGAACGCGAGGTGAACGAAAATGAACAACGGCGGAGAAGCCGCTGACCAGATGGTGCGGGAAGCACTGCAATTTTCTGAGGTTGCTATCAAGCTGACAGCGCTGGGCTTTAAGAACTCGCTGGCGATTGCGCTTGCCTACGCCAAGGAGAACCCCAAAGTGCGCGGCAAGACAAGTCTTGACCGCCTACTACGCGAGGGCAAGGAAATGAAGATTATCCCTTTGCAGACCAAAGATCTTGCTCAATTCAAGGCGTATGCCAAACAGTACGGCGTGCTGTTTGCGTCCATTAAGGACAAAAGCGCGCAGGGCGAGAAAATCGACATTATGTTTAAGGCAGAGGATGTATCCAAGCTCAACCGCATCTATGAGCAGCTTGGATATACCGTACCCAAGAAGATCTCGGCTGACCGAAAAAACGCAGAAACCCGCCGCCAGACGCCCGATCCGATGCTGACGCGCGGGAAGACGATGGAGGATATTGACCCCCGCCCCTCGTTCAAGACGGTGGCGGCACAGCTGCGCAAAGCGGCAGCCCGCAGTGCGGAACGCGCGGTCAATGCAACCCGAAAGGAGGAACGCTAAATGTATGAGCGTATGAACATTGAGGATTGGAAAGCCAAAAAGAAGAACGACCGCGATACCGTGCTGGCCGAACAAAAACAGGCGCTGCAGGAGGTTTTACAGGACGGCGCGCATCTGACCGCCTACCTGCTGGGGCGCGGCAGGTTGGGCAGCGGGATCACCTCCGGCAATGCCGCGCTGGTGCTGAAAGTCTGCCCGCAGGCGACTGCCGTGATGTCCTTTGACGAATGGAACCAATTTGGGCGCAGGGTCAGCAAGGGCGCCGTTGGCATTTCGCAGTTGGTGCGGTCCGGCGGTTATTTTACGGTAGGCAAGGTATATGACCGTTCCGCGACCTACGGCAACAAGCCCTGCCCGACGGTAGAACTTCAGGGCGAACAGTTTGACAAAGCCATTGCGGTATTGACCGCCTTGTCACCGGTGGACGTGCAGTTTGATGATAAGCAACCCACAGGCTTTCTTGCTGACGAAAATCTTATTCTCTATCCAAGCGGTGCAAGCAATGAAGAAGTCCTTGCGCGTCTGCCTGCGGATATTGTTCTTGCCACAGCAGCGCAGTGCTATGCAGAGGTCGGTAATGAAGAATACCTGCACCAGATGGCGTTGGCTGTGTCTGTTGAAGTTTGTGGTCGGCTCGGCATTTCACCGCCCGCCGAGAGGCTGAACGGCTTGCGGGCGCATATTCCTGCCGGGGAGGAGCGCCGCGCGTTGGAGGAAGTGCGCGAGATGGCCAAGGTGTTTGGCGATACCGTTTGCAAGGAACTGGACTTGCAGCGCCCGCGCAGTGATTTGCAGCGCGCAGAGGAACGCTGACCGCCATGCGCCCGAATAAGGATCGGCAGAACCTCTGGCTTTGGGCTGCCTTGCTGCTGCCGCTGCTCTGGCTGGCGGCAGGGCTGGCGCAAATCACCGAACAGGCGCACGGGCTGTCCGCTTTGGCGGCAGGGCTTACCGCGCTGCTGAACGACCCGCTGAGCCTGCGTTGGTGCAGCAGCACCCCGAAATTTCTGCTGGCGGTTTTGGTGCTCTACCCGCTGGGGGTGTATTGCTATCTGCTCGATCAGGCGGATCGCCGCCCCGGCGAGGAACACGGCTCTGCCCATTGGGGCAATGCCAGTGAATTGAACGAACGCTACTGCAACCGCAAGGACCCGTGGCAGGAAATCATTCTTTCCCAGAATGTCCGCCTCAGCAATGATTCCTACCAACACCAGCGGAATCTGCACGTTGTAGTGATTGGCGGTTCCGGCAGCGGTAAGACCCGCTTCTTTGTGAAACCGAATGCCCTGCAATGCAGCGGCTCCTACTTCTTTTTGGACCCCAAGGGGGAGCTGACCTATTCCCTCGGCGGTGCTATGGAGAAAAACGGCGTCACCGTAACGGTCATTGACTTTGTGCATTTCCGCGGACATTACAATCCGGTAGCATACCTGAAAACCGATGAGGACACTATGAAACTTGCCTATGCGCTGGTGTTCAACACCAAAAAGAACCCGGCAGCCTCCGGCGGCGAAAACGAGTTCTGGGACAAGAGCGCTGTTATGTTTCTGGCATCGCTGATTTTGTATATCCTGTACGAATCCCCGCTGTATGAGCGCAACCTCAACACGATGATGGATATGATTCTGGAATGCAAGGTCAGTGAGGACAGCTACGACGAAAACCGTATGGATATTCTGTTCGGTGAACTGGAACAGCGTGATCCGCATCACCCGGCTGTGCTGCAATACCGTTCGTTCAAGCTCGGCAGCGCGAAAACCCTGTCCAGCATTATGGTCACGGCGGTATCCAATCTGCATATGCTGCAATCGGCGGCATTTGCCGAGATGATTGCCACCGATGAAATGTTCCTGCCGAAGTTGGGCGTGGAGAAACGCGCCATCTTCTGCGTTATCCCCGACAATGACGATACCTTTAACTTTATGGTTTCGATTCTGTACACCCAACTGTTTGACCAGCTGTTTCGCCTTGCGGATTCCACGCCGGAATTCCACGGCACACTGCCGGTTCATGTACGCCTGATGATGGACGAGTTTGCCAATGTCGCAACGCCGGAAAACTTTGTAAAGATCCTTGCCGTTGCGCGCAGCCGCAACATAAGCTGCGATATCATTCTTCAAAATATTTCCCAGATCAAAAGCAAATACAAGGACGACTGGGAAACGATCATCGGCAACTGCGACAGCCTTGTTTACCTTGGCGGCAACGATTACAGCACCTTTGAGTACATTTCCAAGCTGCTGGGCAAGCAGACCATCCGCACCAAGGGGCAGAGCATCGGCAAGGGCAGCCACGGGTCGTCCAGCGACAGCTATCAGGTCACGGGGCGCGAGCTGATGACCCCGGACGAGGTGCGCCGCATGAAACGCAGCGACTGCCTTGTGATGATCAGCGGCGAGGCACCGGTGAGGGACAAGAAATACAACCTTTTTGACCACCCAAACCTGAAATACACACCCGACTACCGCAGCCCGCGGGGACTGCTGCATCGCTTTGCAACCCCCATCCCCGCGCCGGAGGGCTACACGATGCCCCCGGATTATATGGCGCAGGCCGGCACCGTATCGCTTGCTTATGTGGCGGAGCTGACCTGCCCCGAAATTACCGAAGATCTATACGATGAATTACAAGAATGGGAGGAATCTCTATTATGACAATCAAAAAAACTGTATCCGCACCGGAAACCCAGCGCAAAATCAAGCGCAGCTACCTGACGGTTGCTACGGTTGCCGCCGCCGTAATCGTGATGGCTTTGCCTGTGTATGCGGACGACCCGCTGGCGACCATCAATGCACTGAGCGATTTTGTGTTCAGTGCCATCAAGGCGATTGGTGCCATTCTGCTGGGCTTCGGCATTGTACAGATCGGTCTTGCCCTCAAAAGCCACGATGCCGGGCAGCGTGCGCAGGGCTTTATGACATTTTTTGGTGGTGTCATCATCTACTTTGCTAAGGATATTCTGGATATGATTCTGTAAGAAGAAGCACTAAGCTCATTATACTTGATTATTTTCCCGGAAAATGCTATATTATATTGAGCAAGATTCCAATACTTTCAATCAGTATAATGAGGTGATGAGTGTGGCATTGGTGACAAATGAGCAGGTAATTAAAGCCCTCCGAAATTACAATCCTTGGTGGAGAAATCCAAGCGCTGCGAAAGAAGAAGATCGACCACAGCATCGTGTTGCCTATCATGAAACACTGCGAATTATGCAGCATAAGACGATTCGGCGTTTTGCTGTTCTTTCCGGCGCACGTCGCGTAGGTAAAACGACCATTCTTTATCAAATCATCAATCACCTGATTGATAACGGTGTGAATCCGCGAAATATCTTTTATGCAACCTTTGATAACCCCGTACTGAAAATGGCGGGAGTTGATATGGTTTTATCTGCTTACGATTCCATGTACCCGGTAGAGGGGGTGCGCTATGTTTTCTTTGACGAAATTCAGTACACCGAAAATTGGGAACTCTGGATGAAAGTGATTTATGACAGTCGTAAAGACATTCGGCTGGCGGCCACAGGTTCGGCAAGCCCTATTATTGAGGATGCGTCAACCGATAGCGGAACAGGTCGTTGGACAGTCATTAAAATTCCCACGCTTTCCTTTTATGAATACTGCCAGCTTTTGCAGTTGGATGATATGCCGTTACTGCCGGACCACTTAAAAATCACAGATATACCTAAAATGGAAAATGCCGAGGTCGCGGATTTGATGGCGCGCTTTGAACCGTTAGTTAAGCATTTCAACCGCTATCTTACCATCGGCGGATTTCCGGAACTGGCGCTGTCCGATGATGATCTTTATGCGCAGCGTATGCTGCGTGAGGATGTTGTGGATAAGGTAATAAAGCGCGATGTGCTTACCTTGTTCAAAGTTCGCAGTCCACTGTTGATGGAAAAGCTATTCCTATATTTGTGCATGAATTCAACAGAAATCTTTAGTGCTACGACTGCGGCTAAAGAGTTAGATAATATATCCCCGAACACCATTGAATCCTATGTGGATGCCCTTGTAAAATCCAACTTGATTTATATGGCATATCCAATCGCTGTCGGAAGCAAGTCGGTTCTGAAAGGGCGGCCTAAGATTTATATAGCGGATGCCGCCATTCGCAATGCGGTTCTGATGGTAGACGACGTTCTGTCCGATGAGCGTGAGTTGGGGCTTTTAATTGAAACCACTGTATATAAGCATCTGGTATCGTTTTATCAAGGGACAGGCGCACAGCTTGGCTATTATCGAAAGGCAAAAGAAAATCAAAAAGAGGTCGATGCCGTAATTGAACTCCCGCAGCAAAAAATTCTGTGCGAAGTCAAATACAAAAACAATTCGCATATACCGCAGACGGATGGCATTGTAGAATTGTGCAATGATCCTAAAGCTGGCATTACAGATGCCTTTGTCATCACGAAGCAGCTGGAGGACTTTGGCGTGACGCGCCATGAAACTTCTCCTAAAATCTATCGAATTCCCGCTATTGCATTTTTGTACCTTATTGGCAAGGAAGAATCCGATGGAATGAGTGGCAGACTTTAAACCCTGCATTTTCCCATTGCACCCAACCGCATAATGTGTGATGGTGGAAAAAACACAGCGACCGTTTTGCTTTTCAGCAAGGCGGTCATTTCTTTTATCCGAAAGAAGGTGAAACCTTGAATCAAAACTGGATCGTAGAAAACCTGAACAATGCCTTTTCCACTTGGAACGGCAAATTAACAGAGCTTTGGGGGCTGGTGACAACCAGCACCCAAACTTTTAAGGGTGGCGAAGTATGGGGCGTAATGCAAAGCCTGCACAATGCGATGATCGGCATCGGCTATGCGCTGATCGTGCTGTTCTTCGCCATATCGCTGTTCAAAAACACTGCCAATTTCCACGAACTCAAACGCCCGGAAGCTGCCGTGCATTACCTCATACGCTTTGTGGCAGCCAAAACCTTGGTGGGATACGGCATGGACATCATGCTCAATATCTTTTCCATCTGCAACGGCGTGGTCAGCGATATGGCTGCCGGTATGGGCGGTATCTCGCAGGCGATGGTCGCACTGCCCGGTGAGGTGCAGTCTGCCATTGAAAATGTCGGCTTCTTAGCCAGCATCCCCTTGTGGCTCGTCACGATTCTGGGCAGTCTGTTCATCACAGTGCTGTCGTTCGTGATGATTCTCACCGTGTACGGGCGGTTCTTTCGCCTGTATATGTATACGGCGCTGGCTCCCTTGCCGCTGGCGAGCTTTGCCGGGGAAAGCACACAGTCGGTCGGCATTTCCTTTATTAAGAGCTATGTCGGCGTCTGCTTGGAGGGTGCTGTCATCGTGCTGGCTTGTGTCATCTATGCCGCCTTTGTCAGTACGCCCACAGTTTCAGGCGGCGAGGCCACCACAATGGTGTGGAGTTATCTGACCGAAATTATCTTCAATATGCTTGTGCTGGTCGGGCTGATCAAAGGCTCTGACCGCATAATCCACGAAATGATGGGGTTGTAAAAGTATGCAGATACCAATCAATAAAGACATCCGGCGTTACCAAGAAGAAATCTTTATGGGGTTGACCCTGCGCCAGTTACTTTGTTCCGGCATCGCCATTGGGTTGGCGGTGCTGAT
>ENA-OPAO01000623-OPAO01000623.1-human-gut-metagenome-genome-assembly--contig:-NODE-623-length-28826-cov-8.005978_pt1 | contig 28826 bp, 23 predicted proteins | sample MGYA00241054_ERZ501424 | MGnify/ENA primary metagenome ERZ501424 (study PRJEB25962, sample SAMEA2042623) | human gut metagenome | biome: human gut; feature: human-associated habitat; material: faeces...
GAAAAAAACGTACCACTATCGCCAATTATCTGCGCCTGCTGAAACTTCCGGCCCAGATTCAAGTAGCATTGAAAAACCGCGAAATAGACATGGGACACGCCCGTGCCTTATTGTCCTTAGATGATCCTAAGACCCAAATACGTATCTTTAATGAAATACAGTCACAAGGCTATTCTGTCCGTAAAGTGGAAGAAATTGTCAAGGCACTGAGCAGTGGCGAGACAGTGGACAGCGGTGGGAAGAAGATCAAACCGAAAGGCTCCAAACTATCCGAGGAATACACTTTGCTGCAAAGCCACCTCTGCGGATTCTTCGGTTCGAAAGTACAGCTATCATGTACAGCCAAAGGAAAAGGCAAGATCAGTATTCCGTTCAATAACGAAGAGGACTTGGAACGAATCATGGAAATACTGGATTCACTGAAAAAGAAAGAATAAAGCGTTATTACTACATTGAAAAGAAGAACATCCACATATAAACTGTTTACATTCCTGCTTTTATGCCTTATGATGGCTGGAAGCATGAATGTTCACGCCCAAAAGGCACGCAACCGCCGTATGGGTATAAAGACAGATTCTATTATACAAGTCAAAGATTCACTTGTCATTGACAGCCTGAAACTGCTGGAAGAACGGCAAAAGATAGAAAATATGGAAGCACCTGTTGATACTGCCGCTTTAGTCCGTAAAAATGATTCCATACAGAAAGCAATGGCTGCCGAAACAAAACCCCGGTTTATCCCGAACTCCAACCGTGCCATCTGGCTGGCGTTGGTAATTCCCGGCGGAGGACAGATATACAACCGTAAATATTGGAAACTGCCGATAGTATATGGTGGGTTTGTGGGATGTGCATATGCGCTGACCTGGAACAACAGAATGTACAAGGACTATTCTCAAGCCTATCTGGATATTATGGACGATGACCCTGATACCAAAAGCTACGAAGACTTCCTGCCTCATGGCATGAGCGCGGAAGGTATGGAGGACACCTTTAAAAAACGAAAAGATTTCTATCGCCGAAATCGGGATTTAAGCATATTCTGTTTTATCGGTGTATATATACTGTCTGTCATAGACGCATACGTGGATGCCGAACTATCTGATTTTGACATATCCAAAGACTTAGGTCTTCAAATACAACCTGTTATTTTTAATGACGGCCGGAGCAGGATACCTAATACAATAGGCCTGCAATGCAGCTTCAAATTTTAATCGCATGAAAAACTTTTTAATTGGTTTATTTACATTTATAGGAACAACGGGAATAAGCGCACAAACCCAAAGTATTACCGTTCACTCGCAAACTACAGGAAAAGAAGAAATTATTGATGTTCCTGAAAGTATGCAGTCAGAAATGGACAGTCTTTACTGGGACTGGCAATCTAAGAATCACATCACATTGGGAGAGAACTGCACAATGGCCTCTACCAACCCTGTTGTAAGTGATTCCATCTATATGGATCGTCTGTCACGTATTCCCTCTATCATAGAAATGCCTTACAATGAGGCAGTACGCAAATTCATTGATATGTATGCCGTCCGTCTGCGCAATAAAGTATCCTTTATGCTTGCGGCAACCAATTTTTATATGCCTATCTTTGAAGAAGCACTTGATTTATACGACCTTCCTCAAGAACTGAAATATCTGCCGATTATAGAGTCCGCCTTAAATCCTGTCGCTGTTTCCCGCCAGGGAGCTACCGGCTTATGGCAGTTTATGCTGGGTACAGGAAAAATATACGGGCTGAAGAACAATAGCCTGATAGACGAAAGACGGGACCCGGTCAAATCAACTTGGGCGGCAGCACGTTACCTGAAAGACCTGTACGACATCTATCAAGACTGGAATCTGGTATTGGCAGCTTACAACTGCGGGCCGGGCACTATCAACAAAGCCATACGCCGTGCCGGAGGAGCCACGGATTATTGGACAATCTACAACTATCTGCCCAAAGAAACCCGTGGGTACGTTCCTGCTTTCATAGCGGCAAACTACATCATGACCTATTATTGCGAACATGGCATCTGTCCCATGGAAACACAGCTTCCCAACGCTACAGACACCATTCACATTAACAAAGACCTCCACTTACAACAAGTGGCAGAAGTATGCAACATCAACCTAGACCAGCTTCGCAGCCTGAACCCCCAATACAAAAAGGATATTATTCCCGGTAACAGCGAGTTGTGCGCACTTCGTCTGCCCAATAACTTTGTCAGTACTTTCATTGACCGCCAAGACAGCGTGTTCGCTTATAAGCCCAATGAATATCTGACCAAAAGAAAAACGGTAGCCATCAAGGAAACAACCAGTAGCAGAAACCGCTCATCCAAGGGAACTCTTTATCATAAAATCAAACAAGGAGACACATTGGGAGGAATTGCTGCCAAATACCACGTATCCATCAGCCAATTACGTAATCTAAACGGTATAAAGGGCAATAATATCAGAGCCGGAAGAAGTTTGCGGATCAGATGATTGATAAAAAATACAGATTTAACACTATACATTTTCTGAAAATACTTGCTTGAATATGTTTTTTGTATATTTTTGCAGTATAGATTATAGGAGGCAAAGATATGACGGATGAAAAGCAGACTCAGGAACAGGCGGATGAGGAAATGATAAACCAAGGGTTTCAGGAACTTTTGGACAGTTATCTAGCGACCAAGCACCGCAAAAAAGTAGAAATCATCACAAAGGCATTCAATTTTGCCAAACAAGCACATAAAGGAGTAAAACGACGCTCGGGTGAACCATACATCATGCATCCCATAGCCGTTGCTAAAATTGTATGTACCGAAATAGGACTGGGATCAACTTCCATTTGTTCGGCTTTACTGCATGATGTGGTTGAAGATACAGACTACACTGTGGAAGACATTGAAAATCTGTTTGGTCCTAAAATCGCACAGATTGTAGATGGCCTGACTAAAATATCCGGCGGCATATTCGGAGACCGGGCTTCCGCACAAGCCGAGAATTTCAAGAAATTGCTACTGACCATGAGTGATGACATCCGGGTTATCCTCATCAAAATAGCCGACCGTCTGCATAATATGCGTACACTTGGCTCCATGCTTCCCAACAAGCAATACAAAATTGCCGGAGAAACCTTATACATCTATGCGCCACTGGCTAACCGCTTGGGGTTAAACAAAATAAAGACAGAACTGGAAGATCTCAGTTTCAAATATGAGCATCCGGAAGAATATGCACAGATAGAATCCAAGCTACAAGAAACACAAGCGGAACGCGAAGAAGTATTCCGTGAATTTACAGCACCTATCCGCGCACAACTGGACAAAATGGGTATCAGCTATCAATTGATAGCACGAGTCAAATCCCCTTATTCCATCTGGAACAAGATGCAGACCAAGCATATCACATTTGAAGAAATATATGATATCCTGGCTGTCCGTATCATCTTCTGTCCCAAAAATCCGGAAGAAGAACTCAACGAGTGCTTTAACATATACGTATCCATATCCAAGATTTATAAACCGCACCCAGACCGCTTGCGCGACTGGGTAAGCCATCCTAAAGCCAACGGCTATCAGGCACTTCACGTAACTCTGATGAGCAACAAAGGCCAATGGATAGAAGTGCAGATACGCAGCGAGCGGATGAATGATGTAGCCGAACAAGGCTTTGCCGCACACTGGAAATATAAAGAAGGCGGAGGCAGTGAGGACGAGGGCGAACTGGAAAAATGGCTGCGTACCATCAAGGAAATTCTGGATGATCCGCAACCGGATGCCATGGACTTTCTGGATACCATCAAACTGAACCTGTTCGCTTCTGAAATATTTGTCTTCACTCCGAAAGGTGAAATCAAAACGATGCCGCAAAACTGTACGGCACTGGATTTTGCATTCTCCATCCATACATTCTTGGGCAGCCATTGCATCGGAGCTAAAGTCAACCACAAGCTGGTGCCCTTGAGCCACAAACTGCAAAGCGGCGACCAGGTGGAGATTCTTACTTCCAAATCACAACATGTACAGCCTTCGTGGATAAACTTTGCCACCACTGCAAAAGCCAAGGCTAAGATACAGGCCATACTGAAACGCGAACAGCGAGGTATGCAGCAGGCCGGTGAGGAAATGTTACGGGAATTCTTCTCCAGGGAGGGAGTAGAGTACACTCCCGAAAACATACGAAAGATCTGTAATCTGCATACCCTCAAGACACAGGAAGAATTGTTTGCAGCCATCGGATTCAAAACAATCATTCTAGGAGAAAACGATAAAAACGAACTGAAAGACAAACCGGTTTCCAGTAACTGGAAAAAGTATATCTCTTTCGCTTTCGGAGGCAGCAAGACAAACAAGGAGAAACCGACAGAAGAGAAGGTTCCCCTACCAAAGATAGACAGCAAGAAAATATTGAAACTGACTCCCGAAGCTATCCAAAAGAACTATGTGATAGCAGAATGCTGCAAACCTATTCCGGGAGATGACGTTTTGGGATATATAGGCGACAATAATCGTATCATCATCCACAAACGCCAATGTCCGTTGGCTACCAAACTGAAAAGCAGTTATGGCAACCGCTTGTTGGCTGTCCAATGGGAAACAGGAAAGTCCTTGTACTTCCCTGTAAATATCTACATAAAAGGTATTGACCACATCGGTCTGTTAAACAAGGTAACAGAAATCATTTCACAACAATTGAATGTAAATATCCACAAGTTGAATATTGAAAGTAACGATGGTATCTTTGAAGGAAGAATACAGCTATTTGTGCACGATGTGGATGATGTAAAATCCATCACTACCAACCTAAGGAAAATAGATGAGATAAAAACCGTCACCCGTATCGAAAAGTTCGAAGACCAGCCGAATTAACCAATACCAGTTTCACCGCAGATTACACTGATTTGTCCATAACGATTATCTGCAACTCGTTTTTAATCCGTGCAATCTGTGGTGAATATTCTTAAGTCAGGTAATCCAGTTCTTTACGCATACTGACCAATTCCTCACGTATCAGTTTCAATCTGTCCAAAATCTCCGTAGTACGGATAGTGGTTTCCCTGTTCATCTTCAGTTTCTGCTTAGCCCCCTGTAAAGTCATCCCTTTCTCTTTCACCAGATGATAGACCAGCCGGATATTCTCAATATCCTCTTTACGATACTGACGGACATTCCCTCCCGCCTTCTTGGGCGAAATAATAGGAAATTCCTTTTCCCAATAACGCAACAAGGATTCATTTACATCAAACATCTTCGCCACTTCCCCAATGGAATAGTAAAGTTTCAATTCTTTATTCGGATTATAGGCCATGGTAAATTAAAATTAAGAATTAAAAATTCACGGCTAGTCAAATACCTTACCGTGATTGGCTGCAATCTGTATCATCTTGTCATAATCTTCCGCACTCAAATCCATGAAATAATAATTCACAGGATTCTGCACTTTTCCTTTCACGTGCACTTCATAGTGCAAGTGCGGCCCGGTACTCTTGCCCGTATTTCCTACCTCCCCTATCACTTCCCCACGTACCACCTTTTGCCCCGGGCGAACCTTATACTTGCTTAAATGTGCATACCAAGTCACGTACCCGAAACCATGATCCACCTGGATCAGATTTCCATAACCGGTTTCCCATCCCGCCTTTACCACCGTTCCGTCTCCCGTAGCATAAACAGGAGTACCTATATTGGCAGAGAAATCCATTCCCGCATGAAACTTGGCTGTTTTATAAATAGGATCTATACGTACACCGTAACCTGAAGCCGTCTTCTTCAAATTCTTATTGGATACCGGCATTATGGCCGGAATACATTTCAGCATCTCGTCATGATTCTTGCACAAATCCACCACCTCGTCAAAAGACTTGGACTGGATATAAAGCTGCCGGTTCAACATATCCAGCTTCTGAGTGGTATTGATAACCAGATCGGCATTCGCCATATCCCGCAACTGTTCATAGCGGTTTGTCCCCCCATAACCGGCCTTACGGACTGCATCCGATACAGGATCGGCCTGCAACACCACCCGATACAAATTATCATCACGCTGCTGGATATCCTGCATCACCCCCATAGCCTCATCCAGACGATGGGACAACACATTATACTGGGCCAGCAAACGGGTATTCTCTATACGGAGCTCCTTCTCGGACGGAGAACCAAAGATCAATAATAAGATAATGAAACTGCCTGCCCCCAAGCCCATTCCCACAAACAAACGGCGCAAGATGCTTAAGGCACGCTGCCTCACTGTGGGGTAAATGCGGTCATAAGTTCGGGTCTTAGGATTATAAATATAGTAGACTTTACGCATCTAATTCTGCTTTTTGAAGTTTTTAATGCACAACACATCAATATTTTGCACAATTCTTGACGACAAAAATAATAAAACCAATTATCTTTGCAAATCCTTTTTGAGAATATTAACTAGAAGACAATATATTATAAGCGACATGATGACAGCTAAAGAAATTAGAGATTCTTTCAAAAGCTTTTTCGAGTCGAAAGGACACCAGATTGTCCCATCGGCTCCGATGGTCATTAAAGATGACCCCACATTGATGTTCACCAATGCAGGTATGAACCAGTTCAAAGACATTATTCTGGGCAACCACCCGGCCAAATACAAAAGAGTCGCGGACTCACAAAAATGTTTGCGTGTAAGCGGCAAGCACAATGACCTGGAAGAAGTGGGACATGATACCTACCACCATACTATGTTCGAAATGCTGGGCAACTGGTCTTTCGGAGATTACTTCAAGAAAGAAGCTATCGGCTGGGCATGGGAATATCTGGTAAATGTACTGAAGATAGATCCGAAAGATCTGTATGCCACCGTATTCGAAGGAAGTCCCGAAGAAGGACTGGAACGGGACAACGAAGCCGCCTCTTACTGGGAACAGTTCCTGCCAAAAGACCATATCCTCAATGGCAACAAACATGACAACTTCTGGGAAATGGGTGATACAGGTCCCTGCGGCCCGTGTTCCGAAATCCATATCGACTCACGTTCGGAAGAAGAAAAAGCTCAAATCCCCGGCAACCAACTGGTAAATAAGGATCATCCGCAAGTAATCGAGATCTGGAATCTTGTATTCATGCAGTTCAACCGCAAAGCAGACGGTTCACTGGAAGGTCTTCCTGCCAAAGTGATCGATACCGGTATGGGATTCGAACGTTTGGTGCGCACACTGCAAGGCAAGACATCCAACTATGACACTGATGTGTTCCAACCGATACTGAAAGCCATTGCCGAAATGGCAGGAACCACCTATGGTCAAGACAACCAGAAAGATATCGCCATGCGCGTTATAGCCGACCATATCCGTACCATCGCATTCTCAATCACCGACGGCCAGTTGCCCAGCAACGCAAAAGCCGGCTATGTAATCCGCCGTATCCTCCGCCGTGCCGTCCGTTACGGATATACTTTCCTGGGACAGAAACAAGCATTCATGTACAAGCTGCTGCCTGTATTGATTGAGAATATGGGCGAGGCCTATCCGGAGTTGAACGCACAGAAAACACTGATCGAGAAAGTGATCAAAGAAGAAGAAGAATCTTTCCTGCGCACACTGGAAACAGGTATCCGTCTGTTGGACAAGACTATGAACGATGCCAAAGCTGCCGGGAAAAAAGAGATCAGCGGTGTGGATGCCTTTACATTATATGACACTTTCGGTTTCCCCCTCGACCTGACAGAACTGATTCTCCGAGAAAACGGCATGACTGTAAACGAAGAAGAGTTCAACGCCGAAATGCAGAAACAAAAAGAACGCGCCCGTAACGCGGCAGCCGTTGAAACCGGCGACTGGATCACCATAAAGGAAGGTGACACCCACTTTGTAGGTTATGACTTTACCGAATATGAAACCAGCATCCTGCGCTATCGCCAGATCAAGCAGAAAAACCAGACACTGTATCAAATTGTACTGAGCGATACTCCTTTCTATGCCGAAAGTGGTGGTCAGGTAGGTGATACAGGGGTGATCGTAAGCGAATTCGAAACCATTGAAATCATTGACACCAAGAAGGAAAACAACCTTCCTATCCATATCACCAAAAAACTGCCCGAACACCTTGACGTTCCGATGATGGCTTGTGTAGATACAGAAAAACGTGCCGCCTGTGCCGCCAACCACTCTTGTACTCACTTGCTGGACGAAGCGTTGCGCCAGGTATTAGGAACTCACGTAGAACAAAAAGGTTCTTTGGTAACCCCTGAGTCATTACGTTTCGACTTCTCTCACTTCCAGAAAGTGACTGACGAGCAACTTCGTGAAGTGGAACATTTGGTAAATGCCAAAATCCGTGAGAACATCCCTTTGACGGAATACCGCAATCTTCCTATCGAAAAGGCAAAAGAACTGGGTGCTATTGCTTTGTTCGGTGAAAAATACGGTGATGAGGTACGTGTTGTCCAATTCGGAAACTCTATTGAATTCTGTGGAGGTACCCACGTTCCGGCTACAGGCAAGATCGGTATGGTCCGTATTATCAGCGAAAGCTCTGTTGCTGCCGGTGTGCGCCGTATCGAAGCTATCACGGGTGCCAAAGTAGAGGAATTGATGGATACGGTCCAAGATACGCTGAATGACTTGAAGGCATTGTTCAACAATGCCCCCGATCTGAAAGTCGCCATCCGCAAGTATATTGACGAAAATGCAGGATTGAAGAAGCAGGTGGAAGAGTTCATGAAAGAAAAGGGCGCCGCACTGAAAGCCAGACTGGTAGAGAATGCCAAAGAAATAAATGGTGTGAAAGTGGTGAAAACCATCATTCCGATGTCTGCCGACGTAGTGAAAGATATTGCCTTCCAGCTGAAAGGTGAGATTCCTGCCAATCTGTTCGTTGTAATAGGTAGTGTGGACAACAACAAACCGATGCTGACTGTCATGATTAGCGAAGACCTGGTAAAAGCCGGACAGAATGCAGGCAAACTGGTCCGTGAAGCAGCCAAACTGATTCAAGGCGGCGGCGGTGGTCAGCCCCACTTCGCAACGGCAGGCGGTAAGAATCCCGACGGTCTGAATGCGGCTGTTGATAAAGTGATAGAGCTGGCTGCATTGTAATCTATTCGAATTTCGTCCATATTTCGTATATATCAAAACTCCGCCATCTGGTCTGAAAGCCGATGGCGGAGTTTTTTTATCTGGTTTACTAAGCCTTTTCTTCTTTATGGATAAGGGAAATAAAAAGGAAGATTTCTATCTCCCAAGCCTTTGGAGTTATCTCCATAGCCTTTGGAGTTAACTCCATAAGCTTGGGAGTTAACTCCAAAGGTTATGGAGATAGAATACAAACGTTCAAAAAGGCTTAGCCATAAAGAAAAAAACATTAACCAAACGGTTGAAAACATATCATCAGTCATTAACACCTCACTGACTGCCCGCTCATTCCGTCTGCTCCTTCGGCCAGTTCACTAGATACAGAATTTCCGTAGCACGGGTGAAAGCCGTATACAGCCAACGGAAATAATCCGGAGTCAACATATCCTCCGTCATATAACCCTGATCCAAAAAGACCCGTTTCCACTGGCCACCCTGCGCTTTGTGACAAGTAACGGCATACGCATATTTCACCTGCAAGGCATTGTAATGAGGATCGGCTTTCATTTTCTTCATCCGCTCACGTTTCACTGTTATATCAGCATAATCCTCCAATACCGAATAAAATAACCTGTCATTCAATTCTTTAGGCAGTGCGGGTGTTTCAGTATGCAAGGTATCCAACAAAAGTTTCACCTCCAGTTCCATACCATCATAGTCGGGGAACGCCAGCACCACATCGGCAAAACGAAAGCCGTATGCCTCACGCACCCGACGGACACGGCGAACCACAGCTATATCTCCATTGGCTATAAAATCAATCTCCTTACAACCCTCCGTCCAAAAATAGTTATTCTTCGCCACCATCAGCAGGTCACCGCTGTTCAGCTCATCCTCCCGAAACAGAATCGTATTCCTAATTCCCTTATTATAAATATTCGCCCGTTTATTGGAACGGCAGACCACAATCGTTTCGTCCATACCTGCCTGACCGTAACAATCATTGATTACCTCAATCAGCTCACTACCAGAAACCATCCGGATATCCGGAAACCCTTCCACACGGACAGAAGGCAAAGTGAGAAAATTTTCCTCGGATATGTAGCGGCGCAATTCTGTCGCATTCCAAAGAATCCCCGAATCATGCATCTGACGGACCACCTCAGTGAGCTGCGCCTCATATACTTCCATGCCATACCCGCGTAACTTATCGGCCGAAAGAGCCGGACTCTCCTCCTCTCCCACCGGAGGAAGCTGCGCCGTATCTCCTATCAGCATCAGACGGCAACCTGTTCCGGCATATACATATTGAATCAAGTCGTCCAGCAAACGCCCTGTACCAAAGACCGCCCCCGCCAATCCGTCATTAGCGATCATCGACGCCTCATCCACAATAAACAAAGTATGCTGATGCAGGTTATCATCCAAAGAAAAGTTGTCCAGGTCATTTGAAAAGTTGCGCTGGCGGTAAATCTTCTTATGGATAGTATAAGCCGGATGCTGTGCATAATGTGAAAAGACTTTAGCCGCCCTTCCCGTCGGAGCAAGCAGAACACACTTTTGCTGTAACTGGTCCAAGGTCTTCACCAATGCTCCGATAAGGGATGTTTTACCCGTACCGGCATATCCCTTTAAGAGAAAAACCGAGTCCGATTGGCGGGAAAAGAGAAAATCTGCTAAAAATTTAACAGCTTTTTCTTGTTCTAAAGTTGGTTTATATAGAAAATTTCCCTTAATTTGCTGCACTAAATAACTATTAATCATAATTGCGTAATAAAAAGTTCCTTGAACTGTGCGTTATTAGATTTATTTGTTTTATTTTTGCGATGCGAATATAAACTAAAAAAAACACATATTTATCATGAAAACAGTTATTAATATTGTATTGGCTGCTTGCGTTATCGGTTTGATATACGTTTGCTACGGCAGTATCATGGGACCGATCAACTTCGATGACGCTAAAAAGACTAGAGAGAAACAAGTTATTGCACGCTTAATTGACATCCGTAAGGCACAGTTGGAATACCGTAACCTGCACAATGGACGATATACTGCAAGCTTCGACACCTTGATTGATTTCGTCAAAACTGCAAAACTTCCGTTTGTAAAGAAAGAAGGAGTTTTGTCTGATACACAACTGGAAGCCGGTATGACTGAAAAGAAAGCGATGGCAATCATCAACAAAGCCAAAAAGACCGGTAACTGGAAAGAAGTTGAAAAAGAAGGTTTGATGAACTTCAAACGTGATACTTTATGGGTTGCCGTAACAGATACAATCTATGCTCCGGGCTTCAACGCAGACTCTTTGAGATATGTTCCCTTCGGAAACGGCGTACAATTTGAGATGGTTACCCGCAGCGATACTACCAAATCGGGTGCTCCTTTGAACTTGTTCCAAGCTCAAACTCCGTATGAAACATATTTGGGCGGCTTGAATACTCAAGAATTGGCTAACCTTAAAGACCTTCAGACCAAATTGGGTAAATATTGCGGTTTAAGAGTGGGTGATATCGAACAGCCTAACAATAACGCAGGTAACTGGGAATAAGAATGACTGAACGTATCGATTTTACAAAATCGGAACAATATACATTATCCATCCGCCTCAGTGCGGATGGATTTTCTTTTTCTATCTATAACCCACTGACAGATAATGATTTCTGCTTTGTTCCGCATCCGGTCAACACCGGATATTCCATGACGGCCAATCTGAAAGATATGCTGACTAAAACAGAAGCGCTGAAGTATCCGTATAAACGGGTTAACATCTTGTATGACTCCCCCCGTTTCACCCCTGTTCCTTTGGAATTATTCGAAGACGAACAGATGGATACAATTTTCTATCATAATTTTCCTAAAGCTAAAGGAAATAACGAGATTGTACTTTGCAATGTCCTGGGAAGAAGCAATGTGGTAATACTTTTTGCTATGGACAAACATACCCATTTGTTACTGACTGAACATTTTCCTACGGCTCGTTTCTTCTCCACCGCCAGCCCGCTGACTGAATATTTCGCCCGGAAAAGCCGGTTGGGTAACAGCCGGAAACTATATACATACATACGCGAGCAACAAATGGAAGTTTTTTGTTTTGATAAGGGCAACTTATTACTGATCAACTCATTTCCATGCAAACAAACCACAGACCGTGTGTATTACCTATTATATGTATGGCAACAATTAAATTATAATCAGGAAAGAGACGAGCTGCACTTGACAGGAATATTAAAGGACAAAGAAGAATTACTGAAAGAGTTGCGCAATTATCTGCGCCAGGTATTCGTCATCAGCCCCAAAGCGGAATTCAACCGCTCCGAGATAAGTAAAATAGAAGAGATACCTTTTGACATGCAAACCTTATTATTATGCGAGTAATCAGCGGTATATACAAACGGCGCCGTTTCGATGTGCCTCATACATTCAAGGCACGTCCGACAACGGATTTCGCCAAAGAGAACCTTTTCAATGTATTAAGTAACAATTATTTTGACTTCGAGGACGGAGTTACAGCCTTGGACCTTTTCGCCGGTACGGGCAGCATCAGTATAGAACTGGTTTCACGCGGTTGTGACCGGGTTATTTCAGTAGAAAAAGATCCCCAGCACCTTTCTTTCATCTCACAGGTGATGCGTGAAGTGAAGACTGACAAATGTTTTCCTATCCGTGCTGATGTCTTTAGATTTATAGACAAATGCAGCGAGCAATTTGATTTCATCTTCGCCGACCCTCCATACGCCTTGAAAGAGTTGGAAAGCATCCCCACCCGTATTTTCGAAAGCGGGATTTTAAAGGAAGACGGATTACTGGTACTGGAACATGGCAAAGAGAATCATTTTGAGGATGACCCCCATTTTATTGAGCGCCGTGCATATGGCAGTGTGAACTTCTCTTTCTTCAAAGCAACGGTGCCAGCAACCGGACAATAGATTCTTGTGCTTTTTGATACCAAGGACGCTTTATCCATGTTTTTCTCTGCAACAGGATGGCGTCCTTCTGGTCTTGCAGGAAAATACCTTTCAACAGCAATGCTGAGGACGGATCATACATAAAGGCATTCACCTCAAAATTATGCTCAAAGCTACGGAAGTCCATATTTGTAGAACCTACCGTAGAAAGAGTATCATCACTGACCATCAGCTTGGAATGCAAAAAACCTTTCTGATAAAGGTAAATCCTGACACCCGCACGCATGATATCATCCAAATAAGATAACGAACCTAAATGTGTTATCCATGTATCGGCACGTGCCGGTATCATAATGCGAACATCCACGCCTGCCAAAGCTGCCGTTTTCAATGCCATCAGAATAGGTTCGGTAGGCAACAGGTAAGGTGTTTGTATATAAAAATACTTTCGGGAGCTGCTGATAGCTATCAGTAGCCCTTGCATAATATCCCGCCATTCGCCTACAGGATCGGAAGTGACAATCTGTATCAGAGCCTTTCCAAAGATTCCGACTTCGGGGAAATAACGGGAGGAAGTGATAAGGGTACGGTCTACTACATACCAATCGGTCAAAAAAGCAGTCTGTAACCCATATACCGCTTTTCCTTCTATTTTAATGTGAGTATCCCGCCATATCCCCCATGGAAAGCCTTTCATATAGCGCAAAGCAATGTTCATCCCTCCCGTATAAGCCACACGACCGTCGATTACTACTATTTTACGGTGATTACGATAATTTACCTTACTGGTAAATAAAGGAAAACGGACTTTCAAAAAACTGCGTGCCTCAATACCTGCTCCCCGCATTTCATCAAAAAAAGCATGGGGAACTTTCCAGCAGCCCACATCGTCATATAGTAAACGCACTTCTACTCCCTGCCGCGCTTTATCTATCAACAAATCGCGCAGCAACCTGCCTGCCGGATCATCCTCAAAAATATAAAACTGCAAATGGATGTGATGCTTTGCCTTACTGATTTCTTTCATCAATGAATACAGCATGGAATAACCATCCGTAAAAACTTCCGTCGCATTTCCTTCAAAGGGCAAAGCATTATTCACTTTCCGGAAAAAACGCATCAACTGGTACTGTTCATCAGGACACTTAAACGCCTTTTGCGCCTGGTATTCTGCCATGGGACGTTTTATGAGACGGGTGAACCCTTTCTTGCTGATCAATTTCTCCTTACGTGTGCTTCTGCCGAAAAAGAAATAGAACACAAGCCCCACAATAGGCAGGAAAAAGAGCACAAGTACCCATGCCATTGTTTTAACGGGATTACGATTATCAAGTATCACTATAAAGATAGTTCCGATGATAATCACAAAATAAAGCACGTTAAAAGCAACAGCAAAGATTTCATTAAAGATACTCCACTCTACCATATAATTCCAGTAATTTACTTATAAGCAAACTTATAAAAAAAATCCCAACCTATAACAATATAGATTGGGAAAAGATTAAGATATAGTTTCATTTAAAAAGGACGCCGGCCATGTCTTCCCGGACCGAGACCAAAACCGGGACCGCCGAATCCCCTATGGCTATTCATCATCTTGTCACGGGCGGCTTTACTTCCAAAAATATTCAGACGATAGATAAAATGTACCATACAATAACTGTTGATACTGTTGTATTCGGTAACCGAACGTACATCCGCTGTCAAAGAACGGCTGATATTGCTCTGTTGTTTTAAGATGTCGTACATTTCAAAACTAACAGTTGCAGCTCCTTTCAATAGACTTTGTGCTATTTGGGCATTCCAAATCAGTTCATTATTGTTCAAACTGGCATCATCATATCCTCTACGGGACTGGTTGGTGATATTAGTAGACAATGTCATCTGCCATGGTAAAGTGACATTGGTACTCGCTCCATATGAGAATGTATAAGGATTCTGGTTCTTTTCAGGACGCAGCTTGCTACGTTCCGCTGTATACTCAATAGAACCATTCAATGAAAATTCAAACCAGTCATTCCGATAGGACCCATTCAGATTCTCCGCCAAAGTCAAACCGGTAGTCGTATTCTTATCATCATGCAATGTTTCCTTATTGTATAAGAACGCTACCTGATTCCGGTAGCTCACACGAGAAAAAGAATTTATAGTAAACTTTTTATTCTTCAAAGCCGAATTAAAACCGAACAATCCAAACGCATTCCAGTTTCCATTGATATTCTGAGGAGTTGAAGTAGTACCACCCGTATTCTCATCATATACCGTACTATTACTGATACTATTCTGAGTAGCAGTGAAATTTACATGAGTCATTATGCCACGCTGCTTCTCGGCATTATAAGTGTTATAAAACAAACGCATGGTATGGGCAAACGAAGGCTTCAAACCTGGATTACCCACACGGATATTCAACGGATTGGAATTATCGACAATCGGCAACAGGTTTTCCATACTAGGCTGGCTACTACGCCCACGATAAGTGATACGCAACTGACTTACTTTGGAGAAGCGATAACGAAAATCCAGATTCGGAGCAAAATTAAATACCGTTCTTGTGGTATCAGTCATGTAATCTCCCTTCTTATAGGACAATTTCGTATTTTGAGGCTGTAAGGACATGCCGGCACTCAACTGATATTTCTCCCGGATAAATCGTAGTCCCAAAGAAATATCATGATTAAAGTATTTATATTCAGCATCCTTACTCAAGCTATCCACATAAGCAGTTTCATAGTTTTCGGGTAATCCGTCATTTATATCCCAAGGATACCCCAAATCGTATGTCGATTTATCACTCTTGCTATTCTTATATTGGAATCTATAACTAAATTGCAGGAAAGTAGCCCGTGCTATAGGTTCGCTATAAGTAAACTGTGCTGTATAATTATAATTTTTAGTAGGCATCGTAATGTATTGATTACGATGTTCTATAGAATCCCCTCCTAAATAGTTCTTTATCTGATAATAACGGGTTTCCGATTGAGCATACTGATCGCTGTCATCATCTCCATATCCAAATGAACCACGGAATGTAATGTTACGTCCCTCATTATTCAGTTTCCGGTTCAGCTGCAATGTTGCATTAGCCGACAAACTATTTGATTTGGACAGATTATGTTCATTGGTAGCATTAATACGAGTATCCCTTAACGGATCATCAGACCCTATATTGTCAAAGTTCAAATAATCATTGGGATTTACCACATACTGATAAGGATCCTCATTAAAAGTACCTGACTCTGCAACTGAAGCTCCCCTTGTCTTATCATAAGAAACATTCGGCCGGAAAATAATATTGGTCATTGAATCGGGACGCCATTCCATACGGAAATCTGCCTTGAAACCTGTTTCCTTATTACTATTGGCTTTGTTTGAATTGGAATAAGAATCCCCCGACTGCAAAAAACGCTGTGAAGATCCGACTGTTACTACATCTGCATCACGATAGTTGTAACGCATACTACCTCCCAATTCCAGTTTTTCTGTTTCTGTAGCAAAATTCGCTCCTAGCATTTTAGTCGCGTTCAATCCATTGTTACGCCTCCAACGAGGTCCTCCCCCCGAAAATCCCTGATCATTCACATTATTGGCGGAACCAATAATAGAAACCTGAGTTTTATCATAAAAACGGTTAATCATAGCTCTTCCTGTATAACGGTCTTCCGTTCCGGCGCCTAAATCCACGTTTCCAAACCAGCCTTGATTCATCCCCTTCTTCACCGTCAAATCGAGCACTGTTTCCTCCTCACCATCATCAATACCCGTAATGCGTGCCAAATCGGATTTCTTATCATAGGTTTTCAGTTTTTCCACCATATCGACTGGCAAGTTCTTCAAACCGGTCTTCACATCACCGCCAAAAAACTCTTTGCCATCTACCATAAGTTTCTTGATTTCCTTGCCGTTCATCTTTATGTTTCCGTCTTCATCTATTTCTGCTCCCGGAAGTTTTTTCACCAATTCTTCCAACATCGCCCCCTCAGGAGTACGATAAGCAGAAGCGTTATAGCCAATAGTATCTTCTGAAATGGTTACCTGCGGAGCCTCGGCTACAATAACCGCCTCACCCAACATGATAGCATCGGTGGGTAAAGTGACTGTTCCAATATTAACACTCGGTTTACCAGCTGTCAGCTGCAAAGATTTTTCCTGAGTAAGGTAACCTACAAATGAAATTTTAAGTACATATTTCCCCGGACGGGCAGCAATAGAGAATACTCCGTTGTTATTGGTAACATTTCCTACCACCATTGTACTATCGGGTAGAGAAAGTAACTGTACGGTAGCTTGTCCAACCGGGCTTTTATCATCACCATCAATCACAGATCCCGTCACGGTTATGCGCTTGCCACTTTGCGCCCAAGAGAGAGTTGCACAGGTACATACCAGTAACAACAATAATACTAACTTCTTCATTTTTTCTTTTTCCTTGAAATTTTAATGCCTAATGTCCTTTGGACACTCTTGTCGACAAAAGGTTTAACGGAAAAATGTATTTATTTCTTAAACAATCGGTCAACCCGGCTTTTTTGTACACCAAATTCCAGACAAATAACATTAAAAACCATATAAACTATAGCAATGGAATTATCCGCTTCTTCCAGATTTCCATTATATACTCCTCTGACCAACATTACAATATAATAAATGCCCAACAAATAAATAGCATAACAAATAGCCTTGATACGTATTCGGGAAATCTTCTCATTCTCATCCTTCACTTTTGCCAAGAAGATCATAAACAAAGAAAACCAGATAAGTAACTTGATAGAAGCCTTTGTAAACAACAGGTTACTATCGTTTATCATGCCAAACATAAACATGAACAACGGTACGAAAACAGACAACAACAGAACAACATATCCCATCGTCCTACAATAAACCGGTAAAATTCCTTTCATTATTTTATATTTTAACGTACAAAAGTAATTATTTGTAAGCAAAGAACGGTCATCTTTTTGCTTTTTTACCTAAATTTGCAGGCAAATAATAGAAAATATGAGTAAACAAGAAGTTATTATCTGCCATAACTTAGAAGAAAATCTCAATAAGGCAATAAACCAATGCCCACATGACAAATTATTTGTCTTGGCTGACGAACATACACGTGAACTTTGCATTCCTGTTGTATCAGAATTTGATTGTATTAAAAATGCCCATTTTATTTATATAGGGGCTGAAGATGTGCACAAAAACTTGGAAACACTGGCATATGTATGGAAAGAGTTGGGAGATAAAGGTGCAAGCCGTCATTCGCTACTTATCAATTTAGGTGGAGGGATGGTTACAGATTTAGGAGGATTCGCCGCATCAACTTTCAAACGAGGGATCAAATATATTAATATTCCTACCACACTGCTGGCTATGGTTGATGCATCTGTAGGAGGCAAGACCGGAATCAATTTCAACGGATTAAAGAATGAGATCGGAGTCTTCTCTCCTGCCGAAAGTGTATTGATTGACGCTAATTTTCTAAAATCACTGGATATTCGCAATCTATTGTCCGGATACGCTGAAATGTTGAAACATGGTCTTATCAGCACCCATGATCATTGGATAGAATTGTTGAAATTTGACTTCAACAATATAGATTACAAGGTCTTACAGACTTTAGTCGGAAAATCTGTACAGATTAAAGAAGATATAGTGGAACAGGATCCTTTTGAAAGAGGAATCCGCAAAGCTTTAAATCTGGGACACACCGTAGGGCATGCTTTTGAAAGTCTGGCATTAGAAACACAGCATCCGATATTACATGGTTACGCTGTGGCATGGGGAATAGTTTGTGAACTTTATTTCTCCCATATCAAAACTGGTTTTCCTAAAGACAAGCTACGTCAGACCATCCTGTTCGTCAAAGAACATTATGGAGTTATGCCTTTTAATTGCAAACAATATGAACGCCTCTATGAATTCATGAAACATGATAAGAAAAACTCAGCAGGCATTATCAATTTCACCCTATTAACTGAAATAGGAAATATACAGATTAATCAATCGGCAAGTAAAGACGAAATTTTTGAAATGCTGGATTTTTATCATGAATCCATGGGTTGCTGATCTCCCTTCAAACAGATGGAAAGGATTGTACAAACTTTCCATCTGTCCGATACAATAAAAACATCTTTTATTTATTCCCAATTATAATCGATCAAACTTTTAACAATCAAGCAATTAGAGTATTTATAATACATTAGTTAAAAAACAGACCAATCATTTAAAAAAGACAAATATAAAGCACCTTTTTTCCGTAAAATTGTTCCTAAATACCATTGATCAACTTTTCAATGCTTCAGAAACCCTATTTTTGCATTATATAATTGGTTGGTATAAATGTTATATAAGGAATTTGAAAAGAATAGAGAAGATATATTAGAGAATGAATTTTGCATGCAATCTAATGCATCAACATTGCCCATTACAGATTGCCCTTCTTATACCCCTATATGTACTATTGGAATCTGTATACAAGGAAATGCTAAAATAAGAATGGATTCTCAAGAATATACTATACACCCACATGATGTTTTTGTCTTTATGCCGGGACTGCTAGTCTCAGTCATAGAGACAAGTCCTCATTTCACAACAAACTATTTTACACTTTCAAACACATTTTTCTATGATGTAATAAAAACTATCAGGAGTTTTTCTCCTCAATTTTTCTCTTACATGAAATCTCGTTTCCTTTATCCCTTGCCGGAACAAGAGATGCAGTATTTCATGAATTATTATACGTTACTGAAGAGTCGGATCAAACTTCCCAAAAGTTTTTCCAGAGAAGCAATTATAGCTCTGCTAAGAATTATATTCCTAGATTTATATAACGATTTTGAAAATTATATCAATCATAGAAATAATACAAGTACAACACGTAAAGAAGATTTAACGCATAGATTCTATACGCTAATGATGGACAACTACAGAGAGCATAAAGAGGTTATCTTTTATGCCGACAAACTTCATGTTTCTTCCAAATATCTGTCTGAAGTAGTTAAAGAAACCAGTGGAAAATCTCCTAAGGACTGGATTATAGATTATTCATTACTGGAGATAAAAGAATTATTGAAAAACAGTTCTCTTAATATTCAGGAAATAACAATCAGAACTAAGTTCCTGAACCAGTCTGCTTTAGGTCGTTTTTTTAAAAGACACACCAATATGTCTCCCTCTGAATATAGGGAATCGACTTATTAGTTTCATCAATACCTTGCATAAAAAGATGCACTTTTAATGTAAAAAAGTACAGAGAATATTTGCAAATACCAAAAAAAGCCGTACATTTGCATCCGCAATTCGGGGTGTAGCTCAGCCCGGTTAGAGTACGCGTCTGGGGGGCGTGTGGTCGCTGGTTCGAATCCAGTCACCCCGACTGGTGAAAAAGGATTGATAATCAAACGATTGTCAGTCCTTTTTTAGTTTTTATACCTTTTGTTTATATGCTCCCAAACATACCCTCGCAAGGGTAGTTGTGTAAACCGCTGTGTAAACCGCAAAATTATGAGCGTAACGATTGCAGTAGTTTGTTTCAAGAGCAAGACACTTGCCAATGGGGAACATCCTTTGATGTTAAGAATCACGCAAGACAGAAAAAGAGTAATGAAAAGTTTGGGCATTTCCGTTAATCCTCAACATTGGGATTTTACCAAAGGAGAGCCAAAGCCCAAATGTCCTAACAAGGAATTAATTCAAAGCATTATTTTAAAGGTCAAAGCGGAATACCAAACTAAGGTAATAGAAAAATTATCAAGAGAGGAAGAGTTTACAGCGACTTCTTTAGTTTATGAACAACGCAAGAACATCAAAGCCCAAACGGTGGAAGAGTTCTATCTTTCTTTAATAAAAGAACTGAAAGAGGACGGCAGGATAGGTACAAGCTATGCTTACCTCAATTCGTACAGAACACTAAAGAACTTCAACAAAGGGAAGAAGCTAAATTACACTTTTAGCTATATTGATGTAGAGTTCTGTAAGAAGTTTGAGAAATGGATGCGCAGTAAAGGCAACAATGATGTTACTATCAGCTATCAGTTCAGAAGTCTAAGGGCTGCATTCAATAAGGCTATTGAAGCTAAAATTGTCAGTAGGGATAAAACTCCATTCATTGAATACAAATTAAGTCGCTTCAATACCAAGACAGCAAAGAGAGCATTATCCAAAGAAGATATACTGAAAATCATAGATGCGGATTGTAGCCATGCAAGCGAGATACGGCAGTTTACACAAGACATTTTCACATTCTCTTATTTGTGTGGTGGAATATCTTTCGTAGATATAGCCCACTTAACAGGGACAAATATTGTAGAAGATAGATTGCTTTATAAAAGACAAAAGACGCATGGGAGCATAAACTTAATACTGACAGACAGAGCTAAACAGATTATTCAAAAATATAGTTGCTATCAACGTCAGACTGGCTATCTGTTTCCTATACTTCATAACAAGCGCCATGTTACACCTATGCAGCAAAACAATAGGGTGCATAAAATTTGCCACCAAATTAATACAGAATTAAGAGCATTTGCAAAGGAGTTAGGCATTACGGCAGAAGTCACCACCTATGTTGCACGACATTCATTCGCCACGATTTTGAAGAAGTCAGGAGTAAACATAGGAATCATCTCACAAGCATTGGGACACCAAGACATAAAAACCACGCAGATTTATCTAAGCAAATTTGATAATGAGCAAGTGGATGATGCCATGAAGAATTTACTCTAATCTTAAATAACCCTATCTGTTTCCATGCAGGTAGGGTTTATTTTTTACTTTTGCATATATAACCATTACATATAAGAATATGCAACCAATAGACAAGTTTACCAATATAGATGCAGTTTATCCTACCCTTGAAGCAAAAGAGGAAGATGATATTTTGGATTATGTTTGGCAGTTTGCCATGATAATACATCCTGCAATGCCTAAAGAAGTACAGGGATTGATATTGGAGGGAAGCGAAGCCATACCCACCTTTAAAGAAAGGTACAACAACAGGCTTATTAAAATGCCGCTAACTTATGAAGAATACAAGAAAGACAAGGAAATTCAGACAGCCCTATCAGCTTTGCAATTAGACAAGGACAAGTTTTGGTTTGCCATTCTGTTTATAAAAGATTACGTGGACGGTAAGTGCTGGCAAGCGTTTGAATATGGGGAAACACCTGCAAGCGAGATAAAGAAACTTTTCCAAAGCATATCCCAATACGAAGAACATCCCAATGCAAATCCCCTTACAGACCATATAACATTTAAGGAAGAACTGACCTTATCCTTACAGGCGAATGGGAAAACCATACATACCATAGAAACAGCCAATGCAATCAAGTTCATTCTTTCATGCTGCCAAGAACATTTGGATGATTTGAACCCTAAAGATGAGCTTGACACAGAACACCTATACGACAATATAGAAATGGTAAGCACTTATCCCAAACAACAGCAAATTACTACAAGCAACACGAAAAGAATCTGCCTGTTTGCCCAAACATTCAAAATGTTCTTCAATTTCCTGTCACCTTTTGACACCAATTACAGGAAAGGGGGAAAAAACGCATACGATGTCACATTCCTAATATCACAACTTGTCTATCTTACAGGAATTTCAGACAATGAGAATTTTCTCACAGACAAGACTACATTAAAAGGATATTTAAGCAAGAACAAGAAATTTGCTTGGAATGTACAAAACAAGAATTATTGATAATCAATTATTTGTTTAAGGGAGAGTAACATCTCCTTTATTTTTTACTCTCATTTATCCTCATGGTTTCTCCCCACCTTTGCAGCGTCAAAGGGACAGGACTTGCGGCAGGCAAGTTAAGGGAGAACCAAAATCCTCAAAATTTTACTCTCCTTTAATCTTCTCCAAAGTTCTCACCTTTGCAACGTAATCAGAAAGCCAAGTGCGCATAGGCTGGACGGTTGCACAAAACAATTTTGATAACAATTTAAAATAAACCAATATGACAACAGTAAATGTAAATGCAACAGAAATGGCAAACAACAGTGTAAAATTAAATAATACAGTTATGGGCAACATAGAAGAATTGACTAAAGTTTTTGAGCAGGAAGAGAAAGAACTGAACCGCCTTATAAAAGGTAACAGAAACGAAGCTGTAATAGCAGCACAGCAGAAAGTAGTTGATGAAGCCAAAGCCAAAATGGAACAGGCAAAAGAGTTTGAAAGAATATCTAAAGAGAAAGCTGTCAATAGTTCTTTCACTTTCTCAGTAGTGGATGAAGAAACAGGTGCAAGAACGGAGCAACAGAAGAAGATAGCATTTGTTAAGAACAACCGACCTGTAAACTCCAAGAAAGTGGATGGCTTTATAGCTTTGATAGCTGCCAATAAATATGACAAGGCTTTCCCAATCATTGTAATGGAAGCATCCAAACTGATTGAAGCAGGTTATACCGTAACGGACATCAATGGAAAGGAACTGACTAAAGAGGAAGCCAAAGATTACTTCGTTATCCTTGACGGTCAGCATAGAAGCACCGCCTTTGCCAAACTGATTGCGACAGGAAAATATCAGGACTTGATTCCCAATGTTCATGTAAGAGAGATTGACAATGTAGGGGAATACTTGGTTGACATTAACAATGTAGGAAGCAGTTGGGATAAAAAGGATAGATTGGTTGTAGCTTCTCTTACATCTAAAGATGAATTATTCCAAAATGTAGCAAATTTGTTAAACGAAGGGTTCAATCCAACCACAGCCATATTGATTTACACAGGTAAAAGTCTATCTGAAAAACAGATAAATAAAGTGCTGCAAGGAGAAGATTTTATGCTTCCTAAAGATGCAAAGGTTGACATTGAGAGAGGAAACAACTTCATCAACTTATGCAAAGCAGCCAAGATGGATGTCTCTTTCATCACTAAACGCTATTTCATTAAAGGCTTCAACAGTCATGCCATATCTACAAGTGAAGAACAGGCTTTCAAGGCTCTTGACAATCTGAAATACAAAAACTATAAAGAAGATAAGTGGAAAGAGGTTAAATCAGAGAACGACTTCATTAAGATATTGAAAGAGGCTTTGGAAGCATAAGCCACCAACAGCAAAGCCCATGTGACAGGTGGGCTTTCTCTCCCCAAGTTCTTTGAAATAGCTGAACAATAAAAGATGAAATGAATATGAAGATACAATTAAAGCATTTGCAAAACAGGACAAGCAGCATTATGCAGGATTATGCCACCATTAATAAATCCATAGTGGATAAACTCAATCCACCCAACATGTACAGGTTCTTCTGTCTGTCCTTATATAGAAATGACTATTATAAAGTCAGGTGGAGAATCAAGGATTTAGCCAAACGCACAGGAGAGGAAGAAACTGCATTAAAGAATTTCAATAAGGATATAGAAGCCGTGTTGGTCAGAAAGAAATACCCTGTACCTACATCAATTCCCTATCTTGATTTTATAATGAGAAGTCTTTACTGCATCCCACCCATAGACCGCCCCAACTTTATAACCCTGTCCCACCTCTTTATGAAAGTGGATTTGGATATTAAAGTGAAAGGATATTATATCAAGCTCTTATTGATTGCGGAGGATAACAAGATATTGCTTTCTTCTAACAAACTGGCTGAAAAATTAAGAATGGGCAAAAAGAATATTGAAAGTTACAATTTGGACTTATATAATACAGGTCTGTTGAAATTCATACCCAATGGATTTGAGCTTACCCCAAAAGAGCTATTATTAGACAATGATATAGCCAAGCAACGCAAGGAGTGGAATCCAACCAATCCCAAAAACATGGTTAATCTGGTTTTTAAGTCCAAATAACAAGCAAGGGGGATTTTTCATACTATTTATTATTATATTAAGAGATAGTACGAATAATCCCCAACCTATCTTATTCTGACTTTAGAAACGTCTAAAGTCGGATTTTTTAAGATTGGTACAACATTTAAGGTCAAAAATGAATTTTATAGCCCAAATCAGAAAAATATTGCGGGAGATACCATACCACTATTTTATGCCCCCTCTCACCAAGCAAAAGGAAAATGGAAATTGGCAGACACCTGCCCACCCTGCCAACTTGATAAATTCTATTACCCAATCTGCCCTTATTGATTGACTTGCTAACGAGTAACACAATACAGCATAAACGTAAGATAGTCTAACTGTAATAACACTCAAAAGTAATTCAGCGAATTGTAGTGAAGCATAAATCGTAATGGAGCAATCCAAAGCGGTATGGGCTTTGCCAATTCCAAAGTTAAATCAATCAATAATCATTTAAACAATTTATCATCATGAGAAATTTAGTTATCATGCCAGCTATGGCAAACAAGCGTGAGAGAATGAATTTGGGTGAATTTGCAGAAGAAGCTACCATTATCATGGACGAACCTGTAAGACCTGCCAATCATTTCATTGAAGCCAACACGCAGGAAGTAACCTTGCATCATCTGAAACATGACTGCATTACGCCCGTGTTCGCCAAAGACAATGAACTGACCATTAACCATGCCGCATTTGTGGAAACCATACAAGAAGCTGCACAGTCTTTCTTTAGTGGTGAAACCGTAAGGCAGGCAGACATTCGTGTAAGCCATATCATTAAAGGCAGAATCCCTGAAGCCCTACATAAACCAGCCAACCAACTGTTGGAATCTGACAAGACTATCTACTATGAAAGGGCAGCTTTCAGCATTGACATCCCAACCATTTATGAAACTGTTGGAGGAAACAAGCTGAATCTTTCCATTGTAGGCGTAAGGGCGTACAATCAGATGAATCTTTATAGTAAGAAAGTTCCTGAATTGTTCCGTCTTGCAATAGGCTTTAAAAACCAAGTCTGTTGTAACATGTGCATCTTTACCAATGGCTACAAGGATGATTTGAGGGCAAGCAACACAACAGAACTCTATCGTGCAGCATTGGAACTGTTTGGGAACTACAACCCTGCCAAACATCTTTATCTGATGCAGCAATTAGGCAACACTTTCATGAGTGAACATCAGTTCGCACAGATATTGGGCAAGATGCGGCTTTACCAATGCTTGCCAACAGGCTATCAAAAGGCATTGCCAAGAATGTTGCTTACAGATACGCAGATTAACAGCGTAGCCAAAGCATACATCAATGATGATAACTTTGGCAGCTTTGGAAGTGAGCTTAATATTTGGAAATTTTATAATTTGCTCACGGGGGCTAACAAAAGTTCATACATCGACAGTTTCTTAGACCGTTCTTTGAATGCTACTGAAATGGCTTTGGGAATCAATGCGGCTTTACATGGGGATGAGCGTTACAAATGGTTCATTGATTAAATGGGCTTTATTGATTGAGGGAAGAAAGGGCAGCTATTCAGTTAGTTGTCCTTTCTTTATTTCTACCAACTTCTAAAATTTATAATCATGGATAAACAGATAGACAAACTTATAGGACATATCAAAGATTTGGAAAATCGTTTGGGAGAAGTGGATAACAACCTTAGATATATAAAGGTAGTACAGGCATTGAAGCATTCCTTAGACAAATTGGATAATATGCTTAGAAATAACAAAGAATTGCAACGTAAATACCAAGCAATATATCTAAGCTACTTCTATACAGGTTGCGGATTCTCCTTTTATGACAGGGTATGCAATTCCATTTTGGATTATAAATATGGGAACAAACCATTCTAAGGAATAGCATATATAATAAGGTGTGGAATGTCTTAGTAAGGCATTTCCACCTTAAATATATTCACTTTCATCAGAAATGAATGTTTCCTTAGTAATCAATGAGTTAGCAAATCCAACTCAGAATTAATATTCACTTTTATTCGTTTCATTATAAAACAGAACATTATGTCACTCAAATATTCAAGCACAACAGCGGACTATTTAGTTTGGTCTGACGCTATGAACCTCATAAGGAAGTTAGCCAAAGACGGGAATTATAAAATCTCGCTTCTTATAGCTTTGGGATGTTTTACAGGATTGAGAATATCTGACATTCTATCTTTAAGGTGGAAACAGATATTAGATACTGACGAGTTTACGGTAATTGAGCAAAAGACAGGCAAGGTAAGGACTATCAGACTGAATCCCCAATTACAGGAACATATTAAGGAGTGCTACGGACATATAAACCCTGTTGGAATCAATACGCCAATTCTTATAAGTCAAAAAGGTACAATCTTCACAGTCCAGCGAATCAATATCATTCTTAAAGAGGTGAAGAAGAAGTACAAGTTAAAGATTAAGAACTTTAGCTGCCATTCGCTTAGAAAGACTTTTGGTAGGCAGGTCTATAACATGAACAGCGACAATGCAGAGTTGGCATTAGTAAAGCTCATGGAACTTTTCAATCATAGCTCTGTTGCCATTACTAAAAGATACTTGGGACTAAGGCAGGAGGAAATTTTGCAGACTTATGACTGTTTGAGTTTCTGATAATCCATGCCATAGGAAGCACTTTATAAATGGGCTGACAATATGCAGGAATGAAGTCCATAAATCAAGGTGGGTAACAAATTGGAAAATTCCGTCTTTATAAGGGGATTCTTCATTTTGATACCTACCCCAATTTATAAAGTCAAGGTGTAAATATAGCCCATTTTATATCAGTATATATGCTTTGGAGCATGTAGAACAGCATTTATTCCAATATGACTATACTTATTCAATACCTTTCATTATCTTTGCATCCAATTTCAGCAACCCATTGAGTTGGGAAACTGAAAGGACATATTTAACGAAAGGTGTTATTGAAATTATCTTCTGTTTCTTAGAGTCTCGCAAAATTTAAAAACGGTACGAAGATGATAGCAATAGCACCCACCCCATTTGATATATATTCATCTTGTAGGTGAACTATATACCTTTTGGTGTGGGGCTATTGTTTTATCCGTACCAAAAGGCAATGCGAGAAGCCCAAGAAACAGGATAAAGCAAATAGTGTTCCCACACCTTATTTTTTATCGCTTATCCATAGGGAACAGGTAGGCATAATAATGATAAAATAACATGATAGCATTCTTTAAATTTATCCTAATTCTTGTAATCCTCATTTGCAGTATTTATATACCAAAAAAATCTACAGAAAGATTTGCATCTATAATTATAGCTTTATTTATATCTATAATGATATTAATAGCAGGATGAGAATAAATAAGTTTGGACAAATCACGAATAATAGCAGTGATTTGCTCATTAGTGTTTAGCAGAATGAGTAGGAACTCCAAGAAATCTTTTATGAAAGAGGCTATGAGGAAGCTAAAAAGATATTTATCGGCGATTAAATTTTAAACAATAGCATCTATATGAAAGCATTTAGATTATTAGCAACCTCTTTATTGGTTGCATTAAGCATGGGATTTGTTTCCTGTGGAGATGAGGTTACAAATGAAATAATCCAGCAAGAGCCAGACAACACTTTAGAACTATTGATTGGTTCTTGGCAGGGAACAGGTGAAGCAGAGGATGAGACACTTACCTTTAACAAAAACAACACCTATACAGAGATAAATGATAATGAAACTCTTAGCGGTACATTTGAATACTTCCCTAACAGATATATGTTTGTTACCTACTATACAACTGATTGGGGAGAAGAGAATACCATTTACACAGTCGTTAAAATAACAGAAGAAGAACTATACCTTAATGATAATGGACATAGTGATATAGTAATTTATAAACGTAAATAATAACCAATTTAGCAACAATGAAAATATTAAGATTCTTAGGAATGACCTTATTAATGGTCATGTTAGCTGTAAACTTTACAGCTTGTAGCGATGATGAAAATGACAAACTTATCATTGATTCTGTTGTTGGGTTTTGGGTTAGTGAGACTCATGCAGGTGCTGAAAATGATTATACTAACACTACCTGTTGGCGGAATTAAATTATAAAAGATTTATGTATAAAAAGTTGTGCATATT
>ENA-OPAO01000635-OPAO01000635.1-human-gut-metagenome-genome-assembly--contig:-NODE-635-length-28494-cov-13.692887_pt1 | contig 28494 bp, 37 predicted proteins | sample MGYA00241054_ERZ501424 | MGnify/ENA primary metagenome ERZ501424 (study PRJEB25962, sample SAMEA2042623) | human gut metagenome | biome: human gut; feature: human-associated habitat; material: faeces...
CAATTTGATTAGGATTTTCTATGCCAAAGCTCGAACGAATCATAGCGTATCTTACACCTGATTTATAGACCTTATCCCAGTCGATATTTCCGTTCCAAGTCGATACATCAATCAATTTTTCTTTCATTGAAGATACCCCATTTCCCTATAATAAACCTTTTCCGCTTCAACTTCCTTGGCTGTAATGCTGTCTATATCTTCGTCAGATACCTCCATACAAGCCTTTATTTCATCCTTGCTCTTACTATAAGCAAGAGCCTTGATTAGCTGTCTTTTAATTTCGTTTGTCATAATTACTCCTCCTTAACCTCGGGCAAACCTGCAACGCTTGTAAGCACTGATAAAATTCCAGCCAATAAGCTCGCAGAGCCTACCATAATCCAGTCAACCTCCTGCATAACTGCTGATACCCCAATGGTAGCCACTGCCGTTTGAGCAACTGTTTTAATTGCTCTGATTCCCGCTGCCTTAATCCATTTTTTTGTTTTGTTACTCATTTTATTACTTCCTTTCGTGTTCTAAATCATCAATGCGATGATTAGCTACTTTGATTTCTTCATCAATGACCGCCGCACGCTGTTCAAGTTTATATGTACGCTCAATCAGATTATTGTGCTTATCTACTTTTTTCTCAAGTTGACTTATACGATAAGTTGTCAGCTTGTTGCCTGCCAAAATACCACCGAATGTACCTACTACTGAGCCAAGTAATGCAAGCACTGCTGAAATAATAGTTGAATCCATTTCTTCACCGCCTCTCATATCAAAGCAAGCGTATGTTCATCAAGAGCATAATATTTTGAGTCATCTATGTTAATAATGCTGTCTTTGCTAACTGTTGAGCAGTCGATAATACCAGTTACAGTACGCTCTGCATTATTTGACTGAATCAAAACCTTACTCTCAATTATCTCAACATTTTCTTTGCAGTCATAATTCAAACGATTCGCAAAAGTATAAGCATCGCCCTTGCCTGTTTCATCTGTACGAATTAACAAACGCTGTGTTGCAGAACCTGCTGTATCCGATTCTTTAGAAACAACATTAAAATTGTCTGTATGATATGAAAAAATATCAACTTCAGCCTTTAACGGTAAAACATAGTTATATCCTGCAAATTTTATTGACAAGAAGTTTGTGTTACGAACAATGCTGAATTTATAGAGTCTATTTGCAACATCTGTTGCAAATAGATATTGTGAAAATTCCAGATATTTTGAATATGTTGTTTCATTGCCGTTTATAATGCAAGTTACATAATAACCTTTTGTTTGATTTGACAGTGTTGCTTGTCGCTTAAATTTGATTTTGTAACAATTGTTTATGTTAAAAACAATAACGGGGTTATATGTTTTTTCCTTATTGAACTCTGCGTCAATATCTGTTTCGCAAGTAATTCTGCCGTCTGCTGATGTTAATTCATTCGCAAATGCTTTGATAAAATCCTTTTCTGTGCCGTTTATGCTTACCGTTTTATTTACATAACTCATTAAACCATCTCCTCATATTCCTCATATTCCTCTGCGAGAGGATAAATTATTTCGACCTGATGAGTATTAAGCCATGCTGCAACACTTGCCCTGTCCTCATTGCAAGTCCCTGTCGGCAGGACAATATAAAGTGCCTGCGAGCTGTTTATATATATTTCTGTGTCCGAAACTGCTGTTAAAGCTGTCTGTGTGCTTACAGACAAACGATTACAATACGCATTTGTTGCTCGTGAAGCAATAGCTTTATCGAATGTTGTTTTTGTATAGCCAATAGCGAAATATCCATCTGCAACTCTTGAATCGTCGCTTGGAATTATCGCTGTAATCGGGGTACTGCCGTCAACGATGAAGTGCCCGCACCTGCGTGTTATTGTTACAGTGCCGTTGGTCGCTGTCAGACTATCATAGACAGTGCCATCAGGCAGGCTATAAAGTGTTGTATTATTAATATGTAAGCCTGTGAGGACTGACGGATTATCAAGTGACTTATTACCGACTATGCTCTCTGTTGTCTTGCCGATTAACTCGCTTGGCGTGTTGTAGTAGATTATCGGTAGTGCCCTCGTTTTGATTTTTTGTATAAGATAGCCCGACAGCAATTCTATTGTTCTGTGGTCGCTTTTCCCACTTCCGCTCGGCTTCGAAAGTTTGCCAAACAAACTCTGCTTTTGAGTTATTTGTCCTTTAAGTTTCATCATTGTGCAGCCTCCTTTGCTGTAACAGCAGGCAAAATTACACATTTGCTGCACGGAATAATCATATAAAAGTTGCCGTCTGATGTCTGTAAACCAACATCAAACCTGTATTCGGGACTTGGATTTAGGTCAGAAGTGTCCTCAGGAGCAAAATTTATAACATAAGAATCACCATATAATGCTTCGCTACTAACTTCCTTTTTAACATCATAATCTGTATTTTGCGGATTACGCTTTATACCTAATCTGAGAACCTCTCCGCTTTGTAGCTTGTATATATTACTGTCATCGTCCGTAATAGTAATTGCAATGCTCTGCGTTACTCCCCGTATCAATTTAAGCATTATTCCCACCCCCAATATTTTATGGTTTCACCTGTTGACGTTGTATAAGTCATAGCTTTTATTTCACAGCCATCAACTGTAATCGTTTCATTGTCTAAATCAATTACAATTCTGCCGTTCTTACTCCTCAGCACACCGTTCACCGCACTTGCTGATATTTTGCCGTTAATATCAATAAGTTTTTTATAAAAGCCGAGATACCCGTTTTCCGATATTGATAATCCGTCTTTGCCGAGTTTTAATACATTGCTGTCAGAAGTGTTAATATCATCGCTGTTCATTGCAAGCAATTCACAAGGTTTATTGTTTGCTCCTGCTCTAATCTGAACATAGCCACCTTTTGCACCTACAAGGGTTGACGCAGTGTTATATGACGCACAGGCGGCTCTTGTGCTTTCACTCTTTGACGATGTTTTTGCCTGATTTTGTATTTTATTAAGCAATTTTGTTCTTGTTTCACCGATAACAAGTGATAATTTTTTGTCCGCCGCAGAAACTGTCTTTGTTGCTTCTTCAATCTTTGCCGTCCAAGTCTGCCCAGTCACACTGTCTTTAACTGTAATATAGTCGCCAAGATTATATTTTGTACCAAAATCATCTATTGCCCGCACATCTACTTCATAGCTATTGTTAGATATGTTTCCCGACGTTTGGTTCAATGCATAATCTTCAATATCTGCGACTGTATCGACAGATACGTCTATAGCGATTTCTTTCCGTTTTATGCCTGACGGGACATCATAATCACGATATACAACCCTTGTGACATCTGTGCCTGTGGCGTATATTGCATTGACAAGATTTTCGTTTCCTCTCTCATATTCTTCCGAAAATAAATTTCCTCTTTTTCTTGAGAATATCACAGGCTCGTGTACAGACTGCTCTATCGACCTGTCTATACCTCTAAGCATATTAAAAATAAAATTATTACTTTCAAAATCTCCAACGATTTCATAACCTACCATAGCATTCCTGCATAAATCGGAAACAACCTCAGAAAGCGGTTGAAGCCTTGCTAAATAACTATCATTTTCTTTTCCCTGAACTCGTTGACCTACAACAAGCCGAGGCATTTTTCTCTCATTGTCCTCCGTTTCCGTTGCGTTTCGTAACAAATAGTGTACAACACAACTGTCTGTTGTACCTTGCATAGGGTCATAATCATCATAAATACCTCTTATACTCTTAACTCCTACCGTGGTTATACGCATATCAAGAAACCCGTTGAGGTCTGTGCCTGTTACGGTAATACGCTCACCGCTTCTCTTAATATTGCTTACTAGCAGCCAATCGTTGTCAATATACAAGATATTGTCCTCAATTATTTTTTCAATATTTTGCTTTGTAACAGGCAGTACAAGCGTGAAATTACCTGTTCCTACAAACTTCTTTGTATATGTGTACGAAATAATTCTGTCAGTCTGAAATAAAAATTCGTTCTGAAATGTATTCGATTGTGTCGGATATGAAAAAACTTTCAAAAGCAATTACATCACCCCCAACAATATGTTACTGTATTTAATCGTTGCATTAAGATTAGATAGAAGCTCATTTTTCCCGTGTTTTAGGCAAAAATCTTCTATGTCGCAAGTTATATCAATAAAGCGTGATACATCTCTCCCGTCGGGTGTTTTCAGTTTGAAATTCAAAACATCAAGTATAACTTTTCCGCCTCCGAATTTTATCAATCTGATTTCTTTATTCGTAGTTTTATTTGCAAGTGTGAAATTTGCGTTAAAATCCGGAATAGTAATCATAAGTTCTCTGTTATCAATAAACGATGGTGAGTTAACAATTATTGACGTATCTGCGGGCAATTCGATTTCGTTTACTCTTGTACTTTTGAAGTACGGATAATCACAAACTAAGTCAACCGTAAAACGATATATCCAGGGGACCTTGCTGTTATCATACTTCGGACTTTCCTGAGGATAGCAGTTAATTTCATAGTTTCCGAAATCTGTTTCAATCTCAAGAGTACCGTTCGACAACGGGTTGAAGCACTCTGTAATTTCTGATAATATTTGTTTTTTGAACATTCTCATATCATCGGAAGAAAACATAACCGCCAATTCACATATAACCGTCCTGCTACCAAGGGTTTTACTTGTAGTTACCTGTCCCAAACGATTTGGAATTATGTCTGTTGTAAATACACCAGAAATACTTGTTGCGTTAATTTTTTCAAGATAATACGGTGCTTTGTCACCAAATTTAAACATAAGTCCGTTTTCTGAACAGTATTTTATCTTTTTTCGCATTTCATCACTCCTTTGGATATAAAAATTGAACAGTTTATTACCATACTCATGGCATGAAAAAAGCACCCTCAAACGAGAGTGCGTATCAAATACGGATACAAAAACTACTGCAACATCAAAAAATTACATTTTATGATTTTTATTTACTGTAAATCACATTAAGCAGTTTATCAAGCATTTGCTGATTACTGAGAGCGTTTGAAACAATCTGTATATTCCTTGTATCGGAATTATTATTAACTATATAAGAATTTGTCTTTGCGCCCTCTTTCAGCGAATCGAAATAGTCCGCCGCACTGTTCGCCGCTTTTTGCAAAGCTGTTACCATCGCATCACTGCTGCTCTTGTAGGAATCATATCCATTTTGTAAGCTATCTTTTTTATCAGACGCACGCCTTTGCCACCATATTTCAGATTGTTCATTTAATAAATCCTGCCGTTTACGCTCAAGCTCTCTGCGGCTCAATTCGTCCAATTGTGAATACCGCAGCTGTGCATTAACCTCATTCAGTTCTTTTTGTGAGTCCCTATCTTCATTCAGCCTCTTTCTCGCTTCAATTTCCGCGTCTATTGCGGCGATGGCTTTATCCTTTGCCTTTTCTCTCGCCGCAGTTTCTTCTTCAATCTTTGCGATACGCTTATCAATGAGTTTGTTATATGCCGCTTCGGCAAGCTCGTATTTCTTTATGCGCTCGTCCTCGGCTTTTTGTGCAGCTTTTTCGGCGGCAGAGGTATCACTGCTACTTGATTTACTTGATTTATTTGAATTGTTGCTTTTTTTGCTTGAACCGCCAAAAAAATCTCGATAACTTGTTGTTGCTGTTATTGCTGAACCTATGAATTTATCTACTATACTTTCAGCCGTTTTATATTGCCATGAATTCTTGTTAACACTTCCGTTTTTTAATAAATCCTCGACATCTATCGGTTTAAATTCCCCTGTGTTCATTTCCGTAGGACCCTGGATTTTTGATGCAGTTTCTGTAACCATAGCTTCTTTCGCATCTTGCAAATTTTTAAAATTATGCAAATCAATACCATACTGTTCTTTTGCCTTATTCACAAAATCCGCATTTGCATTTATCAATTCATTATAGAAAGTATTACTTTTTCCGGCTTTTTGAGTGATAACACTTATATATGATGTCAAATCATCTTGATAAGTGTTTTTCATTGATTTAATCAATGTTTTAGCGTCAGTAAGACCGAGCATATACTTATAAACTTCATTCTCCAAATCTGGGTACTTATCTATGATAGTTTGAAGTGTAGAAGCTGTAAGCTTTCCGTTTTCCTTGTACTCCTTTTCTGCATTCGTCACGGCGGTAGTTTTCGATGCCATCTCTGACATTTTGTCGGACAGGGTTTTGACACTCTCGGCAGCGTTATCGGTCTTTGAGGTAAGTTTACTTGTACTGTCCGTCAAGTCATCGGTTTCGCCTGAAAGGTTGCTGTATTCGCCGTACAAGTCCTTTATTACGCCCTCGTATTTGTTTATGGTGCCGGTTACTTCTTTGTATTGCCCGTTGAGGTTTTCCCATGTTTCATATAGCCTTGTCAGCTTACCATAGTCATAGCCTGCATCCTCTGTTATATATCGGTTTTCGCTGTCCTTTAATTCTTCTATTAAAGTTTCACGATTTGCGGATTTCAGAAAGTTACTTCCATTAGTGTTATTGCTATCGTTTATGCTTCGTATAATCTCTTTTGCATAATCCGTGTAAGCCTTTCGAGCTGCCAGTACATCGTCTGAGGTAAGCTCATTATCACGCACGTTATACGCTTCTTTGAGTATATCCTGAGCGTTTTCGAGTTTGATTTTCGCCCTAAGTCTTTCGATATATTCGTCAATATTTTTGCTAATGTCTTGGTATGCTCCGCTTTGGTCTTTCAATGCGCTTGTTGTCGTACCAAGAGATTTAGCTAAATCTGCCGCAACATTGTCAAGTTCTCTCTTCTCTGAGGCGGTCAAATTTACCTTTTTTCTCAGCTCGTCATAGTGTTCCTTTAGCGCTTCAAGCACAGAAATTTCGGTTTCGGAGGACGCTTCTTTATCGTCAGCGGCGGTTTTTGCGTCCTCTATTGCCTGCGTATAGTCCTCTATTTCGGCGGTTGCGTCCTCCGTTGCAGACTTTGAGGCGTTCATCGCAGTTGTTCCCGCAGTGATTGCGCCGACCAAACCTAAAATAACGCTTGCCACGGCGACATACGGGTTAGCGGAAACTGCGGCATTGTTGGCTATTTGCGCTGTGGTTGCCGTCTCGGTAGCCTTTGTTAATAGTTTAAAGCTATTGATTAAAACGGCTATGAAATTTCCCGCTGCAGTCGCCGCCTTAAACGTGATAAAGCCACCCGTCAGCCCCGCAAGTGCAGATGTCACCTCAGGTAAGTGTTCTGACACCCATGAAATGATGTTTTTTATATTAGGAGTTACATCTTCAACAATAGGCTGTAAAATATCTACTTCAAATTGTCTACCAAGAGCCTCAATCTGACTGCCAGCATCATTGTACTGTATATCATTGATTTCCTGCATTGTACCAGCAACATCTTTGTATGTATCATTGACATTATTAAGGGCTTCGATGACTTTCATTGAATTATCTTCACCGAGTGCAGACCAACTGTTAGAAGCTGTCGCAAGTTTATCGGCAAGGTTTGAACTTTCGTTCAAGTCGTTAATCATCGAATCAAAAACATCTTTTTGTGTTGCCTTACCGTTTTTGAAGCTCTCGAAAATTGTCGCTGTCTTGTCCGAGAAGCTGTCAATGTTCTCCGAAAGCCTACCATCGGTAATAGAAATAGCAATTTCTTTAACAACATCGTTTACTTTATCAAGAGTGTATGCACCGCTGTCAACGCCGTTTTGTAGAATTGAGAACATTTCCTCGGCTGAAAATCCCGCCTGCGCCCAAATCTGCGTGTACTCCGCTAAGTTGTCGGTCAGCTCGTGCGACTTGTCAAGCCCGTTCTGCGAGCCTGTGGCGATTAGGTCAAAGGCTTCGTCCGCAGTCGTTCCCATACTTGTCATTAAAGCGTTTACGCCGCGCAGATTTTCCTCAAAGTCAGAGCCGAAAGTATTGCTTAGAGCTATTGCCTTTTCGGTTATGCTTTTGATTTTTTCAGGGTTGCTTTCGTTAATATTTTGTACGACAAGTCCGAGCTTATCCGCAACATCTTGTAAATCATCACCATAACCCGCCTTGTAAATGTCGTACATTTCGTCTTTAAGCTCGCCCACGGCTTCGGCGCTCATGCCTGTTTTTGCCTGCAAGCTGTTCAAAGCTTGCTCTGAAGATACAGCCATTTCCTTGAACTTGTCAATTGCAACATTCAAAGCGTCCGAAACAAGATTCGAAATAGCGCCTTTCAGAACAGTGAAACCCTCGCTTGACTTTCCGAGAGAATCGCCTAAATCCTTTGATTCATCGGTCACGGCTTTCATTTCCGTTTTCAATGTTGCTTGAGTTGCTTTCAAGGTCGCAACTTGGTCTTTGTTCTCTTTAATTTTTTCGGTTGTCTTGGCGTATTGTTCTTTTTGCGCTTCAAGCGTTTTTTGGGTTTCCTTAAGCTCCTGTTTCAGCTTATCATATGCCTGCCGCTGTTCGTCCGTCACATCGGAGGATTCAGACATCGCCTTTTTAAGCTCGTCAAGCTTTTCTTTCTGTTCTTTCTCGGTTTTCTTTGATTCGGACATAGCCTTGTTAAGCTGTGTTTGTTCTTTCTCAAGCTCTTTGATTTCCTTGTTTGTTGCCTTTATTGCGTCTTGATTTTGGATAAAGGACTTGTTGAGTTCAATAAGCTTTGACTTTACCTTTTCGATTCCTTCGGCAAAGGAACTTGTATCCGCTCCGAATTTCGTTGTAAATTCTCTGCCCGCCATGGCTTCACCTGCTTTCTTTAGGGTATGAAAAAAAGCACCCTTTTCAGAGTGCTTTTCTGCAAGTTATTTATTTGTCAAAAAATATTTTTTAATTTATAAATAAATCATAAATATTACAAATATCAAATCTAATTTTGATTAGTTCTATAAACAGAAGCCCTGTTGCAAGAGTATCAACGCCTGCTCTGTGTGCGTTTTCAAAATATATATATCGTTCAGAACATAAAGTTGATAATTTGTAATTTTTAGCATCTTTAATTAATGATTTACTTAATTGAAGTGTGTCATAAAAATTGGTTTTATCATAATTAAGTTTTAATCCACTATTATGCAAAAACATTATATCAAATTCTGCATTATGTGCAACAATAGGTAAATCGCCTATAAAGCTTCTTAAAGATTTTTCAATTTGAGCGAAATATGGAGCATTTTCAACCATGCCATCCGTGATATGGTTAACTCTACTTGCAGAAGCAGAAATAGGATTATGAGGTTTAATCAAAGTTGAAAAAATTTCTACTGGTTCAAAATTTATAAACTTTATAGCAGAAACTTCAATAATCTCATCTCTGTGCGAATTTAATCCTGTTGTTTCAGTATCTATTACTATAAAATTACAAAATTTAGAAAGCTTCGTCTTTTTAGTTATATTTTTAGATTTAAATTCAAAATATGGAATTATTTCCATTTCTGAATTGTCTATTTCAATTTTTGATTTTGGAATGCCTTGTAAAACTGTATCAAACATTTTTGTTTGATATATATGAGAATCGTATTCATTTGGTGCATATCTATAAGACCTGGTTAAATACTGCTCAAGCGCTTCTTTATATTCAAATGTATAGTTTTTAGCATTTTCAATTTTCTTAAGCGCCTCGAATGCTTCGCAAATTTCATTTTCTGTTTTTTTAAAAGCATTTTGAATTTGCTCTATAATTTTGGGATGATAAAGTAAAATAACCTTACTTTCTTTTTGTTGCATTAGCTTTTCAAATCGTTCTTTTGCCGATTGCAATTTTGCCTTTCGAGTTTCCAGTGGATTAGAAGAGTCTTTAGCATAAAGACCATCTTCGTCTATCTTATCAATTATGCGTTGCCCGGACGCAATATAATAATCTACACATCTATTACACATACCATTCTTGTCAAGATTAAAAGATATTTTACCGCATTCTGTACATCTAAACATAAAAATACACCCCTTACATATAATTTTATTGACATTATACACCAAGAAATCACAAATGTAAAGAATGTTTTTATATTTTAATAAAAATCATCAATCATCATCAAAAATATTCACCTCAAGCGGAGCTTCCTTTAAGCCCTTGACAATCAAATAATCGTCTATGCGCTTGTAAATTTCGCCGAGTGTGCTTGTCCAAAATTCCGAGTTCGGGCGGCGCAAAACGTCACAATACAAGGCTCTTATTTGCCCGTAATCTGTTTCATGCCGCCCCTCGTCAAAATCCTCGCTTTCAGCTCCGTAAACGGGTTCGGGAAAGCTGGCGGTCAGCGCACGCATAAGCTCAACCTTGACCGCAAGCAGGTCGTCAATTTCAATTTTCCTGCCAAGCTCGTCAAGCGTTGGTTTTATTCCCGCCCAGTCACGATTGATAACGGCTTTTTTGTTTTCGGGCAAATCAACGATTCCCGCCCTCACAAGCTGCAAAATATCCTCTATGCTCCAGTCCTGCGGACGTATCAAGAGCATATCCTCAAGTGGCTTATAGCACTGCTCCAAGCAAAGACGGCTGTTCAGCGAGTACCGAACTCGGTACTCTGCGCCGCCGATGTGAAGCATATAACTTTTACGCTCCAAATCATTCAGCATTTATATTCCTCCTTGCTGGGGTTGTCGCCCCAAACCTTGCCCAAAGGCAGAGCCTTTGGAAACCGCAAGAAAACTTTTGTGTACTTCGTATTCCTTGACGATAGTTTATTCTCCGCTTGACGCAGTGGTTTCTCCGTGATATTCGGCATTTGTGAACCATTTGCTTATCAGCTCGGTGTCTGCTGTCGGGTCAACATCACGGCGAACATATTTGAATACGCCTGTATCGGGGTCGGGAGTATATGTGCCACTGAGGATCTTTGTACTCCAAGAAATTCCGCTCTTTGTGACCTGCTGTTCCTGCTCCTGCCCAGGCGCAAAAAGTACTCTGACGTACTTTGTAAGCTTGAGCTTGCCGTTATGCTGACGGCTCTGATACGCAACCATTGTATAATTGCATACATCTGTTTTAGACACAATATTTGTGCCGTTCTCGTCTGTTTCGCCGAAGAAAAGCACCCTGTCGGCGGCGGTCAAATCCGTAAGCCCAAGTTCAAGCGTACCGCCCATATTTGCGCTGTAGCTCGCCACAGCTTCTCCATCGCCGTATAAATCATCTGATACGGTGGTTGGGTTGTCCGATACCGTCATAAGCCTTTTGACGAGTGAAACCGCATTGCCGTAAGTAGTGCTTTCCTCGCCCTCGGTTCTTTTCCAAACCGTGAGATTCTCAATATTTGTTACTGTTTTTACGTCATTCTTTGACATAACTTATTCCTCGCTTTCTAATTCTATCGAATAATCATATATTATGTGTCGCTGTTGAGGTTCGTCAGCTCCGAAAGACGGAGTTTGCGAACCAACGTACTGAAAGCCACCCTCAAGCAGAGCTTCACGCACAGCTTTTTCAAGCTGTCGGCATTCCGAAAACTGCATAACATCACAGAAAAAGTGCAGGCTCACGGTATATTTTTGTGTTAAAAAATCCCCGTCACCGTAAAGTGAGGGGGATTCCCACGTTGAATAAACCATATAGAGTGGTGGCTCATCATCTCCGAAGTTCGGCATACCGCAATAAAACGGTATATCAAATTGTGTTAGTATTTCATCGATTAAGCTATAAATCATTGTTAATCTCCCAAGTTGTCAACAATATCATTAAAAGCCTTGTCAACCTTCTCTGAAGCACTTTCAATTTTATTGTCAAAGCCCCTGCGAATGTGCGAAAATTCTTCTATTCTGCCGTTTCGTTCTTTGATTTCTTTTATACCGTCACGAGTTTTTCGTTTGCGGTATATATACCCTCGATTTTTAGATTTACCAGGTCTGCCAAACTCAAAGACTACTCCATAAAGCCATTTTTTTACATCTTCATCGCCTGTATAACCAATCCTATAATATTGTTTTCCTTTGGTGGTTTTTTCAGCTTTACTGTGTATGTATCGGCTTAGATTATGCGACTTCTGGGAGATAATCCGTTTTTGTTCCTGTTCAATCATCTTTGCACCTTTCTCAAGTGCTTCCCCGACATCTGCATTAAGTCTATCGCCGCATTTATCCAAAGCGTTTACAAAGCTGTCAATATCAGGTGGAGTAAGACTAAAAAATTCTCCCATTTTATCACACTCTCGAAACTGTCAGCTTAACAAATAATTCGTTTATTGAGGTTGTCACACTCTCGATTTTGTAACGAATTTCATTAATGCTGATATGTGTATAATTTCTTGAATATTCTGAACGATATAGATGTACTGATAAATCAGCCTTAATTCCTATGCTTTCAGCCTTTGTTTTAGTTGTCATACTTGGCAAACTTACACAGCCCCATACTGTGCGACTATTGACAGTTTTTGGTTCAGGATTACTGCCATAGCCTTGCTTGCGTTCTTCAAGTGTTACTCTATCCTTAAACACTATCGCTTGCATATTTTTTCACCTCGCAAAAAAATTTTTACAAAAAATTTTTACAGTGCATATGGAGAATATTCTCAACAGCAGGATTCGGCTTATCATTGCCTGAACCGCTGAATCTAAACAAAAAATAATCGTTAGCCAACATCATAATAGCCAACGATACATCTTCAAATTCTTCAAGTTCTTCCAAAGTACAGCCAGTAAATCCAACTGCATACGCCTTAGCAGAAGCAAGACAAGCGGTTAAAATTTCGTTGCTGTCATTACTGCTTATTCCGCAGTATTCTTTTACACTGTCAATCGTAATTTCGCTTATTTTCACGCTTCATCATCCCTTATCCCTTAAGGACCTAATGTTCCTTTGCAGACAAGCTTTGCAATCTTCTGAGCGTTCTCAATCTTTGCATCCATCTCAAGCCAACAATCAATACCGATTGCGTGTTGTGTACTGAACTTTTCTGTATAAACATTAAACTGTGAATTTTCAGAAATCTTAACTGCAAGTCCGCTCATATCGCCGTAGAAAATTGCCGTCTTGCCCGCAGCCATATCAGGCATATTGTCAGATATATAAACAGGCTTACCAAGAAGTGTGTATCTTGCGGGAGCGGTAAAGTCACGCTGCAAGAGAAAATTGCCGTCACCATCTTTTAATTTGCGGATTTTTGTGCGTGTACTCTTTGCCATAATCCAAACTGCACCATTTTGATAAACATCTGGTATGCTTTCTTGCAAATCGATAAGTTCATCGGCGGTAATAGCTGTGGCAGAAGCAGCCGTAACAGACTGGGTAACACCGCTCAAGCCCTCAATTTTTCCTGTTGTACCATTAAGGAGCTGATTTTCAATCCATTGTGAAATATTGACTGCCATATGCTGAATTGTGTAGGAAACTACATCAAATTTAGCGTTATTGATAAGCGATTTTGAGATTTTACAAAGAGTAGCCGCAAGAAATCCTGTCAATGAGATTGACTTAAAACTTGCCGAAGTGCTTTCAAGCTCTGTAAATTCAGTCGCATAGGCCATTTTATTGTCGCTTGTAGCTGTGTCGATATACGGAATTGTAAGGGTACCACCCATTGTGTACTTTGTTGCAAGTTCAAAAATTGGGCAAATTTCCTTTACCTTGTCGATAATCTTATTTGCAATAGTTGTCGGGATAATAGCTCCATTCGCACCGAATGTAAGGTTCGTGTCGGCACGGGTTTCAAGAGCTTTCGGATTGCGTATATAGCTTTCAAAGGCTCTTATTTCCGCTTCTTCAGTGGTTTCTTTTTGTTTCTTGCCGTCGTACTCGTTGATTTCGCATTCTCTTGTTTCCTGTGCTGCCGAAATTGTTGCATTAAGCCTTGTGATTTCAGACTTAATTTCATTGTAGCGGTTAAGTTCTGTTTCCTCAAACGCTCTGTTCTCTGTCTTTGCCTTGCTGATGAGAGTGTCTGCCTCATCAAGCAAAGCATTTTTCTTTTCGATTAGTGCTTTCATAATAAATTTACCTCTCTTTCAAAATTTCAATTTCTTTTTCATATACTTCAAAACTTATTTTAGGCGGTTCTCGGCTGTCAACTGTCTTAATTTCTTCAGCAATTCCTCTTGTTTCAAAAACATTTGATTCCTCGCCCCGAACCTCGACCGAAGTGCCAAAATATGCGGGTGTTTTATCGAGGATTGAAACCTCTTTCAAGTCAATATCTTCAAGCGTTCGCCTGTCAATCTCGCCCTCTTTGTCCCAGCTTTCACCCTCTGCGACAAAGCCGAACGACCAGCCCCGCAATTCGTTCCGCTGTGCCTTTTCGATAACCTCAGTATCGTTTATAACCGCTCTCGCATAAAGACCGATATTGTCCTCATAAAGTTCAAGGTTGCTTGTTGTATCTCCCAGCTTGCGACTGTGATTAAATCGAAGTTCTATTGGTGTACCTCGCTTAATTGCTCTGTCAAAAGTTCCTGCCTTAACCCTTTCAACAAAAGAACGAACCGCCGTTGCACCCTTACCTTTCGGCATGATTCTGCTATCACGCTCGACAGCATTCACATAGCCACTTATTACAGCTTCATTACTGCTTCTGATTTCAATTTGCAATGCTCTCACCTCACTTTTGGGCATAAAATAAAGCAGTTTTAAGCCATACTCAGGGCATAGAAAAAGCACTCTTTTTTAGAGTGCTTAGTTTATCTTAATAAACCTCTCTTCGATAAATTCTCGAAAATCCATTGTTTCACCTCCTTTCGGGCATAGAAAAACCGCTCTCGAGGGAGCGGTTAGGTTTAATCAAGTATCGGCGGTGGAAGTTCACCGTTTTGCCACCTTTTGCGGTATTCATTTTGGCTTAATTTGTTATTTCCCCCCGTATAATCAGGTTGTTCATATTGGAGTGGGTCGTCAAACCAACCACAGACTTGACACATCTCATAAGTGTTAGGTTCCGGAAAGCGATATTTTCCGCAGATAGGGCATAAATCGCTTCTATTATCTCTGTCATTCATCAGTTTCAATTCCTTCCTTTATCAGGTTTGAACATTGTATAAATGCCTCTGTGGAGCGGTCTGGTTTATTCCTCGTCTTCGTCATCGTCCGTAAGTATCAATTCGGGTGGATTGTCAGGGTCTAAGCCAAGCATATTTATTCCTGTCCATTTACCTATATCGGAAGATGTTGCATCGGGATTTTCTTTGATGTATTCCTTTAATTCGTCAAGTTTTTCGGGACAATCTCTCGCTTCTCCCATAACGCCACGAACAAAATCGGAATAAGTATCGCTGACATTTTCCAAAAGCTTCTTTAATTCTTCCATATCAATTTTTTTTCCTTTCTTCAAATTCATAATCATCAAATCCATGATTTTTGAATCTATAAGTATAATATTTGTCTTTCCATAAGGTTGAATGATAACAGATTTCTTTCTCTTCATACCTTCGATAGTAAACCGTGTTTATCTCACTTACTACCTTTTTGTATTCCTTTTTGGAAAGCTTGACAGTACCTTTGCCTTTGCCACTTTTTGTACTGCTCTTATGCTCTATTGTACCATTTTTTGAGGATTTATCAATACTTTTTTCTTGATTATTCTTGCTTTGTTTATTTTTCTGCTTTTCAGACTTATGTGCTGAGCGTGGTTTTTTGCCCTTGCCAAATTGTCCGTTGCTCTCTCGCCGTTGACCCTCCCAGCGTTCTTCCGTTTCAAACAAATCCCCATCTTTCATACTTTCTCCAAACATCGTTGTTTGGTTTGTGTTCGGAGTATAAATCGTGTTTGTTTTCGGGTCAAGCAGGACATCTTGCAAGCCTAAACGAATGAAATTAAATCCAAGTGGCTTCAAATCCTCCTTATATCTAACCTCATCAGTTTGTAAGAAATTATTTGCTAAACCTATTTGATATGCCTGATAGCGTTTAAGTATATCTCCCTTGAGAAGTTCCGTTGTATCAAAAGCAAAATAGTGTCTGTGCCTTTCGCTTTCTAAAAGCAAACCCTGATTCAAAGCTGTTTCAAAAGCCCTTATAACGGGCATTACAGCCGTTTTAATCGCCGCCGTGTACGCTTCGTCGTTCGCTGCGCCCGACACCACAGAGGGCGATAGATTAAAAATCTCGCACACATAGTCGTTATTTGACTTCTTGTTTTCGTTTAACTGCATTTCAACAGAGGTATTTGAAGATTCCTTGAAGTCTATGCCGTCATTCAGCACCATCATATTGTTCCCGTTGTTGCTGTAAAGCTTCTCCCAAGCCTTTGTCAGGCTTTTCATAGATTCTTTATCCATTTTTCGAGCAGATTTAAGAAAACCTTTTTTATTGCCGCCATTGGCGACAAGGTATTTTTCAAAAATCATAGAACGATAAATTACTGTCAGAAGCTCATTAGCCTCCTCAATAATTCCCACACCCGTTACACCGTCATTAGATTCTCGCAAAACTTTTATAATTTCATCATCACGAAACTTTTTATCATAAACAACAAAATCGGCTTTCTTGAAAATAGGGTCAGCATTTTTTATAACACTAACCATATTATTTTTTATGTATCTCAGAGAAACAAATTTATTTCGTTTGCGTTCAGGATAAATATAACCGGCTCCGAAAAGCAAAAAATCCCTTACAACTGCGTGTTTAAGCTGGTAAACATCGAGCAAGTCGCCTGTTGCGTCATTCAGAAGCTTTATTCTGTCATCGTCCTTTAATTCTTTTGTTTCCTCGCCGTCCTCTTGGTAAAGTTTAATCGGCAATTCTGCAACTTTATTTGCGATAAACCCAATACAAGCCGCCAAAGACGGAATATTCATTGCTTTATCCTCAGATATTCTTTCAGTGCCAAGCAAAGCTGCCCGCAGAGTATCGGATAATGACGCTTCTTCTAATGCTCGTTTTTCTCGTATTTTTTGAAATATTCCCAACTCTATCACCTCCGTTTATAAAATTAAAATTGCACTACCCAATCGCCGCCGCTCAGAACTTCAAACTCATTCAAAAGGTGAACTGCATTTATCAAAGCGACCACCATATCCACTTTACCGCTGGACTTCTTTTTATTTACATACTTGTTCTTGTTCGTGTCCTCAACGCATCTTGCATTTTGAAAATTGATTTCAAGGAGTTTATTTTCCTCGTACTGAAACTGCCCATCAAGGATTTTTTCCTGCAAAAGCTTTGTCGCAGGGTGAAGAATATATGATGTTTGTCTATTCTCAACGGTTAAATACTTTTCGTCCCACTTCTGCACAGATGACATAGCATTAAAGCGGTCGTATCCAATTCCGCAAACCTCAACATCATATTCCTTTTCAATACTAAAAACATATTGTTCTATGACTGCGTAATCGACCACATTATCGCCGCAGGCTATGCACTTTCCCGCTTCGATAAACTCCCGATAGTCAATCTTTTCCATACGATTCTTTGCTTCAATGCGCCCCTCGGGAACGAATGCCACGACATCGGCAAGAATATTTCCGTAATCATCTAACGATACCATTGCGACAGCGCAGTTGTCTGTGGTCTGTGCAAGGTCAACACCCAAATACACCCGCCGTCCGCTCCAGTCAATCTTATCGACCTTACATTTTTGTACATCTGCCACAGGAATATATGTTTCTGTTCCGATTCCTTGGTAGATGATATTGCAGTGCTTCGTGAGGAAGTTTTCACGCTTCAGGGGGCTTTCTATTGCCGCTGTCCGTTTTTTCTTGAGGTCGTCCATAATCTCAGGTACAACCAAAGCAAGCGGATTTCCGTGCATTAGAATTTTATCATCTGTTTCCCATTCTTTCGGATTATCGGGTTCATATAAAAGGGCAAATACTGTTTCATCTTCAATTATTCCGTCAAAAATTTTCTTTGCATAAGAAACTTCATCTTCAAACGGATTATTGATCGTCGGATACTTTGTACTGATGATACAGCCCAGTTTATTCAAAATTGTAAGCTGACCGCTTCGCATAGCTTCGATAGGATAGTTGCTTGTCATTGCCCCAACCTCGTCCGCAAGGAAAACGTTCGGCAGTCTTCCGTCAAGTCGTGATGTAGAAAAGTTGAGCGGGATATAGTCGTTCTGATTTATCAAGCAAAGTATATCATCTCTGCGAATCTTAAACTTTCCATCAAGTGCGGGACTGCTTTGAATAATCTCTCTGATTGCTGTTTGAACTTCTCTTGACAAAGAACCATCAGGAGCAACAGAATAAAATTTTGAAAATTTCGGCTCGGTAAAAAACAGAATTATAAAAATAACAGCCACAAGGAAGGTTTTACCGTTCTTTCGGCAAATTTCCAAGATAGCTGTTTCGTATCGTCTATGTTTTTTATCTTTTTTGTAAACTGTACAAAGCACTGCAACAATCAAGAAAAACTGAAACTCTGCCAATGCTTCGTGTACCGTTTTCCCTGCTTTCAATCCTCTCGGCATTATAAGCAGTTTTAGAATACTGTCAATCAATTCAACCGTTTCCGAATTAACACAATACTTTTCTGATTTATTATCGGCGGTATCAAGAAAAATACTGCATTGCTTTTTAACATATCTCGGAGCGATAATTTCTCCCCAACAAACTTTTTGAGCATATAAATAGCTTTGATGTTTTTGAATTTTCACGAACTGTCAGCTCGCTTTAATATTTGCAAAAGCGGGTCGGAATTTTCTTTGGATTTCTGCAAATTCAGACTTCCGATTTTCGCTCTTGCCTGCGGTGACAAGCAAAGCTCGTTACAACAACGGAAAAATTCCTGTGTGTAGGCTTTTCTTGCAGAAACAGTATCTTTATCAATAATCAATCCTGAATCAAAATTAATTATTTCATCAATAGACTTTAGCCTGTCAATGGCTATCGCTGTTTGAGAGAGGATATATACATCAAGTTGCCCCAATATATCGGCGCCTTCGCTATCAAGCACACTTTTTATGTATTCAAAAATATCACGCTGACTTTCTGTAAGGTAAGACGGTGGCTCTAACCGGGAGTTTCCTTTCAAACGATTTTCCGTTTCTTCACGGAGCTGTATATCCTTTTTTGTATTGTGTCGGGTCTGGGTTTTTACTGATTTTGCAGGTCGTGCCATTTAAGACGCCTCCTTTCGGGCATAAAAATTGCACCCGTAAAGGGTGCGTATGTTAATACTAATTGCATAAAATAAACATTTTCCGCTATAATGCTTTTGCTCAATCAAATAGACGAAAATAACGGAGAAAATTTTGTTGCACAATACTGATTCCACGAAATACGAAGCTTCGGCTGCGGTCGGAGCTTCTATTTATTTTCACCGTCAAAAACAAGTGCTATTATTTGCTGTCTGAATTGTTGCTCACACAGATGGAGAACAGCTTGTATAACATCATAGCGGCAAGCTTCTGCCGGCAACTCATCACTTATCGCTTTTAAAGCCGCTTTAACAGCTTTGTCTGTAATATCCTACGATACTTTAAGCACATAATCAAATTTTAACATTTTTATCTCCTCGTTTCTTCAAGCATATCGTTGAATAGCTCATTGGCGGTTTCGTAATCGTCTGCGAAGTATGAATCGCCATCTTCTGAAACGTGATTTTTGAAATCTTGCATATTCTCCGAATATTCCATTGCTATAATGCCGTCCTCGGAATCTCTGTCACTCATCGAAAATACATCCATAAGCAAGCCGTCATCAAGTGTGAAAACTGTTACTTCGTCAATCACTTCAAAGGGATAGAATATTTTGAATTTGCCGATTATAAGCTCTTTAAGCTCGTTTCGGCGTTCATTTGCATTTTTATTCTTTTGGCTTTCCGTCCATTTCATATCTGTGAACCCCCAATTTCCCATTAGCTATTTTCCAGTATTCGTCTCCGTGATGACTTCCCTTTGCCGGGTGATATTGAAAATAACCGTCGCCGCCGAATATCACCCTATAGCCTCCGCCTTCTTCAAATGGAATGCCTTTCAAGCTTGATTTACTCCCTAAAGATTTCACTTCATGCCCAAGCTCTTCAAGCATTGACTTCATGCTTTTAGGCGTATAAGCCGCCAAACCCTCGTGATTATCAATCATCGCAGAAACACTATCGTCCGATGTTCCTTTAGTGGCAAACGCATTTTTAATCGCTTCTGCTTTCTCTTTTATTTTAACATCTTTGTCGGATTTTTCAACACTTTCTTCGGAGCTGCCGGAAACTCCCGCCGTTCCTCCCGAGCCTTTTCCGCTCGGTCTGCTTCCCTCGAACCTGCCTGTTTTCGGGTCTTGAATATAATTATTGTCACGCTTTTCGGTCAGACCCAAGCGAAGCCTTAAAAGTTCTATTTCAAGCTCACAAAAGTACAACCTCAATTCAAGCGGCATTTCAGACATATTCGAGCCTTCTTTCAATCAAAAATCATATTTTGCTATAAAACCCTCTGCGCTTCGTTCTGAGCGTTTGCACTTTTTGGACGTGTAATTACTCTATCTTGGCTATAAAATGCCGTACAGCTTAATTCTGAATGTCTGAGGGCTATTTGACATAAAACTTCAAAATTTCATTTTGGGAAATGATTGTATTCTTGAGGGTGTCCGTAGGTGTCGGTAAAGACTTTTATACATCAGTCAACGGGCGGGGGGGAGCAGTCCCCGCAAGACCTCGGCAGGAATTTCTCCGCTTTCCGCCATCTCGTGATGCAGAGAGCACAGCGTAATCAAGTTGTCATCGTCAAGCCGTTTATTGAAATCGACTGCAAGCGGGATAATATGATGTACCGAAAGTCCTACTGTGTTCAGTCTTTTTGTTGTCCCATTCAAGCCGTTTAAGCAAGCCAAGCATAGGTAGTTGTCACGCTGCTTAATGCTTTCACGCTTGTTTTGCCACAGTTTTGAGTTTCGGAAGTGATATATATCACCGTTTTCGTCTGTGATTTTGTGATTGTAGTATTTATATTTTTGTTTGAAATATTTTCGTTTGGGCTTATGCGGGCAGACTGCATTAAAATCGTGCAGCCGTCCGCAGTATTTACAAGATTTAAGCATGGGTTACTCTCCCTTCCACCACAAAAGCCGCCCCATTTGGAACGGCTTTTGCACAAATTTATTCAGGAGGTACAAAAATGCCTCGTATGTGGGTCAGATAACGCTCTGACGGGCGGCATACTCTCATGCGGTCACGTTGCTTCTTAACATACTGCTTGTTCACACAACGTTTGTACGAACACTCTACCTCGTGTATGCTTGAGTCATAGTCTTGACAGACACAGCATCGACTACGAAAACTTCATTGTGTCTTAGTTGGTGTGGTGGCAGCTTAGAGGCTTGCACTCTCACTCGGATTTTGAGTTGTACTGTACAGCTGCCGTATTGCACCGCATTGGCGGTGCGTATCGTAACATATAGAAAGAAGTACGCAAGTTGTTGGCGGTGGAGTGCTTGAACATTAAAATTGTGCACTCTCGTCCGCCCTCATCTCACAATACCATTTTAGCACTATTAACAGTGCCAAACAATGCCAAACAGTGCCAACTTTAAGTCATACCCGTAATTTTTCTAAAATCTTCTAATGCTTCACCGTGTATTCTAAAAATATTTCTTTTCGATATGTGCGTTTTTTCGGAAATCATATCCCAAGATTTATACTTATATCCAAGAAGATATTTATATCTTAGTACATCGGAACGGTCTTGATTTAATATTTTTGATATGTAGTTTCTGCACTTCCACCATTCAGACAATATCTGTTGATATTCATTTGTTAGTTTATCTTCTCTAATTAATAAACTGTCAAGAGTATCAAAATAAATTGCAGATGATTTTACACGCTCCGATATTTCAACGGATTTAAGTCCGTCCTTTTGTTCTCTAATACTTGCAAGTTCCGTTTTTATCGATAATATCTTTTTGTTGGTTTTCTTTATGTCTTCAAGATAATCTCGTGCGTTCAACGGTATCACCTCTTCCAGCGTTTCTCCTGCCGTAATTGTTTTGCCCTTGCTTCACGCTCATCGTAATTCTCATCTTCAAACTCAATCCCAATGTGTTCTTTCAACAGTCGGTCAAGGTTTATCCAATAATTTTCGTCAGTGTCCTGCATCTCATCATTGCAGTAGTTTACAAGCTTTCCGATTCGTGTTGCTCCGAAACCATATTGAACGTGCAGAGCATAACACACAAGTTTGAGGATTCGTCGCATATAATCCTGTTCAGATTGCTTGGCAATTTCTTTCGCAATTTTGATTTCCTTGTTCGTAACAACTCGTGCTTTCATTTTAACCGCCTTTCTTTTCGCCATAATCGTCCTATGAGCGATTTTAATTGTTTGATAGTGTAATTTCATTACTCAATCTGTAAAACCGCTTGTAGGGCGTTTCTCGGCATTTAATGCTATCAAAAATGCTACATTGCAAGCAATATGCCATAAATGAGGCAATCCACTTTCAGCGTCCACGCCGTCAGGCTCTTCGAGATATAAGCATATATGTCTCATTAGTGCAGCTCGGTATCTGTACGGCTCTACCTGCTTCCAGCTTTCGCTGTCGCCGTATTTGCTTACTCCGTATGTACGGACTATACCTACCGCTTCTATCAGTTCAGGCGGTACAAGGTCAAGTCTTGGTTTGTTGTCATCGTATTTAAGATTGTCGCTCATTTTAGATTCCTCCTTATCCATTTTCGCACCACAGCAAGGACAATAATTAAAAAAATGTAGATAGCCCTCGTTGTCAAACTGATAGCCGCAGTGCGAACACTCGAAAACATTATCTTTTCTTTCGAGCCATTCTCCGTGACTAACTTTTTCTTCATCTGCACATGCACATTTTGCGTTATTCCACATCTCTAAAGCTAAATTTGTTTCATCGAATGTATTATAAGACACATTAACTTCCGTTCCACAGTTTTCGCACTTAACAAAAAATTCTTTTCCCGTTCTCGTTTTATTTGTAAGACACTTGCCATAATCAATATCTGTGCTACCGCAATATGGGCAAGGCTTAATTTCCTGCTCTTTCATTCTGATTCCTCCTTATATGCCTGTATCATTTCAAGTTATTACTTCCAAATCGTCAAGGTAATCGGCTATTATTCTGTACGCAATCAGCATACCCTCACCGATGTAAAACTCCCTGCCCTTGCGACCTTTGCGGTTTGTATATTCTTCAAGGTCTTCGTTCTTATCTGATATGCGTTCAGATATTTCAGTTTTTAATTCATCAAGTGTCATTATTTACCACCCTTTCTTTCGAGAAAATCTATAGCTCTATAAAGCGTCACAAAATCTCCACAGTAGTCAATATCATAGTATTGTATAGTTTCTTCTGACATTGCATTAATAATCACTGCATAAAAATCTTCTTCATATTCTTTTGCAATATCTGTAATTTCATCAAGCGAGAATTTCCCCTTAGCTTTTTTAATCTTCAAGCACCAACGACCTTCACAGTCATAATCAGTCCATACCTCTATACCTTTTTTCACTCTTATTCCTCCTTATACTCATCTTCTGTTATTTCTACAGCGTGACACCCTTCTATTCCAATTAATTTACAAAGTTTTTCGGTTTTTATATGCACAGAAACTTTTGTGTAGCATTCAACTTCATTTGTTTCATCATTAATAATTTTGTAGTACCAGTTTTTTTCACATTGTTTTTCCATTTTTTATTCCTCCAAAAGTTCTGGATTATCGTATATGTTGCCTGCAACTGTCATATATCTTTCGACAAATTCGTCTAAAACATCTTGGTATATTCCATTTTCCCTGATTATCCACCTGCAATCAGCTTCAAGATACACAACATCGTAATATGATGTTTCGTTGTCGCTGTTAATAAATTTGAGTATGTCTCCCTCAAAAATCTTAGTACCGTTCTTGTCTTTCAAGCCTGTGTATTGCCCGACGGTTTCGGGGTCAATGCACCAGATATGCGATGAACCACACTCATAAGGCTCTTTTATAGCCAAGCCTGCGGCTCAATCGTTAAATAGCCGTACTTCCATTCGTCCCCGAATTTACCCCTGAATAATATTTCTCTCATCGTATATCCTCCTTAAATCCGTGTTCTTTGAGCCAAGCCTTAGCTTTCGCTTTAACCTCTGGCGGTGCGTCTGCTATATTGCATATAGCCTTGTAAACCATCGCCCAGAAAACCGTTTTACTCTTGGGCGGTGTAAGTCCTGTATACTTTTTCATAAACTTTCGGATTTTCTTTTCATCGAGGCTAAATAGTGCCTCATTGCGCTCCTTTACGATTTTCTTTATTCTTTCCTCTGTTTTTTTATCAAAATCCATTTTAATCTCCTTTTCCATATGTACAAGCCAATCCTCCGCTGACACGCTCGCTAAATTTACACTTTTGGCAGCAGCATACGCATATATGCTCGCCAAATCTGCGATTTACCGCTGAGTGAGGGCATCTGCGGACGGATATTTGTGCGTATTCTCGATTGCATTTACTGCACTTGGTGTAATATTTAGAATGGTAAGTCTTCATCGTCACTCACTTCCAAATTATCACTTTTTGACATATATGCAATCGTTTCTTTTGTTTCTCCTGCATCAGCTTCGCCAAGCTCCGAAAATCGTTGATATTTACCATCAAATTCAAATTTAAGTTCTTTGGTCCTGCCAAATTTGTTTTTATCTAAGATAACATCTGTATCTTTTGCATCAATATCCTCATTTGATTTATCATTAACATAATCCCTATGTAACAAAATGATATAATCGCTATCTTGCTCCAAACCTCCACTTTCCTTGAGTGCTGACATCGTTGGTTTTTCTTTTGCGTTGCGTGTCAGCTGGGATAATATCAATATTGAGCAATTTGTTTTTTTAGCTGCTCTTTTGAGTTGTTGAGATATGTAATCAACTCTCTGTCGATTATCAACAAATATCTGCATTGATGTTACTATTTGTACAAAGTCGATAATCACAAAATCTGGCTTTTGCTGATAAATCATATTCGTAATATCTTCTACATCAGATAAATCGTCTATGATTTTTAAATTTTCATATTTATCAAGCATATCAATTACATCTGTAATTTCAACGCCATCGTGCTTGCCTGTTTTTGTGTAGTTTTCGTTAAGATAATCAGCCATTATCCTGTCATATATCATTCCCGCCGACATTTCCAGGCTAAAAAACAATGTTTTAATTTGCCTGTTGTGTGACGCAATGTTAATTGCAAAAGTAGTTTTACCTGTTGACGGTCTTGCTCCTATCGTTGTTACAGTGCCTTTGATAAAGCCACCGTTTAAAAGCTCGTCCATCAGTTTAAAACCTGTTGAGATTGTCTCGTATTTTTTGTTGTAGTTTTGCAAATACAAAACCGCATTGTCTTTAACGCCGCTCTCTTCTGGCTCAAATTTATCAGCTAATACTTTAATCGTTTGATACGATATATCATCACTTATAGCAAGCATATTAAACTCTGAGCGTATTTCTGCATCCCTAACGATTTTTTTAAAAGCGTTGAGCGTATCATCAAGCTGTTCGGCCATTAGCGTCGGCGTTAATGACGATTGCATAATAGATATAATCGCTTCTCTTGCTTCGCCGTCAAAGGCGGACAAATAAATACTTTCATCAGCGTTTGGATATTCCAAAAATATCTTTTTTAAGGCTTTAAAAGTTTTCTTCGCACTCTCATTCAAAAAATGCTTTTCGCTAAGAGTAAAAATCTTTCTACGATTATCTTCATCGAGAGCGACAGCAGAAGCAAGTATTTTAAATTCAATTTCCGTCTTCTTTTCTACTCTGTCCATTTTTCGATGTACTCCCCGTTAAGCAATCTTTTTTCAAATTCCGTTTGTTGCTTGCTGTCAGCTTTGCTATATCTCACAAACAATTCTTCCCAATGCCTCGGAAATGGCGTCTTAGATTTTCTAAAAGCCGAGTGAAAGTCTGACGCTGTATAGTCATCAATACCCTGTGCTTTAGCAAACCTACGCACACTCCTAATTGGGATATGACCATAAACTAAATCCTTACCTTCGTCACCTTGGAAGCTTTGCACTATATGCCAGTCGATTAATTCATAGTCGAACGCCGTAGGCGGTTCGCCATCAGGCGAAACCGCAGAAGGCGGAGTTTCTTTTTTTATGGTACCCGTTTGCCCCGTAGGGGCAACGGGTACCTTCTTTTCTTTATTCAATATATCTTTAGATATATTATTATTGTTTGTCTCCGTCCTGTTATCCGTCCTGTTATCCGTCCTGTTATCCGTTTGACGGTCAACATAACCTTGAAATTTATCATAGTTAACAATGGTAATAATTCTATATTTGTTAGGCTTGACATCATCAAGTATTTCACCACTGGATTTTAATTTTTTAATACAGTTTAAAATACAGTTGTGATTCATTAACAGTTCGCTCTCTAATTTACTAATAGAAGTCAGATGTTGCCCTCTTTTCACCTTTATTCCTCTGACCATTTTGTCTTCATGGTTTGCAAGTAATATTAGTCCAATGAAAAAGTGAGTGACATATATATCGCCCCACCATTCCCACTCAAAAATACTACGATTGATAAGTACAAAATTAGGCTTAGGAGCTTGCTTATTCTGTTTTTTTCGCCTTGCCACCTATCTCACCTCTCAATCGTTTAACAAGCCTCACAGCGTCCTCACGGCTCCGCATAACGATGTATTCAAAGCCTAACGCTGTTACAACCTCTTCAAAATGCTTTTGAGCTTTGCTTTGCTTTCCTTTATTAGTTTTAACCTCAATAAATATCGTCTTTCCGCCGTATGCAAAAAGCGTGAGGTCTGCTTCGCCCGGTATACCTATTTTTATCGGTGACCCATAAAGTGTTATGTATGTACCTACATTATTCCGCCTGACTATCCCAACCTGGGACAGCTCTGCACGAATAGCGTTTTGTATCGCTGTTTCTTGCTTTTGCTGGGCCATTCAGCCACCCCCTTGATTTTTGTTGATAATATACCCAACCTGGCTTATAACCGTGTAATTTGGCGTATTCTGACAATTCCTCGACACTTTGGCACTCATTAGGCGATAAATAAAATCTAACTCTTTGTTTTGCCTCGTTGATTTTCATAAGCTTAATATCTATCGTCTTAGCTGCCTCCGGTGCAGGAAATTTCTCGCCACAGTTCGGGCAGACTATAGTGCTTATTGGTACTGCCGCAAAGCAGTTTTTACAGATTTTAAGTGGTTGCTCACCAACTCCACGCTTTTTATGAGGGTGCCCCTCAAGCAGCCACTCCCTATCCCTGTCAGGAAACCCGAAGCGGTCTATATTGTTTACGTGGTCTATGATGATTGCACGCTTGCCAGGCTTATACCTCATACATCTCATAGCCTGTTGAGTATACAAGATTAACGATTTTGTCGGTCTTAGAAGTATTACGCACTCACAATCGGGTACATCAAAACCCTCGCTAATAATATCTACATTACACAGTATCTTAATTTCGCCCTCACGAAATTGTTTGATAATGCTATCTCTTTCTACCCTCGGCGTACCGCCGTCTATATGTGCGGCAGAAATACCAAAACTGTTAAAATTATCAGCTATTGATTTTGATACCTCAACAGTAGGCAGATAACAGATACCTTGTTTGCCGTTTGCAAGCCTACAATAATGCTCAATGACTTTGCCATAAATCTTTTTTTGATTGCTATTAAAATATTGAGCAACCTCATTTTGAGCAAAATCGCCGTTGCGTGTGTGAAATTTTGGAAGTTTAAATCCCGGTGCGTAGTAGTCATAAGGTGCTAAAAAGTTATTTTCGATAAGCCATTTTGCCGTTACACCTAAAATCAGCTTATCATTAACATCTTTAATCCCCGAACCGTCTATGCGTTCAGGTGTTGCCGTAACGCCAACCCTCGGCACATCGGCAAAATACTCATATATCCGCTTATAGCTTTTTGCAAGGCTGTGATGATTTTCATCGGTTATTATTAAGTCAGGCTTTTTAGTTGATTTTAACCGCCTTGTCGTTGTCTGTACCATAGCTATTTGACAATATTCCATATTCACACCATATCTAACAAATGTGCTAAAAATCTGACCGCACAATTCTTTTCGATGGACTAAAAATAAAACCTGCTTGTCCATAAGTGTGTATATTTTAGCTATTTCAGCCACAATAACAGATTTACCGCCCCCGCAAGGGAGTACAATGCAAGGGGCGGTATAGCCGTCATCGAGAGCTTTAAAAAAATTGTCAATTAGCTCTTGTTGATATTCTCGAAGCATCAGAATGGCAAGTCATCGTCAGCAGATACTTCATCGTAGAAGCCTGCGGAAGGCTGGCTCGCAGAGCTGCCTTTTAAGTATTTTGGTTTTGGTAATGTAAATTTACCCTCTTTGAGTGCTTCAAGGGTGATTACGCCGTAAGGCTGTGTAGACATTCCTTGTCTACCTTCGTAATCGTACTCTTGCTCCTGAAATATCATACCTACCTTGCAGCCTTTCAACGCCTTACCGTCCCACTCCTTCGAAAAATCAATATTTAAATTGTTTGATTTTTTTATACGCTCGAGCGTAGTTTTAAGCCTTTTTTCGTTGCTTTCGGCGTATTCTCCGCCATTTGGATACCAAACACGCAGGACACCTTTATATTTTGCTTTGCCTGGGAAACTCTTGCGGTCGGAATCAAACTTATTCTTAAAAAAGCCTTTATACTCACCCTCAGAAATATCAAACAGCAAGCACAAAGCACAGCTATT
>ENA-OPAO01000665-OPAO01000665.1-human-gut-metagenome-genome-assembly--contig:-NODE-665-length-27623-cov-3.552053_pt1 | contig 27623 bp, 17 predicted proteins | sample MGYA00241054_ERZ501424 | MGnify/ENA primary metagenome ERZ501424 (study PRJEB25962, sample SAMEA2042623) | human gut metagenome | biome: human gut; feature: human-associated habitat; material: faeces...
AAAAAAGCATCTGCAAAGGAGAGATGGGCCACTTTTAAAGATGCATTTTGGGGATTCCTGATGCCGGTCATCATCCTTGGCGGAATCTACGGTGGTATCTTTACACCAACAGAAGCTGCGGCAGTATCTGTTGTATATGGACTTTTTGTAGGTATGGTGATCTACCGTGAGGTATCCTTCAGAGATCTGTTTGATATCCTGGTAGATTCCGCAAAGACTACCGGTGGAATCATGTTGATCGTTGCAAGTGCATCTCTGTTTTCATTTGTATGTACCAAGTTTGGTATTGCAGATGCAGCATCCGGACTGCTTGCATCCATCGCACACAATCAGTTTGTATTCCTTCTGATCGTAAATGTTATCTTCCTGATCGCAGGATGTTTTATCGATGCAAACTCAGCAATGTACATTTTCATTCCGATTATGCTTCCGGTATGTAAGGCACTCGGATATGACGTTGTTGCATTTGGTGTTATGGCAACTGTAAACCTTGCGATCGGACAGGTTACCCCTCCGGTAGGTGTAAACCTTTTTGTTGCGATCAGTATCAAGATCAAAAAAGGTCTGGAGGTTACTCTTCAGCAGATCTCAAAGGCAGTTATGCCGATGATCGCTGCCAGTGTTGCAGTGCTTCTGGTCGTTACCTATGTACCGGCAGTTTCTACTGCACTTCCAAAAGCGCTTGCGAAGGATGGTTCTTACACAGGCGAACAGGCCTCATCTGACACTGGAAGTACTGCTTCAAAGGATGCAGGAAATGGTGAAGACTCTTTTAATACAATTGAAGATTACAGCGACCTTGACTGGCCGGAAATGACCTGGAACTTTGCATGCTCCACAACGGAGACAAGTACCTGGGCAGACGGTGGACGTAAGTTCGGCGAACTGATGGAAAAGGCAACCGGAGGCAAGGTTAAAGTTAATGTTTATGCAACTGACCAGCTGACAAACGGAAATCAGTCTGAAGGAATCCAGGCACTGATGAATGGAGACCCGGTACAGATTTCCATGCATTCCAACCTGATCTATTCCGCATTTGATCCGAGATTCAATGTAGTATCTCTTCCATTTATTTATGATTCTTATGATGACGCAGATGCAAAATTTGACGGAGCAGCCGGTGAAAAACTGAAAGAATTGCTTTCCGAATATGGTCTGCACTGCATGGGTATCGCAGAGAATGGTTTCCGTGAGATCACCAACAGCAAACGCGAGATCAAGACTCTGGATGATATGAAGAATCTTAAGATCCGTGTGGCAGGTTCCAATCTTCTTATGGAATGCTATAAGAGATGGGGCGCAGATGCAACAAACCTGAACTGGACAGAGACCTACACGGCTCTGCAGCAGAATACAGTAGAAGGACAGGAGAACCCGCTGCCGGCAATCGATGCGGCAAGTGTGCAGGAGGTTCAGCCATACTGCTCTATGTGGGATGCAATCTATGACTGTCTGTTCTTCTGCATCAACCAGGAGATTTATGACAGTCTGACACCGGAGCAGCAGGCAGTTGTTGACGAGTGTGGTCAGAAAGCTGTTCAATACGAGCGTTATATCAACCGTTCCGGAGATGAAGAGATCATGGAGCGCTGGCAGTCAAAGAATGGCGTGACGATCACAAATAAAGAAGATATGGATATCGATTCCTTCAAGAAAGCCGTAGATGGTGTTGATGAGTGGTTTGTTAAGGAACTTGAGAAAGAAGGATACGATGACGCACAGGAACTGGTAGATCTCTTCACACAGGAATCTACGGATACAGTTGCGGATTACAGTGATCTCAACTGGCCGGAAGCAACCTGGAACTTTGCATGCTCCACAACGGAGACAAGTACCTGGGCAGACGGCGGACGTAAGTTTGGCGAGCTGATGGAAAAAGCAACCGGAGGCAAGATCAAAGTCAACATCTATGCGGCAGACCAGCTGACCAATGGAAATCAGTCTGAAGGAATCCAGGCGCTGATGAACGGAGACCCGGTACAGATTTCCATGCATTCCAACCTGATCTACTCAGCGTTTGATCCAAGATTTAATGTTGTATCGTTACCATTTATTTATGATTCCTATGATGATGCAGATGCAAAATTCGATGGTGAGGCAGGAGAAAAGCTGAAAGAAATTCTTTCCAGTTACGGACTGCACTGCATGGGTATCGCAGAGAACGGCTTCCGTGAGCTGACCAACAGCAAGCATGAAGTAAAAACTCTGGATGACATGAAGAACCTCAAGATCCGTGTAGCAGGCTCCAACCTTCTGATGGAATGCTACAAGAGATGGGGCGCAGATGCAACGAACATGAACTGGTCTGAAACTTATACGGCTCTGCAGCAGAATACTGTAGAAGGCCAGGAAAACCCACTTCCGGCAATCGATGCGGCAAGTGTGCAGGAGGTTCAGCCATACTGCTCCATGTGGGATGCAATCTATGACTGTCTGTTCTTCTGTATCAACCAGGATCTGTATGATACTCTGACACCAGAGCAGCAGGCAGTCGTTGATGAGTGTGGACAGAAAGCCGTTGAGTATGAACGTTACATCAACCGTTCCGGTGATGAAGAAATCATGAACCGCTGGCAGTCAAAGAATGGTGTGACAATCACTAAAAAAGAGGATATGGATATCGATTCCTTCAAAAAAGCCGTAGAAGGTGTGGACGAGTGGTTCGTAGAACAGCTGAAAGATGCCGGATATGACGATGGACAGGAACTGGTAGATCTGTTTGAAAAATAGAAGTCAAAAAATTTAAATTTTTAAATTAAGAAGCTGGCGCTTCGCAGATTGCGGGGCGTCAGCTTTTATAGTATAATAAAACTAATAATGACTTTTTTTGAAAAAAGGTTATGCGGAAAGTATGTGGAGATTTTGGAAAAATCTATAAAGTATTTTACAGGAGTTTAAGCGGTCGATATGAAAGAATTCAATCTAAATTTTTATAAAGGGAAGAAAGTTCTGGTGACAGGACATACCGGATTTAAGGGGACATGGCTCTGCAGGATACTTCAGGAGTTGGGAGCGGAAGTGACCGGATATTCTCAGAAGCCACCGACAGATCCATCAATATTCACGCTGACAGATCTGGAAAGTCAGATCCATTCTGTGATCGGAGACATTCGTGATCTGGAGCATATGATACAGGTGTTTAAAGAAACACAGCCGGAGATTGTCTTTCATCTGGCGGCACAGCCGATCGTAAGGGAATCTTACAAAAATCCGGTAAATACTTATGAGACAAATGTTATGGGGACGGTCAATGTACTGGAAGCAGTAAGGCAGTGTGGAAGCGTCCGCTCTTTTTTGAATGTAACAACAGATAAAGTTTATAAGAATAATGAATGGGAATGGGGGTATCGCGAAACGGATGAACTGGATGGCTACGATCCGTATTCCAATAGCAAATCCTGCTCAGAACTTGTAACACACAGTTATGAGAAATCTTTCTTGAAAGACATGGATATTGCAGTATCAACTGCGCGTGCCGGTAATGTGATCGGAGGCGGTGATTTTGCAGCAGACCGTATCATTCCGGACTGTGTGCGTGCTGTTTCCAGTGGAAAAAAGATTGCAGTTCGGAATCCACATTCTACCAGACCATATCAGCATGTACTGGAACCATTGGGCGCGTATCTTCTGATCGCGGAAGAACAGTATCAGGACAGCCGGAAGGCAGGATCTTATAATGTAGGACCAGATGACAGAAGCTGTCTGACCACCGGGGAACTTGCAGATCTGTTCTGCACAGCATGGGGAAACGGGGCAGCATGGGAAAATCTCTGTCAGGGAGGTCCTCATGAGGCAAATTTCCTCAAACTGGATTGTTCCCGTATTCGAAACCGGCTGGGCTGGAAACCTCGCTGGCAGGTGGATGAAGCAGTAGTCAACACTGCAAAATGGTATCAGGCATGGCTTGCCGGTCAGAATATGGCAGAATATACGGACTGTCAGATCAAAGAATATTTTGGAATATAAAAAGTATAAAAGGATAGAAGAAAAGAAAATATGAAAAAGAATAGAGAGGTTATCTGCGCTTTTGCAGCGTGGGTTTTATCGGCATGCTTTTTTATGAGCTGTTTTATGATTCCGGGACTGGCAGAAAAAATCAACAGTCTGGGAAACAGTAACATGCTTGTATATGGAATGTCTTTGATCCTGTTTTGTCTGCTCTTTGTAGTTGGAATGGGAATCGCACACAGGCATGAAGTTGCGGGAAAAACTTTTCCGGAGAATGTCAAAGCCAGAAAAACAGCATTTTGGCTGATGCTGTTTATACAGATTCCGTTCTGGCTGCTTTGTATCTCAGGAGAGACGGAACAGCTTGGATCTGTGGCAGCGAAATACGGATGGCACACACAGCCGGCAGTGATCGCAGCATTTTTGTTTTTGGCAGAACTTGCAATCTTTTTCTGGGCATGTCAAAATGTCTGCTTTCCGGAAAAAGACGGTGAGTGGATTATCCGGCTGGTATATGCAGCGTTGGTGCTCCTCGTTTTTTACAGTATGTACACACCGAATATTTTTGGAAGAGGAGAACTGAGCGATGCTTACCATGGGCACGCATATTTCAATTCTGTCTACAATATTTATCAGGGAATGCCATATACGCATAATGTTACGAGTATTTATGGACATTACGGACTTTTCTTTAAGATTCCAATGGAACTTGTTCATGGTGATTTCAAAGCCTTTGTTGCCATGGTTGCCGGAATTGGAGCCTTTGCACATATTTGTGCATTTCTTATCCTGGAACTGCTGGTCAAAAGCCGTGTGTTGAGGGTACTTGGTGCTTTGGCAGTTACATTTCCTGTACTTGGTATGCGAGGTGGCTTTTACTGGCAGGTTTGGCCGCATCGGGTAATTTTTCCGATGCTGCTGTTTCTGTATGGAGCATGGATCCTCAAAAAAGAGCTGTGCAATTTCTGGACAGCAGTGGGTGGGTATCTGATCTGTCTGCTGGCAATCCTCTGGAATACAGAGACCGGACTGATTCTTACTGTGGCGTGGGCAGGAATGCTTATTTCACGTTTTCTGTCTGTGGGAAAAATAAAGATTCGTAGACTATTGTGGTTAAGCTTTGCACAGTTTGCCGGAATGGCCGGGGCGATGTTTGGAGCGTATGGAACAGTAAATCTCTATAATATCCTGAAACACAGTCCGGCAAATTCGTTTGAGGACTTTCTGATCCCATTGCTGTCAGGCAGTTATATGACGGGAGTTCTTCATCTGGATATGCCTACAGAACCCAATGCATATATGGCAGTGATCACACTGTTTCTGACCGGAACGGCTCTGGGAATGACCGGCTGGTTCAGTGGAAAAGAGAGACATTGCTGGCAAAAAGAATTTTTGTTTCTTCTGAGTGTCGGATCACTGGGATGTCTGGTGTATTATATTAACCGCCCTGCATATCACAATCTGGACTGCATTACCATGCCGGCTGTGATCATGGCTGCATACTGGGGGCAGAAGGGAATCAAATTTATCAAAAATGAAGAATGGAAAAGCTTTGACAGCCTTTCGCTCAGACATGTGACCGTCAGTGGTGTAGGGCTGATCTGTACGATTGCGGTTCTTGCAATGGCTACCGGAACGGTTCTTCAGTTTGCACAGAACAGCAAGATTAAAGAAAATTATCATAATGTGCAGGAATTTGAGGATTTCGCAGAGCAGATCGCAGCAGTTGTTCCTGAGAATACACCGTCATTTGGTATCAATGTTCCCGAAATCTGCAGCATGCTTCATCGGCGGACAGAATGTTTTACAATGGATTTCAGTGATATGCTCGTTCGCCCGGACAGTTTGAAAGAGCTGAAAGACCAGCTGGAACATGCGGAAGTGCCAGGGGCATTTACCGGAAAATCATCCATGAATATCTGGAAACGGAATGATCCGGAAACATATCGGTGGTTCATGGATCATTATGAACTAAAAGAGACGATTCCTTTTTATGGGGAAAAGTTTCTGTACTATATAAAAAAATAAAATACAGAAGGAGACTATTATGTTTGAAGAAATGACAGAACAGCAGGCCAGAGAACAGATTCTGGAAATGACAAGAAATTACTGCAACAAATATCATAATCAGAAAAAACCATATCAGGAGGGTGACCGTATTCCATATGCGTCCAGGGTATACGATGCAGAAGAAATGGTAAATCTTGTGGATAGTTCCCTTGAATTCTGGTTGACTGCAGGACGTTATACAGATGAATTTGAACATGCATTTGCAAAATATCTCGGTGTTCGTTACTGTTCCCTGGTAAATTCCGGTTCCTCTGCAAATCTGCTTGCATTTATGACACTGACATCTCCGCTTCTGAAAGAACGGCAGATTCTTCCGGGGGATGAAGTGATCACAGTTGCGGCCGGTTTTCCGACTACAGTTTCTCCGATGATCCAGTACGGTGCGGTACCGGTATTTGTTGATGTAACGATTCCACAGTACAATATTGATCCATCTCTTCTGGAAGCTGCATGGTCTCCAAAGACAAAAGCGGTCATGCTTGCGCATACACTTGGAAATCCATTTGACCTGAAAGCAGTCAGAGAATTCTGTGATCGTCATAATCTGTGGCTGATTGAAGATAACTGTGATGCACTTGGATCTGTTTATACGATCAACGGGGAAGAGAAACTGACCGGAACGATCGGAGATATCGGAACTTCCAGTTTTTATCCACCGCATCATATGACAATGGGAGAAGGCGGCGCTGTTTATACAGATGATCCGCTCCTGAACAGAATCGCACGTTCGTTCAGAGACTGGGGAAGAGACTGTATTTGTGCACCGGGACAGGATAATCTCTGCGGACATCGTTTTGACCGTCAGTATGGAGAACTTCCGGTTGGGTATGATCACAAATATGTATACTCTCATTTTGGATATAACCTCAAGGCAACAGATATGCAGGCTGCTGTCGGATGTGCGCAGCTCAGAAAATTCCCGTCTTTTGTGGAAAGAAGAATCCACAACTTTAATTATCTGAAAGAAGCACTGAAAGGTACAGAGGATAAACTGATCCTTCCGGAGGCATGTGCAAATTCAAAACCGAGCTGGTTTGGATTCCTGATCACATGCAAGGAAGGCGTAGACAGAAACAAACTGGTACAGGAGATTGAATCCAGAGGTGTACAGACACGTATGCTGTTTGCCGGTAATCTGACAAAACATCCATGCTTTGATCAGATGCGGGCTTCCGGAAAAGGATATCGTATTGCGGGAAGTCTGGAAAATACGGACCGTATTATGAAAGATACCTTCTGGATCGGTGTATATCCGGGAATGACAGATGAAATGCTGCAGGCGATGGCAGATGCGATCAAGGATGCATTAAACTGATTTACAGCAGAAAGCAGGATGGAAAATAATGATTTTAGATGAAAGACTTCGCTGGATGGGGTTCTGGATGCTGGACAAAATGAAAGGTGGAAAGACCAGAGAATATTATGACCAGATTCGTTATGCCTGGAAAGAAGGCAGCTCTGTTGAGGAGACAGAGAAGAGAATCCAGAATCTGATCGCGCATGCAGTTAAGACTACTGATTTTTATAAAGATTATCCGGAAACCTGTTCTCTTGAGGATCTTCCGGTGGTAAATAAAGATACCTTCCGACAGCAGTATGACCGTTTTGTATCTTCCACATATAAAGATGCACCAGATAACCGGGTAATGTGTACCAGTGGATCGACAGGAACTCCACTCAGAATGATCCAGAACCGTGACAAGATCCGTCACAATACAGCGGGCGGGATTTTTCTCGGAGCGGCAGCCGGATATTATATTGGAATGAAGGAAGCATTTATCCGGGTATGGGTAAATAATGTACGCAAAAGCAAATTTCAGCTTCTGCAGGAAAATCTGATCATGATGGACAGTTCCAGAATGGATGAAAAAGCTCTGGAAGAAATGTTTCATGTGATCGAGAAGAAAAAAGTCAAATGTCTGGTAGGATATTCTTCTGCCCTTGGAGAACTGAGTGAATATATCAGAAAAACAGGAAGAGACTGCAGCAGATGTGTAGTGAAAGCAATTATTCCGATTTCGGAGACAATGCCGGAACCGGTAAGAAGGACTCTGGAAAAACAGTTCAACTGTCCGGTGCGGGCATGGTATTCCAATGAAGAAAACGGAATCATGGGCCTTCAGAACAGGGAAGATGAAGGGTATCATATTGATACAGAAACCTATTATTATGAGATCCTGAAGATGGATTCTGATGAACCGGCAGAACCTGGAGAACTGGGAAGAATCGTGATCACAGATCTTTTTAACTATGCATTTCCGATCCTGCGTTATGACAATGGAGACACGGCAGTTGCGGTCCGGAAAGAAAAAAACGGTCGTTTTAAACTTTATCTTTCAGAACTTTACGGACGACGGAGCGACCTGATCTATGACTGTGAAGGCAAAGCGGTCACGCCGTATATTATTACCAATAATCTGTGGGACATTCAGGGAGTAAAGCAGTATCGATTTATTCAGGAAGATGTCAGAGATTATACGATCTGGCTGAATGGTGATCCGGAAGCAATGGATCGGGAGGAAATCCTGCGTCGTATTCGACCGTATCTGGGAGAGGAAGCCCGCATTAAAGTGGAAATCGTTGATGAGATTCCGGTGCTTGCTTCCGGAAAAAGAAAATACATAGAAAACCGATGTGAAAAATATCAGCAGCATAAAGGATTCTGTGGGTAAATGGCAGGAGGAAACAGTTTGGAAGGCAGAGAACAGAAAAAAGGTATTGCGGTAAATACCCTGTATACGATGGGCGGTCTGCTTTTTATGAATGCAGTGCTCCAGATTGTGATCACTCCGCTTCTTAACAGAATGATGGGAGCAGAACAGCTTGGCGGTCTTTTGTACATTACAGGACTTGTTGCGATCATATGTCCGTCTATCGGGCAGGCTCTGAATAACAGCCGTCTTGTAGTAAGACGGGATTTTGATGTGACCAATGGGGACTATGACTGGCTTCTGCTTGGCTTTGGACTGATCGGAAGTATTGTTGCACTGTTTATGTCCGGCAAAAGCCTGGAAAGTCCGTTGATGGCAGCTGGCGTTTTCCTGATGTTTATGCTGACTGTATTCCGCTATTATGGTGATGTGGAATATCGTCTGAATCTGAACTACCGAAGATATTTTATTTACTATTTTTTGATCGGAATCGGATATCTTGCCGGATTTGGTATATATTGCCTGACCGGACAATGGGTGTGGATCTATCTGATCGGTGAAGCCGCGGCACTGGCTTTTGTCGGTGTTAGCGGAAATATTTTTCATCAGTTTTTCAGAAGAAGCGAATTTTTTACGACGGCACTCGGTCGAGGCTTTTTTCTTACGTTATCGTATCTTATTACCAATACGACAATGAATATGGATCGCCTTGTGATCAAACAGATCCTCGGTAATGAACAGGTCACACAGTATTATGTTGTTTCGCTGATCGGAAAGACGCTGGTACTTCTGATCGCGCCAATTAATACGATCGTGATCTCTTATCTTACAAAAAGAAAAGAACGACTGACGCGTTCACAGTTTGGAAAGGCTGTTCTTGCCGGAGGCGGTGTAAGTCTTGTTTTTTTTGTGGCCTGTCAGATCGGAACACCACTTTTTGTGTGGCTGTTTTACAGAAATCTTTATGAGTCAGTAAAAGGGATCGTAACGGTTGTGAATCTTGCGCAGATTCTTGGGCTGTTTTCTGCATTTTTGTTCATACTCGTTCTGACGTTTACAGATGAACGGTGGCAGTTGTGGATTCAGCTTGCACATTTTTGTATTTTGCTCGTGTCATCAGTACTTGCGGCACGCACATATGGAATGATGGGATTTGCTGTTGCTTCACTTGGAGCCAATAGTCTCCGTGTTGCAGCAGTAGTGATTCTGGGTATTGTGAAAGCAGGAAAGGATAAAGGAGACAGAAATGCAGACAGGTGAAGTTTTAAGAAGAGAGGTATTTAATCTTCTTGACGCTGCAAAGGGCGGCAGACTGAAAAAATTAAAAGAAGTCAATAAACATGAAATTGTTGAGGGTGTAACAGAAGATTATATGGAAAGAAGAGTACAGACACTTCTTTCTTATGTAAAACAGCACTCTCCTTATTACAAAGAACATCCGGAATGGACGAAACTGGAAGATTTTCCGGTCATGACAAAAGGTGACTTTATCGAACATTATGATGAGGTGCTGGTGGATTGTGTCAGAGAACAGGGAAATCTCTACAGGCTTAGTACCAGTGGTTCTACAGGAACTCCGTTTACAGTACTCTGTGACGGAGATAAAATGAGCCGTGTAAATATGAACTTTATCTCCTGCATGGAACTGAATGGCTTTCGTATGGGAATGAAACGTGGAGAATTTCGTGCGTGGATAAAAGGAAAAAATACGATCAGTAAGTGGAAATCTTTTAAAAATAATCTGATCATGGTGGATATTTCCAATATGGGAGATGAGTCACTGGATAAAATCTGCCGTGATATTGAAAAGAAGAAGATTCAGGTTCTGGTTACGTATTCCAGTGCACTGACGGCATTGACTCAGTATATCAGAAAAACAGGAAGAGATATCAGCCGCTGGTCTGTTGAAATGGTATTTTCTATGGGAGAAGCACTTCCGCAGGAAACTTATGATCTGACAAAAGAGCTGTTCGGATTTTCTCCGGTACGGTCCTATGGAAATAATGAAAATGGCTTTATTGCGATCCAGCTTGATGAGGATCCGGAATATACGGTTGACCTGTATAATTTTTATCCGGAGATTCTGAAACTGGATTCCGATGAACCGGCGGAGCCGGGAGAACTGGGAAGAATCGTTGTGACAGATTATTATAATAAAACATTTCCAATGGTTCGTTATGATACCGGTGACACAGGGAAAATGCGTGTATATTATGACAAGAACGGCCGGGTGCATGCAAAATATACAGAGATTTACGGACGCCGTGGTTCTCTTATGTATAACACAAAAGGTGAGCCGCTATCAATCCACGTTTTTATGAATACACTGCTGAAGTTCGAAGGAACTGTTTACCAGGCAAAATGCATCCAGTGGGGAGAAAAAGACTATGAACTGCTGGTGAATGCGGACCGTTCCAGACTGGACGAAACAGAACTTCTCGCAGCATACCGACATTACCTGGGTGAAGACGCAGAGCTTCGGATCACCTATGTGGACCAGATCCCGATTCAGGCATCCGGTAAATTTATGGTCTGTGAAAATAAATGGAATGAAAGGAAGCAGGCATAATGAAACAGAAAGTATCGGATTATATAGCGGATCATATAGCAGAGTGGGGAATCCGTGATGTGTTTACCGTAACAGGCGGTGGTGCCATGCATATGAATGATGCTTTTGGACATCATCCGAAACTGCACTGTACTTATCAGCATCATGAACAGGCATGTGCCATGGCTGCAGAGGCTTATGCACGTATGGATAATCGTATGGCAGCAGTCTGTGTGACGACCGGTCCTGGTGCAACGAATGCCATTACCGGTGTACTCGGCGGTTGGATGGATTCGATTCCTATGCTGGTTTTTTCAGGACAGGCAAGATATGCAACTACGGTTGCAGCGTCCGGGCTGAAACTTCGAAGCATGGGAGTGCAGGAATGTAATATTGTACCGGTTGTGACCTCAATTACAAAATATGCACAGATGATCATTCATCCGGAAGATATCCGGTATCATCTGGAAAAAGCCCTCTATATGGCGGTGAACGGACGACCGGGACCGGTGTGGCTTGATATTCCGCTGGATGTGCAGGGGGCAGTCATTGACACAGAAAAATTGAGAGGATATGATCCACAGGAGAATCCGAAAGAAAAACCGGCAGAAATTTCACAGGATATCATTCAGCAGATTCTGGACAAGATAGAAAAAAGCCGTCGCCCGGTTCTGTTTCCGGGAAATGGAGTACGTCTTGCAGGTGCAATGGATGATTTTCAAAAACTTGTAAATATTCTGGGAGTTCCGGTGATTACCGGAATGAGCAGTGTGGATGCCATGGAGTCTGAACATCCGTATTTTGCCGGAAGAAGCGGAGGAACCGGGACACGTCCGGGAAATTTTGCACTTCAGAACAGCGATGTGCTTCTTTCTATCGGGAATCGCCAGGGATTTGCACAGACCGGTTTTCAGTATCAGGACTGGGCAAGGGGCAGTTATACGATCCTGAATGACATTGATGAAAATGAACTGAAAAAACCAAGTCTCCATGTCAGTCTTCCAGTCTGTGGTGACGCAGGAGATCTGATACGCAAGCTTATCTGTGCGGCAAAACTTCGGGGAGCAGATGAAACAAATCCGTTGTTTAAAGGCAGAGACTGGATACGTCAGTGTCAGGTATGGAAACAGAAATATCCGGTGGTGACAGCGAAACATTATGAGACGGTAGAAGAAGGCTGTACCAATATTTATGCTTTTTATGAAGAACTGTCAAAAGCAATGCAGGAGGGGCAGACACTGATGGTCAGTGTGGGAACTTCCAGAGTGGCAGGAAGTCAGGCATTTCGGGTAAAAAAAGGTCAGCGTTTTATTACAAATCCAAATACTGCGTCTATGGGATTCTGTCTCCCGGCAGCGACCGGAATCTGTGTCGCACAGCCCGGAAAACCAGTAGTCTGTGTGACCGGTGAGGGAAGTCTGCAGATGAATCTGCAGGAATTACAGACAATATGGCAGAACCGTCTTCCGGTAAAATTATTTGTGATCAATAACCAGGGTTATCATTCTATCCGACAGACACAACAGAGTTATTTTGAACCACCGCTGGTGGGAGTTGGAGCAGAGAGTGGAGATCTGAGTTTCCCGGATCTGTCCAAGATCATACCGGCATATGGATTTTCTTATCGGGCAGTGCATGCTGCAGAAGAACTTCCGGAAACACTTCATCAGGTCCTGGAGGAAACCGGGGCATCTGTGTGCGAGGTGTTTGTGACAAAATATCAGAAAACAGAACCAAAAACCTCTGCAAAAAAACTTCCGGATGGAAGTATGGTATCGGCACCGCTGGAAGATATGTATCCTTTCCTCAGCAAAGAAGAACTGGAAGAAAATATGTTTACAGAAACGAATGGAGAAATGCAATGAAACGAATCGTTGTTACCGGAGCAACCAGTATGATCGGTACAGCATTGATCGAAGAATGTATCAGACATGACATTGAGGTTTATGCAGTTGTACGTGCAGGGTCTTCGAAGACAAAACGTCTGCCGGAGAATGCACGGATACATCAGATAGAATGTGAACTGGAAAAACTGGAAGAACTTCCGGCGAAGATCACCGGAGAATGCGATACGTTTTTTCATATTGCATGGGGAAATACCGGGGAAAATCGAAACAGCAGTACAGAGCAGCAGAGCAGAAATGTCTTTTATACTCTGAAGGCTGTCCGTGCTGCTCATGCAATGGGATGCAAAAGATTTATCGGAGCAGGTTCACAGGCAGAATATGGACCGATGGATGTTCCGCGGATCGCACCGGACAGTCCGGTACATCCGACGACGCCTTACGGTGCGAGCAAGCTCGCTGCAAACCAGCTTTCTTTCATGCTTTGTAAGGAACTTGGAATGGAATGGATCTGGCCGAGAATTTTCAGTGTGTATGGAATATATGAAAAAGAGACGACAATGATCGCTTCCGGTCTGCGCAAAATGCTGAAAGGCGAAAAAACAGAGTTTACCCCTGCAGAACAGAGATGGGATTATCTTTACAGCAAAGATGCAGGGCGCGCATATTATCTGATCGGCGAAAAAGGCAGAGATGGTGCAGTTTACTGTGTGGGAAGCGGGCAGGCACATCCTCTGTGGGAATATATCATGCAGATGGCGGAACTTACCGGAGCGGATTCACCGGGAATCGGCGCGAGACCATATCCGCCGGGAGCAGTACGGAATCTGTGTGCAGATATAGATAGTCTTACAAAGGATACTGGATTTGTACCGGAATATACCTTTGAAGAAGGAATAAAAGAAACGCTTTGCTGGCTGGAAAGTCAGAATACAGGAGACAGAAAAAAATGAGAAAGAAAATTTCGGTGGTAATTCCCACCTATAACGAAGAGGCAAATGTGGTTCCTCTGTCACAGGCGATCATAGAGGTTATGGAGAAAGACCTCAGTGAATATGATTATGAGATCCTGTTTATAGACAACCATTCAAAAGATAATACAAAAGCGCTTCTTCGCGGACTTTGTGCAAATAACAGAAAGATCAAGGCAATCTTTAATGCAAAAAATTTCGGGCAGGCAAGATCACCGGTGTATGGAATGAAACAGGCATATGGTGACTGTGTGGTACGTATGTGCGCAGATTTTCAGGATCCGGTAGACATGATCCCCAAATTTGTCCGGGAGTGGGAAAAGGGAACAAAGATTGTAATTGGAGTGAAGAGTGCAAGTAAGGAACGCCGTGGTATGTACCTGGTGCGTGAATGCTATTACAGACTGATCAATAAGATTACAGATATTGATCATATTGATCAGTTTACCGGCTTTGGTCTGTATGACAGAAAATTTGTGGATGTTGTGCGTGATCTGCATGATCCGATGCCGTATCTTCGAGGCATTATTGCTGAACTGGGATTTGACTATAAAGCGATTGAATATACACAGCCAAAGCGGCGCGCAGGAAAAAGCAAAAATAATTTCTACAGTCTTTATGATTATGCAATGATCGGAATTACTTCTTATTCTAAGGTGGTGATGAGACTGGCAACTTTTGCAGGTTTTATCATTGGAGGACTCAGCCTGGCAGCTGCAGTGGTCTATCTGGTCCTCAAACTCATGTACTGGGATCGCTTTTCAGCCGGAGTAGCACCGATGGTGATCGGTATGTTTTTCCTGGGGGCATTGCAGTTGTTCTTTATCGGACTTCTTGGGGAATACGTTCTGAGCATTAATACCAGAGTTCTTGACAGACCGCTTGTGGTGGAAGAAGAACGACTGAATTTTGACGAGCCGGAGGAGGACGAGGAATGACAGATACGCAGAAAAAACCACTGTGGAAAAACGAATTGGTATGGCTGTTTCTGATCACAAGCGGACTTTTTGCCATTTTGTACAGTAAATTTATTCTGGGTGGATATGCCTATGTGTTTACAGATACAGGAGCAGATACCATGCAGATCAATTATGCACAGTATGGACTTTTTTCTTCTCTGTTTCGGAGTGGAGAAAGTGGTTACGTGTTGCAGGCGGGACTGGGAATGGATGTGTCGTCCTATTATCCGGCATATCTGATTCCCTATAATCTTCTGATCCTGCTTGCTCCACAGAGACTTCTTCCATGGGCTGTTCTTGCATCTGCCTATCTGAAGATGATAACGATTTCCCTTGTTGGATATCTGTTTTACAGAAAACTGATGCAGGATGGAATCGGAACTATGGCAGCGGCGCTCGCATGGACCTTTTCCGGTTATGTGATTCTCTGGGGACAGCATTACGGCTTTTGTACCTGTATGGCACTGTTTACAGTTTTTATGTATTTTCTTCAGTGTTATTTGAATGGAGAACAGCGCTGGAAAAGTGCAGGGCTCGTGATCACGGTAACGATGCTGCTGATCTCCAGTTATTATTTCCTGTACATGATTGCTTTTTTTGCTGTATTTTATGTCTTTATTTACAGCATCATGCAGCGATATTCCCTGAAACGTACTGCTGGAAAAGTGGCCGGACTTGGCGGCATGGGAATTCTTGGTGTACTGATCGGAGGAGTGGCACTGGTACCGATCGCAGATACATTTCTGGAGAGTGCCAGGGCAGGGGTACTGGCTGCAAAAGGAACTTCTCATTTACTGAGTCCATATAAAGGAAAAACGCTGGGAACGATCGTGGCCAGATTTTTTTCAAATCATATGCTTGGAATTGACAAAGATTATACAGGATATCTCAATTATTATGAGGGAATGATACTTGCGGTCAGTATCCTGACAGTTTTTGCAGTCAGCTATTTTATTGTAAAGAAAAGCACCCGAGTAAAAGCACTGGTTCTTACGGTGTTTCTGGTCTTCCTGACGATCATGCCGCTTACCAGCCGTATTCTCGTATTTACGAAACATTCCTATCGATGGACGTTTATGATATGTTTTGTGGAAGCACTTGTTATTGGGTGTTTCCTTCAGGAGGTATTCAGAGAAAAGAACAGAAAAACAGTTCTGACCGGCAGCATACTTGCCATTGTTATCTGTGGCGGATTGCTGGCATGGATGTACAGCTTTAAAAATATAAAACCGGACCATAAGGTTACGGCAGGAGTAATAGGATTTTTGGCAGTCTATCTGATATTATTTGCAGTTGGAACTTCTGTAAAAAAAATGTACAGAATTTTTCCGGCTGCTGTATTGCTGGTTCTGATATGTGAGTTGTTTGTTTTGGATTATCCGTCTCTGTGGCATCGTGAATCTCCGACCAGAAATCAGGTGGCAACAGAATATTACAATGATGGGACAAAAGAAGCTGTGGCTATGCTGAAAGAGCAGGATGATTCGGTATACCGTATCGAGAAATCCTATACATCGGCATCAGAAAACGATGGAATGAGTCAGGGCTACAATGGACTTTCGGTGTATATGAGCACCAATCCGGCGTCACTGGTTGCTTATCATAAGATGTACGGACCGGAAACACTGTCCGGTAATTTCGTAGACTTCAATATGGATGACTATATCAGGAGTTCTCTGCTGGGAACGAAATATCTGATCACAGGAACCGGATACCATGCACCTCAGAAGATATATACATCTGTTGGAGAGGCGGGTGGCAGATCAGTCTTTGAGAATCAGTATGCACTTCCATTTGGATATCTGTATGATAAAGAATGGAATCAGGAAGAAGTAAAAGAAATGTCCGGACTGGACAAAACACTGGCTTCTCTGTCTGGCTTTTATTATACGAATGCAGAGGAGACGTCTTCTTATCAGAAGGCGGACCTTCCGGAGCAAACAGACCTGTCGCTGCTGGATTATGCGGATACAGCGACTGACTGTACGATGGAGAAAGGATCAGAAGGCATTACCGTGAGCAATCTCGGCGCAGATCCAAATGTTGTATTTCCAGGCGTGGCGTCCTGTTTTGCAGACAACGACAAGTTGTATGGACTTTCACTGACAGTAGACGCACCTGATGAAACAGAAATGGCTGTTTATTATCAGACAGAGGGAGATGAAGGCTTCTCTGCGGAGAAAGTTTACACATTTAAAGTCACTGAGGACAACAGGACATGGGAACATCTTGTACCTGGGGGAATCACAGAGCTTCGTGTAGATGTAAGTTCTCCGGTTGAATCAGCAGTGATAAATAATTTCGAATTAAAATCCTGCGATATTACGGAAAGTGGTTATACAGCATTGAAGGAATCCGGAGCTGATGAGGTGACATTTTCTGACAGTACATATCAGGCACAGGTAACAAACGATGCATCTGAGAACAAAATGCTGTGTGTTCCGCTGTTCTATCAGAAGGGATGGACTGCACAGATCGATGGAGAGGATGCCGGTGTGTATAATATAAATGAAGGTATGTGCGGAGTGGAAGTTCCGTCTGGAACTCATGAGATTGTATTAAAATATGAAACACCATACCAAAACTATGGCGTGGGAATGACAATCATTGGAATTATAATTTTTATATTGGTCTTTAGTCAGAATTTATATAAATTTTTTGTAAAGTTGTGTTAAAATTCGTTGGAGTGTGTTATAATGGACGCATAGACAACAAAACAGTTGTTTATAAAAATATCATCCAAAATAAACAGCAAAGGGGATGGGACTATGAAATTTATTATTAGTGGAAAGAACATCACAGTTTCCCAGGGACTCAAGACCGCAGTAGAGGATAAACTCGGCAAACTGGAACGGTATTTTACTCCTGACACAGAAGTGGTAGTAACTTTAAGTGTCGAAAAAGAAAGACAGAAAATCGAAGTAACGATCCCGATGAAAGGAAATATCATCAGATCCGAACAGGTAAGCAATGATATGTATGTATCCATTGACCTGGTTGAAGAAGTCATCGAACGTCAGCTTCGTAAATACAAAAATAAAATCGTTGATAAACAGCAGGCAGCTGCAAACTTCCAGAAAGAGTATCTGGATAAGGATTATGAAGAAGATGAAGAGGTTAAGATCATCCGTACCAAGAAATTTGGAATCAAACCTATGTATCCGGAAGATGCATGCGTACAGATGGAACTCCTGGGACATAACTTTTTCGTATTCTTTAATGCAGAGACTGAACAGGTCAATGTAGTATACAAACGTAAAGGAAACACATACGGTTTAATTGAACCGGAATTTTGATTTTAAATCTGAAGTGTAGCTTGGAGCACTTCATATATGCAGTATGAAGTCCCACCCTTCAACTGAGGGGTGGGACTTGTGGGTATTAAATGTAATAGAAGCAGCCGGCATCAGACAAAAGGGAAAGAAGACATGAATAACAAAAAGAATCTCAAAATGAAACCCGTAGGCAGTGAATACATGGAGCAGTATAATGCACTTCTTCGTTATGTATTTCAGGTAACTGAGCAGGAGCTGAGTTCCATTGGATGGCAGGAGAGAGAAATTATCCGTGCCAAATTTCCTACCATGGAAAAGGCAGATGTTATAGGATGGTTTGATAATGATACCCTGGTTTCTCAGGTGGCAGTTTATCCGATGCATGTACGGATCTTTGGGCAGACTTATGCGATGGGCGGTCTTACCGGTGTAGGAACCTACCCGGAATATTCCAACATGGGGCTGATGCACAAGCTTCTGGAACAGGCACTCAAGAATATGAAAGAGCGTGGACAGGATATCTGTTATCTTTACCCTTATTCCATACCGTATTACAGACGCAAAGGCTGGGAAATCATTTCTGATAAGATTTCCTATGAAATCAAGGATTATCAGCTCCCGAAGAATCATCAGGTTCCGGGGGATGTCCGCCGTGTGGATACGGAGGGAGAAGAGCTGAAAGAAACCTACAAGCGTTATGCCATGAGAACACATGGTGCGATCCTTCGTGATGATCTGGCATGGAATGAGTACTGGTTGTGGGATTCTGATGATATCATGGCAGCAGTATATTATAATGAAAAAAATGAGCCGGATGGTTATGTGATCTACTGGATCGCCAAAGAAGTATTTCATATTAAAGATATGATCTTTAATAATGAGGAGGCAAGGACAGGTCTCTGGAACTTTGTGGCAGCTCATTTTTCCATGATCAATCAGGTAGAAGGCGATACATATACAGATGAACCGCTGGCATTCCTTCTGGAAGATGCGAGTATCAAAGAAGTGATTTCTCCATATTATATGGGTAGGATCGTTGATTTTGTTTCTTTCATTGAGAAATATCCGTTTAAACCAAGTGTACTTGACCGGGAATGGAAATTCCGCCTGGTCGATCCGATCATGGAATGTAATCAGGGAAATTTCCATCTGATAATCTCAAGGGATGGTCATGGACAGGTTATGCGGATCATGGAGCCATGCGAAGATACGATCAATATTCAGACAATGACCACTATGCTGATGGGCTACAAACGTCCGGAATATCTTGCAAAGATTGGACGTATTCAGGCAGCAGAGTGGACGATTGATATGCTTGAGGATGCGATCGAGCAGCAGACTCCGTATATATCAGATTATTTTTAAAATATTTGAGGAACTCTTGACAATAGTATGTGTGCGTGTTATATTACATATAGAACAAAAGAGATGGACAGGGGATGCGGTGAAAATAACTGCATCTCCTTTTTAGCAATGTGAACCGGAGGTGGCATTATGGCTAAGAGAGATTATTATGAAGTCCTTGGAGTCGGAAGAGATGCCGATGCCAAGGCGATCAAACGTGCATACAGAAAACTTGCAAAAAAATATCATCCGGATATGAATCCTGGTGATAAACAGGCAGAACAGAAATTTAAAGAAGTTACAGAAGCTTACAATGTATTAAGTGATACAGAAAAGAAGAAATTATACGATCAGTATGGTTTTGCTGCATTTGAAGAGGGCAGTGGAAATCCATATGGAGCCGGTGGACAGAATGGGGCCGGAGGCGGTTTTCATGGAGGCTTTGGAGGATTTGACTTTGGTCAGGGCGGCAATGGCGGCTATCATGAGTATCATTTTGAAAATAGTAATATGGGTGATATGGGAGATATTTTCGGAGATATCTTTGGAAATATGTTCCATGGTCAGAAAAATAGTGGATACAGTCGTCAGAGCAGTGGATTTGGCGGACAGGGCTTTCACAGTGGTTTCGGAGGAAGCGGATTTGGAGGGCATACCCAGGAAAAAGGCAGTGACCTCAGGTCTGAAGTAAGTATCAGCTTTGAAGATGCTGCATTTGGATGCGATAAAATGATCCGTCTTTCGGATCCGTCAGGAAGCGGTTCCCAGACACTGCAGGTACATGTTCCGGCAGGTATCGAAAATGGCAAGAGCATCCGTCTGAAGGGCAAAGGAAATCCTGGATTTAACGGAGGAGAAGCCGGAGATCTTTTATTGAAAGTAAATATTCAGCCAAAGCCAGGATACGAACGGAATGGTATGGATGTCTATACAACAACAGAAATTCCATTCACAACAGCTGTTTTGGGCGGCGAGGCAAAAGTCTCTACATTGTACGGTGATGTGATCTGCCGTATTCCGGAAGGTGCTCAGACAGGAAGGAAGATCCGTCTGAAGGGCAAAGGTATCGTTTCGATGAAAAATCCATCTGTTCAGGGTGATCAGTATGTGACGATCCGAATTCAGGTGCCACAGAACCTCAGCCCGGAAGCAAAAGAAAAGTTGAGAGAATTTCAGCAGGTCTGCAGAAATGATGAACGGAAAAGAAGAGGAAGCGTAGCATAAAGACGCTTCCTTTTTAAAATTATTTATAAAACAACTATGAAATTTTTGTAAAACTGTCCATTTTCGGCATTTTGTGCATTGATTATTTGATAGGATAGAGATATCATAAGCTACAGAAAAAACAGAAGTCCAATGACAGCAGAGTTTTGCTATGAACAGTAACAGACAGGCTGAGCCGGAAAGGATGGATATTTTGAATTATCTGAAACAATCAAAGCATTTGTGGATCATACCTGCTTATGGAATTTTTTATATGATCTCGTTTATGCTGATGGAGCAGAGCGATGTAAAAATACATATGATTCATTCATTAGCTGATGATAAGATTCCGTTTTGCCCGTATTTTATTATTCCATATGTACTCTGGTACTTTTTCCTGATCGGAACAGTGATTTATTTTGCGGTATTCTGCCCGAGCAAAAAAGAATATTATCAATATCTCGGAACTCTGGGTGTAGGTATGACACTGTTTCTGCTGATCTCTTATGTATATCCGAACGGGCAGCATCTGAGACCGGATCTTGGCAGTACCGGAGGCGGTGTGTTTATCAGTGTGATACGTTTTTTGTATAAAATTGATACACCTACCAATATTTTCCCAAGCATGCATGTATTTAATGCAACAGCAAGCTGTATCGCCTTATATCAAAATGAACGGTGCAGGAAAAATAAATTGTTCACGGTAAGTCAGATCATACTCACAATATCGATCGTTTTATCAACAATGTTCCTGAAACAGCACAGTGTGGCAGATGTTATGACTGCACTGATCCTGAATATTCTTTGTTATCAGCTGTTTTACAGAGTGCTTCCGGCAAGAAAGGAACGCCTGGCAGAAGTACTTACACGCAGAGAAATCTGTACGGTTCCGAATCTGCTCAGCACACTTCGACTGTGTCTGGCAGTTGTATTCTTTGGAATATTTGAGAGATATGGTGTAGGAGAGTACCGTACGGTACTTGTACTGCTCATTCTTGCCGCTGCGGCAACAGATGTTCTGGACGGCAGAATTGCCAGATCCTTTAACAGTATCAGCCAGGTCGGACGTATTCTGGATCCGGTGGCAGATAAGGCTATGCAGGGTGTGATGATTGCGTATCTGATTCCAAGATATCCACTGGCGAAGCTTGTGCTGATCCTGTTTGTGATAAAAGAGTGTTATATGACAGTTGCAGGGTGGAAAGTACTGATGGAGACAAAAGAAACGATTGAGGCACAGTGGCATGGTAAGCTAAATACAGCAGTAACTTATGTAGTTGTACTGATCCTGCTGGCAGGACCGAGACTTCCATATTCTACATCTAATGTACTGATTGGAGCCTGTGCAGTCTGCATGGCAATGTCTCTGAGTATGTATGCAGCGCAGTTTCGCGAAATGCTGGAACACCAGAATGGAAGATATCAGCGGAAAATGCAGGGCGGTTTCAGTGGTAATTAAAAGAAAGATTAATTTAAGGAAGGGGTTTCCTCAGAGGGGAGACCACCTTCCTTTTTTGTCAGACTGTCCTTATAACAGAATCAATTTCCTGGAGAAGATTCTGCCGTTCTTCCTGAAATTTCAGCTTTTTATTGAAACGAAAATATTCTTCACAGCCAAAATGACTAATGAAAGATACTGCATTTGCGTTATGACTGAGATCTGAGATCAGAAACAAAATTTCAGGTCCATCACCAAAAGCCGACTCAGCAAAAGAAAAGCCAAGATGCAGCGCCAGAGAAGTGCGGTTTACAGTATCCTGTCGGATCTTGATATTTTCCTCCAGAGCGTGACGCAGGATCGCGATTACTTCTTCCGGAGCAGAAATACGTTCCTGCTGAGTGCGGGAGAGACTTTGCTCAAGAATTCGGGCAATACGTTCCGTGCAGTCTGTTTCCATGCGGTTAAGCAGATGGTTTTCCAGGCGGATTTTTTGAGAAGTTCGATATTGTTCTGTAAAAGCAGCAAGCGTATTTCCTTCAAGAAGTGAGGCTCTGGCCTGACGGAGTACGCTCTGAAGGGCGACTGCGAACTGGTCTTCTTCCCGGAATTTCAGAAATAAGGTGTTCCATCCATCCAGAAGAAGCCCGGCAACAGTAAGACGTTCATCTGTTGGGGCATGGGCTGCCAGCGTGCAGAGTGACTCTACAACGGATTCATCAAGGGATCCGGAGAGAATTTCAGGAATCCGGTAATCCTGACGATATTTTGCGTAAAGTTGGTAATAAGCACCAAAATCTCTTGCAATCTCTTCATCCTGCAGATACTGACGGATCAGGTTTTCATCCGGAGCAAAATGCATATCCTCATATCCGTATAAAATTGCAGAAAGATCTTCCCAGCCACGTGCAGTGACGAAACAGATGCGGTCCGCCGTATTCTCAATATGGTAAAAATGTTCTCTTTTTAAACTCAGGTAAGAAAGAACAGAAGGATGAAGCCCTTTTGCAGATGCATATTCTTTCCATACATTGAGATCTGGTTCAATATCGATTCGTTTTACGCGGTCCAGAGTGACAATATCAAATTCTCTGGCAGATTTATTGTATTCAACAGGATTTCCGGCGGCAGCAATGATCCAGCCAGATGGAACCGGATGGGTACCAAATGTTTTATTTTGCAGAAACTGCAGCATAGTGGGAACCAGCGTTTCGGATACACAGTTGATCTCATCGATAAAAAGGATTCCTTCTTTACAGCCGGTTTCTTCTATCTTTTCATAAACAGAAGCAATGATCTCGCTCATGGTGTATTCTGTTACGGAATATTCTTTTCCCTGAAAATTCTTTTTTACAATGACAGGGAGACCGACAGCACTCTGGCGTGTATGATGTGTAATTGTATAAGCAACCAGTCCGATTCCACATTCTCTGGCGGCCTGTTCCATGATCGCTGTTTTGCCGATACCGGGCGGCCCGATCAGGAGAATCGGTCGTTGTCTGACAGATGGCAGGAGATAATGGCCATTAGAATCTTTACGCGTATAGACTTGTATGGTTTGGAGAAGTTCCTGTTTTGCTTCTTTGATATTCATAAAATGTGGTATCCTTTCTGCATCTGAGATGATGCAAGATTATGTTTCATCCATATATAACTTATGTGCCCAGACCGGAACTTTCTGATGCAGGGCCTTTTCACGGTAAAAAATAAAGGCAGTCTGATAATCTGTCGGTCTTTCGGGATAAATACCATCTCCGTCTGTGAAGTACAAAAGTCCTTTCAGATTACGGAGAGCTCCGGTGTTACGGAGATCCTGCACATATGCAAAAACAGGGCGGAAATCTGTGCCGCCACGACCGTGGATCGTGATATGTGTCAGATAATTTTTCCAGTCATCCTCGCAGGTAACATGTATAACGTCCTGAATAAAGCTGTCACACTGAATGATGTAAAGGTTCATTTTGCGGAAAAAATTTTCGTGATCACTGAGAATCCCATAAGTCTCTTCCATAAAACGCCGGACTGTAGCGGCGGAGCAGGAACCGGAAGTATCGATCGCAATGACGAGTTCTTCCATGCGGTTTACTTCCTGGTATTCCAGATGTTCAATGAGTGGCATATTGCCATAATGTTCCAGACCATAGAGATAAGGAATATAGTCAAAACTTTCTGTATCTGTATGAAGTTCCTCGCGGTGAACGGCAAAATGTCTGAGAAAACGATGAAAATCATAGCGGTGTTTTTCTCGCAGACTGATTTCTTCCTGCAGACTCCCCGGGGAAGCGCCTCTGCCGTCAGAACCGTAGAGACCGAAACCACCGGTACCATAACTGTTGTTCCAGAGATTTTTCATCTGTTCGAGAAGCTTCTTACGGTCAGCCTGTTTCCAGAACTGATGATCATCCATTGCACAGGTTTCCGACAGCTCAGGATTCTGCGAATAAAGTATAGCCGGACGATATTCTTTTTTCTCATGATGGATCAGTCGGTATACAGCAAGGTCGCAGGCCTGATCCCATCGCTGAGCTTCAGAAGGTATCTCCAGGATCAGATGAAGGAAAAGACAGTGATACAGCATATGCAAAAAAAGCTTTTCCAGAGTATCGGGATCATCCTGAAACGTTTTTATAAGAAAATCCGGGCAGAAATAGATGACACTGCCATCTGTGCCGGCAGAGGATGTTTCTGAGGATTCCTGAAAGGAAAAATTCCAGAGAAGACGACGAAAAAAGGGATATCTGACAGAAAGCTGTTCACGTACAAAATTCCATATTTTTTCATAAAGACCGGAGGTGTCCGGAGAAATAGGATGTTTCATAATCTTACTCCTTATCTGTATCAGAAGGTAAAGTCATGGTCATGAAAGCCAAAGTGGTCTTTTTGGAATTCCAGAAAGAAGGAAAGAATTTCTTCCCGGTGGAGCCGGACGGCTTCCTCAATAAATGTGTCGAGTGCGGATTCTGTGATCGATACAAACTGACAGAGTTTCTGAATACGAAAAAAATCATCCTGACGGATCAGTTCGCTTATGGCAGGCCGGAAACGAAGGGAAAGATAATGCTGATATTTTTCTTTCCATACAGGATCCTGAACTTCCGTAAAACGTTTTAATGCAATAGCAAGACGCCTGGCTTCCTGACCGGCAGATTCAAATTCTTTTTCGCAGCTGTCCATGAAGAATGCTCCTTTCAAAAATAGTGAATAATTATTTAAGCGAATCAAGTAAGTTCCCTGCTTCAATTGCGAATATCCGTTTGACCAGATGAAAGTTACTAAAAAGGATTAAATTCAGTGTATCATTTCGGTGGGAGTTGTCAATGGAAAAGAAATAAGGTATAATCACCATAGTTGTATGACAGTGATATAATTCTAAAGAGAATGATAATGGAGGAAAACATGGAAAACGTATTTATTATGGATCATCCGCTGATCCAGCACAAAATTTCTATGCTTCGTAACAAAAATACAGGAACAAATGAGTTCCGTAAACTGATCGAAGAAATTGCAGTCCTTATGGGATATGAGGCACTGAGAGATCTTCCACTGGAGGATGTGGAAATTGAAACTCCGATCGAGAAATGTAAATCCCCAATGATCGCCGGAAAGAAGCTGGCAGTTGTGCCGGTACTTCGTGCCGGACTTGGTATGGTAAACGGTATCACAACGCTGGTTCCGTCTGCAAAGATCGGTCATATCGGCCTTTACAGAGATCCGGAGACACATGAACCACATGAATATTACTGCAAACTCCCGGATCCCATCGACCAGCGACTGATCGTAGCTCTTGACCCGATGCTCGCAACCGGTGGTTCTGCAATTGCTGCCGTAGATTTCATCAAGCAGCATGGCGGAAAGCATATTAAATTCATGTGCGTCATCGCGGCTCCGGAAGGCCTGGAGCGTCTCAGAAAGGCCCATCCGGATGTCCAGATCTATGTGGGCCATCTGGACCGCCAGTTAAATGAAAAAGCCTACATCTGTCCGGGTCTGGGCGACGCTGGAGACAGGATCTTCGGAACCAAATAAAACAGACAGCAAAGGAGCTGCTGCAAAAGAAAGTTTTCCGTGCTTTCCTTTTGCAGCAGCTCCTTTTTATGACGGATATCCAAAGGCAGGCCGCATTCGCACCGCCTATTCGATCCTGAGGATGACCGCCCCCATGGTAAGCTCTCCTGCGCCAGTCACCGTATACCACCTTCCTCTTCGCAGACGGATCTTCTCCCGTATGCCCGGGGTAAGATAGCCGATCTCATACGTCTCTCCTGTTTCGGTATCTGTAAAGACCACGGCTGTATCGCAGCTGCTGGAAACCTGGACAGTCCCAAATACCGGCTGTATCTGCTCTCCCTTCAGCGAAGAGCCTTCCCTGTCTGCCAGGGTAAACGTATGGGTCTTCTGGATCCCCAGATAAAAAAGAAACGCTGCGCCAACAAGTATCAGTAAGCAGATAAGGATCCGTTTTTTCATAACTGCACCTTCCTTTCTGACCAATGAATGATCCAGACCATCTCCAGATCCAGTACAAAGAAATGGGAATGGAGGTCTACTGGATCTGGATCCACTCCGGCGCTTCTGAAAGGGGGATCTCATACGCCTGGATCCTGGCATGATATTCTTCTTCAGAGATCTCCGTTCCATTCTGCATATAAGTAAATACCGGAGTTTCTCCTTCCAGACGGGCCGTGGACGTAAAAGAGTCGATCCGCATGGCGTTTACCCCGTCATCCGAAATTTTATAGAGATCCGTTCCGGATTCCGCAGCGCTGCTGCTGTAAAACACCTCGATGACCCCGTTTTCATAAAGCGAAAAATTGGTCCTGTATCCAAACTCCATTTCCGGGAAAATACGGACCGCATGGGTTCCATTCCATCCATACAGATCATAATTCCATGGAGTGAAGACCGGGGACACAGTCCCATGCTCTCCGCCAGCGATCAAAAGCTCCTGGGTCCCATTCCCGTCTATATCATAAAGGGCGTAATATATATCCTGCTCATGGGTGCGGATCTCCATACTGATATGCTCTCCAAAGCTGCTTTCATAAAGCTCTGAATCCCTGAGATCCACATAAAAATCATTCTGCACCATCTGGCTGTATTCCTCTAAAATGGGATCATAAGCCGCTGACTGCCCGCGCGGCGGAGCCTCATGCTCTGCCATATCCGCTTCCTTCGTATCCGGTTCCTCCCGATCATCATATACAGGGATCCCCAGTATCCGGATCCTCCATCCATCGTCATATCCGGTCTGGGAGTCCAGATCCAGCTGGTGGAATCGGGTCACATCATATAAGACCGCCTTGAAGCATACACTGCCCCCGTCCTTATATCTTAAAGGAACCGGGATCAGGAGCATGGCGGCAATGACTGTC
>ENA-OPAO01000689-OPAO01000689.1-human-gut-metagenome-genome-assembly--contig:-NODE-689-length-26968-cov-3.460224_pt1 | contig 26968 bp, 35 predicted proteins | sample MGYA00241054_ERZ501424 | MGnify/ENA primary metagenome ERZ501424 (study PRJEB25962, sample SAMEA2042623) | human gut metagenome | biome: human gut; feature: human-associated habitat; material: faeces...
CGACCTTTTGATTCGTAGTCAAACGCTCTATCCAACTGAGCTACGGAGTCATTGAGATTGCCTAAATCTTTAGGCAACGATGATATTATATCTGATTGCAGTGCTGTTGTCAACAACTTTTGTTAAATTTACTGACACCATTTTTGCAGGATGCTATGAAACTGCTCTAAATCGATCGGTTTACTGAGATGTTCATTCATTCCTGCCTGCAAGGTGGCGGCAATATCTTCAGGAAAAGCGTTGGCCGTCATCGCGACGATAGGCACAGTTTGGGCATCGTTAACAGGCAGGGCGCGGATCGCTTTAGCCGCTTCCAGGCCATTCATAACGGGCATTTGGATATCCATCAATATCAGGGCATAGGTCCCGGGAGGTGCGGCTTTAAATTTATCCAGCCCTTCCAGACCGTTTTTGGCGGTGGTGATATTCAGTCCGGCATATTTTAATAGTTCTACAGCTATTTCCAGATTAAGTTCATTGTCTTCAACAAGGAGGACTTGTTTGCCACGGCAGCTTATTTCCTGCAGACTGTCGATGCCGGCGGCAGGCGCTGAAGCCTTGCTGCTGCGTATTTGCTGGTGCGGGCGCAGGTAAACCGTAGCCTTAAAGGCCGAGCCTTTGCCTAAGGTGCTTTGGACATCGATTGTGCCGTTCATCATACGGGCGATGTTGAGGGCGATGGTCATTCCCAGCCCTGTACCTTCTATTTCGCTGGTTCGCGAATCGGACGCACGGGCGAACGGTTCAAAAATTTTGGCGGCGAATTCAGAGTCCATACCGATGCCGTTATCTGTAATAATAAATTCGTAGCCAATAGTATCGTGGAGCCGGGAGTGTGTTTCGCGTACCTCTAAAGAAATACTGCCATATGGAGGCGTATATTTGATGGCATTGGCTAAGATATTGAGCAGCAGCTGTTTCAAGCGCAGCTTATCGCCCAGAACATTATCGCGCAGTTCCGGTGCCTTAGTCAGAGTGAAATGATGTTTTTTAACTAAAAGCTGCGGATTGATCAAATCAAGCAATTCCTGCAGCATTGCACTGATAGAAAAATCTTCCTCCAGAAGATTGAGCTTGCCGCTTTCGATTTTAGCCATATCAAGCACTTCGTTGATCAGGTTCAAAAGATGATTGCTGGCAGTAGTTATTTTGGCAAGACAATCCTGGATACGGTCTTTGTCGTCCAGATATTTACCGGCAATGGCAGTCATCCCCATAATGGCGTTCATCGGGGTACGGATATCATGGCTCATACGCGAAAGAAATTCATTTTTAGCCATATTGGCAGCTTTAGCGGCGTCAAAGGCCTCCTGCAAAGCCTGCTGTTCCCGCAGTTCCTTCAATTTATCCTCGTGGATATCGCGCAGGGTAAGAATGATCTGATGATAACCGTCACTTTGAGCCAGCAAGGTCGAATTAAAGGCGGTCCAGCGATATTCGGAACCAAAAAGGCGGCTGCGGCATTCCAGGGCAAAATCGATATGACGGTCCTTTTTTTGCCTGCGCAGACCGGACAGAGAGAAATGTTCTAGAATCTTGGCGCTGTCATCAGGATGAAAATGGCTGCGCACCAGCGGTTCGATATCATACAGGCCGTTGGTACTGTAGCTTGTAAAAACAGCGCACTCTGTTTCCGGCAGGCGCAGAGGGATACCGGAACCGTCTTCAAGATTAACAAGATATATGAAATAGTAATTAGAGTTGATGCTTGAAAGCAGGTCATAATACTGCTGTTTGGTGCGGCGTTCGTGATTCAGCTCGCTTTGGCGGGCTTCTTCATCTTTTGTTATATCCAGATAAATACTGTTGATGATCGTATTGCCCTCAGGAGTTTTTGTTTTACGGCCGCTGTCCATGACCCATTTCAGGCTGCCGTCTTTACAGGGCACGCGGTATTTTGTCGAGTAAGTAGGATTTCCGTCCTTAAAACATTCGTTGCAGTCAGCCAAAGCCCTGGGCAGATCCGGCGGATAGACCATTCCCATAGCGTTGTTGCCGGTAAATTTTTTGAATTCTTCCATAGTATAACCAAACATACCAGGCAGCTCTTCGCTGATATAGGCATAAGAATAGGTATCGTCGTCATTACTGGATTTGACGCCGCCGTTGACAGAATGCAGTACGACTTCCATTTGCTGCTGCTTTTGCTGCAGTTGTTCTTTGGCTTTGTTAAGCTCTGCTTCCATATATTTATAAGTCTGCGAGCCTACCTGAAAAGGAAAGTTTTCTGTACCCTGCAATTCCTGATAGGGATGGGAAAGATTGATGTAGACATAGCTGAAATCACTGCCCAGATCGCGTATGACGATCGTTGCCCGCTGATGTGTCTGAACGAGCAACTGCTGATCCTCGTCGGAGGTAAGATAATGACGCCCTTGGGCAAGATAGAGGCCTTGTGCCAGCGGGAGGATAGTCCATTCTTCATTCAATAATTCACAGGCGGGAATCTGCCCTTCCAGTGAAAGAATAAAATCTTTGGCTGCCTGTGGTGTATCATAATAATTGTGCTCAGCGGCACCGATACCGATTAGCTGCGGGTCGAGATGAGCGAGGATAAAGGGAATGTCCTGCTGACAAAGCAGCTTAAAGATATATTGGTGTGCAAAATTTTTTATTGCTGTAAGTTTTTCCTGAGGTATATTCAACATAATGCCCTCCGCTTATTTACGGTCCAGTCTTTAGGATAAAATAGATATTTAATTTTATTATAGCATTATTTTCAAGCTTTAATATTAAAAATATTAAAGAAAAGCAAAAATGGGAGCGGGAAAGTTGCTGGTATCGGACAGGCATGTCGGTGCCAGAAGGCAATAAAAAAACGCATTCCGGAAAGGAATGCGTCAATGGCAATGGTGGCCCCGGCAGGATTCGAACCTGCGACCTTTTGATTCGTAGGCAAGGGTTTTAAAATAAAATCTTGCGTAAAAAATGCCCTGTAAGCGCATAAATGCAGCGATTACGGTATTTTATGTGATCTGTTGTCTGAGCGTGGTAATACCGAATTTTTGGCTAAAAAGACAGTATTTTGGGGTATAAGTTCCCCAACTGTTCCCCATAATTACAGAAGCACCGTTTATCAAAACGGTGCTTTCTTTCTAAGCAATATTATAAATGTTGGCGGCTGTTTTGGCAATCTCTAAAACTTTGTCCTGCCGGCGCAGGGCATATTTGTTGGTTGTTTCTAAACGGCTGTGACCTACTACAGCAGCAATGTCTGCTGCAGCATAACCTTGAATAAACATTTCTGTTATAAAGCTGTGGCGCAGATAGTGGAAGCTGCGGTAACGCACGTTAGCATGCTTTAAAATCATCTTCCATGCTCTTTGCATATTACGGACGCTGATAGGCGTTCCGTTGGCTGTGCAGAATAAATATTTACTATCTACATTGCACGCTGCCAAGTAGTCTTGCAGGATTTTACCTATACCGGCATCAAAATATTGTATCCTAACAGAAGCTTTGGTTTTGGTTTTTCCCACATAGGTTCGGCCGTTGATATCAGCTTTTACTGCATCTTTTATTTTGCAGTAATTTTTTTCAAAGTTTAATGTACTGCGCTCGATTCCCAAAATTTCACCTATACGTGCGCCTATAACACTTTCAAGTGAACAGAGGGCATAATAGCGTAAAAATTTAGGCGTGTTTTTTAATTTAGTGATAATAAGTTTTATTTCTTCCGGTGTAAACGGTTCATCGTATTCCGGTTCATACTCCGGAACAATGGCTATATCCATAGGATTTTCAAGAATAAGGTTATTTTTCCTTGCCGCTCCAAATAGGATTTTTAAGAATTTATATACCTTTGATTTATTGGAAGCGGACAGATCAGCTTCTGCAATAAAGGCATTGATATCTTCAGGCGTGATTTTATTCATTACTTCGTTTGCCAGCGGATAAAGCTTTGAAGCCAGGTAGGTGTAATAATTAACAGTGCTTTCAGCTATTTTAGGATTGGCAGCCTTATTTTTTATGAAGGCAAAGGCAAAATCCTGCAAAGTAGTATCATAGTTGTAGAGCGGGTTTAAACTGCTGTATACAAGGCGCATTTTATTGAGCCAGTTGATTACTTCTACTTTATCAACATGCCTGAATTTATGCGGTTTGCCGTTAGTATCGCGCAGTGTGCCGCACCATTTTTGGCGTTCCTTGTCCCATGATAGACCGCCTTCACCGTTTGATCGTCTTTTTTTCATATAAAAAACCAGCCTTTCTTTAAAATTGTGTATAAAGTAGTAAAGGCTGGTTACAATATGTTATAATATTAGCGTAATCAGCCTTACTTTTAACGGGGTGGGGTTATTACATTGCCGTTGATACTGGTAATATCTGCGGCTTACGCTCGGCGCTGGTAACGCCGGGCGTTTTTTTTATTTCATTAAATTTTTTTCTTGAAAAGTTTTTATATAAGAACGTGATGGAGCAATAGAAATATTGTAAAATTGTAGAGCTCCAAAACCAAATAAACAAATTACTGGTAAATATACAGAATAATTGTCTTTGAGGTTGAAAAAGGAAATTGCTGCAGTAAAGATAAAAATATGAGAGGCTAGAGCAGATATGAAGCATAAGGTTTGAATAATAATAGAAGTTTTAAAATTTTCTATATACTGGTTAGATAAATGCTTTGAATCGCTAGAGTTTATTTCAGAATTATTATGTAATAGTTCTTGTTGATTAAATTCTAATTTTAAATTGCTAATATCAGCAAGATACCAAAACAAATAAGCGCTAACTATAAAACTAAGTGAGATAAGCAAGTAAACTGCTTCATAAGAGTTTTTGTCAATTTTTAAATTATAGAAACCCATAATAATTAAAACAGTTACGTGAAAAATTTGAATTATTTTATTGTGTTCAGTTCTTTTGTATTCATAAAAAATTCTTTGTGTTTCTTCAACAAGTTTTTCTCGATGATCGTTCATAAAATTTTCCGCCTAATTTATTATCGTATTATTACTATATTGAGTCCCAAAAATCTATTTCGTTGATTAAAAGAATATTAGCACCATTTTTTCTCATTTCCATTGCTTTTTCGACTTTTCGGCCATAGCAGGAAAATGCCCAGCAAGAATTTCCTTCACTACCTATGATTAAATAGTTCGTTTTTTTAGTAATAGAGTCGTGATAATTACCATTGTTTTTCTTTATCAATTCAGCAATTTCGTTTCTAGTAGCTTTGGTGGATTTTCCTGTAAAACAAAACATATGGTCTTGAATTTTTATTTCGGGAGCAAGTGCACAAATACCATGTTTGCACAGACAAGCTTTTATTTCAGAAGTCATATTAAATTTTTCTGTTTTTATATCAGCAAATTGAGAGAAAAATGCTTTTAATAAATTTTCTTCATCTTTTGAAACAAATCCGTCTTCTAATACAGCTGTTATCAAAGAATAAATTTCATCGTAAGGATAATAAGTAGAAAGTTGTTCGTTGTCTGCTAACCATTCGCGTAATCCCTCTAATTCTTCTTTAGTTATTTTTCCGTCAGACAATATACCGTGTATAATGCCTTGGAGTTTTTGTAAATCTGCTGTAACAGTATCATAATATAAACCATCACTATGTAAACGTTTGGACAGCCATAATATATCTTCTTTTTCTTCTAATGTTAAAATATTATCTTCTAGGGCTTTTATAATAACTTGAAAAAGTTCGTTATATGGCTGTTTTTGTGCAAGTATTGCATGAGAATTACACCAAGATTTCAATTCACTGATTTCTAATTCATTTAGCCTCTTATCGATGGTAATGCCAGTTAAAATTCCTTCCAAAGTATTTAATGTTTTATCAATAACAGACGGTGTACAAAATTTCATATAAGTGTCATTATCATAATTTTCTAATTTGCAATGTTGACAAGTTTTTCCTTCTAAGGGCCAACCACAATCTGGGCATCTTTCCATTAATAAACACTTCCTTTATTTTTATTGAAATCAACGAATATTACCCGACCTTGTTTTCGAACGGGTCTTCGCCGTTTTCCGTTATTTCATCTTTCTTATTTGCTTTAATATAATAATCTATGCTATTTTCTATCGCTCCTTGCTGCTCTGCAGTAAGTTGGCGATATTTTTTTATTATAGTACACTCTTTTTCTGAAAATGTAGTATCTGCATTGATTTCTCTTTTTCCGTAAATCAAGTAATCAATATTGGCATCTAAGGCATCGGCTATGGCTATAAGTGTACCGATTTTTGGATCAGTCGTTATACCAGCAAAAATTTTTGAGATAGTACCGACAGGAACATTGGACTTTTTACTAATATCTTCTATTCTCATTTTCTTTAATACTTTTGCTTCTTGTAAACGTGATAATAAAACATCAAATGAAAATACCATATCTAAGCCTCCTTTGTTTGCATTATACCATTGAGTCGAAAGGAAATCAACAAAATAATTCCGTTGATGGAAAATAATTCCCGAAGATATATTGACTAATTCCGTTAATGGAATTATAATGGAGCTATAAAATTCCATCAACGGAAAAGAGGTGCAGGGATGAATAATTTGTTTATTGCTTTGATGAAAAAAGGGATAAAACCAGAACAAGCAGCAAAAGTTATATCTCGACTTTTGGAATGTTCTGAAAGAACAGCTAGAAATAAGTTGAAAGAAGTAACTGATTTTAGTGTAACAGAAGCAATTAAAATCAATGAAAAAATTTTTGATAATAAGTATGAAATAGGTTTTTTATTTAGAAAAGATAAAAGTGAAAAACCAGCAAAGGGGGCATAGGTATGGAAAAAGAAAAAGCCCCGCAAAAGCGGGGTTTTACATCAAGAAATATATTTTGCTAAATCTCCTTTTTGAGGATTTTCAAAAGGCAAAATTTCAGGTTCGGATTCTGCTGTGTTATCTTCGCCTTGATTGATTAGATTTAAATATGTGTTAAAAGCTTGTGTGGAGATAGTCTTTTTTGCTGGCGTTCCATATGTTTTTATAGTAGACATTTTTTCTTGTACATGTATTACTTTGCCTATACCTTTGGAAGTTTCTAATTTACCTAATGATTCTCCAGTATCTGGATCTAGAATTTCTTCACCTAAAGAATATATTAAGAATTTGTACCCCTTTTTTATTCCTTTATTATAACCAGCATTTAATACCAATTCATTATTATTAATAACTTTGGCGACTTTGAAAATTTTGTTTTTTATAGTATTTTGTTCTTCAAAAATTTTGTTAGACATAAATATGATCCTCCTTGAAAGTGTGGTTATAATAATGAAAGATTTAATAAGATATGTGACGATTTTTCTATTTGGATGGGTTACTGCTAGAGTTGTATTGTACTTGATGTTCAATCATTAATAAAGTAGATCTATCAGAGTTTGGCTTGATAATAAATAGGTTTTTATTTGTTGTTTCTATATTAGCATATTCACTTTCTTTTTCTGGTACGATCCCGATTATATCTGCTTGAATAATATTAGAATTATTTTGAATGTTTGTGACGATAGCTGTTGCTAAATGTTCTTCAAAATCGCCGTTCAATATATATAACCTTATTAAGCAGTTATAAGAGAGAACATTAGTAATATTTGCACTAAATAATATTCTATTGTTTTCAATATTTATTATTTTTGTAGAGAATGACACATTTTTAGTGTAATCCTGAATTGCTTTTTGATGGTCGGTTTCTCTGATAATGATAGTAAAGATAAGTACGATAATAATTATTATTGTAATAAATAACAACAAAAAAGGAACTGGATCGTTATATTTGTAAATCCAAAATAAGGCGCTGATAATTACGCCTGCGATAAAAATCGCTATATCTTTACGTTGCATTATAATCCTCCTATTATCTTTAGTATATTTTAACAAATTATACAAAGAAATGAAAGTTGGATTAAAAATATGGCGTTTAGAAGAAGTAATAAGTGTCTGGAAATAAGGTGTGGAGGTAGAGATGTGAAAGGAAATATTGAAACTTTAAACATTGGCGGGCTGAATTGGCCTGTACTTATCAATGTAGAGCAGGTTTGCCGGGTGATGGTCGATTTGAGAAATAACATAGAATTAGGGCTGAGATGCGTACTTGATTGCATCAAAGCGATCAATCGCAGAATAAAAGTGCGGAAGCGTGTCAGCTGCTGTTTTAGGATCACAGAAAAGTCTGAACGTAAAAATGCAAAATGCTGGAATAAAAGGAGTTCCGGCTGGTGCTGAAAGGTGGTGCAGTAAATGCAGCGTATGAGTTTGAGCAAGTTTTGTAAAATCTATGGCGCAAGTTATTATGATATGTTGAATTATTGCCAGCGTGGCTTGTTACCGCATAGTGGAGGCGGTAAACGCGGGTGCCCGATCAGAGTTTGGGATGAAGATGTTATTGCTTTCTTGCGCGATCAGGATCAGCGACAGGCTGAGCTGAAGGCTGCCAGTATGAAAAACATGCAGCAGGCTGCAAATATAATCAGTTTTCGCAAAAATAAACCTAGTGATGAAAACAGATTTAAAAGCGATATTCTTGATCTTAAAAGTGAAACTAAAAAGCTTTTGGCAAAGCGTAGAGCTGCTGCACAATAGGGAGGGATGTAAATGAATAATGAAAAAGAAAAGAACGTATAGTGTTGACGCACTATACGTTCAAGGGTAGATGTAACTTAGCAGTCCGCATCTACCCATTATTTTATCATAGTGGGGTGATATTGTGAAATACTTTTTAACTGTTTTGGGGTTGGCCTGCTGCTTGTGGTATTCGTTTTTTATGGATGAACCTAAGCAAACCGTTGCTGTAACTGTAACGGTGCGGGCAGGAGATACTTTGGAAGAAATAATTTGCGATTTAAAAGAAACGTACGACGATCAGCGCGACTGGCGGGAAATTTGCGCACAGGCTGAAAGGGATAATGCTTTTGGCCGCTATATTCTGCCGGGTGAACATATTATTTTTAATATGGAGGTCGCGGGAAAATGAAACCTGAATGCAATAACTGCCGCTGGAATTTTAAGCGATATATGGACTATTATCCGTGTTGTGATTGCATAGGGCTTCATAAGTCGGCAAACTATAATTTCTTTTGTTTTCCTGATCAGCTTAATATGTTCGGAGTTGCCGAGCTTTGCCATTGTCGGAGCTGTGGCCGGCGTGTGCATATGGAGTTTGGCAGTCGTGGCTATAAGTATATTCGCTGCAAATGTGGAAATACCATGCAGGCAAAAGTAACTGTAGAAGAAATGATTCACCGCTGGAATAATCGTGCGCCTGCACGGACTAAGATGTGGAGGACAAATGAATATGAAAGATAAGCGCTTCTGCTGTCGTTGTGAAGAAGTGTTGATGAATGGTTTTTATTTTCATAACAGTGAAGTTGGTATTTGTAATAGATGCGTAACGGATTTAGCTATTCAGCTGATTAAAAATGAAGATAAGGAAGTCATAAATGCGTTGAGTAAAAATATTGGCAGTGAAAAGGAAGGATGAATTTTATGGAATTGTATAAAGCACTGGAAACAATCAAAAATGAATGAACAAAACACACTGAATGTGTGTTTGGGATTGGGTCATAGCTGTTGTGGCATTATTACTAATGGATTTCCGGCAAATTGGAATTTACAAAAGCCTGTTAATAAGTTGTTTGCGGTAGAAACAATACATGCGGAAGAACGGTGATAGATATGGAAAATAATATTTTGAATAAAGAAAATGTTGCTGAGCTGATGGAGCTTTTAGAATGTAAACGGTACTACTCTAAATGCTTGAAAGATGTTACTGAACTTAAAGAAAAAATGAAGTATGAGGCTACTTCTATTGGAATGCGATTTCACTATTTTGATAAAGAAAGTGGTATGGCTGTTAAGGATGGTATTAATTTTTGTAGTGATCTTAGTAAAAATAAACTGGAAGTTACAAATATGCTTTCTCAACATATCCTTTCTGACATGGAAGCTGACTTGGAACTTCAAATTAAACGGTTAGAATCCTGTTTGTGGGATAAATTTAGATATACAGAGGATGCGGTGTCGGAGAAAAGTGTTAAATAGAATATAGCTAAATAAAAAATATAAGGTGATGCTATGGCTGTTGAAATTTATGTTAGTTCTGAGGAACTCAAAAAAACTTTGGAATATGTTGCGCTGATCGGTGGCAATATGGCTTCCGGCAAAAAGCAGGATGATGATCTAAAACAAATGGCCGGCGCTTTGCGTATTGTAGCAGTAAGCCCGCATGAAGATAATAATTATATGCTTATGTTTTGTCGGGCAGGAGCTGCAGAGCAGCTGACGTACAGGATGGAAGGAATAAGCAACGGCTGCGGTCAATCAGCTGATATTTGTGTTGAATGTAAACGCTTTTTGGCTTTGGCAAAAACTTTTACAGGTGATGTAAGGCTTATTTTTGCTGAAAAAGAGCTGCAGATCGTTGTAGAGAGCAGTCAATATAATTTAACGATACTATCAGCCCGCCTGCCTGAATTGAAGATACCTGAAGGCGGCGTGTGCCTTTCTACAGGATTTTTACAGGAAGCAATGAAGCATTGTAGTGCTGCTATTGCCAAAGACGCTGTTGGTGCAAGGGGCGGGATAGAAATAAATATTGCGGACGATGGCAGTGCCGTCTGCTGGAGTGCGCAAAATTCCTGTGTCGCAAAGTATGTAGTGCCGCCTGCATGTTGCAATCAGGCTGTTAAATTGATCTTGCTGCCATTGAATATCCAGCACATTGCAGAACTGGCTGAATTGGGTGAAGTTCGATTGGTCAGCAGTGCGCAGGGTATTTTTGTTACTGCACCGCGCTTTGATTATATGTGCCAGTCAGTAAGCGGCAGCTTTCCTGACTGTAAAAAGGTGGCTGCGAGCAACAGCGAAACTAAGTGTATAACTATTAATAAAAGCAAGTTGCTGGCAGCTATTTCAAGAGCTTCAGTTATTGTTGGCGATGAAATAGGCAGTAAGATAAAAATTTGCAGTGATGCAGAGCGGCTATATATCGAAGCTGCCAGCATCGCTGGGACTGGTATTGAAAGTATTGCTTTGGATGCCGTTGAAGGCCAGGACGAAGATACAAATTATTTTTCGGCTGGCAGGCTGTACAGGCTGATATATAACTGCCGCGGTGATAGTGTTACTATTGGCAGTAATGGCAAGTATAAGCCGATTTTTGTGCGTGCTACAGGCAGCGATAGTTTTTATATAGTTGCATCCATGAAAGGTTAAAGGCTATGAGTGGATGGATAAAATTGCATCGTAAATTGCTGAAAAGCCGTGCGTGGTGTGGTGCGGATGCAGAAGGCAAGGTAATACTGATTACATTGCTGTTAACTGCCTGCCATAGTGTTACGTACTGGCAGATAACAACAGATAAAAATGCTGTACTGAATCCGGGTGAATTGTTTATCAGTTACCGCCGCTTTGCTAAAAGCTGTGGCGTATCTTTAAAAAAGCTTACAAGTGAATTTAACCGTCTTGCCGTAGTCAGTTTTTTAGAATGCAAAAGTAAGCGTGAAGGTACGATCGTGCGTATCAAAAACTGGGAATGCTATCAGCTGGCAGATACACCTTTGGATACACTTTTGGGGACAGATTTGGAGACACTTGCGAATGCCGATACTGCAAGGGCTTCCAGTGAAAATATTGCCGCTGGGGAAACACCAAAGGGAACAGCTTCGGGTACACATTTGGCGACACATAACAAGAATTATATATTATTAAAAAATAAATTAAACAATACTGACACGAACAAGAAGCTGCACAGTGCTGCATCGGAACCTGAATTTGTGTCAGCTTTGCAGGAATACAATGCTGCTTTTACAAGTGCAAAACACAGGCTTGATGGCGATGAAATACAAATGCTGCAAGCTTTTGCTGTTAGTGCTAAAGCCGTATGGGTATTGCAGGCTGTAAGGGAGCTAAAAGCAGCTAACAGGGGTAAAGTGATTCGTAATCCGAAGAATTATCTTTTTGGCATACTTGGTAACTGGCTTACAGATGGTTTGCCAAATGACAATAAAGCTGCGCAGCAGTCACTGGATGATTTTTACAGACAGGAGGGCATAACGTGAATGTTATAACAAAGCAAAATGTTTTAAAAGCGTTTTACCAGTTTGATAAGAAAAAGATGCCGATCATGGAAATAAACGGTAAACTTTCTGCCAGCATGGATATTGCCATGCGCAAAAGGCTGTGTGATGAATGGCTGGTTGCGTTCCGTACTGTTGATGCCGTTGTATTCGATAAAGCAGCTGAACTTGCCCTTACTTCCTGTAAAAAATATCCTGATGAACTTGAAATGTGGGATTTCATCAGTCAGGCTGCAGAATTGGGCAATAATGAACCGGCACAGGAAGAAGCTTTACTGCCAACACCGCCAGCTCCGAAAAAAGTACCGGAATATGTTCAAAAACCTCAACGGATTGCAAAAATAATAGAGTTGGCAAAAGCAGGCAGGTTTACAGAAGCGGCGCAGTATTTCAAAACTTCTATCGAAGAAGATGAAATAATTTGCTATGCTAAAGAACATTGGCCTGAAGCAGAAGCTGAATGGATTGAAAAAAACAAAGATGAACTTAAAGAACTGGTTGAGCAGGAACATATCTGCGGCAAATGTATGTGCTTGAAAAGGTGCAGGACGAACGGCTACAGGCGTGTTGGCTCAATAGATAAATATACAGGCTTTCTGATTTTAAAGATGGAAATTTGCTCGATGAAAAGGATGGCAAAAAATGCAGGCATACAGAATTAATGGGTCGCTGGTAAAAGTGGAACGGTGTGCAGCTGAAATGTATATTGTCAGGAATATTCCGGGTGTTTTTGATAATCAGGTTGCTATTGGCGCGATCGTCCATAAGGAATTGGCGCAAAAGTTTTTGGACAGCTACGCTGTGAAAAGCAGCGATAAAACATTGGACATCTTGGATGTTGACTTTGAAGAAAAACTTCCTGAAGGAATACGGTATTGCCGTGGTTGCGTATACTGGAACGGAAAAGGATGTGAAGCAGGTGATAAAGGCGCGTGATGAAGAAAAAAGGATGGCTGTACAGAAACTGGAAGAATATGCTTTGAACCGTGAAGCGCTTAAAGGCCTGCGCAGTAAGCTGAAAAGATTAGCAGACGCCGGTAAACCTGCTGCTGCTTCTGTTGCATCCTATGATGCGGCAGCTATCAGCACAACACCTTATCATCCTGGCATGATGAATATTGCTGAAGAATGTCAAAGGATACTTTTGAAAATAGCAGACAGGCAGGCTGAAATATTAATTATTGAAGATGCGCTGCAAATAATCAATAAAGGAATAAACTGTGAGCATTACGGCGATATTTTGATAATGCGCCATGTAGACGGCTATAGTATGGAGCGCATCACGGAGAAGCTGGGATACAGTTCAAGGCAGGCTATTTATAACCAGTACAATAAAGCTTTATCTAAATTTGCTAAGGCTTTGGGATTGTAAATGCGCTGGAATGGACAAAATGAGGACAGATTTTTGCTTTTACCTGTGGTAATATGGTAGTGATAAGAAATGTAAAAAACGTATTCGGCACTTGCAATGTTATATTGCAGGTGCTTTTTTATGCGTGAAATGAGGTGACAGCTTGCCAAACAGAATAAAGCGTGAATGCCGTAAGCTTGGCTGTCTTAGCCTGACGGATAATGCAAACGGTTATTGTGATAAGCACCAGCAGGAAAAATTCATGCGCTATGACCGTTATCGTAAAAGTGCTGCGCAGCGTGGCTATAATGCGCGTTGGCAAAGATACAGAAAAATATTTTTGCAGGAACATCCGATTTGTGTAAATTGCCGCAATGCGCCGGCGAGTGTAGTGGATCATATCAAGCCGCATAAAGGCGATTATGATTTATTTTGGGATGAAGCTAATCATCAGGCGTTGTGTAAACGCTGCCATGATATTAAAACTGCTACTGAGGACGGCGGCTTTGGTAATGATATTTTGAAAAAATAAAAAAATATTTTTTCTTAAAATTTTTACTCAGGGTAATCCCTTGCGAGGGGTAGGGGGGTGCAATTTCCTGCAGCTTTTCACATCATACCGCACCGTACTCGAACTTTTGAAAAGTTCCCCTATCATATATTTTTTTGCAAATATTGATTGAAGGAGGTGATATTTATGCCGACACCGGCTCAAAGTGCTAAGGTTATGCTTTTTAACCGTGGCAATAAAACTGGTAAACATTATACAAAAACAGAAATTAAGAAACGGCAAAACGCAGAAGAAAAAATCAAGCGTGCTGAAGTAGTATTGAAAACACCTGCGTTTTTAAAAGAAAAGTCGTGTGCTGCGGCTTTGAAAATTTGGAAGGAAATTATCAAGGAAGGGAAAGAGATAGAGCTGTTTGACAATGTTGATGCACGCATATTGGCAAACTTCTGCCGCTATCAGGCTTTGTTTGAAGATGAAGCTGTGAAGATGTTCCCTGATAAAAAGAAATTAGATATGTATGGTAAGCAGGTTTTAAGCTATGCTGAAAAGCTTGGACTTACGCCAACTGCCCGCGCCCGCCTTGTTGTCAAACGTGCTAATGCTTTAAATGACGATGATGAACAGGATTCAATGATGGCATGACCTGTTATGATGATTTATTTGTGACTGAGCGCTATGCGCGCGAGGTCGTTGACGGACTGCGCCTTGTGTGTAAGCGGGAACGGCAGGCTTGTCAGCGGCATCTTGATGATCTGGAAAGGCAGGGTACAGATAGCTTTCCTTATGTTTTTGATGAAATCAGGGCAAACAGGATTTTTGACTGGTTTGAAAAATACTGCGTGCACGTGCGTGGCGTATATTCCGGGCAGCATATCCAGCTGCTGCCTTTTCAGTATTTTGACTTGGGCTGTGTTTTTGGCTGGGTACATAGAGAAACAGGCGCACGGCGGTTTACTAAAGCTTTTAATTTCCGCGCCCGTGGCAATGTCAAAAGCACTGAAATGTCAGGCGTTGCTTTATACGGCATGTGTGCTGACGCTATCTATCCGCCGGGTAAGCCTGAGCTGCGGCGCTTTGAAATGGCACCGGAGGTTGAATGCGCGGCCGTGGACAGGGAACAGGCAAGACGTGTTTGGGGTGATGCCTGTTCTATGGGTGAAGCTTCTGTAGAAATCAGTCAGAAGCTTATTATCAAGCGTACGCGGGTAGAGCATAAAACGCGTAAAGGCTGGATGCGGGCTTTGAGCAAACAGACGAAAAACAAGGATTCCGGTGCGCCGTGTATGGTTATAATTGACGAATATCATGCGCATCCGTCCTCCGAGATCGTTGACGTGCTGAAATCCGGCTTCGGCAAACGGCTGCAGTCTTTGCTGTTTATCATTTCTACGGCTGGTAAAGATGCAGAAAACAATCCCTGTAAGGCAGAATATGACCTGTGTTGCAAAATCTTAGATGGCGACACTGATGAGCCTATTGATGATTATTTCTGCATGATACGCGAACTGGAGGATGGCGACGATCCTTATGATATCAACGCTTTAGTTAAAGCGAATCCTGTGCTGCAGCATGAAACTGAATACAGCAAGCATTTACTGAAAGAAATCGTAAGCGAGGGACGTGAAGCATTTGTAAGTAACGACCCAAAAAAGCTGCGCGAATATCTGACTAAACGCTGTAATTTGTGGCAGGACAGCAGTGAATTGAAATATATGGATGGCCTGATGCCTAAGTGGAAGACACTGAAGGTGACCCGTGATGAACTATATAAAATTATCAGCGGCAAGCGCTGCATAGTTGGTTATGACCTTTCAAAGCGCATTGATCTGACAGCTGCGACTTTCATTATTCCGCTTGATGAAAAGCGTGTAGCAGTAGTTTCGCATGGCTTTATACCTGAAGAAGCGGTAAAACGACATGAACAGACTGACCGTATAGCCTACAGGGAATATGCCCAGCGTGGCTACTGCACCATAACAGAGGGCGCAGCTGTTGATTATGATGTGATGAAGGTATGGGTAAAGCTTTTTGCCAATGAGCTGGATTTAGATATTGTAGAACATTGCTTCGATGGCTGGAACGCTTCTTATTTCATGCAGAAGCTGGAAGAAGAAAGGGAAACAGTTATTGAAGTGCGGCAGGGCATTCCGACTTTAAGCGAACCTACCAAAGAATTCAGGCTGAAAGTAGTGGAGGGCAATATTATGCATGAAGGCAATGAACTGTTTGACTGGTGCTTGCGTAATGCGTATGCCTACACTGACAGCAATGAAAATATCAAATTGAGTAAGAAAAATAAAGATGATACGCAGCGTATTGACTTGGTTGCTGCCGGCATAAATGCTATGGCGCGCTTGCCTGCATTTTATGAAGAATACGGTGGCACTGGCGGCAGTTCCGGCGTTCGTTTTTTGTGAGGTGATGGAATGGATAAGGAAGATAAGGCTATTGTCATACTGGTGCTTTTGGGCATGCTGCTTGTCGTGACCGGTATTGCGCTGATCAGTATACCGGCTGCTTTAATTGTTGCCGGCGTACTGCTGGTTGCTGTAGCAGTCAATATTGCCAGGCGAAAAGTAGAACAAACAAAAAAATAAACGGCTGTTTCCTTGTGGGAATGGCTGTTTTTATTTTACCTGAAGGGAGGTGAAATAAAAGATGAGTGATACGATACGCAGCCCGGCAGGTCTGCTGGTTGGTGCTTTCAAGAATATCTTTGCGCCGGGTGCCGCAAAGAGTGAAACTGTAAGCAGCCAGTTCCGGCTTACACCGGGGATGATGCTGAACGGAGTGCAGCTTAATCATGTCACTGCCATGCAGTATAGCGCGGTATGGGCATGCATCCATGTACTGGCAGAAACATTTGCCAGCTGTAAATGCTATCTGTATCAGAAACTGCCTGACGGCAGCAGGCGCAGGGCTGTTGAAAATCCGCTGTATGATGTGCTGACATATGTCGCCGCACCGAATATGCCGGCTTATTATCTGCGTGAAACTATGCAGTACCATGTGCTGAGTGGCGGTAATGCCTATGCTGAAAAAGTATTGGACAGCAAGGGAGAAGTTACGCAGCTGAACATGCTGCTGCCTGTGAATGTGCTGCCGGCACAGGACTATAACACCGGCGAGATTTATTACAATGTCAATGACCGCGGCAAGCTGTATAAACTGCCGGCAGAAAAAATACTGCATATTCCGGGGCTTGGTTATAACGGTGTTATCGGTTATAGCCCGCTAGCAATGGCGCGGCGCGCTATCAGCTTAGGTATGAGCAGTGAAGAACTTGGCAATAAATTTTTTGAAAATGGCGCATTGGCAACTGGTGTTTTGGAAACTGACAAGCCTTTGAAAGAAGATGCCTGGCAGCGGTTGAAAGAACAGTTTAGGGCGCGTTATGAAGGAAGAAGCAATGCTGGTTCTACGATGATATTAGAAGGCGGTATGAAATTCAACCGCATTTCTGTGAATCCTGAGGAAGCGCAGTTTTTGGAAACACGCAAATACCAGACGGAGGAAATTGCCCGCTTCTACCGTGTGCCGCTGCATCTGATTCAGAATTTGGAAAAGTCAACGTATTCCAACATAGAACAGCAGACGATCGACTTTTATCAGAATACGATGTTGCCGTGGTTCGTGCGCTGGGAACAGTTTATGAATATGCGCTGTTTAACGCGGCGGCAGCGGCAGGACGGCTATTACTGTGAGTTTGATATGCTTTCTATGCTGCGTGGTGATAATCAAAGCCGCGCTAATATGCTGCACCTGATGCGGCAGGACGGTATCATCAATGCTGATGAATGGCGTGAGCGCGAGAACATGAATCCGCTTCCTGACGGTCAAGGCAAAACAGTGTTTATTAATGGCAATATGCTTCCGGTGGAGGAAGCTGCCAAAAAGAAGGGGGCGAATAAAAAATGAGCATGGAATTAAAAGCCTGCCGTGAAGCTTTGAAAAGCGGTAATAAACCTGCTGCGGATGAACTTCTGTGTATCAAAGAATTTTCAATGGAGCAGGTAAAGGCTATCGAAGAAAAAGACGGCCGGATTATCTGTGATTTTATTTTATCTAACGGAGCGGTGGACAGAGATTTTGACACCGTAAATCCTGACGGCTGGGAACTGGAAAACTTCCGCAAAAATCCTGTTGTATTGTGGATGCACGATATGTGGAATTTGCCTGTGGCTAAATCTTTACTGGAGAAAGTAGAAGACGGAGAACTTATTGGCCGGGCTGAGTTTACCAGTAAAGATGAAAATGATTATGGTTATATGGTTGGGCAAATGTATAAGCTGGGCTTTTTACATGCGGTTAGCTGCCGTTTTCGTGGTATCGAATGGAAATGGACAGAGGACGTGAACCGGCCTTATGGGATTGACTTCATAAAACAGGAGTTGCTTGAATACAGCTGTGTTACTATTCCGGCTAATCCTGATGCTTTGCTGAAAGCAAAAGCTGCCGGTGTTGATGTAAGCCCTGCTGTACAGATGGCTGAAAATATTTTAAGCAAGAATAGTTTTGATGCGCTGGCTAAAAGCATTGCTGAACGTGTTTATGCTGCTGTCAGTAAGAAAATGACTGTGGTTGATCTGCATGATGATCGGCTGGCACAGGAAAAAATGAAAGCAATGCAGATGCGGTTAAATTTGAACAAAAATAAAGGGGGACTAAACTAATGAACATGCAAGAGTTATTACAAAAACGTGCTAAGGCTATCAAAGCACAGGAAGAAATCATGTCTAAAGCAGCGAGTGGTTTGACTGCTGAAATGGAAAAGAATTTCAACGATCTGCAGCAGGAAATCAACGAATGTGACAGGCAGATTGAAATGCTGGAACAGGTTGATGAAAATACAAAGAAGAATTATGGCGGCAGCGTTTTTGGAAATAGTGGCCCGGCTGTGCATATTGACCCGGTCAAGGATGGGGCTAAAGATAACGGCGGCTTTAAAAGTTTGGGTGAAGTGCTGCACGCTATTAAATATGGCGATAAAAAAGGCCGCTTGGAAAATCTTAAAGCACAAAATACTGCTGATGGCGCAAGCGGTGGTTATTTGATCCCTGAACAATTTTCGGATGAGCTTTTAATGGTTGGGGAAAAACGCAGCCTGATCCGTCCGTTCGCTTTGGTAATCCCGGCAGGAGAATATCCAGACGCACCGATCAATATGCCTGCATTGGATTATACTGCTGGCAATGAAGGCGGTGTGACTGTTAAATGGATCGAAGAAGGTGAGGAGAAGCCTGAAAGCAATGCAAGCTTTAGAAATGTTGAGCTGAAGCCTAAAGAAGTTGCCGGCTTTATTACTGTTACAGATACATTACTGCGTAATGCGCCTGCTTCGTCTACTATTTTTGGGCAGCTTTTGAGCAATGCTATCGTACGTGCAGAAGACAGAGCTTTTATCAATGGTAATGGAATTGGCAAACCGCTGGGGTTTGCTACTAACGGCAATGGTGGCAAGCTGGTCGTACAAAGGGAAACTGCGGGTAAAGTTACAACTAATGATGTGGCCAATATGATGGCAGCGTTCCCGCCTGAAGATATTCCTGATTCTATTTTTCTTGCCAGCAGCACCATTTTGGCAGATTTGATTAAATTGCAGGACGCTTCCGGCAGATTTGTTTTTGTGCAGGGTGATCTGACTAAGGGTATTCCTACAACATTAATGGGGATGCCTCTTTTCCTGACTGGCATGAACGCTTCTCGTGGTAATACAGGCGACTTGCAGCTGGTCAATCTGAAAAAATATTTGATTAAAGATGGCAGCGGCATTTATATCAGCATGTCTGAACATGTCAAATTTACCAGTAATCAAACGGTTATCAAAGCCTTCCGCAATGTGGACGGCAAGCCGTGGGTAAATGCTCCGTATATGCTTGACAGTGGTGTACAGGTCAGCCCTTATGTATTGCTTGGTGGTACTACTGCGGCAACTACGCCGATCAGTGACTTGACAGCTGCGGCTACCGGCAGCAACGTGAAATTGACTTTTACAGCTGCTAAAAATGCTAATTCCGTTAATATTATGCGCAGTGATGATGGCGTAACTTATCAGCGCATTAATGTGAATGCTGTTTCGGTCGATGCGGCTGAGTACACGGACACTAATTTGGCAAACGGAACTTACGGCTATAAAGTAGTTGTAACCGGTGGCGATAATGCCGGTGTGTCTAACGCTGCAACTGCTACTGTAACCGGCACAGCTGCTGCAAACAAAACTGCTTCTGCACCTAAAGAATAATCATGCGGTTAAAAGTGATTGTTCCGCCTGCAAGTGAGCCGGTAAGCCTTCAGGAGATGTGTGCCTATTTACGGCTTGACTGTGACGAAGAACAATCTTTGATAGGGCAGCTTATAAAAGCTGCCCGTCAATATTGTGAGGATTTTCAGCACAGGGCGTATTTAAGGCAAACACTGGAATTGGTTGACAGGCCAATGAATAATATTTTAGAACTTCCGCGTAGTGAAAATCTGCAGGAAGTTTTAAGCGTGAGTAATGCAACTTTGAATAATGTTGGATATACCGTTGTTCAGGATTTGTTGGCACGACTTTGTTTTACTGCTGAAAAAAATAATGTGACTGTCAGGTATGTAACTGGCGTAGAAGATGCTGCCGGTGTGGATGAACAGGTAAAGCTTGCAATCAGGATGCTTGTTGCGCACTGGTTTGAAAATCGTACTGCTGTAAGTTTTGGCAATACGATACCACGTGAAGTTCCTTTGGCGGTGAAAGCATTATTGGAACCGGGGAGGATCATAACATTATGAATCCGGGAATGTTGAAGCACAGGATCGCTTTTTTACAGAAATCCGAAACAGTGCGTGACGAATTGGGCGGTAAGATGCCAGCAATGTATTCTGAAGCTTTTAAACTGTGGGCAGCTAAAAGTGAACGTCCTGCTTCAAGGCGTGAGCTGATGGGAGAGCATGTAAATTATGTGCCTGTGTTTTTTACAGTTCGCAGGTGCAGCGGCGCGAAAATGCCTGATGTAACCATGCGCATTCGGTGTAAAAATCTGATATATGAACTGCTGAATATTTCTGATCTGGATAACGGTTATCTGGAAATTGAAACAAAGCTGGTAAAACCATTATGAGCAGAAGCATGCGCATGTCTGTTGAAGTCGAGGGACTGGACGAAGCCCTGCGGCGCTTGAAAGCGTATGATACAAAATCAACCGAAAAAATTTCAGAAGCTATCCGGCTTGGCGGACAAAATATTGGTAAAGAAGCACGCAGCCGTGTAACGCGCAGAAGCGGCAAACTGCGTAAAAGTATACGCACAAGGTTCGACAGTACGGCTATAACATCTACTGTCCGCACTAATGTGCCATATGCGCATCTTGTAGAATTTGGTGCAGCAGCTGCTACAGTACGGCCGCGCAGCAGAGCAAGAAAAGGCAGAAAACCTAAACTGGCTTTGCGGATTGATGGCAGAGGTTTTAGGCGTTTTGTGCATAAAAGCAGTAAGCCGGGAAAAGGTGTAGTCCATATTCCGGCACGGCCTGCACGTCCCTATATGACACCTGCTTATCAGAGCGGCAAGCCGAGGATCGAAAATGATATAAAAAAAGTGTTAAGGGAGATACCTAAATGATTAGAAATGTGCCTTTAACAGCTGTGCAGGCCGCTGTATATAAAGCGTTGAGCAGTAATATACGCGGCTATAATGTCTATGACGACAGCACGCCTTTTGAAGATGGAGAACTTGTAGACAGCAGGTATTTGGTTATTGGCGAAACTACAGGTAAGCCGTCAAGTGCTAAGCGTGATTGCCCTGTTTGGGAGGTTACGGTGAATATCAATGCTTTCAGTAATTATCATGGAAAAAAAGAACTGGATGAAATGCTTGACGATATTGTACAGGTTTTGACCGGTTCTGCTGAGCTGGAGCAGATTGAGATTGCCGGTTACTATTTTCATGGTTTGGAGATTGATATGGTGGAAGCCTTCAAGGAAGAATATGAAGATGGGACTGTCTGGCAGCATGGCGTTGTACGTGTCATAGTAAAAGTTGAACAAAAAGAAATGTAGGAGGTAGAAAAGAATGAATGAAATTATCAAAGCGGCTAATTTCCCTATGCAGCCAAACAAAAGTCAAACGCTGGCTGGTAAAAGCCTGCTGTTGTTTTTGAACTATGGTGAAGGCGCTACTGTTGAAAATCCTAAATGGGGTTTAGTCGGCGGACAGCGTAATTCGCCGCTTTCCATGAGCGGGGACGAAATCGACGGCAGTGACAAAGCAAGCGGCGGCTGGGGTGAAAGCCTGCAAGGGACTAAAAGCTGGAGTATTGAGCAGGAAGGCGTTTATAAAGTAAATAATGAAATGCTGGATGCTTTGAAATATGCCTTCGTGAATGATATTGCAGTGCATATCATGCGCCTTGATAAATATGGTAATGCTGTAAAAGGTTTTGCGAATATCACGGAATTCAGTGACGACAATCCGCATGATGATGTTGCTACTGTTACCATGACGCTTAGCGGCATCGGAAAACCTGAATTTGTTACTAATGAGCCTGACCCGCGCAACACAGCAAATGCGATCTCTGACCTTGCTGCTACATCTGAAAGTGCAGGGACAGTGAACCTGACCTTTGCTGCACCTGCTGGTGCTGCTGCTGTTGTTTTACAGCAGAGTGAAGATGGAACTGAATTTACAGATACGGATGTAGCGATTGAAAACACTGCGACCAGCGCAGAAGTAAGCGGGGTAAAAGCCGGCAAGGCGTACTTTCGTTTAAAGGTAAATGGCGGCGACAAGAACGGTTATAGCAACATTGCTACTGTGACAGTATCTTGAACGCTGCCGAATAATAAGAAATATCAAAATAATAATTAAAGCAGGGCTGTCAAAGCCCTGCTTTTTCTATACCAAAGGAGCGATGAAAATGAGTTTGGACAGAAGTGTGACGATCAATTTAGGCGGCAAAGAAAGAAAAATCAAGTTTAATGCTTTGGGTGTAAGCCAGCTTGAAAGGATGCTGGATGACCACAATGTTTACAAAATGGTAAACGGCGGCGTTGTAGCTTTAGGCGATTTGGCAAAATGCCTGTATGTCGGCTTGGCTGCGTATGACAAAAAAGTTACTATCCAACAGGTTTATAACTGGATGGATGAGTGGCTGCTGGATAACAGCAGTGAAAGTTTGCAGACGCTTGTTATTATCGCTTTGAGCAAAGCGGGTGTTTTTGGGTTTGCCAGGAAGGTGCTGGAAACTGAAAATAATACGCTGGAAATTGAAGCGCCGCCTGATGATGAAGAAGTGGGGAAGTAACAAAAAGCTTTACAGAATTGCTGGATGAACTTTTGCCGTGGTGTTATGGTGAATTGAATTTAAAGCCGTGGGAAGTAGAACGGTTGTGCCTTGCAGATATTTTTTTGATGTTGGACGGATGGCAGCGCAGATATGACCATTTGGAAGATATTGTTATCAGCTGGATTACATACCCAAATGTTTGCATAGCTTCAGGTAAAAAGAAGCGTCCGGAACTGAAAAGCTTTTTTGCACACAGGAAAAAGCGTAATTCCTCTAAGGAACAATCTGAAATAGCGCAGGATCTTTTTGAAGAATTTGGCTATGAATAGGAGGTGAAATGATGGCAGAAGTAGCACGTTTACAAGTAGTTATTGGCGCACGGATAAATGAATTTAATAAAGAAATGGGTGCGCTGCAGAAAAACGTTAAACGCACCTTTGCTAGTGATAACTTAGGCATAAATAAAGGCGCGTTAGGTGTTATTGCCGGTGTAGGTGTAGCTTTGGGGGCTTTGGGCCTTGCTTCAGTAAAAGCTGCCGGGCAGATGGAGCAGACACGGATTGCTTTTACTACACTTTTGAAAGATGGCGAGAAGGCAAAAAGCTTTTTAAGTGAACTTGAAAAGTTTGCGGCCAGTACACCATTTGAATTACCGGGCGTTTTGGATGCTTCTAAAAGGCTTCTTGCTTTCGGATTCAGTGCGGAACAGGTAATTCCTATATTGACTGCTGTAGGTGACAGCGCAGCGGCATTGGGTATAGGTGAAGAAGGCATTCAACGGTTGACTTTGGCAATAGGGCAGATGCAGGCCAAAGGAAAAGTAAGTGCAGAAGAAATGCTGCAGCTTGCTGAAGCTGGCGTACCGGCATGGGAAATGCTGGCAAATAAGATTGGCACTGATATACCTACAGCCATGGATAAGGCCAGCAAAGGGCAAATATCTGCGGCAGAAGGTATTCAGGCTGTTATTAGCGGCATGAACAGTAAGTTTGGTGGCATGATGGAACAGCAGGCGCAAACTGTTAATGGTATTATGAGCAACATTCAGGATAGTGTTGGCCAAACCATGGTTGTTATTGGTGATGAACTGATTGAGGCATTTGATATCAAGGGCGCCTTGAAAGGCGCGCAGGACGCTATTGGTGAGTTTGCGGATAAAGTTAAAACTATGGGGCTTTCTAATGCTATCCGTGATTTGCCTGTATGGTTTACTGGTTCTATGGCTGTTATTGCCGGTGCGATAATGGGTGTGGCTATACCGGCTATAGTTGCGCTTGTTGGCACTTTATATACACTGGGTGTAGGTGCTGGCATAATTTCTGCGCCATTTATTGCTGCGGGTGCAGTTATAGGCGGGGTAGCTTATGCCATATTTGAAAATTGGGATTGGCTTGTAATTCAATGGGAATATTTTTGTGACACTATGGTTATTGCCGTTGATGGAGCAACGGCAGAAATACAGAACGCTTTTGCCGGGGCTGTAATGTTTGCAGCGAATGCTTTGGATAAATTATTTTCTATTGTCAATGTCAGCAGTGATTTGGCAGTGCAGGCAAAAGAATGGGCAGCCAATACACAAAAAGCGGCACAGGCTCCTATCGAAGCTGCAAAAGCTAATCAGCAGCTGGCGGACAGTAATAAAGTTAAGCAAGAGTTTCGTGTTTCGTCAATCAATGCACCAACTGAACAAAGTTCGGGCATTAAGATTGCTTCACCTGATGCGTTAGGCTTGACGAGCGGTTCAACAACAGCGGCAAGCGGCAGTAAAAAAAGTGGCAAAAATTCCGGTATAGATAAAATCAGCCGGGAAATAGACAGGATCAATGAGCAGCTTAATACTGCCAAAGAGAAAACTTTGGATATGCAGCGTGATTTTAATAACTTCACAATGGATATTAAAATTGGCAGATTAAGTGAATTCGATCAGGTATATGCCAATATTGTAAAAGAACGGGATCAGCGTATAGCTGCCGTTGATGAATGGAAAAATAAATTTGCTAATGCCGCAACTGAAGCGCAGCAGTTATATGAACGTGCCATGAAAACCGGTGATGATACCGTTATCGCCAATGCGTTAGCAATGCTTGAACAAAGGAAGGCTGCGCAGGTTACTGCAGAGCAGGAAGCTGCTGCATCCCAAATTCAGATCAACAAAGACATGAATGAACAGCTGATGTCACAGGCTACGTTGCTGCAGGCTTTTAAGGCTGACTTGGATGAAATGCAAAAGCAGGGCGAACTGGAACGGTATATTGCTTATTTGGATGAAGAAAAGGCTGCCTTTTTACAAAATCAGGCTGAAAAGCAGGAATTGATGCAGCAGTATTATGACTGGCGGCTTGAAGCTGAACAGTCATATGCAAGTTTTGCACTGGAAGCAGCTAACACTTTAAAGGATGGGCTGGCACAAGGATTTGCTAATGCTATTGTTGATGGGCAGAATTTTGGAAAAACTTTGCAGAATTTGGGCAAAGAAATTGTAAAAATGTTTCTTCAATGGCAGGCACAAAGAGTAGCTGCAGCTGCCCTTAGCAAGATGATGATGGGACAGGAAACTGCTGCTGTAGCAGCACAGGGGGCTGCAATGGCGACATCACTTGCGCCTGCGGCGTGGCTGAAACTGGTTGTAGAGCCGGGCGCGTCTGGAATTGCTACGGGTCTTTTAACATCCGGGTTGAGTGCTGCCGCTGGTATTGGAACAGCAAGCAAAACTCTTACAAGTTTTGGCGGCGGAATTCAGGAAATGAGTAAGTTTGATTTTGGTGCAAATGGACTTGGTACAAAGAACTTTGCTGCCGGTGGCGTTGTTACTGCGCCTACTCATGCGCTAATTGGCGAAAAATCTTATCCTGAAGCGGTACTGCCTCTGCGCAGCAGCGTATTGCAAAAGATCACCAGCTTTTTGTTTGATGGTGTGGACTTTGGAGCTTCTTCAGGTGATGGTGCTAATGTTGAAATAATTAATTATGGTGATATTAATACCGGTGCTGATTACGATACCTTTATGGAGGATATCCAATATTCTTTGGCTATGGGTGTGCGGGGGTGATAAAGTGACGATCATAAGACGTGAATATTTTCCTGTACGTAAGCAGGTAAAGCCTACAGAACAGCTTATTATCAATGGAACTGCCCTGCCATATGCCTACAGCTTTGACGGTGCTGCTGATATTACTGTGCGCGCTAAAAGCGAAAAGCGCGGCTACAGTCACGGCAGCACTATTTCAGGTGATGGCTTTATTGACGGTAAAAAAATTACTTTAGGCTTTGTTATTGAAGGCAGTACGCCAGCTGAACACGATGCCAAGCTTAACGATCTGTATCAGCTCATGTATCAGCGTGATTATCAGCTGCAATCAGGCAGCGGGCGTGGGTACTATAATATTGCCTGCATGGCCAGCACTAAAGAAAAATGGGTGGACAGTTTCAAAGGGACTAAAGGTGAGGTTGATATAACGCTGCTTTTATCTGACCCGTTCCGCTATGACAGCGCTGAATCTGAACTGGTTACAGAATTTGCAACAGCTGCTAAAGATGCCCAAATTGTTATCAGCAATGGCGGTAGCGTTGAAACGCCGCTGACCATTGAATTAATACCGCTTACAACGATGAATGACGTAACTATCACGCATATTGAAAGCGGGTATAGTATGCGCGTAGCGGATACACTTTTGACTAAACCGGCAACGCTTATTGTTGATACTAAAGCCGGTACGGTACGCCGTGGGACCTATAATGCTATTAACGCTTTCAGCGGCCAGTTTCTGACCGCAAGACCGGGTGAAAATACTTATTTGTTTAACGGCGCTGCCGGTACAGTAA
>ENA-OPAO01000695-OPAO01000695.1-human-gut-metagenome-genome-assembly--contig:-NODE-695-length-26895-cov-3.597317_pt1 | contig 26895 bp, 20 predicted proteins | sample MGYA00241054_ERZ501424 | MGnify/ENA primary metagenome ERZ501424 (study PRJEB25962, sample SAMEA2042623) | human gut metagenome | biome: human gut; feature: human-associated habitat; material: faeces...
TGCGGCCGTAGACCCGCAGACAGAGGTCGTGCAGGCCATCGGGCGGTTCCGTAACGGCGTAGCGAGAGCATACCATATCGCCAATACAAGCGACAACCTGCAATGTCAGACCCGCGAAGCCCTCGAACGCCGACTGACGGGCGAAGAAAACATCTACAATCAAATTCGCCAGATACAGCCCGACGGCGAGGATGAAGCGCAGGCCCGTTTCCAAGCCCTGAACGGCATGGCCTACAAGCGGTTCGTAACCCGCGACGGAAACCGCAACCATTTCATGTGGGACAATGCGTGGACGGATGAACAAATTAAAGCATACTATCGCTATCCGTCCACGCTGACCGTGGTCTATAAATCGGCTCCGTTTCGATTGACTGTCTGTACGGCCCATTACCCGATAACGGATGCGGACCGTCTGCGTCGGGAGAAAGCGAAAATGAATACCCGCGAATTGTGGCGCGAGGTGGTTGGACAGCTTGCCAAACTCCAAACGGCCCATTCCGACATGGAACCTGCATTTCTGCAAGAAGAACTGGGGAATGAATTTGCAGCAATCGTACAGGCGTTCACGATTCTCGGTGCAAAACGGATGGAAGAATTGGGGTACAGCCGCAGTAAGATCGAAGCGGCCATGACCCGCACCGAAGAAAACGTGCTGCTGACAGCCCCCAAGATGCAGGAGGCCGTTTACGCGCAATACAAAACGGGCGATCTGGTGGCCTGCTCGGAAATCAACAATTTCCTGCATCGGCTGATCGTGAACAACGGCATTCCGTTCGAGGGGCGGCGGGTGGATCGTAAGGTCGTGAAACTCTTTTTCGAGATCGAGGACGACACAAAACGTCTCGGCGGTCAAAAGGCATTTCTGCTCGGAAAAAAGATGTTCGAGTTTTAAGGGCGTCGGACCGACTTTGCAAAGGGGACTTATATAAACCCCTTTGCGCAAGTTGGGCCTAAATAAAAACAACAATAATCATTTAATAATCAAAAATATAATCTGCTATGACGGGCTTTATTGCATTTCTGTTTGTAGTCTTTCTGATTTTGTCGGGTAAATACATTGTTATCGGACTGTTTATGCTTATTTTTCGCATTCTGCTGACCATTTACAGCATCATAGCTGAAATCCTTGCGGCAATATTCATTCCCTCCAAACCATTCTGACTTTATTTGGAAAGGGGCGAAGCCCCTGACCTGCAAACTGAATTAAACAAATTAAATATCAAATAAATATGAAACTTTTATCCGCATTGGCTTTGCTGTTTATCGGACCGATCGTTTTGGCCGCAGGAATCAATTTCATCGGATGGTTAGGCGGAAAAATTTGGAAAGAATAAGCTAAATACCATTCCGCAGAATTCGGACCAATTTTGTCAAGGGGTCTTAATATAGACCTTTTGAAAAAATCGGTCCGTTTTTTATGACCGAGCGGACAATCCCTATTTTTCACCCCTCCCCCTTTTCAGATGGGAAACCGAATTTTTATCTATCCCATTAATAGGATTCCACATAAAACAGACCGCCACCTATTTATGCCCGAAACCATATAACAGCATAAGATTATTGATATTACATGAAGTTGAATTACTACTGATAAGCGATAAACAAAAACTTAATCGCTATGAAAACATTAGACAAACGGGCGTCAGCGATTCTGCGAGCCTTGTTAGCCCTGCAAACATCCAAAATTGACAACACGGACGGAGCCTATATGCCCATTTATATCGAGATCATCGACCGCTCGGAAACCTACAACCACATTTCGCTGGCACATTACGGGAAGCAGAACGGGGATATGATGCGCGACCCCGAAATGTTGTTTGCCCTGCATAAAGAAACACGGCAATTCATTCCGTACTACTACCGCAACGATTATATGGGAGTGGAACAGTACAGCGTAAAGTGGACAGACGAGGGCATTTTGCTGAACCGCCGTTTGCAGGCCGACCACACAAGTTTTGCTAATCAATGGCTGCGCAATATAGCCGCTCAACAGGGGATTCGATGAATGCACGGCGAGTAGTACAGAATTGTGTTTTGAAGAATCAAAGCACGGTTATCGAGGAAATGATACGGGCAAACCTTATTTCCGAAGAATATCTTTATCCGTTCGTGGATGATGTCATGGAATGGTGGCTGATTGATTCATGGCTGGCCGAACGGCTTAAAGAACAAGGCGAGGTTATCATCGAGGAATACGGTTGCTACTGGTGGGGCAGACAATCCAGCGGGCAGGCTATCTACATGGATTATGTAATTCAGAGAATTTGCGGGGGAATCGACTGATTCCCCTTGCAAATCTGAATCCGATTATTTACTTTTGCAGAAACAACAAAATAAAGGCAAGAAAACCATGTAGCACGAATTAGATTATTACGCTTCAAAACGGGTTCCCCATCCTGTCCCGATTATATCAGAAATCAAAACATTCAAAAAATGGGGACAGTCAAGAATGTAGAGTTGTCGATGCAATCCGTTCGGCGGCTATTGGAGCGTAATCATCTTGCCTACACGATTGAAAAGGATTCGCTTCTTTTCAACCGACGATTCAACCGCAGGACGGGACAAAAATCCTATTATTACATCGGCTTTACAGAGGGCGAGAAGAAAATCGGTCGTCAAAGCATCGTGTTCGGATGTGTAGACTACAATGTTTACGACGAAGATTTTGCAATGGGTACATGCTTTCGTCAGACGATGTGTACCGACATGGCGTTTTTCGCATTCCATTTCCACGACCTCTTTCCCGATTTCTATCCGACCGACGAATACAACGATTGGAGCGAATGACACGAACGACAGACTTTGCAGACGGACTGACAACCGACTGCAAGGTCTGTTTTTATGTAATGACTAAATATTATAAGGCTATGCCAGCGCCATAGAATCAAAAATAAGGGCAACAACCCCGAAAAGGAGTTAGGGCTATGCGTTTTTCCGAAAATGTTTCCTAAATTTGTGGAACATACGAACTACGGAAGCGTAAGTTTATTCTCGATGTTGAATCTGTGAAAATTTGAAATTAACAAGGGTTTTACACATACAATTTATTTATAATTAGTATTCTAATATTTTCCACTCTCTGATTAAGAAACAACACAGAAACAAAACAATCAATTAAAGCAAATTCAAGCCTTTTCCATTTTCATTAGGTTTCATTCCCTTCACTTGTTTGCACAAGGAGTCCATGCTTTACTGTGAGCAGTTATTCTCTCTACTCCAAGAGACATTTATTGATAAACATACTTGCAGCCAAAAAAGAAAAACTCCCGATCTCTCTTCAGCCTGTGCTTCCCTTTTATTGGCAACCAAAACCGCTTTTACCGTAATAGCCATAGGCATACTGTCAAGCAAATATGCCTAACCAAATATAGTTTACTTTGGTTTAGCTTATATATAGAGCTAATATACTAAAGTAAACTGAATTTTTGTAGTTTCTACTCATTCAACAAGTGCAGCCAAAAGAGAAAATGGCTGGAACCAATAAGTCATTTGGCGCAGCCATCTCTTTTCTTCCCTTTGTTTGACCTTACTTTAATGAACATATATAAGACGGAAATAAAGTAAAGTTCATATTTTTTCTTTTGGATGCAATCTGTTTTTTAATATTAGCATTCTTATATTCAATATATTGCCTATTTGCAAGCACATGATGCGAAGATGAGATAAATAGTTTCTTGAGCTTATTTAGGCAGATCAAAACAATGTGTCATCAACAACACTTTCATCCATATAATTTTGTAAAATCTTATATTTAACTATTTTATCTCCCTTGCGTAACACTTCTATGTCTACGATATATCCCCTTTTTTGCCAATCTATCCCATCATGTGAAGTCGTCATCTCTGTTTTAGTCAAAGAATTATCATCCTCAAATATGACATTAACTGCTTCTGGTTGTATAGATTCTATAATACCCTTATTCCCGCTATTGGATTTCTTGTTATCAAATCGAGTTTGATACCAATAAAATAACTTCTTTCTATAAATATTAGTTTGAGGTTGAGCCTCATCCAACGCCCCAATTCCTTTTATCACCTGCGAAGATAAAGTTTTTACTTGCTGTGCTTCTTCGCTATCAATAACTACAACGTTTTCATTCCCTGTAATTATATTTATTGTTCCATGATTATGAATAATAGGTTGTGTTATTTCTATACAATTCCTGATACTTTGCTCATTTGGTTTTTGTTGAAAAACATTTGTACCTATTATATAATCCTTTACTCTTTTTAGATGAGAACAAAAATCTAAAATTGTGTTTGAATTCTCAAGAGCAGCAAATAATGATGGGATTAATACAGATATAAATTCTACTTCATAACTTCCCTTGCGCACTTCACATATCTGCAATTCTTTCTGATTGCATGAATAGCGTTTATATTCATTGTTTATTGCAATGAGTGCTTTCGAAAAATCCTCAACGGATAATGGACTATCCGTATCAACCTTATAAGTGAATCTTTGTTCTGCCATATAATTTATTCATTTTTTATAGACATTATATCCCAAAACCGATTGAAAAACGCAGTTAGTCTCTCAATGACGGTTTCGCGTTTCTTTGTTCGGTCTCCCGTAGGGGTAAAACGGGATACAGGTGGCAGAACCTTTGTTATCGCCGTACCTGTCGTTTGTACAAACCCGTCTCGGAAGGCGTTATCCATGAACTTGTATGCCTCGTCACGGTTCAGGTTCTCATCAACGATAATCCGATCCAACTCGGTACGACGTTGCTCTTCAACATAAGCCAGCCAGTCCTCATCCACCTCTGATTCCGGCGTCAGAGATTCGATAAACCGTTCTATCAGCTCCTTTTTGTTGCGCAGGTCAACACTTGAGTCGATTGCCCTACGAATCGTTACAATAATCTCCTTATCCTGCAAATGCTCTTCGTGGTACTTGCGAATCAATGACAGAATATAGTCGATATTGACCTCTACCTGCTTGATTAGCTCCATCTCGAAAACCAAATCCTCGTTGATTTGCTCCGCTTCATGCTTCTGAGGTCGGAACTCATTGTACAGGTCAATGTATGCACTGTGATAATCCTGCACATTGCGTTCGGTCAATATTTCACGTCCAGCAAAAGCATCAAATGTCGAGAGAATATTCCGCAGTTTCAGAATTGCCCCATATAATCGCACAAAACTCTTTTTGTTCTGTTCTCCGACAATCTGCTCTCCGGCTGGATACTTCATCTGCAGTTCGCTGACTAAATCCGCATAACCGCGAACTTCCTTATTATTCTGCGTATAACCGTTATAATATTCATCGAAGGTTTTGAGCAACACGATGCCTTCGGTCTCCTTATCTCCAAATAGCGCAATACTCTCGTTGGTAGCCTTTTCGAGATTGCGGAAACATACAATATTGCCAAAAGTCTTGATCGAGTTCAGAATACGATTTGTACGCGAATAGGCCTGCAACAGCCCGTGCATCCGCAGATTCTTGTCGACCCACAACGTATTGAGTGTCGTTGCATCAAAACCCGTCAGAAACATATTGACGACAATCAGCAAATCCAACTCCCGATTCTTCATCCGCAGGGATACGTCCTTGTAATAATTCTGGAATTTATCGCTTGACGTATCGTATGATGTGGCAAACATCGCATTGTAATCCTCAATGGCGCTTTCGAGAAAATCGCGGGAACTCTGATCCAAGCCACTCGTATCTTCCGGATTCTCATCCATAATAAAATCGTCCGAATCCTCGTTGACGCCAAAACTGTATATCGTCGCCACTTTCAGCCGCCGGTCACTCGGCAGCTCCGCCATCTGACGTTTGAACTCGGCATAGTACATCTTGGCCGTATCAATGGAAGAGACAGCGAAAATCGAATTGAAGCCCGTGTTCGCTGTTTTACCTCTTTGACCTTATTGCGACGACCGGCTGAAGCCACCTCGCCGATATTTGTCACGGCATGGAATTCATAAGATTTTGCCGTGCGTTTCGTCTTTTGATTGAAATGTTGGAGAATGTAGGCAACGATATTGGCAATACGCCGTTTGTCGGCCAATGCCTCTTCACGGGCAATGTCCCAGACCATCGAATTCTCAATCTCCTCTTTCTCCTTGACGGTACGGACGTACTCGATGCGGAACGGCAGTACGTTCTTGTCGTTGATGGCATTGACAATCGTGTAGGTATGCAACTGGTCTCCGAAAGCCTGTGCCGTTGTCCGCAAATCGGGCTTTCCTCCGCTTACGGCATTTTTGGCGAATATCGGCGTACCCGTGAACCCGAACAGGAAATAACGTTTGAATTTTCGGATGATGGCCGTATGCATGTCGCCGAACTGCGAACGGTGGCACTCATCGAAAATGATGACGATTTTTTGCTGGAAGACCGGATGTTCCGCATGACGGCCGATAAAGACCGAAAGTTTCTGAATGGTCGTGATGATGATCTTCGCCGCCGGGTCTTCTAACTGACGTTTCAGAATCGCCGTACTCGTATTGCTGTTGGCTGCACCTCGCTCAAACTTGTCATACTCGCGCATCGTCTGGTAGTCGAGGTCCTTGCGGTCGACCACAAACAGCACCTTGTCGATGTAAGGCAGTTTGCTCGCCAACTGTGCCGTTTTGAACGACGTAAGAGTTTTGCCGCTGCCCGTCGTATGCCAAACATACCCGCCGCCTTCTACCGTACCATAGCGTTTGTAACTGTTGGCCACGTTGATTTTATTCAAGATACGTTCCGTCGCTACAACCTGATAGGGACGCATGACGAGCAGCATCCGGTCGGAGGTAAATACGCAGTACCGGGTCAGCAGATTGAGCAACGTATGCTTGGCGAAGAATGTGCGGCCGAAACCCATCAGATCGGTAATCGGCCGGTTGTTGGCATCTGCCCACCACGAGGTGAACTCAAAGCTGTTGCTCGTTTGCCGACTTTTGGAGCGGTTTCCGCCGGAGGCAGCCTCCTTGATATGGCTTTGGCGCGTGGTATTGCTGTAATACTTGGTGTAGGTTCCGTTCGATATGACGAATATCTGGACATACTCAAACAATCCGCTGCCGGCCCAGAAACTCTCCCGCTGGTAGCGGTCGATCTGGTTGAAAGCCTCCTTGATGTCGACGCCGCGGCGTTTCAGTTCGATGTGCACCAACGGCAGGCTGTTCACCAATATGGTAACATCGTAACGATTGGAGCGCATTCCGCCATCGACTTCGTATTGGTTGATGACCTGGAGCGAATTGTTGTGGATATTGACCTTGTCGAGCAGGTAGATATTCTTGACTGTTCCGTCGTCGCGCGTCAGCAATTGCACATGGTCTTCCTGAATGATGGCGGTCTTCTCTACAATTCCACTGTTCTTGTTGGCAAGACAACCCGTAAAGAAACGCGACCACTCGGCATCCGTAAACGTATAGTGATTGAGTTTCTCCAACTGACGGCGCAGGTTGGCAATCAACTCCGTTTCGGTATGAATCGGCAGATAATCGTATGCCTGTTCGGTCAGCAGTTTGATAAATGCCCGTTCAAGATCGGCCTCCGACTGGTACTCTTTTTCCGTGCGGCATTCTGCCCGGTAGTCACTGACGACCGTACTTTCGGGATTTTCAGCAACAAGGTTGTATTTTTGCATCTTCTTTGCGCTTAAAGGTCAGTAGTTTATCTCTATAATATTCATATTGCTGCCGGCGGGCGGCAATCTCGGCGGGAAGTCCTTCCGAAATATCGTTTACCAACGTCTCGAATTTATCGAGGATGGCAACGATGCGTTGCTGCTCTTTCATTGGCGGGATGGGGATTACAACCTCCCCAAACCGTTTTTTAGATACATTGAAACGAGTAACACCGCTGGCCGTCTTTATTATTTGTTTTCGTATCTCTTCACTGCGAAATAAGAATTTCATAAAATCGGGCAATAGCAATGCTCTATCGTTCATACGAAATCCGAAACAAAAACTATTGAGATATAAATCCCCATCCGGACGTGTAGTCATTACGGAAGACATCCCGCAATCATCAGGTGTTTCCGATGAGCCAGTAAATACAACATCTCCATACTCGACTTTATTTTGCTTCTCTCCTTCTGCTATCTGAACCATATCATTCATGTTGAGATCTATCGCAATATTGGAGTATACGTTCATATAAGTGATAAACTTGGCATTTCCTGCTATAAAATCGCGTTTGCTCTTTCCGGTGAGACCTCCATAGAATGTGCCTATATCGCTTAATTTACACCATTTTACACCTTCAGAATACCCCCCCCCGAATTTGCTGAAATTCAACAACTTATTGCGATAGTATTCATACTGCTTCCGCCGTGCCTCCAGTTCCGCCTCCAGTTCCGCCTCCAGTTCCGTAAACTTATCGAGGATATTTACGATTTCATTCTGAATCGCAAGAGGAGGAACAGGAACAACGTAGTTTGCTATCATTTTTAAGTTTAAACCTCCACGGGTTCCATCTCCGGAAGAGATTTGGCGTAGGTCTTGATACCTTGAACGCAAAAAATGATAAAGGAAATCACTATTTAACGAATCATTCGTTACTATAGAACATAATGATTGATTTGTGCATAGCTCTATCCGAGTAATAGCCACAGTTCCTCGCGTCTTCCCTTGTCCAGCAAGTGCAATAACAACAGTATTAGGAGGTACAAGTTTGGTACTGGTTTTATCATACCCTAACTGGGTTATCTTTTTTTCAGTAGCAAAAATCTCCCCATAATTCACCTCTCCAGAACTCATCCAAGGTATTGTCCCATTATCCCAGTATTCACGAACAGTTGTTTTAGGGGTTGCCCCTGCATAACATTCTGCAACCTCACCAATACGTTTGAATTCAATTCCTTCCGGGCATAACTCCCGGATCATCTCCTCAATACGGTTCATTGCTCACCTCCTTTCTCCTTGTCTGCTGCACGCTCCTCCAGTTGCACGAAGCGGTCGAAATCGCTCGTATAGAGACGATCCTGAACAATGCGATATTTCTCCCATTCGCTTTCGGCATGGGCTTTGGCCAGCTCTGCCGAGATGCGGCCGGCATTGGCAAGCACCTCCCGATCCATCAGCGACAAAAAGCCGTTCAGCCGTTTCTCCCAGTCCTCCATCGTCATGGGGATATGGCGCATGGCTTGTATCTCCGCCAGATCGAGGTAGGCCGAAACAATGCGGCCAAGCGTCTGCAACTCCTCTTCCGTGAGGTAGTTTTTGGCAACCTTCACGTCGTATTTGTGGATCTTGCCCGTCGGCGCACCCTCCCATGTCGTCAGCCCCATGTGCTCCTTGTCGGCATCGGCGCGCTGATAGATCAACTCCGCCGCCGTGTGCCCATGCACGCTGTAATGCATCTTGTTCTGTACCGCAGCGAAAAAACGCTGAGTGGCCTTTGCCGTCGGATCGTAATCGATGGCCGTAGCGTAAATGTCCGTAATCTTCTGGTAAAAACGACGTTCCGACAGACGAATCTCTCGGATGCGCTCCAACTGCTTCTCGAAATAGTCTTTCGTAAGCACCGTACCGCCCCGTTTCAGCCGCTCATCGTCCATCACCCATCCCTGTATGGTATAGTCCTTGACAACCGCATTCGCCCACTTGCGGAACTGTACGGCACGCTCGTTATTGACCTTGAAGCCCACGGAGATAATCATCTGGAGACTATAATGTTTCACTTCGCGGCAGACCTCACGGCTGCCTTCGGTTTGAACTATCCGGAAATTCCGGACAGTTGCCGACTCGGACAATTCGTTGTCGTCGTAAATTTTCCGGATATGCTCGTTGATGGTACGTACATCCACGCCATACAGCTCCGCCATCATTCGTTGGGTCAGCCAAATGTTTTCATCCTCATACCGGAGTTCCACGCGGGAGGGATTTTCACCCGTAGCCGCCACGAAGGTCAGGTATTCGGCGGCCGAACTGCGAATCGTTATCTCTTTATTGCTCATACTCATTCCTTTTTACAATGTGGCCACAATCGCGTCGATAGCCGTGCGCAGCACGTTTTGACGTGCGACAATCTCTGCAATACGCAGGTTCAATGCCTCTATATCTACCTCCTCGCGCGTATCGGGCTGTTCGACGTATGACGAAACCGAGATGTTGTAATCATTCTCGGCAATCTTATCGTTTTCGACCAAACGGGCAAAATGCGCATCGTCCTTGCGTGCGACGAATGCTTCGAGAATCCTTGCGATATTGGCGTCGGAGAGTTTGTTCTTGTTGCCCTCATGGATAAACTCACCCGAAGCATCGATAAAGAGTGTCGCATTGTCCTTTTTGCTCTTCTTCAGCACGATAATGCAGGTAGCAATGCCGACGCCAAAGAAAAGATTGGCCGGCAACTGAATGACGGTGTCGATGTAGTTATTGTCGATCAGGTATTTGCGGATTTTCTGTTCGGCTCCGCCTCGGTAGAGTACACCGGGGAACTCGACGATAGCCGCCGTACCGTTGGTAGCCAGCCACGAAAGCATGTGCATCGTAAAGGCAAGGTCGGCTTTGCTCTTGGGAGCCAGAATACCCGCAGGCGAGAACCGCGGGTCGTTAATCAGCAACGGATTTTCATCCCCGACCCATTTGATCGAGTAAGGAGGATTGGAGACGATGCACTCGAACGGTTCATCGTCCCAGTGTTTCGGGGCAAGCAGCGTATCACCCAGTGCAATATCGAACTTTTCGTAGTTGATATCGTGCAGGAACATATTGATGCGGCAAAGATTGTAGGTCGTAATATTGATCTCCTGCCCATAGAATCCCTGACGCACATTCTCCTTGCCGAGCACTTTGGCGAATTTCAACAATAGCGAACCGCTGCCGCAGGCCGGATCGTACACTTTGTTCACCTGTTTTTTGCCGACGAGCGTAATACGGGCAAGGAGTTCGGAAACCTCCTGCGGTGTGAAGAATTCGCCGCCCGATTTTCCCGCATTGCTGGCATACATCGTCATCAGAAACTCGTAGGCGTCGCCGAAGGTGTCGATCTGATTATCGGCCAGATTGCCGAGTTTCATGTCGCCGATTTTATCGAGAATCTTCACCAACGTCTCATTACGTTTCTGCACCGTTGCTCCGAGTTTGTTGCTGTTTACATCGATGTCGGCAAACAGGCCTTTCATGTCATCCTCGCTCGCTGCACCCTTGGCCGAATTTTCGATGGCATGGAAAATATTATTCAGCGTTTCGTTCAGGTTGGGGTCTGCTGCGGCGCGTTTGCGCACATTGCCGAAGAGCTGCGACGGAAGGATATAGAATCCCCGCTCCTGTACGGTCACTTCACGTCCGAACTCGGCCTGCTCGTCCGAACATTCGGCATAATCAAAGTCCGCGTTCCCGGCCCGATGCTCTTCCGCATTGATAAAAGCGGTAATATTCTCGGAGATGAAGCGGTAAAACAACATCCCCAAGACGTAATTTTTGAAATCCCAACCATCGACACTTCCCCGCAAGTCGTTAGCTATCTGCCAGATTGTGCGGTGAAGTTCCGCACGCTCCTGTTCTCTTGCCATATATTATCTGTTTATCAATTCCTTAATATCCACTTCCAGCAACTCTGCAATACGAATCACCGTATCCAGTTGCGGTTGCGACGAGTTGGAACACCACTTCGATATGGTCGAAGGGTCTTTGCCCAACTGTTCCGCTAGCCATTTCCCTGTTTTATTCTTTTCCGCAAGAATAATTCTCAACCTGTTAATCTCTTTCATTCCTGTTACAAACTGGGACTGCAAACAAAGATATTGAAAATTATTCAATCGCCATGGATCTTTATGTGAATTTTAACACTTAGAAATGACCTTCTCTCACAATATTTGTGAATAGATTTTGTGGATTTATGACAAATGCCTGCACTCTTTTTTGAACCATACTTCTGCCAAAGCAGATTGTGTCCGGGCTTGCCCGTGTGCCACAAAACAAAGGGAAGGGGGGGGGAGCCTAATACCCCTACAGTCATTTGACTGTGGGAAAAGTGCCATACAATCTGCAAGCAGAGGCAGCCGTGTTGCTCAATGTAGGACATGAAATTTTAACTCAATGCAAAGTCAAATGGTGCCAAACTGACATTAATCTGCCAAAATCTCATGTCGATATATGCCAACTATTTATTGGTACGGTAGTTGCCCTCTTTTAAGAAACTTAAAAATAGAAGAACTATGGGAATTAAACCAGGACCAAAAAGGATTGCAAAATCCACAGGAAAACCAGACAGGCGTCAACGAGACAATAAAGAAACGCCAGGTAACACACCTTCCCTCAAACCTCATAATCACAAAAAGGGGGACTAAGAATATGCCACTGGACAAAATATCCAGTGGCATATTCTTTCTACAAACAGAGATCGGTAGTCTCTATCTATTTCTTCATGAAAACGGTTTACTTTAGTTTTTCTCTCTTATATATCTGATACTAAAGTAAACTAAAATATACATGGCCGGTCCGGTACAAAGAACCATTTATATTTCAGTCGAACAACCCGTTCACCAGATTGACTGCATCGTCCTTTTTCTGATTGATGATTTTGGCGTATACCTGTGTCATCTTCACGTCGGCATGACCGAGCAACTTCGAGGTTGTATAGAGGTCAGCGCCAAGCGTTAGCATCATCGTCGCAAACGTGTGACGGGCAGTGTGAAATGAGAAACGTTTGTCTATGCCGGCCGCTTTTGCCCAAGGTTTGAGCAGCAGATTTATCATCGTTGGACTCGGTAAGTCGAAGACGTGGTCTTCTGCCATCTTGTCTCCTCGCTCTGGCATCCACTTTAACGCTTCCGGTGAAAGCGGCAAATAAATCGGCTCTTTGGTTTTCTGCATGGACACAGCAAGGCGATATTGTCCTCTATCCACAAAAACATCTTTCCATCTCAAACCGATAATGTCGCTTATTCGCAACCCGCAGAAGCAAAAAAACAAATAAGCCTGTTTTACGGCCTCATTCTTCATCGGGGTAGCAATCAGCGCCCGAACCTCTTCAATGGTCATATACGAGCGTTTGCTCTCCGGTAAGCGTATCTTATCCGAGTTGTTAATCTTCGTAAATGGGTTGGACTTGATAATATCCGCACGAACGGCGGCATTCAAAGCTCCGTTCAGAATACGGTAATAAGTGTGAAGCGTAAAGTTAGACACCCGTTTCCCTTTGGGGCGATACTCCGTCTGCAGATAGTCGATATACTCTTGGCAGAATGCCTTGTCAATCTGATCCATTGTCATGCGTTCACCCGCATAATCCTTCAGTATACGGATAGTTACCATTATTTGGTTCCCGTCCTTTTTACCACGCTTCGCCTGATTCTCTTTGTAGGTCTTCATCCAGTCTAAAAGAAAAACCCTTTCCCTGTGTTCGATTCCGGCCTCGCCATTGGTAAGTTGGATTATGCGCTTCGATTTGATGGCATTGGCGGCAGCCATTGTCACTTGATTCTGTCTACGGGCATTATAATCTGTTTCGGGAATAAGGTACATCTTCAGATACTCGTATGTCCGTTTGCCATTCCGGTATATATCCAGATACAAGCTTTTGTTTCCATTGGCCAGTTCTTTCATCCGCAGACGGACTGGTTCTTTAACTTTTGCAGGCTTTTTTACTCGTGACATGTTCCCTCCTCTTTTGCTCGTTATATCTACTGCAAAACTACAAATAAAAGCCGATATCGAGGAACAAATAAGAAACACAAATGTACCGAAAAAGAGCCAATCAACTGAAAAGAATGAAAACAAAAGAAAACATCAAGCCACATATAATACACTGTAAATTAGTGTATTTATTTGCACTTGTTTAGCTCTTGCTTTCATTCTACACCCATACTTTGTAAATCTGACAAATTTAAGGCGCAAACGGGGGGGGGTACGCCATATTATGCACGCAAAAATACAGCTCAAACAAAAATACAAACATTAAAAACGCACTTCCCGTGTTTTTCGAACGCAAACACTTGTGTAAATCAGGAAAACATCGTAACTTTGCATTGTCAACTCGAAATTAAGACCCTGGCCCAAGGACCAGAGAGTTGACATTGCATAATATGAATAATATATACTACGTAAACAAGGTTCCCCAACCTACGGGAGAGCATGAAGTGCATAAGCTAGGTTGTCGGTATTTGCCTTCGGAGGAAAATCGACTCTTCTTGGGAATATTCTCAAATAGTAGTGAGGCGATAAGAGAAGCAAAGAAACGCTACTATAACGTAGATGGATGTTTCTATTGCTGTCCTGAGTCGCACACAAGGTAGGCAAAGGGAATTGGTATGTAACACCTAAGTGCACCGTAGCGGAATCGGGAGGTCACCGTATAATATTAACCACAAAACGTCTTAACCATGTCAAAAACAATAGACAAAGGCAGAAGTGCTAAAACAGGACAATTTGTTCCCATCTCCTATGCTAAAACACATCCGAGCACAACTGTTATTGAAAAGGTCAAAGTTGGCCCAACCAAGCATAGGAAATAAATTTTGAAGAACCTGGACGACTCTTATCGTCTAGGTTCTCTTCTTCACATTACCTGATAAAATATTCTTAATAAAATTTCTCCAAGCGCTATTGTGTAAGGACATCCACTGATACCCGGTCTATCAAGCCCGCAAAATCCTTCCCGTGTCTGATCTCGCATTCCCAAACGATAATTACTTTCCAGCCGAATTCTTCAAGTTCGCGTTTTACGACTGCATCCCGTTCTTGGTTGCCTGATATCTTGTTAACCCAAAATTCCGTATTGCTCTTAGGCGTGTATGCATATTTGCATCCGGGATGTCCATGCCAGAAACATCCATGAACGAAAATGACCGTCTTGTATCGAGGCAGAACGATGTCCGGTTTCCCGGGAAGAGTCTTGACATTGACACGATAGCGAAATCCGCGGGCAAAAAGGGCCTTGCGAAGCGTAACTTCCGGCTTCGTACTCTTATTCCTGATTCGGGACATGACCTCCGATCTTTTTTCGCTGCTCCAGATATCCATGGCTCTCGTCAATTGGGGAATCCAGCCTTCTTGAGCTTCTGCAGGTTGAAGTAGAAGGCATACTTCATCCTGTCAGTTAACGGTTTCATTCCATCAGCGACATCCTTCATGGCTTTCCATTTCCAGTCTTCAAGAATTCGTCGACGTTTGTCCCATTCTACCATGGCCTGTATCAGTTCCAATGTAATCTCGTCTTGACCGTTTGCCGGAGAAATGGTATCGGAGGTCTCGGCTGCTTTTGCACGATCCTGCTCGGCCAGACTGTCGGCTTCCTCAAGAAGTTCCGGATTGTGTTGCCAGACATTCTCGTAAATCAGATATCCTCTGGAGATGTCGCTGTCGTTCAGCTTTCGGTTGTTCTTGATTTTATATGCGATATCGCTGGCCAGGGAGGTCAGGGTCGGCTGCAACATCCCCGTGTCGCGCCCCCACGTCTCTATCTTTTTCCAAAGAGAGAACGGGATTGCCCGTATGATACCCTCCTTGTGCCGTCTTTCCGACTCTTCGTCGCCAACATCGCTTTTGTGGTTGCGTTTGGGAGGATTCTTCTCATCAATAAAATCCTGACGAATCTCATCGAGATTGTAAGCCCATTCATTTGAGCGGACTTTTAACCAGCACTCTTCCTTTTTGGCCCATTCGATATAGTGCGAGACGGGAGATTCTTTGAGAATAAATTCGTTGACCTGCTTCATCAGATCGTATATGAAATCCGACAGGGCTGACGATATCGACTGGTTTTTCCAGATTCGATACAAATCCAGTCGGCCCTCGGTAATGATATTCAGAAGAGACAATGTATACGGAACGACAACCTGTTTCAATTCACCGATATGATCTCCCGTGAGTTTGGTCCCGTATCGTTTGTCGGCAGTCTTGAAGAGAATGGCCTTGGCGATCATGTCCTCAAACCATGCAACGTCGATATGTTTGACGTCCGGGAGATTGTAGTTTATGAAACGGGCATAGTTCTTTTCATTTCCTCGTACTACGATGTGAGGTCCGATAGCCAGATTTCTGCCATTGTACGTTTCCTGCCATGCATTAACATATTTGGCAAGTTCTACTTTTGTAACGACCTGCTTCTTAGGGTATTTCAGATCAAAGGCCTTTTGCCGTGATTTCGTGAATCCTTCCTTGGCCCGCAGGGTCTTGTATTGTCCGCGAGCACGTTCAAAGAACCATGCCGTCTGCAGATTGTTGGTCGGAGTCGCGGGTGCAAATATGTATCTTGAGATGCGCTCGATTTCTACAAGAGCCGGATTGTTGGCCGAGAAGTCGGCATCATTGACCTTGTTCTGAGTATTGGCATAGCGTGATATGCGTGAAACTATTTCCGCATATTGATCCTTGTCCTTGATGACGGACAGCTTTACCTGAACAAGAATATCTGAAATGTCGGCCTTGTCCTTCTTGGCCGTATTGTAGATGGAGGCCGTAGTTTGACCACCATTTACAATCTGCAGGTTGCTGATATGTCTGATGAAATGCCTTGTCTCATCCAGTTCGATGTGATCGGCTGTTGCCGCGATACCGTTGTTGTAGGCCAGGAACATGTGAGGTTCACTCTTGATGGTTTCCCTTATGCCCTTGTTGATCTTTCCCGTGAACTGAAGAAACGAACGCACGTTCTGTTCCAGCAGACGGGATCCATAACATTCATAAAGCTTTGCCAGACATTCTCCGGATATAACGGCAACGTATGCTTCGTAATCGGGATTGCTCAGATTTGCGGCAAGACATGGAATTTCATATTTGTGTCCATCAAGATTCTCAAAATCCAGTTCTATGGGAACTCCGGCCTGTTCGGAAATCTTGTAAAGATACTCCACGTCTATAACCTTGTAGTAGATGTTGTATCCGCAGATGACCTGGCTGGCTGGCAGTTCGCCCTTGTATGTGCCGTTTGTCAGAATGAAGGCATTTACGCGAATCAGATTTTCGCGCAGTTCGGCATAATTGGCCAGCGTATTGGCGAATTCAAAGATTTCGGAAGATTCTGCAATCTCATTGACATAATCGTTGTATACAGCCCGGCGGAAAAAGTTCGTAATCATCTTTGAAGCCGTATCAACCTCGCTCTTGGAAATCGTACGGATATCCGTGGTGTTGGCATAAAGGGTAATGAACAGATCCACGGTTTCGTAGTTGTCCGAGATCGCATATCCGTTTATCTTGTGTTGGCCTTTTTTCTTCAAATCGCGTTCGTCGTAGGCAACCGATACGTTCTCCGTTTCGGCTGCATCGGACAACATGTCCAGACAGATTCGGGTAAATATCTGTTCCTGGGTATTGCCATCTTCGTCACCCGACTGCATGGCTACAACGTCCTGCATAAGGGACTGGTAGAATTTTTCAATCTCTTTCATGATCAACTGTCGATTTGAAGAGTTCCGTGTCAGTTACTGCGTATTCTTCGCAGGCGGACGTGTTGATGGTGTATGTGACGTTGCTGACTCCATTGCGCAGATCCCGTTCCATGATACGGGGAAAATCCCCCGATATGCGGTAGGCCTGCTCCCTGCGAATCTTGTAGCAGCGATCCTGATACATGGGCGCGTGTTCATCGAAATATCCCGCATGAGTCAGACCGGTATTGAACCGGTGCAGCGCAATCGTGTCAGTCGCCAATGCTTTTCGCAGGTCTTCGATTGCCCGGTTCAGTGTCTGACCGTTTTTCCGGGATACTTCTACGGAAAGATGATACAGGAAAAGTCTGTCAAGCAACGCATCATCCAATTGGCGTTCCCCATTTATCGTAAGTCGATCCGAACCGTTGGTCGCGGTTGTCTTTACCTCGATGGCCCAGTCCTCACCCTGAAAGTCTCTCATGGCCTTGTCGCATCCGACCCAATATCCGACCGTTTCCGTCATGTCGGAGGAATTTCGACGTATCATGCGAGATAACAGATGAAGCTCGCCATACAAACCTTGTTGTTCGGACGGAGAAAGCCCGGCCGCAAGTCCTCGATCGAAAAGAGTTCTCCACTTTTCAAGTTGATTCAGGACAATGCGAAGTGCGGACTTTTCGGAGGATTCACGGGTTACGGCACTTGTCAAATCCGAGCACAAGGTGGAGAACACGCCGAGACAGTCCGTGTGATGCAGCTGTATCAGCAGCAGGTTTCTGTGCTCGAAACTCGTGTCCGGCATTTGCAGGATTCCAAGTTCCTTCAGACTTTTGAACTGGTCAACCGGAATGGTCAGGCTACTGTCATATGAGAAAGCGATACCGTACAGGTTGTCCGGATATCGGTATGTCCCGTATACATACAAGGGAGACTCAACCGGAATTCTGCGTTTGGTGAGTCCGGCTTCCTCTGCCGAGGCCAGATTGTTCCATATGTCCGTTATCGAGTTACTGTTCATCATAAGTGTTGTCGTTGGTGCTGTCGAAGTTCTCCTCGGTAATTGCAAAGTCGGCTACCTGGTTGGCTACATAGGAGATGGCCTTGTCGGTGTCACTGTGCGGAAATGCGATGGCAAATCCGATGAACGGCTCGTCGTCTTTCGTATAGGAGACAGCATCCTTTACTCCAGACATGTTGGAATATTCCGGATTCAGCGGATAAATCATGAGCAGGGGAGTCTGTTTGGAGCGGAACTCCTGTCTGACGAGCTGCGGTGAAGGATATTCGTGTTTCCACTCTTCTTTAGCCCGGGTCTTCCGGCCTCTGGTCTCATCAAGAGCTTTCGACAGCATGTCGTCAGGAAGGTCAATGAATTCATCGGTCGAATTACCCACGATATGGTTCTTGCGGATATAGTATGTCCCGGCATTTTGTGCATCCTGTGCCTGCCGGCGGATGAAGCATCCTGCCTGTACGCCGTTCGAAAAGGTATGGACGCATGTGTTGCCATCTGCATTCTTGCTCATCAGTGCTATGTCCCAGGAAACAAGTTCTCCCACATCGTTCAGTTCCCGGATATAGTCGCATATGAGGTCGAGATTGACCTTGGTCAGGGACTCCGGCAGTTGGAACCGGGACAGGTAGTCGCAGACGGTATCGGAAGATATGCCGGTCCACAGATAATCGTTTTTGATTCTGTCTGGAGTTCCGAGTTCTGAAAGCAGACTGTCTGTTGCCGCCAGATTGTTCCGTTTGGAGACCGGATCCCGGAGCAGCTGGTAGGTCTCTACCAGACGACCGGCCCACGAGACCTGAATGTTCTTCGTGTGACGCATCTTGGATATGGACGTTATCTGCAACTGTCCTGGATGCGTGCGAACCTTCAGGGCATAGTTCTCCGGCGTTCCGCCAGATTCGGCCAGATATCTGAACTCTTCCCGAAGTTCGTCACTGGCAAGCGTTATGTGGCGGTACCATTCGTTCAGCTCGTTGCTGGTGAAGAGCCTGCAAAGATCCACATAACCGGGGCGATATCCGAACCATCGTCCCATCTGCATCAGTGTGTCGTACATTTTCGACGCACGCAGAAAATAGCTCACAGACAGCCCCTCGAGCGTAAGTCCGCGGGACAGCTTGTCTCCGCCAATGGCAATGACCGAAATGCCGTTCTTTTCGTTATCGTAATAGGTCAAACTGTCTCCAGAGGTCCCGTTGATGGACTTGACTTCTATCTTCTGTACGGCCCGATAGAGCAGAGGCCTGATCTCCTCCCATGTGTGGCTCCGTATTTTGTTGTCGATGCGGGAAAGAACCGGTGACTCGATGATTTCTCCGGTAATGGTACGGTATGAACGGTAATCGGGAGAGTCTTCCTCGAAAATCTGCCGGAGCTCTTCCAGCATGGTTGGATCATTCGCCTCTATTTCGCTCTTGTAGTATTTGAACAGACGGTCAATAATCTCCTTGAGATGATTCTGCCATGCCTGAAAACGGGAGACGTGAATCAGCATGGAGTTGTGTTTGTTCTCCTGACCACGGGCAATTCGAATGGCACAGGTAACGATAAAACACTTGATGGCTGTTCTCAACGATTCCGGAATATTATCTATCGTCGGTTTCGGATCGTCTCTCTTGTGACCTGCGGGCACAAAGGTGTCGCTGTCCGTAACCGGGAAAACAATGGGCAGAAGATCATCGTCCTCATCGGGATTAGCCGAAGTGCCGAAGACCTTTTCGGGACCGACGTAGTTGTCCGGAGCCGGAAGGTTGATGATGAAATCCTTGGGGAAAAGATCGTCCTTGTTGAGAGGAATAAAGATGTTGGCAAATGGGGTCGCCGTATAGCCGACATAAGCAGACCGGTTGAACAGCTTGATGATCTTGCAGATATTTCCGTTTATGGCGGTCGGGTCGTCACCGGCTCGACTGGTATTTATGGAAGCATTGTCCGCTTCGTCATCGACAAGCAGCAGGGACTTGTTGGCTATGACATCGTGGGTGGACTGTGATTTCAACCAACTGTACAGCCGCTTGAGTACGGAAACGTTTTTTTTGATCACGAGAATGATCGGCTGTGGATTGTTGAAGTTGAAACCGGCCGTATTTGCCGCCTGCTTTGTGAAGTCGCCCCGTTCGGTGCTGGTCGTGTAGGAGTTTGCGATGGCTTTGTCAAAACCGGGAATCAGACCTACTCCGATACGTATGGTTTGGTTCATGTTGTAGGCTCTGGTATTTTGCGTGTCGAATCCCAGAAAACCTTCGTCTATGCGGGTCTGTGTCTGACTTCTTAAATTGTTGTGTATGCCTGCCAGAATGATGATCAGGTTGAATCCGGCATCGGCGGCCTTGCAGATCAGCCCCGTATAGTTGGCTGTTTTGCCGGACTGTACCTGTCCGACGACAAGTCCTTTCTTGTTGATGATGACGTCGCTGCGCTGTGGATTGAACAGCTTGTCCAGAATACGGTCGGTCAGATCATCCAGTTGGAAGATAACCTCGGGGGCAAAATGCTTCTGTTCGGCCAGGTATTTCTTGTATCGGGTCCAGAACAGCCATTCCGAACGACATTCAGCCTTGAATTCCTTCAACCATGGAATGCGGGCATCACGTCCTTCCAGAATCTGGTAGGTATCCACCTTTACGTTATAGATGGACAACAGGCTTTTCTTCAGCTCTATTTTGTTCAACCCGGCAAACATGGGCAGGCTTGTGACGGTGGAAATGGCTGTATCTATATCGCCGTCACTTACTCCGGGCTTGAATCCAATCATGGCCTGGCACATGTTGATGGCCTTTTCGTTCAGTTCATTCATTGCAGTTCGTCTATCAGGTCTTCGTATTCGTTGAAAGGCTCCATTTGTTTCAGTGCCAGTCTTGACTGTTCAGGAGTCAATCCCTGATCCAATTGCCTTTCATGGATTTGTTTTATCATTGTGCGGAGCAACCCGGGATCCATGTCCGAATAGGGTTGTTTCTGGCTGTCGTCATCGTTGGCCTCCCGCACATAGATGGTTTTGGCGGGTATGGATTCCTCCACGAATTTCAGCAGCATGTCAATAGCCTGGTCCGGGTTCTCTTTGGCAAGCTCTCGAATATTACGGACAAGCGCATGTTCCCGATTGACGACGAAAGACCATTTGTTGTCCTTTTTCTTTTCCAGCCAAAGACTTTGAAATTCCTGCCCGGCCCGCTGCCTGAGGATACGTCCGCGGTGTCTGTAAACCTCGGATCCTTTGTTGCAGGCCTGTCTGGCATAGGATTCAAGCTGCTGTCTGCATCCGACGGGGGGCGCCGCTTTGGCTTTTCTGATGTCTATCTGCCAGTCGGAATCCACGCTGTTGGGCAGATTGATTTGTATTCTAACCAGTTTGTAGGCCTCTTCCTTGCGAAACAGTCCCAGCCAGTCTCCGGCCAGCAGCAGACGGTCTCCGCGATAGACATAGAATCCCTGGTGTGCGGAGAATCCGAAGATGCCTTCGGCCTGTCTGTATGCGGTCTCCGAAGAAAAGTTGTTCTTGTGGGGCAGGATATATCCCTTTACGGTTACCTGTTCTCCGATTTGTTCGGACGGCATGATCTGAACCTTGCTCTCCTTTGGGCAGAAGGGATTCCACGGGTCAATTTCATGCCCGCCCCAATGTATTGCGACGGATTTGGCCTCCAGGAACCGGTGAAAGGTCATTGAAAGATGCTTCTTGACCCTGTCGAATGCCTCCGAAAACTTCCGTTTGGCATTATCGTTCTCGGCTTTTGTCGTAGCCGGTATAATCCGGTCCGGATTCGTCCAGATAACGATGGTACCGTACGCCAGGTCGTCCAGTTCATGCTCGAAACCTTCCGGTAGCCAATGGATCAGTTCCCATCTGTCACATTGAGCAACGTGGTCCAGACTCCATGTCCAGAATTCGGGAGACTGTCCCTGAATCTTACTCATGACGGTCAGTGTCCGACATTGTGAAAAGGAGGCGGTTTTCAGGCCGAGACCGAAACGTCCCAAGTCCGTTGCCGACCGTTCTATCAGCGGATTCTGTGCTCCGGGCCGCATGGCCTGAATAATCTCGTCTCCGGACATGCCGTGTCCATCGTCCCTGATTGTTATAATGGAATCACCTCCTTTCCAGATCCGGTTAATCCATACGTTTTTGGCCGATGCCGATATCGAGTTGTCCACAATATCGGCAACTGCCGTTTCCAGGCTGTAGCCGATGGCTCGAAATGTTTCGATCATCGCTGCGGCCCCCGGAATGGCTGATGCGGTTTTAATATTGTCAAACTCGATATTCATGGTTTAAATCAATTTAGTATCCTATTATTAGAATTCCCTTTAATGGGAGATTCAATCGATTGGATGTATATAATGTGTCCAGAAAATTGATAACTGTTTCAAAATCATCATGACCTCTGTAATCATTTCGAACAGCAATAACGAGTTGTTCTATATCATGCATTATACATGCTTGAAAGATGTCTTTCAAAAATTGGTAATTGACAACGGCTCGTCCGGCTTCAATTTCCATGACGATGTTATTGATCGGATGATAACAATCGGCCTCAAAGTATTTTTCCATTTCTCCATTCCGGCCAAACAAGACGGGAATGCGTATTTTATCTTCCAGACGTTTACTTACTTCGACCTTAAAGCCCAATGCCATGAGAGGTTCGGACAAGATATGCAGGACATCATTGCTGTGGAGAAGATGTGTTTGGGACGAGATAAGATGCTCTTGAGCAATAAATATATCAACAACTTGCCGTAATATTTCCGGCAGTAATTGATTTTTAGGAAAATATTGATATTGAATGGTTGTCATAACATTTTCTTGATTGCTTCGGCAATTCTTTGGGCAAGTACGACCGGTACGGCATTGCCAATCTGTTTGAAGGCGGATGTTCGGCTTCCTTCGAAATAGTAATCGTCCGGAAAGGACTGGAGACGGGCAGCCTCCCGAACCGTAATGGAGCGAACCGTTTCCAATGTCGGATTTAATGTCGGATAGATATAGTAATGACCGTCCATGGCAATGTGTGCAACTACAGTGTGACTGCACCCGTAAGGATCGACGACATTGAAGCGGTTGAGAAAGGTCTCCTTGTTTCGATGAGTCTGCAGTTCGGCCGGCAGTTGTGCATAGTTCAGTCGGTGGTGCTCATTCAACCACCTCTCGACGGCTATTTTGTATATTTTACGATCGTTCTCGTTAGTCGGCCTGGCTACATGCTGGGTTGTAAAATCAAGTTCGCCGCGTATCCCGGACTGGTCCAGGTACGGCATTTCGGATAAGGGCTTGACGTACGAAACGGCTTCGCAGAATTTCCCTTCACCTGCCTTTCGCGTGGGCAGATCCGAGAACAGATCTCTTAATACCTGATAGGGACATTTTTCCTCGGGCAGTTCCGGATAATGGTACGGGCTTTTCGACCCTTTTACGGCGCGTTTCCAGCCTACGATAATGACTCTCTGTCGATTTTGCAGAACTCCGTGTTGAGAGGCAACCTGAACCCTGCAGTCCATATCATAGCCAAGTTTGTCAACCAATCGTTTGAGATCCGCAAAGGGTTCTCCCCGTTTGGCAGTCAACAAGCCCAATACGTTCTCGAATACGAACATCTCGGGATCATAGTGTTCGATAAATCGAACGTAGTATTTGTACAGCTCATTTCGAGGATCATTCTCGACCTCCTTGCCCATACGAGCTCTGCCGGCGACGGAATAGGCCTGACAGGGAGGACCACCGATGATGATATCCACCTTGCGTTTGCCTTTGAGCTCGTCCACGTTCTTGAAAATATCATCAATCGTATTTTCCCCTATTGTCGCGCAGATCGTGGTATTGATTACGCTTTTAGGGACCTGGTCCCAGAGTTTTCGCCCGTCAGTCCCTTCTTCCTTGTGCCTGAGGTAATCTTCATAGATCGAAAGCATTCCATTTTTCTGAAGATAATGAAATGCCGATCGTGTTTTCAGCGTGTTGCAGGCATCCTTGTTCATTTCGATATGCGCAATTGGCGTATATCCGGCTCTAATGAAGCCCTCGGAAAGTCCTCCTGCCCCGGCAAACAAGTCTATGAATGTATATGATTTTGTTTTTTTCATTAATTTGGCCATAATATATTGTTACAAAGTTAACATATTTAGTTGATGATCTGGATATATATTTTGAATTATTGGCTTCGTTATCGCAGATTTTTATCACGGCCTTTCTTAAACACTACGAATTGCAATACCCAAATAGGTCGTCAATTATATTTAATTTCAAAACTATGGCATATTTCAACCAGCTATACTTTATTTTTTATTATGGTAATGCCATGTGGGATAACACTCCGAAGTTATTGAATATTAGGAAGATCCATTAGCACCCTACAGAATATCATCTTTTTATTTATTCACTCCAAACGAACGATCTCATTAATACATAATCGCTTAAATATTTGTTCCTGTTTGATTGACGCAACTATAAAATAAAAATTGCCCCATTTACGGGGCAAGTAAAACTTATATTTAGGCTCTTCTTACAAATCATTCCATAATATCGTCTTTATACTTAATAAATATCTCTATTTTACGCATTAGTTCATCAAGTTGTGGGGAAACTTCTTTTTCGTAGGTTTTATAAAAACTTATTGTTTTATGCAAATAGTCTCTACGTCGGACGTAGGTTGAACCATGCTCATCTTTTTCAAAGAGTCTTACAGCATCTCGCCTTAAGAAATCAGCATTAAGTAACGAAAGATCATGAGTTGCAACTATAAGCTGACAATTCTCTGCTATGGTTAAATACATTTTCAGAATAAATGCAAGTGCTTTAGTATGTATACCATACTCTATTTCATCAATACAAGTGGATTTCTCTCCGACGACCACATCATACAAAACCACCAATAATCTGATAATATTCTTTGTTCCCAAAGATTCCAGATCAAAATCCAATCCACTTTCCCCATCTTTTGTAGAATGGATAAACCGTAAATTTTTATGGGTAATTACTCCTGAGGGATATTGTTCCATCATAGCTTTAATCACAATATCCGGAGCTCCATTTGCTATAAGTTCTGAAATATTTAAACTCGCTTCTTCTATAACATAATCACAAATATTGGTTCCAACATCATTCAGCAGTCGCAAAAGCAAATTTTTTAAGACTCTATCTTTTTCAGGATCACCCGTTTGCAGCTTATCTGCCAAACTTTTATCCGACCTATGAATCATACTTATATGATTCTCAAAATAATCAAAATTCTTAGATAGAATTTGACTTTCCAAGTTCAATGCTCCAAATGTCGAAAGCACACTCGCATTAGCAAGGGTATTAACTTCTAAATCATGTTGATCAGATTTAGATAAATCACATGCGCTACCATAATTTATTACAACTTTATCTAATTCTTTATTGTGATATCGGTAAAATATACGCGAGCTTCGTGATTGTACCAATTTGAGCTCTTCCTCTTCAATACACTCAGACGATACTTTTATATCATAATTAAAACAAGTACCATCAATATAATATATCAACGAAAGTTCCGTAGGTTGAGTTGATGAAGATTTATCTAATAGAAATGGTCTGTATTCAGGTTTATCAGAGGGCTTTTGCGGTTTGGCGGTTGCAATCATTCGCAAATAATTCAATGCAGAAAACATCTTGGATTTACCCGTTCCATTCAAACCCACACACAAAAGCAGACGTAATATACGCTTCCCATTTATTTCTTTATACCAAATAGGTGGTAAATCGTTGGTCTTACTTCCTTCTTTTTTCGAAGCTACAAATGACAATTCAGCTTTATCTCTATAGCTTCTATAGTTTTTTACGGAGAATGTTTCAATCATATAAACTCCTTTTGAGTACAAAAATACACCAGTGTCGTCAAAACAACAAATATTCCAACAATAAAAACTAAGTTTAGCGTGAAAAAAACTCGCAAAGAAAGCTGCAAACTTCAACAACCTCTTGACTTATCTCTCAAACAGTGAAATGTAACCTATTTCTTGGCTCAAGCTTATCCACTTGCAATTAGCCTTTAATCAATGCCACAATAATTCCTTATAACAATTAGAAAAAAAGCTTCTTTTATCATTGTATTCCTATATATTCAATAAGTAAAGTCAAAATAAGGGAAGAGAAGAGATGGCTGCGCCATAAAAATGGTCTCAGCCATTTTTCTTTTGGCGGCAAAAGATATTTCCGAGCAAAATACACCAAACAACAAATTTCACGACATATAAGTTGACTACCACCTAAATCATCCCTAACAAAGTTTCATTTATGGACTTTTATTCTTATATTTGCCACAACACGTATCACATTTGAGATGTTGGACAATATATACATACTGACAGATACCGAGCTTTGCAACAAGATTGCAGCCAAAATAAAAACAGTGCGCCTGAAGCAGAATATGTCGCAGGCCGAACTGGCAGACAAGAGCGGTGTCTCCATCTCCACCATAAAACGCATGGAGGACGGGGAGGTAAAGAACTTCGAGTCGCTGATCCGCGTCCTGCGCACCCTGGGCAAGCTCGACATCTTCATCCCGCTTGTCGAGGAGGAGCAGTTGAGCCCGAATGAATACTACGAGTTGGCCAACAAAGCAAGCAAGCCCAAGCGCAAGCGGGCATCCAAAGGATACAC
>ENA-OPAO01000708-OPAO01000708.1-human-gut-metagenome-genome-assembly--contig:-NODE-708-length-26668-cov-3.613197_pt1 | contig 26668 bp, 17 predicted proteins | sample MGYA00241054_ERZ501424 | MGnify/ENA primary metagenome ERZ501424 (study PRJEB25962, sample SAMEA2042623) | human gut metagenome | biome: human gut; feature: human-associated habitat; material: faeces...
TATAACCATTTACATTCACTGTATTGTATGTACGTTCAGTTTCGGTTACTCCAGATGTTGTTCCCATTAATGAGTACATACGAGTTTTAAGATAAGCAGCCATTGCGTTTAGTGTATTTTCGGGAACGCTACTTCCTAATGCTTCTTTTATAGCCTCAACTACACCTCTACCTTTCTCGTAATCCCAACCTGTTTTTTCTTTATACTTCAACACGATACCTGTCAAGGCCTTTGCATTCTCGCTATTGTCACGACTTTCCTGTCCAAGGATTTCGTCTTTCTGAATTACTTCTTTTTCTACTTTACTATTTACTTGATTCTCTATAGCATAAGCAGAGAAGTGTGTAACAGGAGCTTTATAATTAGCCTCACCCACTGTAACTTCAGCAGCCTGTACTTCCCATTCCCCGTTATCCGGATTCAGATAGGAAAGTTGCATAGTTGCTTTAGGGAAAGTTACCCCCGGAATAGGATTAGGAATAGAAATATTTACAGGTTCGCTAAACTGCAAACCTGTCGGCTGAAATTGAGCAGCAGCCAAAGGTATACTTTTTACAGCTTCTACGACCTCAGTAGGCTTAACTTCAGTAACAACCTCTTTAGGAGCAGGAACAAATGTAGTTACACTGATATCAACTTTACCGTTTTTCACAAGGGTCGGATCCTCCTGCGCATCTTCTTTAATTACACCTGCCGGGATCACAATTTCCACTTTCGCAAGAGGCATATCTTCAACAACTTTGTCCGGCTCAACCTGTCCAAAGTCTTCTGTGGTTGTAGGAATCGCCTCATTTGATGTACTTTCATCCTCTACAGTAATTGGATCTGTCATTTCATCCAATACCACTTCTTTTACCGGACTTACTTCCGTCAAGGCAAAAGCAACTTTTACTACACTACGATTCTCAGCATTATCAGCAATTTTCACAGAAGTTTTCTGAGAAAGATAACCATTAGGAGCAACAGAAACCTCATAAGTTCCCGTATTACTTTCCGTTACAGAAAACTCACCTTTCGAATCCGTTATACAATCTTTATCGCCAACTTTCACTTTTACCCCACTTTTTCCTTCACCTTTTACAGTTACAGCACCTTTAATGTAATACTCTACCACCGGTTTCGGAGTTTCAATTACTTCTCCTTCTGCCGGTTTAGGATCGTCATCATCGTCATGACATGCAACTGTAGCAAAAGACAACATACCAAAGGCTATCGCCATGGCACTCACATACATCCATTTTACACTTTTCATAATGTTTCAAATTTGTTAAAATACTTATTCATATCAATCATGTTCAATTCTCACTCGTCCTAATTAAATAATAGCGAATATGATCCGGTTGCCAGAAACGTGAATTCTCGACAGACCTAGGCTCGGTATTATAACTTTCCCCCAAAGAACGGTGGGCGTATTCATTCCCACTACGCATATCATACTGAAAAGCAAAATATTCGGGAAGCATCACCCGTAGCAGATGTCGCCTGCGTTTCTTTCTTGGTCCGTATACGAGCGTAAGGAGATACGATGCGTAAGTTCATCTATCTTTGCAGTCATCTGTGTGTTCAAGTGCCGCTGTTGCCGATTGCCGTGCTCACGGTCATTCCGCTTGCCGTGTGCCCGTCATGGCGCCCGTGGGGAGCGGCGGATATTCCTGTACTGGGCAATCCCGGCGTGGGCCAGTGGATTGTCGTCATCGTGGTGGCGTACACGATCATCGACACCGTGCGCGGCATGATCGACGATTTGCGGCATGGCCGGGTCGGTGTGGATCTGCTGGCTGTCGTGGCGATCGCCGCCACGGTCGCCGTGCAGGAATACTGGGCGAGCTGGGCCGTGGTGCTGATGATCTCGTCCGGCGAAGCCATCGAGGAATACGCCCAATCCAAGGCCGAAAGCAGCCTGACCGCGCTGATGACGGCCGCGCCCCAGACCGCGCACGTCGTGCGACGGGCCGGCGTGGGCGTCGCTGGTGTCAACACCGGTGACGGCAGCGACGGCAGCTCCGACGACCGGGGCGACGGCTTCCGCAAGGTCGCCGCTCTGCCGTCTTCCGCCGCCAGCGGGTCGTCCGACGCTGCGACTTCCCACTATGACACCGTTGCGGTGGAATCCGTCACCCCCGGCGATGTGCTGATTGTGCTGCCCGGTGAAACCGTGCCGGTAGATGGCGAGCTGTTGTCCGGATCCGCCACGCTCGACCTGAGCAACATCAACGGTGAGCCGGTGCCGCGTGGAGTGTTCGCGGGCGCCCGCGTCATGTCCGGCGCGGTGAACGGCTCGACCACGCTGACCATGCGTGCCACCGAAGCCGCCAGCGACTCGCAATACCAGCGCATTCTCGCGCTCGTCGCGGCCGCGCAGGATTCCCGCCCGGCGGTGGTGAAGACCGCCGATGTGCTGGCAGTGCCGTTCACGGTGCTCGCACTGGCGATCGCGGCCGTGGCATGGTTGGTGTCCGGTGTGCCGACGCGCTTCGCTCAGGTGCTGGTGCTGGCGACCCCTTGCCCGTTGCTGATCGCCGCCCCCGTCGCGTATGTGGCGGGAACCGGCCGACTAGCCAAGTCGGGAATCCTGATCAAGACACAGGACGTGCTGGAGAACCTCGGCCGCGTCACGCACGTGTTCTTCGACAAGACCGGCACGCTGACCGTGAAGCAGCCGCAGGTGACCCGCGTCGAGATGCTGCCCGGTGCCGGCACTCACCTCAATGAGGACCACGTACTGATGATGGCGGGCGTGGTCGAGACCTATTCCGTGCACATCCTCGCCAAAGGCATCGCGAAGGCCGGCACGGAAGCTCTGTCCCGGCTGCATCGGCGGTTCGAGGAGGGGCAGCGGCTATGCCCGCAGCCCGATGCGGACTGGCCTGGTCACGGGCGCGATTATCCGGTCGTCAAGCACATTGATGAAGACGCCGGGAAAGGCATCTCCGGCGAAGTGAATGGGCATAAGGTGCGCGTAGGCAGACTGTCTTTCGCGGCCTCAAGCGAAGATGGGTTCCTGCCGGTTGAGCGGATCGTCCCGGGCCGGGCCACGACTGATGGAGACCGGCGGTCCGGAAAACAAGGTGAGGGGCGGCTTGCGGACGAGATCCGTACCCGTTTCGGCATGCTCGCGCCGGATGAAATGGCCTCGTACGTGTCGGTCGACGGTCAGCTCATCGCCCGGATCGTCCTGCGTGACGTGCCGCGCGCGAACGCCAAGTCGGCGCTCGCGAGCCTGCGCGGTCTCGGCGTCGCCAAGCTGTCCATGCTGACGGGAGACAAACGATCCTCCGCCGCCATCATCGCCAGTGAGGTCGGCATCGACGACGTGCATGCGGAACTGTTCCCCGAAGATAAGGTCACCGCTGTCACGACCGCGACCGTGACGCCATCGCGCGGCGTGACGATGATGGTCGGCGACGGCGTGAACGACGCGCCCGTGTTGGCCGCCGCCGATATCGGCATGGCCATGACGGACGGCACGTCGACCGCGGCCTCGGAGTCCGCGCAGGTGGTGATCCTGAACGACGACATCGCCGCCGTTCCACGGGCCATCGCCATCGCCCGCCGCACCAAGCGTGTGATGCTGCAAGCCGTGCTGGCCGGTCTCGCGCTGGCCCTGATCGGCATGGTTGCGGCGGCGTTCAACTTGATTCCCGTCGTGGTCGGCGCTTTTCTGCAGGAAGCCATCGACGTGGTAAGCATCCTCTGGGCGCTCACCGCGCTGCTTGACCGTGACTGACGGGCCGTGGTCGACGGGCGCAGCTGGGCCGGTCGTGATCGACCGGCCGCGCCCGTCGCCGGACGATCGGGCGAGAACGAATGTGACATTCGACAACAATGGGGGCAATGCCGGGAAATCCCGCTGTTGCCCCCTTCCGTGATTCGGTGGCTTGCGATAACCTATAACGCGTGACTGAATCTGAGAACAATGAACTTCGTATCGCCGTGATCGGCGCCGGTCCCGCCGGCGTCTACTCCTCCGACATCTTCCTGCGCCAGCTGAAGAAGCTCGGCGAGGAGCTGGGTCTGGGCACCAAGGCCCGCATCGACCTGTTCGAGAAGCTGCCGGTCCCGTTCGGCCTGGTCCGTTACGGTGTGGCCCCCGACCATCCGAGCATCAAATTCATCGCATCCGCGCTGGAGAAGACGCTCGACAACCCCGACATCCACCTCTACTGCGACGTGGAATTCGGCAAGGACGTGACCTTGGACGACCTGCTGGCGCGTTACGACGCCGTGCTGTTCGCCACCGGCGCCGTCAAGGACAAACCGCTGAACCTGCCGGGCGCCGACCTCGACGGCGTGTACGGCGCCGCCAAGTTCGTCGAATGGTATGACGGATACCCCACGGGTGCGCGCGAATGGCCACTTTCGGCCGAGAACGTCGCCGTGATCGGTGGCGGCAACGTGGCGATGGACGTCGCGCGCGAGCTCATGCGCAACGCCGACGACCTCAAGGCCAAGACCGACATCCCCGACAACGTCTACGAAGGCATCCAGGGCAACAAGGCCAAGGTGCTGCATCTGTTCATCCGCCGTGGCGTCGCCCAGGCCAAGTTCAGCGTGCAGGAACTGCGTGAGATGGAGAAGCTGCCCGGCGTGCAGCTCATCATCAACGAGGACGACTTCGAGCTGGATGACGACACGATCGAAGAGGCCGGCAAGGACAAGCTGACACGCCAGATGGTCGAGGAGCTGTTCACCATCCGCGAGATGGCCGAAGACATGGAAGACGACGGCGACGTCGATTACGAGGGCAACCCCGCAGATCGCAAGTATTACGTGCACTTCAACTCCGCTCCCACCGAGATCCTCGGCAAGGACGGCAAGGTCGCGGGCATCCGCGTGGAGAAGACCGAGACCGGCGCCGACGGCAAGATGCACCGCACCGGCGAATTTGAAGACTACCCGGTCGAGGCCGTGTACCACGCAATCGGCTACAAGCCCGCCGAAGCGCCCGGCATCACCTATGACGAGAAGGGCGCCCACCTGGCCAACGCGAACGGCGATGGCCGCATCACCACCGAGGCCGCCGGCGGTGACGTGCGTGAACGCCTGTATGCCACCGGGTGGGCCAAGCGCGGGCCGGTCGGCCTGATCGGCTCCACCAAGTCCGACGCGTTGATGATCGTCACCAACATGCTGGAAGACCTCGCCAAGGCGGCCGAAGGCGGCCGTGTGGCCGTCGACCGCGACCCCGAGTCCATCGACCGCCTGCTCGCCGAGCGCGGTGTCAAGCCGATTGACTTCGCCGGTTGGAAGAAGGTCGACGCCTTCGAACGCTCCGAGGGCGCGAAGGAAGGCCGCGAGCACAAGAAGGTCGTCGAGCCGGATCAGATGCGTGAGCTTGCTCACGCCTGAGCGACCTGTAGCGCGACTCGTATACATCGATCAAGCCGCCTCCTGCGTGACATTGCGGGCGGCGGCTTGTTTTTGCCCGTACTTGTATCATCCCGTGCCTCCGGAATCATTTCATTGTGCTCAAGGCGCATATCCAGCCAACTGTCAGACAGTGAATTTAGTGTGTGGGCTATGGACGGTAAATTGCATGTGCGCGGCCACTTCAACGGCCTGAAAACGACGCTGCTCTTTGCGTTGATGTGGGCCATCATCATGTTGATCTGGTGGGCCACCGGCGGTGACCGCGGCACGCTGGGCGTATATATCGTCATCGGTCTGGTCTCCACGTTCAGCACGTACTGGTTCTCCGACAAACTCGCCATCGCCTCGATGGGCGCCCGCGCGGTCACCGAGCAGGAAGCTCCCGCACTGTACCGCATCGTGCGCGAACTCAGCGCCAAGGCCGGCAAGCCGATGCCTCGCATCTACGTCGCCCCGACCATGAGCCCCAACGCGTTCGCAACGGGCCGCAACGAGCGCCATGCAGCCGTATGCTGCACGCAAGGCATCCTCAACATACTCAACGAGCGCGAGATTCGCGGCGTCCTCGGCCACGAGCTCATGCACGTGTACAACCACGACATCCTCACCTCCGCCATAGCCTCCGCACTGGCGACCATCATCACGTATCTGGGATACTCGCTCATGTATTTCGGCGGCGGTCGCAGCAACGACCGTGACAACTCCTCCGGCGCCTTCGGTCTGATCGGCGTGCTGTTGAGCGCGATTCTCGTGCCGATCGGCGCCTCTCTGATCCAGATGGCCATCTCCCGCACCCGCGAATTCGACGCCGACGAGGACGGCAGCCGCCTGACCGGCGACCCCGAAGCGCTCGCCTCCGCCCTGAACAAGATCTCCTATGGTGCTCAGACCAATCCGATGCCGAAAACCGCGGGCACGCAGTCGGTGTCATCCATGATGATCGCCAACTCGTTCTCCGCGCGCGGATTCTCGAAGCTGTTCTCCACGCACCCACCTACCGACGAGCGCATCAGCCGGCTCATGCAGATGTCGCAGGAGATGCGCAATTCCGGCATCGGCGGCGGCAGCAGCCCGCAGTACTTGTACTAGCTTCGTTGCGCAAGGCTCGCGGGCATCGCCGTCATGTGATACACTGACGACTTGTGCACAAAGCACTGCGGATGTAGTTCATCGGTAGAACGAAAGCTTCCCAAGCTTTAAAGGCGGGTTCGACTCCCGTCATCCGCTCCATTCGAAACCCTTGGAATCGTTGGAATTTCAAGGGTTTTTCTATTGTCGTAAAAGACCCGTGAAGCCAACTTCGCGTCGCGCAACTGTCGGTTGCGTCGCAAAATTTGGTTGCGAATCGCAATGCAACCGCAAGATGGTGGCGTGGAACGCGACGTTTGTGACAAGCTGCTGATGCTTTGCGACATGTTCGGTGTGACGTTGGATGATTTGGTCATGGGCGACGTGTGCGCGTCGGCGGGCCGTGGAGGTGCGGGACGCGTGGGCTGTGTGGATGCGGGACGCATGGACTTGGCTGCCGATACGGCTGGTGTGGCAGCGTCGGATGGGGTGGTTGACTCTGCTGTTGGTGCGGTTCCGGGGGTAATCGGGTTCGCGGCATCGCAGGTTGCAGGAGTGTCCGATTCTGCAGAATCGGACACTCGTGGAGGGCGATGGGTAGGCTGGAGCCCGTGAACACGAACCAGAAGTCCCCCTCCGATTCCGGCGCAAACCACCCCACCGGCAACTCCTGCAATCCGCTACTCGGCCATGCCACATCACACGCGGCGACACTCATCGGCCTGTTCGCAATCGTCCTGTGGGGCTTCATGGCCGGCCTCGTGCGACTGGTCTCCGAATCGTTCGGCGCCACGCTCGGTTCGGCGCTCATCTACACCGTCGGTGGTGTCATGCTGTTCATTGTGCGCCGTCCGAAACCAATCCGCGAAGCGCCATGCAAGTACCTCATCGCAGGCGGACTCATGTTCATCGCATACGAGGCGTCAATCTCGCTGTCGATCGGCCTGGCCACAACGAACGCGCAATCCGTGGAAGTCAGCCTTGTCAACTACTTGTGGCCGACGCTGCTGGTGCTGATGACCGCAGCGGTATCGCACAAACGTGGTGCGGTCGCCAAAGCGATTCCTGGCGCGGTGATCGCAACCATCGGTGTGGCGATGGCGGTTGGCGGAGAAAGCCTTGATATGCAGGAAGCGGTCCACAATATCGCCAGTAACCCCCTACCGTATGTGCTCGCGTTTGTTGGCGCCTTTATTTGGGCGATTTATGCGACTTTTACGCCGTCGTTGTCCGGCGGTTACGACGGCACGACGATTTTCTTCTGCTGTGTGGCCGTTGTACTGTGGACCATCCATTTCGTTTCGGGAGACGGTTTGCCGGACACGGCGCCCGGCATCGGTGGATATGCTGCGCTGATTGCGTGCGCCGCTTCGATTTCGGGCGGCTACGCGTGCTGGGGATACGGCATGTTGCACGGCAGTATGGAAACGCTTGCGATTGGTTCGTACGCGACTCCGCTGTTTTCCACGGCTTCTAGCACGCTTCTGTTGGGCGTGGCGCTGGGCATGCCGTTCTGGATCGGTGTTGTGCTGGTGGTTGCCGGTTCTCTGATCAACGTGTGGTTTGCACGGTGCCCCTGAGTGTCCGTTTCTCCCGAATCGGACAACCTGGGGTGACCGGATGACGCGTGGATGGCTCGTGATTCGGGGGATCGGACACTTGTTGGTGCGTGAGGAGGCGACATGTGGGGTAGTGGCGGCGCAGAGGAGCGCCGGGATGGCGCAGCGGTACGTAAGGGAAGTGACTGGGCAGGACAATGCCCTACGCCTCCACGCTAGCTTAGGTTTTTGCCGGCTGGTCGATGGTGACGAATTCGTGGCTTTGGGTTTTCAGGTCGTCGATGATGGCGGGCAGCGCGTTCACGTGTACCAGCCGAAACCGATCTAAACCGGCTCAAACCAGCCCGTTCAAATCCGCCTCGTCACATCACCTTGGTGGACTCCAGATTGCGGCTCACCCAGTTGTTCAACCGGATCACCGGCTTGCGCAACACCAATCCCAGCAGCAGCGAAGGAATCAGGAACAAGGCGAGATACACCATGTCAAGCAGGTACTCATTGCCGTATGATCCGGCCATCGCGGCGTGCATGGCATCGATGGCGTGCGGGAACGGTAGGAACGGGTAGAGCATTTGGAAGAACTTCGGCAGCGTCTCGATAGGGAACGTACCGCCCGAACCGGCGACCTGCATCACCAGCAGCACCACGGCCACGGCCTTGCCGATATCGCCGAACGACACGGTCAGCGTATACACGATATTCGAGAACACGAGCGCGGCAAGCCACCCCACGGCAAGGAACTGCAGCGCATGATTCGCCTGCACGCCAAGGAAATACGTGTCACCCAGGCAAACCAGTGTGCCCTGCAGCAACGCGAGCAGTGCGAAGATCGCGTACCGTCCGAAATACTCGTGGTCGAGACGCAGTCCCCAACGTGAGGCGTTCCCCGGGCCGGACGGGCCGGCGATGCGCGGCAGCGTGTCGCCCAAGCCCAGCACATGCGCCTTCTCGCGGTCCGAAATCGTCACTTTCAGCATGGCGCACAGGATGATCGCACCCACCCAGATTGACAGGATCGTATAGAACGGCGCCATGGCCGAACCGTAGTTCGCGATCGGGTACACCGAGACGCGATGCAGTGCGACGGGCGCGGAAATCAGCGTGGACAGTGTGGACGCGTTGGCGGTGGCCAGTGCACGTAGTTCGTCCGATTCGCCCGAATCGGCGTCGTTGTCACCGTCGCCACCATCGCTGTTGCCGTCACCGGCGTTTCCGCCCGTCTCCAGCTTCGTGATCAGCTCCTTCACCGTCGCTGCCGACGAGTCGAGTTTCTTCGCGATCGCGCCGAGCGTGGAACGGATGGACGTCACATTCGTCCCCGCATCGCCCGTCACATCGTCCAGATCGTCGGCGGTGCCGCTCAGCTGGGTGATCATGCTGTCGGTTTGGGAGATCAGCGTGCTGACTGTGGAGGCGAGCGCGTCGATTTTCGGCTTGACGTTCGTGGCGTAATCGTCGCGCACATTGCTGATCGACTGCTTCGCGGAGGTGATGCGGTTCAGGATCTCCTTGCGGGAGCGTTCCGCGGCTGCGGTATCCTGCGTGACCTGCGTGGAAGCGTCTTTCAGCTGCTGCGCGAGCTTCTGCGAATCGCCTTTGGCGGCTTCCAGCAGCGTGATCTCCCGGTCGATGGCTTCCAGCAGCGCCTGTTTCGCGGAATCACTGTCCGGTAGTTGTTCCACCGATTCGCGCATGTGGTTGAGGCTTGTGATGTACGTGTCGTACAGCGATTCGCCGCTGGAGATTTGTTCGCTCAACGTTGCCAACTGGCTGGCTGCGGTGTCTGAGTCCTTGCCGATCGCGTCGAACGCCTTGTTCACCTTGGCAGCTACTTGGTCGAACGCGCCTGACACCTGGTCGAGCGCGGTGTTCACCGAGGAGGTGACGTTCGCACCTGCAGAAGTGAGTGACGTGGCACCTGATTTGCCTTGCTTCAACGCGTTCTGGGCCTGTTTGCCCGCCTTGGTCGCCGAGGCGAGCAGTTTGCCCGTGGAATCCACGATGTCGTTCGCCGAGCCGAGCAGCTGCGAATACGACGTCACCTGCTGCGATGCGCCGCTCAGCGTATCCGCCGTGGTGGTGAGATTGCCGTTGAGGTTGCGCATGTATTCGGCCATTTGCGGGCTTTGCGAATAGTGTAGGATGCTTGAGGCCAGGTCGAGTCCGACTTGCGCAATCGTTTTGGCGAAGGTTTTGTCGATCGTGTTGACCACGGTTGTCGCGCCCTGATCGGTGATATGCGGGGCGATCGGGTTGATTTTCTCGTTCAGATAGTACTTGAGCTGCGCGTGTTTGATGTCGGGGGAGAACAGCGTCATCATGTCGGCGCTGAAACCTTTCGGAATTACGATCGCCGCATAGTATTCGCCGGATTTCACCCCGTCGATTGCCTTGTCGCTTTTCACGAACTGCCAGTCCAGCTGGTCGTTGGCGTGCAGTGTGCTGATGATGGTTTCGCCCACGTTGACGCGCACCGGTATGAGATCCGACTTGTAACCCTTGTCGTTATTGGCCACGGCGACCTTCAATGCCTTGGTGTTGCCGTAGGGGTCCCAGCTGGCCGCGATGTTGAACCAGGCGTACAGCGCCGGCACCACCACCAGGCCCATCGAGACGATCACGGCGATCACGTTGCGGGTGGCATGGCACATGTCCCGCTTGAAGATGCCCCAGATCATTTTCACTGTTCGTTCCCCTCCTCACGCAGACTCCTGCCAGCATTTCCGTCCGTGTTTCCAGCCGCATACTCAGCCGCATGTTCAGGCGCATGTCCGGCCGAACCACCATGCGCAGCCTCATACAGTCTCGTACGTACGGCATGCATCGGCTTGTAATGCATGCCCGGCCGGAACAGCAGGTTCTCGTGCAGGATCGCGCTGCAGAACTCTTCCGCACTCATCGCTTCCTCGCCCAGATAATTCGCATACCGTTCGCGCAGATACTCCACCACGATGAGATACGTGTCGATGGCGATGATCGAAATGATCCAACCGAGCAGCATGGCGAGCTTCATGCGCGTGATGAATAGCAATAGCAGGAACACGAACGGCAGTACCGCCAGCGCGAGGAATCCCCAACGCACCAGGCGCGGGTACAGGCGGAAGAAATGAATCGCCCGTCTGCGGGCGAGTTCGGGGAACTCCTCGGCGATCTGCTGCGCGGTCTCGGTGAGCCGCAACGGTTCCACCGTGCCTTCGTTATGTTCGGTGATCATCAGATCAGTGTCCGCCAGACGGTTGTCGAACAGGCGGTTGAGGTTCAACGCCAGCTTGCGGACCACCAAGCCGATGAACAGCGCCACAGGCAGATACCAGAACAGCGAGAGCATGTCGATCCAATAATGGTTGGCATACATGCCGCCGATCGGCCCGCGCATCGCGTTGATGCCGTAGGTGAACGGTAGGAACGGTTTCAGACGGCGGAAGAATTCCGGCATCATCTCGATGGGGTAGAGGCCTGCCGCGCCCGGAATCTGGATGATCACCAGAATCACGGCGACGGCCTTGCCGATATGCCGGAACGCCACGGCGAGCGCGTAAATGATGTTCACGTAGACGAACGAGGCGAAAATGCCGGCGAGGATGAACAGGAACGGATGCTCGCATTGGATGCCCAGCGCGAGATCGCCGATCGTGGCGATGATCGCCTGCAGGAATCCGACCGTGACGAACAGCAGCCAACGGCCCATATAGCCTTGGCGTGGCGTGTACATGCGGATCTTCTCATCGCGGTCCACTTCAAGCTTGTAGATCGCGACGAGCACGAATCCGCCGACCCACAGCGCAAGATTCGTGTAGAACGGCGTGACCGCGGAACCATAGTTTTTGACCGGGTAGAGGACCTGTTCGTCCAAATGCACCGGCTCGCCCACGAACGAGCCGACCTCGCTCGCGTCAAGTCCGAGCGCTTGGGAAAGCTGCTGGAACATCGCCGAACTGCTCAACGCGGCCACATCGGTGCGCGTGGTGTTGAGCTGTTTGGCGAGATTGGCGAGCTGTGTCTGCGTGCCAGCAATGGTGGTGTTCGTTTGGGTCACGGTGCGCGACAACTGGTCGAGCAGCCCGTTGCCCTGTTCCAGTGTGCTTTGCAGCGTGGTAAGCGTGCCGGACAGCGACCCATTGGCCAGGCTGAGTGTATCGAGCCCGGTGTTGAGATTCGGCATGACCGTGCCGGTGATGGTCGTGTGTGCGCTCGCCATCGACGCCGTGCCGTTCTTCGCCAGCGTGGTGACATCGTCGTTGAACCCGTTCGCGGTGTTCTTCCCCGCGTTGATCGCAGCCGTGGTGTCCTGATCGAAGGCGTCGATGCGCTGCTGCTGGAACGTCAGCTGTTTGCGGGCTTCGGCGAGCTGCGCGGAAAGATCCTTATACGTTTGGCTGTTCGGATCCAGCTGGCTGGCCTGCAACGCCTTCTCCACGCCGTCGAGCACATTGCCGGTGGTGGCGTTGACGTGATGCATGGTGCTGGACACTTGGTCGAGCGCGTCCTGCGTGGTGTTCAGTCCGCTGAGCACGGTGCCGGTGGCATTGCTCACGTTGACCTGCAGGCCGGACAGTTGCGTGCTGCCGTTGTCGAGCGCTCCGACCAGCGTGTTCGAGAATCGTTCGGTTTGTGTGCGCGTCTCGCTCAGCAAGTCGGACGCCTTGCCGACGGTGTCAAGCGAGTTGGTGATTTCCGAGGCGAGCGCGATGTTGGACTGTTTGGCCGAATCGATGGTGGTGAGGGCCTTGTCGAGCGTGGAGCGGGTGTCGCGCAGCTGCTGTTGGACGGTTTCGAGCTGGTTGATGGTGTCGGTCAGATCGTTGACGACGTCGCTTTGCGCGCTTTTCACGCTGCCGGTGGTTTCTCCCGCTGCCTCCTTCACTTCCTTTGCCACGGCGTCGGCCACGCTGGAAACGAAAGTGGTGTTGATCTGCTCGTCGATCGTGGTCGCGCCCGTATCGGTGATTTTCGGCGCGATCGCGTTCAGCTTTTCGTTGATGTAGTACGTGATCGACGGTCGGTCGCCTTTACCGGTGACGGTGCCGATTAGTCTGGAGCTGAAGTCTTCCGGCAGTACGATCGCCGCATAGTATTTGCCGGATTCCACGCCTTCGATGGCTTGCTGCTTGGGAACGAAACGCCAGCCGAGCTGATGGTTCTTCTTAAGCTGGTTGACGGTCTGCTGGCCAGCGTCGAGATGGCCGACCAGCGTGGAGGTTGTGCCCTTGTCCTCGTTCGCCACAGCGACTTGGATGTTGCCCGTGTTCGCGTACGGGTCCCAGTTGGCGAGGATATTGCACCATGCGTACAGTGATGGGATGATGGCCACACCCAGCGTGACGACGAGTGCCACGGGGTTCTTCAGAATGCGTTTCACGTCTCGAAGGAAGATGGCGAAAACCTGGTGCATCAAGCCTCCTCGCGGGTATTGGTCGCAACATCTACGTGCGGCGGCATGCCCGTGCGGGAACACCCGGTTGGGCTCTTCGTCGCGCGATCCGGTGGACATTCTATGACTTCCGATGGAACGATCGCAATGGTTTCGCCATGTTTATTGGTCGGTCCCGCAAGTGTCGGGATATGAGACGAAAACGCTCGGCATATGGCTCTAGTGGGGCGGGCGACCTGGATATGGAGCGGACGGTCGGGAAAACGGAAAGGAAAGATGGCGAATGTTGTCACATGACAAGTGGGATAGGGTTGGGCGATAATGGAGGCATGACTATTGCAACACCGGAACGTTATGCGCAAATGCTGGACGCCGCACGCCGCGGCGGTTACGCCTATCCCGCGATCAATGTGACCAGCACGCAGACCCTGAACGCCGCACTCCAGGGTTTCGCCGAGGCGGAATCCGATGGCATCATCCAAGTCTCCGTAGGCGGCGCCGCCTACTTCTCCGGGCAACGCGTCAACGACCGCGTCACCGGCTCGCTTGCCTTCGCAGCCTTCGCGCACGAAGTCGCGGCGAAATACCCCAACATCACCATCGCCCTGCACACCGACCACTGCGCCAAACAGTATTTGGACGAATGGGTGCGCCTCTTGCTCGACCATGAAGTCGAACAGGTGAAGCACGGTCAGGAACCGACCTTCCAGTCACACATGTGGGACGGTTCCACAGTGCCGCTGGATGAAAACCTCGACATCGCAGAAGAACTGCTCGACAAATCCCAAGCCGCGCACACCGTGCTGGAAATCGAAATCGGCGCGGTCGGTGGCGAAGAAGACGGGCACAGCGCCGAAATCAATGACAAACTGTATTCCACGCCCGCGCAAGGCATCACCGTCGCGCAACGACTCGGCCTCGGCGAGCGCGGACGCTACATGGCCGCCTTCACCTTCGGCAACGTGCACGGCGCATACAAACCGGGCGTGGTGAAACTGCGCCCCGAACTGCTCGACGAAATCCAGACCACGGTCGCGCTCGCGATCAAGGCCGGCGAAATGCCCGACCCCGCGCACTCGCTGGATGTCGCTCCCGGTAAGCCGTTCGCCCTGGTGTTCCACGGCGGTTCCGGCTCCGCGCCGGAGGAGATCGCGCAGGCCGTGAGCTACGGCGTGGTGAAGATGAACATCGACACCGATACGCAGTACGCATTCAGCCGTGCGGTGGCCGGTCACATGTTCTCCAACTATGATTCGGTGCTCAAAATCGACGGTGAGGTGGGCAATAAGAAGCTGTACGATCCGCGATCCTGGGGTCGTGAAGCTGAATCCGCGATGGCCGCGCGTGTGGTCGAAGCATGCAAGCAGCTCGGCAGTGCCGGGCGCGCGCTGAACTAGCCAACGGTCTTTCGAACTGTTTTCGGGCGTTTTCTGGTCTGTTTTTCGGACCGGTTGCAATCCGATTACGGTCGGTCCGGAGCCGTGAGCATCCCTCAGACCCGGTAGAGGGTGAAGAGTAACCTTTGTAAGGCTTTAGGCGCAAGGCTTAAGGCAGAATCGCGTACGCACGGAGGTGCAACAACATGCCTGGAATTGTTTTGATCGGTGCCCAGTGGGGAGACGAGGGCAAAGGCAAGGCAACGGATCTGATCGGCACGAAGGTCGACTACGTCGCCCGTTTCAACGGCGGCAACAACGCAGGCCACACCGTGGTCGTCGGCGATGAATCGTACGCACTGCATCTGCTGCCGTCCGGCATCATCAGCCCCAACACCACCCCCGTCATCGGCAACGGCGTCGTCGTCGATCCCGAAGTGCTGTTCGAGGAGATCGACGGCCTTGAAAGCCGTGGCGTGGACTGCTCCCGACTGCTGGTGAGCGAAAGCGCGCACATCATCGCCCCGTATCACCGCGTGCTCGACAAGGTGACCGAACGCTTCCTCGGCAAGCACAAGATCGGCACCACCGGCCGTGGCATCGGCCCGGCATACGCCGACAAGATCAACCGCGTGGGCATCCGCGTGCACGACCTGTTCAACGCGGAGCACCTGCATGACAAGGTCGAGGCCAGCCTGCATCAGAAGAACCAGATGCTCGTCAAGCTGTACAACCGTCGCCCGATCGACGTGGACGAGACCACCGACGAGCTGCTCAAGCTCGGCGAACGCCTGAAGCCGTACGTGGCCAACACCTCCCTGGTGCTCAACAAGGCGCTCGACGAGGGCAAGACCGTGCTGTTCGAAGGCGGCCAGGCCACCATGCTCGACGTGGACCACGGCACCTACCCGTTCGTGACTTCCTCCAACCCGACCGCCGGCGGCGCCTGCACCGGCACCGGCGTTGGCCCGACCAAGATCACCCGCGTGATCGGCGTCTCCAAGGCGTATGTGACCCGCGTGGGCGAAGGCCCGTTCCCGACCGAACTGTTCGGCGAGGACGGCGAATGGCTGCGCGCCCAAGGCCACGAGTACGGCGTGACCACCGGTCGCCCGCGTCGCTGCGGTTGGTTCGATGCGGTCGTCAACCGTTACGCGGCCCAGGTCAACGGCCTGACCGACATCGTGCTCACCAAGCTCGACGTGCTCACCGGCCTCAAGGAAATCCCGCTGTGCGTGGCGTACGACGTCAACGGCGAGCGTCGCGACGATATGCCGACCGACCAGGCCGAGTTCGCCGCCGCGAAGCCGATTTACGAGTCCATGCCGGGTTGGGACGAGGACATTTCCCAGGTCCATGACTTCAACGATCTGCCGAAGACCTGCCAGGATTACGTCAAGCGTCTTGAGGAACTGTCCGGCTGCCGCATTTCCGTGATCGGCACCGGCCCGCAGCGCGACCACATCATCCAGATCAACTCGCTGATCGACTGAAGCTGATTCGGCTGATTCGTCGATATGAACGTCGGTAACGAACGTCAATAACAAGTGCCGGTGGGCCTGTGCCTGCCGGCACTTTGCGTATGGTGCGTGCGATGGCGTTCGCGTATGACGCACACCGCATACACACCGACGGGGTGCGCGGCGGAGGAACGGAAAAGGGGAGTGCGATGACTGCAATGCCGCCTAACGACAGGTTCGACAGGTTTGACAGGTTCAGCAAACTGGTCCCGCGATTCGACCACCTGAAATGGAAGATGGCCGCTGCCGGCATTCTCGTCGGCCTGATTTCCGGCTTCCTCGTCGTCCTCTACCGTCTCGGCATCGAATACGGCACCGACACCGCGCGCTGGATCTACGCGCGCATCCGCGAAACCCCGTGGCTGGTCGCACCGTGGGCGGTCGCCGCAATCGCAGCCGCGCTCGCCATCGCATGGATGGTCAAAAAAGAGCCGATGGCCGGCGGCAGCGGCATTCCGCAAACCAACGGCGTGGTGATCTGCGGCCTGAAAATGCGATGGCAGACGATTCTGCCGGTTCGCTTCATCGGAGGCCTGCTCGGATCGCTCTTCGGCCTCTCGCTCGGCCGCGAAGGACCGTCCATCCAAATCGGCGCATCGGGCGCGCAGTTCCTATCGCACCGGCTGCGCGGCAAGAAACGTGAGGACATGCAGGAGCATTATCTGGTCACCGCCGGTGCCGCGGCCGGCCTGTCCGCCGCGTTCAGCGCACCGCTGTCCGGCATGATGTTCGCTTTGGAAGGGGTGCATCGCAGTTTTTCGCCCGCGATTCTGATGGGCGCCACCGCCGCGTCCCTGACCGCCGATTTCGTATCGAAATACTGTTTCGGCCTGCTTGACTTCGGCACCATCGGCCAACTGCCGCTCGGCGAATACGGGTGGCTGATTCCGCTGGGATTGGTGGCCGGTTTGGTTGGTTCGCTGATGAACCGTTCGCTGCTCGGCTTCCAAACGCTGTACGGCAAGCTTCCCGCATGGAGCCGCCCTTTGATCGCGATCGCGCTCGCGCTGCCAATCGGCATTTGGCTGCCTGACGTGCTCGGCGGCGGCTCGAACCTGATCGCCATGGCCGAGCATGCGCGCGTCGGCTTGGGCATGCTGTGCGTGCTGTTCGTGGCGAAAGTGCTGTTCACCTCCACCAGCTTCGGTTCAGGCGCTCCCGGCGGCATTTTCATGCCGATTCTCGCGGTTGGCTCACTCGCCGGCGGTATCTGCGGCGAGACGTTGCACCAGTTCGGCAACCTGCCGTCCGATTCCGTGGCGATTTTCTCGGTATGCGTGATGACGGGCACGCTGGCCGCGTCCGTGAAAACACCGATCACGTCGATTCTGCTGGCCGTGGAAATGTCCGGCACATTGACGCACATGCTGCCGGTCGCCGCCGTCGCGTTCATCGCATTGCTCGTCTCCGACCTGCTGCGTACGAAACCGATCTACGGCGAGCTGCTGGAACGGTACATGCGCGCGCAAGGCGGCACGACGGCAATCGCCAATCGCATCGACAACGGCATCATGGAACTGCCTGTGGAAATGGGCGCGACCGCGGACGGCAAGCTGATGCGTGACGTGCGCTGGCCGTACGGCTGTCTGGTGATCGGCCTGCGTCGCGGCGAACGGCAGATTGTGCCGCATGGCGATACGCGGCTGCGCGCCGGCGACTATCTGGTCGTGCTGTTCAGCGGCGAGGACGAAAGCGGCGCACGGCATGCGATGCGGCGGCTGTGCGACGTGTCCGTCTGACGCGGCCGCGCCGTCTTCCATAACCATTCGTAGACGTCTAGGGCCACCCGAAGTTATCCACAGTTATCCACCGAATCGGACATGTTCGATGTTTGGTTGCAACGCACGTGTAGACTCGTACAAGGTTAGGAAGACGGCACCTGCGGCCAGCTCGTTGCCGTATGGCTGGGGCGGAACGACGCTGTCCGCGGAAAGCCAAGTGCAAGGGGAACGTGATGGAATCGCAAGAACAACGGGCGGCAGACTCGCCAAACGCGGGTGATGAGCCGAATCCCGCCACACAGTCGATCGACGTCGCCGAAGTGGCGCGCGCGGATGTGCGCCCGTCCGGTGCCGCCGCATCCAAGCATCCGCCGCAGATTCCGCTCGCGCCGATGAAACGCATGCAGGCGCGATTCAACCCTCTTGCCGATGGTCTGATGTATCTCGTGGTGTTCGTCGGCGGCTTCGTCGGCGTCGGGTTCCGTCGCGCCACGGACCTGCTGCTGCCGTCGGTGAACGGTTCGCCGTTCGTGGTGGGCACGTTCGTGTCGAATATGCTCGCCTGCTTCCTGTTTGCGATGCTGACCGAATACATGGCGACCGCGTCGTGGCTGCGCCGCAGGGTGCGGCAGGTCGTCAGCCGTGGCGTCGGGCTTGGTTTGCTTGGCGGACTGTCGACGATGTCCGGCGTGATGTTGGAAACCATGGAAGGCATGCGCGAGCAGCGTTTCGGCAGCGCGCTCGGCTATCTTGCGGGAAGTTTCGCCGGCGGTCTGATCGCGGCCGCGGTTGGCGTGGCGCTGATGCAGGCGTTGCTGGCGCGCGGCACACGCAAGCGGGTCCGTAACGCGATCGCCGATGCTTCCACGGCTTCCGTATCCTCAATGTCCGATTCGGGTGAATCGGACGCGTACGACACTGTGCAGAACGTCCAGATGACCGACACTGCAGTATCGGCTACGCAGAGTGTTACGCAGACGGTCCCCATGGCCGATTCGGGCGAATCGGACGTGCCGGCCGCGCAAAATGTGCAGAACAATGTGCCGGGCGTGCAGGGCGTGCGCCACGTGAAGGTGGCGGATGCGGCGCATTCGGCCGCGCAGGCCGCGTTGGAGGCCGCGCAGGCGGCACAGCAGGCGGCCCAGGTCGCCCAGCAGGTCGCGCAGACCGGGCAGGTGCCGAAAATCGAATCGCAGCCGCAGCCATCGCAACCCGTCGCACCTCTGCCCAGCTTCGAACCCAAGCCGGTCACCGCGGAAATCCCGCTCGTCGCCGACCCGACCACAGGAGAGGTGCGCTGATGACCTGGATGATCTGCCTGTTCGGCGGCATCGGCGCCATGGCCCGTTATGTGCTTGACGTGTCGATCCAACGCAGCTGGAACCGTGACGGCAACCACAGCTTCCCCCTGGCCACGCTCGTCATCAACGGCGTCGCCTCCCTGTGCGCCGGCATCGCCATGATGTCGTACTATGCGCAGTCGGTTGATATGGGCACGGTAATGACGTTCGTTGTGGGGTTCCTCGGCGGATTCTCAACATTCTCGTCGGCGATCAACGAGGTGCTGTCGCTGATTCGCAAACGCCGTTTCGCCATGGCCCTGGGCTATGGCGTTGCCACGGTCGCGGTGCCGCTCGCCTGCGTGGCGCTCGGATTCGGCATCGCCATGCTGGGCGGCCACGCATAGCTGTCACCGGCTCAGCCTCGCGTAATTTTCACGTTACACGGGCGGTCATCGGGTAACGTTCAGGAAATCTGAGCGCAACCGCGCGAGCTGTTTCCTCTCCTACGTTGTGAAAGCAACAAGAGAGGAAAAACCTATGACAGCCGTAACGTATCTCACACGGCATCGTCGACCGGGAATCGTCATACTCTGTTCGATTGTCGCCGTTCTCTCGATGCTTTTCGTACTCCCTCCCGCCATCGCGTCCGCCGCCGATTCCGGCGCGCAGGCCGTCGATGAATGCAATCCGACCGCCAGCAACGGCTGCGTCAACGGCATCCTGCAGGACGCCGACAAGAAGCCGATCGCCGACGTCACCATCACGCTGTCCGGCAAGGCAACCGCGGAAACCAAAACCGCGGCGGACGGCAAATGGGCCTTCTCCGTTGCCGATGACGGCGATTACACCGTCACCATCGACGCGTCCGTTGCGAAAGAGCACGGCCTGAAGGCAAGCAGCGCGACGGTGACGATCAGGAAAGCCAGCTTCGACAAGCAGCGCGGCGTTGTCCGATTCGACCAGGCGGGCGATTCCGCCGGCAGCGGCACGTCCGGCACATCCGGATCGTCCGGCTCGGCAAACGGCACGAAAGGCGCGACCGGCACATCCGGATCGACGGCGGCCACGCAATCGCCAGTCAAAAAAGACGGCTCCAATGTCGGCAAACGCATCTGGCAGCAACTGTATTCCGGCATTATCTTCGGCCTGATGCTGGGCCTCATGTCCGTCGGCATGAACCTCGTCTACGGCACCACCGGCCTGCAGTCGTTCTCACACGGCGAACAGGTGACGCTCGGCGGCCTCATGGCATACGTCGGCACGCAGATGCTGCACATGCCGCTCATCGCCTCCGCCATCTTCGCCATCGTCATCGGCGCGCTGACCGGCTTCATCCAAAACGAAATCGTCTGGGGGCCGCTACGCAGACGCCGCGTCGGCACCATGCAGCAGATGATCGTCACCATCGGCCTGTCCATGGCGTTGCAGTACACGTTCCAGTTCTTCTTCGGTGGCGACATCAAAGGCATCGTCAAATCGGTGCCGGACAGCTTCCAGCTCGGACCGATCACCACCGACATGCCGACGCTGGTCTCCGCGCTCATCGCCATCTGCGTGATCGTCGGCGTCACCCTGTTCCTCTACAAGACGCGACTCGGCCGCGCCACACGAGCCGTGTCCGACAACGCGGCGCTCGCCGCGGCATCCGGTATCAACGTGGATCAGGTGGTCCGCGTGGTCTGGATCCTCTCGTGCGCGATGGCAGCCCTGTCCGGCGTGCTGCTCGGCGTCTACCTGAACGGCATCTCCTGGAACACCGGCGCGACCCTGATCCTGCTGATGTTCGCCGCGGTGACGCTCGGCGGCCTCGGCACCGCCAATGGCGCGTTGATCGGCTCGCTGGTCATCGGCATCGTGGCGGACATGAGCTCGCTCGTCATCCCCAACGATATGCGTTACGCCAGCGCGCTGGCAATCCTCATCATCGTTCTGCTGGTGCGCCCGCAGGGCATCTTCGGCAAGCAGCAAAGGGTGGGCTGATCCATGGACATCATGACAATCATCTCCAACGCGGCGGGCGAACTGATCGCCCCGACCACAGCGGCGTACGTACTCGCCGCCATCGGTTTGAACATTCACTTCGGCATGACGGGCCTTATGAACATGGGCCAGGCCGGTTTCATGCTCCTCGGCGCATACGGATTCGCCATCACGCAGTCGATGGGCTGCAACCTGTTCGCCTCCGTATGCGCGGCGCTCGCGCTCGCGGTCATCTACGCGCTGCTGCTGGGCATTCCGACGCTGAAACTCGGACCCGACTATCTGGCCATGGTCACATTGGCCGCCGCGGAAATCATCCGCATCATCGGCAGATCGACGGCCATGACGAACTTCACCGGCGGTTCCGCGGGCATCTCACCGCAGGACTTCACCGAGAAATTCGAATCGCTTTCGCCGCTGCCGGACGGTTCGACCACGTTCCTGCTGTGGACGTACAGCAACAACATCGCCAACTCCTGGTGGCTGCGCATCGTGGCATGGGTTTTGGTGGTGATCGCGGCGCTGCTGTGCTGGCGCTGGTTCCACTCGCCGTGGGGCCGCATGCTCAAAGGCATCCGCGAGGACGAGAACGCGATCCGTTCGCTCGGCAAGCCGGTGACGCGATACAAGATGGAATCGCTGATTCTGGGCGGCCTGTTCGGCGCGATCGCCGGCATCATCTTCGTCCTGCCGCGTTCCGTACAGCCCGATTCGCTCGGCCGCACCGTCACCTTCTACGTGTGGACGATTCTGCTGCTGGGCGGCGCGGCCACGATTCTCGGCCCGGTGCTTGGCTCCTGCGTGCTGTGGGTGCTGCTCACCTTCGTCAAGGAGGTCATGCGCAACACCGTTCCCGAAACCCTCATCTCTTCCAACCAGATCGAAGCCCTCGGCTGGGTGATCGTCGGCGTCGCGCTGATGTGCCTGGTGATCTTCAGACCACAAGGCCTGTTGGGCGATCGAAAGGAGTTGGCTTTCCATGCCTGATACAACGAATTCTCCGACCACTGGCGTGCAGCCGGCCACGCAACCCGCAACCGGCGTGCAACCCGTATCCGGTGTGCAGCCCGGCGTACCATTCCAGGACCTCACCAAATGGGCCACCAAAGCTCCGGAAGGCGAGACCCTCATCTCCACCGCCTATCGCGACAAAGTCACCGACGATCTGAAATTCGTCGAAAACAAGCCGGGTGTGCACAAGCCCGACCCGATCCTCGTGGCCGACAACGTGACCCGCAAATTCGGCGGCATGACCGCCGTGGACGTGAGCCACTTCGAAATCGAACGGCACGGCATCACCGCGCTGATCGGACCGAACGGCGCCGGCAAAACCACGTTCTTCAACCTGATGACCGGCTTCGATACGCCGAACACCGGCACCTGGCAGTTCGACGGCAAGGACATGGCCCACGTGCAGCCCGAAAAAGTGGCGCGCATGGGCATGGTCCGCACCTTCCAGCTGACCAAGGTGATGAGCCGTCTGACCGTGCTCGACAACATGCTCCTCGGTGCCCCCGTGCAGCCGGGCGAAGGCATGTTCCGCGCGCTGTTCCCCGGCATGTGGAGGAAGCAGGAGCAGGCGAACATCGAAAAAGCCGAGGCGCTGCTGGAACGCTTCCTGCTGATCAAAAAGAAGGACGATTACGCCGGCGCGCTTTCCGGCGGCCAACGCAAGCTGCTGGAAATGGCACGAGCGCTGATGTCCGACCCGAAACTGGTCATGCTGGACGAGCCGATGGCCGGCGTGAACCCCGCGCTGAAACAGTCGCTGCTCGACCACATCATGGCGTTGCGCGAGGAAGGCACCACAGTGCTGTTCGTCGAACACGACATCAACATGGTGAGACACATCGCCGACTGGGTCACCGTGATGGCGGAAGGCAAGATCGTGGCCGAAGGCCAACCGAAGAGCGTGATGAACGATCCGGCCGTGATCGACGCATACCTGGGCGCCCACGCGAACGTGGACCTGGGCGACGATTCCGTGCTGGAAGACCTGAAGGAGGCCTGAAATGAGCGACATCGCAAGCGTGGCCGACGAGCCGCTGACCCGCGCGCAGATCCACATGGGCGAGCCCGAAGGCGAACCGTTGCTCGACGCGGTCGATTTGGTGGCCGGATACATTCCCGGCGTGAACATCCTGAACGGCGCATCCCTGACCCTGCATGAAGGCGAGATCGTCGGCATCATCGGCCCGAACGGCGCAGGCAAATCCACCCTGCTCAAATCATTGTTCGGCCTGGTGCACATCCACTCCGGCAAGCTGCTGCTGAAAGGCGAGGACATCACCAACCTGCGCGCCGACAAACTCGTCTCCCGTGGCGTCGGCTTCGTGCCGCAGACCGAAAACGTCTTCCCCAGCCTGACCATCGCGGAAAACCTGCACATGGGCGCGTTCCAAGCACCGAAACTGTTCAACGAACGCTTCGACTACGTGTGCTCCATCTTCCCCAAACTCGGCCAGCGCAAGAACCAGCTCGCCGGCCAGCTTTCCGGCGGCGAACGTCAGATGGTGGCCATGGCCCGAGCCCTCATGATGAAACCATCCGTCCTCCTGCTCGACGAGCCCTCCGCAGGCCTGTCCCCAATGCTCCAGGACGAAACCTTTATCCGCGTGCGCCAGGTCAACAAAGCCGGAGTCTCCGTAGTCATCGTCGAACAGAACGCCCGCCGCTGTCTGCAGATCTGCGACCGCGGCTACGTCCTCGACCAAGGCCGCAACGCCTACTCCGGCAAGGGCCGCGACCTGATGAACGATCCGAAAGTCGTCTCTCTGTACCTGGGCAACCTTGAGGAGGAAGTGGAAGAGGAAGGCAGATAGAGTACCGCTTTACCGTCGACGGAATACCCTCCGCCGACGGTTTTGGCATGCTTGAAAATGGGTACAAATCCTTGTGTTTCCAACAGTTTTCGGGCTTCACCTTCGGTTAACTTCACGCATACACATTTGGTTTTCTCACCGCTTATAGTGCGATTCAAGATAGTCGAGCAACACATCTCGATAATCGTCACCAAGGGTTCGGCAATCAGCGGAGCCAAGAGAGGAAACGGTGATTCAAATGAAGAAGATCAACATGAAGGGCATGAGGAAACTGTCCATCACAGCCACCGCCATGGTGGCCGCCGCAGTCATGGCGCTCGCCGGCTGCGGCTCGTCCAACTCGTCCAGTTCATCCAGCAGTTCGGCAAGCACCTCCGGCACCAAAACCAGTAAGTTCGTGCTTGGTGGCCTATGGCCGGAAACCGGCTCACTGGCCTACCTGGCCCCGCCGGAACTGGCCGCCGAAAAACTTGCCGTCAAAGACATCAACGACGTTGGTGGCGTGCTCGGCAACAAAATCACCACCGTCGACGCCGACACCTCCGACGCGGACCACGCCGACCAGAACACCTCCGCCGCCCAATCCGTCCTCAGCAAGAACCCGTCGTTCATCATCGGCCCGGCCTCCAGCTCCGTGGTCAAGAACACCTACAAGTCCATCACCTCACAGAACGTTCCGATGCTATCGATGGGCGCCACCTCGGCCAGCTTCTCCGGCCTTAGCGACTACTTCTTCCGCACCGTCGCCCCCGATACCGTGCAGGGCGCGGTCATGGGCAACCTGATCGCCCAGGACGGCGTGCAGAAGCTCGCCATCGCGGTCTTCAACGACGAATACGGCACCGGCCTGCGCGACACCATCGCAAAAACCGCATCCGAGGCCGGCGTCAATATCGTCTATGGAGAAAAGGATACCTTCGACCCGACCGAAACGAACTTCTCCTCAATTGCAACCGCAATCAAGGCATCCAATCCGGACGCGACGCTCGTCATCGCCTTCGACCAGACCGTGCCGCTCGTCAAGGAGCTCGCCGCCCAAGGCCTCGACACCCACAAGCTGTACATGACCGACGGCAACACCGTCGACCATTCCGCCGACTTCGACGCGGGCCTGCTCAAGGGCTCCACCGGCACCATTCCAGGTGCCCACCCGACCGAGGAATTCCAGAAGAACGTCAAGTCCTTCAACGCCAAGGTCACCGATTTCACGTACACCGCCGAAACGTATGACGCGATCGTGCTGGCCGCGCTCGCCGCGCAGAAGGGCGGCGCCACGGACGGTACGACCGTGCAGAAGAACCTTATGGCCGTCTCCGGCTCCACCAAGGGCAAGGAATGCGATTCCTACAAGGCCTGCGTTGCCCTGCTGAAGGACGGCAAGGAGATTCAGTACCAGGGCCAGACCTCCATCGGCGCGTTCAACGACGCGCATGATCCGAGCTCGGCTTCCATCGGCGTCTATAAGTACGACGCCGACAACAAGCCGGTCTTCGACCACTCCCAGGAAGGTTCCGTACCGAAGGCATGACGGTCGGTTCGTCCGTGGTGCGGACTGACGTGATGGCCGGACGTGACGGCTGACGGCCAGGCCACGCAACGCAAGGGGCGGTGCGACGCAAGCGAGATGATCGCAAGTGTCGCACCGCCCCTTTTGCGGGCGGAACGCGTGTGGAGTACATGCGGAGCGTGCGTGGAAGATGCGTGGAACGCGTCGTGAAACATACGTCGTTCACGGGTGAAAAAGTGGATTTTTCGGGGGAATTGAAGAGGGGGAGGGCGTCTTTCGTCAATTGATAGTTCATATTGTGCGGACGATTGCAAAGAAACGTTACAGATGCATGTAAAATAACACATAATATCGCGATTTGTAAGGAAACATCCCGACGATGCGGGGGAGAGGTGTTGGGCAATGGTCGGCATGCGTGACGTGGCGAAAGAGGCCGGGGTCTCGCTGAGCACGGTTTCGCTAGTGGTCAACAAGACGGGCTACGTGTCCGACGACATGCGCGCGCGCGTCAAAGCCGCCATGAAAGAGCTCAATTACGTGCCCAACGAGCTGGCACGCAACCTGTACAAGAACCGCACGAACCTGGTCGGCGTGATCGTGCCGACCATCCGCCACCCCTTCTTTGCCACCCTTACCGCGCATCTGCAACGCGAGCTGGCCGCGCAAGGACTGCGCACCATGCTGTGCTCCACCGCCGACGCGGAAAACGGCGAGGTCGAATACGTGGACATGCTGCGCCGTCACATGATGGACGGCATCATCATGGCGGCCCACACCGAGCATCCGGCCGACTACTGGACCTCCATCCATCGGCCAATTGTCGCTTTCGACCGCACGCTCGGTGAGGGTGTGCCGGTCGTCCGGTCTGATCATGAACAGGGAGGCCGTCTGATTGCGCGCCAGCTCATCGATTCCGGCGCGCGCCACGTGGTGCTCGTTGGTGGCCCGCGTTCCCAGTTCGCGGAAGGCACCACTTTCCCCACGATTCGCTACCATCTCACCGTCGAGCGTCTGCTGGCTGAGGCCGGCATTGCCTGCGATTATGTCGAAGCCGGCACCGTGGCCGACATCGCCGCCCACGAAGCCACCGC
>ENA-OPAO01000714-OPAO01000714.1-human-gut-metagenome-genome-assembly--contig:-NODE-714-length-26545-cov-4.582333_pt1 | contig 26545 bp, 20 predicted proteins | sample MGYA00241054_ERZ501424 | MGnify/ENA primary metagenome ERZ501424 (study PRJEB25962, sample SAMEA2042623) | human gut metagenome | biome: human gut; feature: human-associated habitat; material: faeces...
ATTTATACTCCCCTCGAAACACCCGGTAGCTCCCCTACCGGGTGTTTCTCTATACAAAAACAAGCCGCCGGATGACGATCACAGTCGCTCCGGCAGCTTGTTTTTTATCCGTTGATCGGATTTACATGCACCATACAGTGCTTTACATCTTTGAATTTATTCTCGATCGTATGATGTACATTTTCCGCAATATCATGTGCATCAAAAAGGGAAATATTTCCATCTGCTGCGATTTCGATATCCACATACATCTTGGATCCGAAAAGACGGGTTTTAAGAAGGTCTACTCTTCTGACGCCCGGTACCTTGAGGATCTCTCTCTTCATGGATTCCTCAGTTTTTGCATCACAGGAATGATCTACCATCTTGTCAATGGCATCCCTGAAAATGTCGATCGATGCCTTGGCGATCATAACGCAGATCACGATACTGGCGATCGGGTCCAGGATCGGGTATCCCAGTCTTGCACCTAAAATACCGACAAACGCTCCGATAGAGGAAAGTGCATCTGAACGATGGTGCCATGCATCTGCCATCAGGGCTCCTGAATTGATCTTCTTTGCAGCACCTCTTGTATACCAGAACATCCACTCTTTTACCACAATGGATACCACTGCTGCAATCAGTGCAAGTGTTCCCGGAATGGCAATGGTTCCGCCGGATGTGCTTTTTACGATATCACGGGCACCGGTAATTCCGATCCCGAGACCAGTGACAAGCAGCATTCCTGCAAGGACAATGGAAGAAACACACTCCATTCTTTCATGTCCGTACTGGTGCTCTTTGTCTGATTTCTTTGTAGAAAGACGGACACCGATGATTACGATGAAGGTGCTTCCCACATCTGATGCAGAATGAATGGCATCCGAGATCATCGCTCCTGAATGTGCCACAATACCTGCGATCAGTTTAAATACAGATAATAAAAGGTTTACCAGAATACTGATCCCGGATACCTTCATTGCTGTCTGCTGTTCCCATGAAGCTGTTTTTTCTGTATCATGTATAATTGTTTTGTTTTCTGTGTGTTCCATAAACAGAATCTCCTTTTAAATATATGATCAGGTTCTTCTTATGGCACAACATTTTCCGTGAAAAAACCGGCGGTTCCTTCACTACTCGCTGCAGTGCGATTTTCCGCCGGTGTTCTTTCTTTTCTGTATAGGGATATCCCAGCTTCTACCTTCTGTTCCATCCATATTTTGCAGTAAAAAAGACATACCTGCGAAACATACACTGTCCCGCAGATATGTCTGAAAGCAAAGTCACATTCTGCTTCACCTCATATTCTGTGAATGCAGGTTCTTTGCAATTACGTTTAAATCCATATCCGCTGCCGCTTCCTGCGGCCCGGCCCCATGCCTTCGATAAATATTTTCGATTCCGAAAAGCATCGCCTGCTCAGTTTGTACTGTTGATCTCGCATCCTGTTCGAATGTAATGCAGTGCAAAGAGAATTTTTACAGTCTTACGGGTCTCCCGCTTAACTTCTCAGAAAGGATACACCATATGTCCTCTGTTAGTCAAGCCAAAGTTTTTTATTTTACAGGTAGATATCTTCAACTTTCTGTTTATTCCATGTCTGGAAACATGCTTCGCACTGCACAGTTCTATATCAAATAATAGATCCTCAGTTGTTTGTCAAAAAACCGGGAGCGGATAAATCCGCTCCCGGTTAAGTCTACGATCTGTATTCAGTTGGAATGATCGATTATGCCTGAGGGCCAGCAGCAACGAGTGCTTTACCAGCAGCATTTCCTTCATATTTAACAAAGTTCTTAACGAATCTTGCAGCAAGATCTTTAGCCTTTGTCTCCCACTCTGCAGCGTCTGCATATGTGTCACGTGGGTCAAGGATTGCAGGATCTACGCCTGGAAGCTCTGTCGGAACCTCGAAGTTGAAGAATGGGATCTTCTTTGTCGGAGCTTTAAGAATAGATCCGTCAAGGATAGCATCGATGATACCACGAGTATCTTTGATGGAGATACGTTTTCCAGTTCCGTTCCATCCTGTGTTAACGAGGTATGCTTTCGCACCGCTCTTCTCCATTTTCTTAACGAGCTCCTCAGCATATTTTGTCGGGTGAAGCTCAAGGAATGCCTGTCCGAAGCAAGCGGAGAATGTAGGAGTAGGCTCTGTGATTCCACGCTCTGTACCAGCAAGTTTAGCTGTGAATCCGGAAAGGAAGTAGTACTGTGTCTGCTCCGGTGTCAGGATAGATACTGGAGGAAGTACGCCGAATGCATCTGCGGACAGGAAGATAACCTCTTTCGCTGCCGGTGCAGAAGATACCGGGCGAACGATGTTCTCGATGTGGTTGATCGGGTAGGAAACACGTGTGTTCTCTGTTACGCTCTTGTCAGCGAAGTCGATCTTTCCATCTTTATCAAGTGTTACATTCTCAAGAAGAGCGTTTCTCTTGATCGCATTGTAGATGTCCGGCTCAGACTCTTTGTCAAGGTTGATAACCTTAGCGTAGCATCCACCCTCGAAGTTGAATACTCCGTTGTCATCCCAGCCGTGCTCGTCATCACCGATCAGGAGACGCTTAGGATCTGTGGAAAGTGTTGTCTTACCTGTTCCGGAAAGACCGAAGAAGATTGCTGTGTTCTCTCCGTTAAGGTCTGTGTTTGCAGAGCAGTGCATGGAAGCGATGCCCTTCAGCGGCAGATAGTAGTTCATCATGGAGAACATACCTTTCTTCATCTCTCCGCCGTACCATGTATTAACGATAACCTGCTCACGGCTTGTAATGTTGAACATTACAGCTGTCTCAGAGTTAAGTCCTAATTCTTTGTAGTTCTCAACTTTAGCCTTGGATGCGTTGTAAACAACGAAATCCGGCTCAAAGTTCTCAAGCTCCTCAGCTGTCGGCTGAATGAACATGTTTGTTACGAAGTGTGCCTGCCATGCAACCTCAACGATGAAACGGATAGCCATACGTGTATCTTTGTTAGCTCCGCAGAATGCATCTACTACGAAAAGTTTCTTGTTGGAAAGCTCCTTCTTGGCAAGATCTTTAACTGCATTCCATGCTTCCTGAGTTGCCGGATGGTTATCGTTCTTGTACTCATCGGATGTCCACCAAACTGTGTCCTTGGAGTTCTCATCCATAACGATATATTTGTCTTTAGGGGAACGTCCTGTGTAGATACCTGTCATTACATTGACAGCACCAAGCTCACTGACCTGACCCTTCTCAAATCCTTCAAGCTCCGGTTTGGTCTCTTCCTCGAATAATACATCGTAAGAAGGATTGTACACGATCTCAGTTGTTCCGGTAATACCATACTTTGTTAAATCGATTTTTGCCATCTTAACATTTACCTCTCTTCTTTAATAGTAATTATGATAGCCACCTACTGCTGCAGGTTTTTGTCATCCTGCCATAGGAATTGGTCATTCCAACATCCCTATCCACAATTATACATAAATTGTACGTAAAAGCAACCAAAAAAATTCATTTTCCGCAAAAAAATGATAAATCTTTAACAGTGACGTTTTAGCACTGTCAGATTTTATTTCATCTACGCTTGACTTTTTCAGAATAATAGCTACAATATATCTGATTATAGTTATTATATATATTTATAATAGTAACTATATGATTTTAATATATAGAAAGAAGTGATTTCTATGTCAGATATTCTGATCAAACGTAATCATATGGAAATCCCTTGGCACAACTACGTAAGTACCAGGAACAGCCAGCCCATTACAGAAGCTTCTCTTTCCGAAAAAGCTTCCCTGATCGGCCGTACAGGCATGATGCTTCTCTCCTGTGGGACCGGTGCCTGGCGGGTACGGAGTTCCATGAATACATTGTCAGAAGCACTTGGTATCACCTGTTCCGCAGATATCGGACTGATGTCTATAAGCTACACCTGCTTTGACGGTGAGAGCAGTTTTTCCCATGCACTTAGTCTGACTACCACCGGCGTAAATACTTCCAGACTGAACAGGCTGGAACATTTTGTCAGTGATTTTCCTGCGGAGGGTATCCATATGAGCGGTGAAGCACTGCACAGTCAGTTAGATGAGATCGAGCGGATCCACGGGCTTTATTCCCCTGCCGCCCTGGGACTGGCTTCTGCACTGGCCTGTGGTGCATTTACTTTTCTTCTGGGCGGTGGCCCGCTGGAAATGATCCTGGCTTTTGCAGGCGCAGGCATCGGAAACTCCATCCGCTGCAAGCTTGGCAAGCATCATTTTACTCTGTTTATGTGCATTGCAGTTTCTGTTTCCTCCGCCTGTCTTGTATATGCAGGCTTCCTGAAGCTGGCAGAGCTTCTGTTCCACATTTCCGTCCAGCATGAGGCCGGGTACATCTGTTCCATGCTGTTTATCATTCCGGGCTTTCCGTTTATCACAAGCGGGATCGACCTTGCCAAGCTGGATATGCGTTCCGGTCTGGAACGACTGGCCTACGCCATTATTGTTGTAATGGTGGCTGCTGTCTCTGCCTGGCTGATGGCACTGCTTCTTCATCTGAAGCCTGTGGATTTCCTGCCTCTGGAGCTTTCGGCAGCTCAGAGGATCCTGTTCCGGCTTCTGGCAAGCTTCTGCGGGGTATTCGGCTTTTCGGTCATGTTCAACAGCCCTGTCCGTCTAGCCGCAGCTGCCGCATTCATCGGCGCACTGTCCAACACTTTACGTCTGGAGCTTGTTGATCTTGCCGGTTTCCCACCTGCTGCCGCGGCTTTTTTCGGAGCACTGACAGCCGGACTTCTGGCCTCCCTCATCAAAACCAAAGTGGGATATCCCAGGATTTCCATTACCGTACCATCCATTGTGATCATGGTTCCCGGACTTTATCTCTACCGGGCAATCTACAATCTGGGAATCATGTCCCTGAATGTTTCCGCCTCCTGGTTTGCAGCTGCGATTCTGATCATCGTTGCTCTTCCCCTGGGCCTTATTTTCGCCAGGATCCTTACGGACAAAATGTTCCGCTACTGCACCTAATTGGCATACAAAAAGGACTGCTTTCTGTAGCTTCCGGTCATCAGCTATCCTTCTGATAACCGGAGCAATACAAAAGCAGTCCTTTTTTGTACATTCTATTTCATTACGATCTCATCCGCGATCCCGATCATTTTTTCCAAGCGGTCCGCAAATTTATGGATGGGGAGAAAAACGCCCAGTCCGTCATAACGTTTTCCACCATCCTCCACAGAATCCTGCCCATAATATACAAAGGCTCTTGGAAGCTTCTTCTGAATTGCCATCATGATATCCCATACAGCCGCATAGGCCTGTGCCTCCGTTTCCTTTTCCCTTACGCTGTCCGGAAGCTCATACACCAGCAGCACACCGATATGTTCGCCCATTTTGTACTCTTCTACTTCCATGGTAGCTTCATCATAGGCATGTCGCTTCCGGTAGCCATACGCCAAATACATCTTTACACCAGGTTTCTCCCTGTATATCCTGCGGAACCGGTCGTAATCCCTGTCACTTACATGAATTCCCTTTTCCCGCAGAAAATTTCCTTTTTCATCTGTGAGAAACACCGGATTCTCCTGTCCATCTGCATTGAACCTGAACGGTGCCAGAAAAGAATTTCGCAGAAGATCAAACATACTGTTCTGGCAGATTGCCATAAGGAGAGCTGTCAGATCACGGTTTTTATATGCGTCCAGCAATGCATAGGCGAATTTTTCCGGAGGAAGATATCCGCATTCTATGTCTGTATCCGCATCCATGGATTCATAGAAGGTCTCCGTCAGCCGTCTGCACGCCTCCGGATCCTTCAGGATCTTTTCAAATAAAAGCTCCGCCTTTTCCTCTCTTGGGAATAATGTGCTGTTTTCCACAATTCCTCACCCTTTCTAATCTCTATGTTTACTGGAAAACATCAGAATAAAGCTGATCAGAAGCAAAACATCCGATACCCAGATTGCCGGGATCCCCAGCCTCATGGACAGATTTCCTCCGCCACCGGCTCCAATGGCAAAAAAGAAAATTATTCCGAAATAATAAAGAGCCTGCTTCAGCTGTTCCGGACGTTTTTCACGACAATACACGGACAACGCCGCCGTGCCGCTTCGTAAATTTCCGATGCACATAGTGCTTGCATAGGAATAACCGCCCACCTTCCGGAAGGTCTGTACCTGCATGGCACAGGAAAAGGATACCAGTACGGTTGCCAGCATATCCAATTCTCCCGGCATAAATCCCACCACAAAAAGGATCAGGATCTCGATCAGCAGGATCATCTGCCTCCAGTGAAGTTTTTTTGCATATTTAAAGGTACTCTGGATCCGCTCCGCCGCTACAACACCAATGGCAAAGGCTAAAACAGGAAACAGATACCTTAAACCGTCTCCCCACTGTCCTGTCATAAAATTATGGCTCATCAGAACCACGTTGCCTGTCTGGGCGTTGGAAAACACCTCATCTCTTGTAAAGTATGTGTAGGCATCCTGAAATCCGCCGGACATTGCCAGAAATACACTTGTGATAAAAGCTTCTGACATCTGCCGGTCCGCATTTTGCAGCTTTCCGCCTCCTGAAACCACTCTAAATCACTCCTGTCATTGATTTTTTTCCTCGGGTGTATTATAGTTTGCTCAGAAGCAAATGTAAAAAGTATTATTAATATCGTAAACATATTAAAATCATATCACAGGATGGAGACAATACATGATCACTTACGACTACTACCGGATCTTTTATTATGTAGCCCAGTATAAGAGCTTTACCAAGGCAGCAAGAGCTCTTCACAACAATCAGCCAAATATCACCCGCTGTATGAACAACCTGGAGCAGGAGCTGAAATGTACGCTCTTTCTCCGCTCCAACAAGGGAATCGCACTTACACCGGAAGGCCGCCAGCTTTATGAACACGTTGCCCTGGCTTTTGAGCAGCTGTCCATCGGCGAAGAGGAGATCCGCCAGAACGGAGAGCTGGAGCATGGTCTGGTTTCCATCGGCGCCAGCGAAAATGCCCTGCGTCTGATCCTTCTGGAAAAGCTGGAGCTGTTCCGCGAGCAATATCCCCATGTTCGCCTGCGCCTCTTTAACCATTCTACTCCACAGGCTGTACAGGCACTGAAAAATTATGCGGTGGATTTCGCTATTGTCACCACTCCGATCTCCATCCGCAAGCCTTTACAGAAAAAAAGTCTCCTGCGTTACCGGGAGATCCTTGCATGCGGAAGCAAATATAAGGATCTGGCTACTGCCCCTATCAGCATCCATGAGCTTCAGGATCTGCCCTTTGTAGGTCTTGCGGAAGGGACCAGCACCAGAGAAATGTATATGAATTACTTTATGGAAAACCGTGTTTCTTTTCATCCTGACATCGAGGCAGCAACTACAGACCAGGTCCTTCCCATGATCGTCCACAATCTTGGAATCGGCTTTTACCCCGAGCCCCTTGCCCGGGAAGTGATCAATGACGGGAAGATTTTTGCCCTTCAGCTTAAAGAACCGCTCCCTCAGAGAGAGGTCTGCTTAGTCACAAACAGCAGTACTGCCATGAGTACTGCTGTCAAAAAAGCTATTGAATTTATTGTGTAAATCCCTGAGGCGGATCAGCCATTTACATTTATTGTTCCACTGTCCGCTCAATATGCATGGCAAGATAACCAATCTCGATAGGGTCCAGCTTTTTCCCAAGGCTTTTGCCCAGACTCTCGCAGACATCCTCTGCGATCCTGTAGGATTCCGGATATTTTTCTTCTATATATTCATTCATATCCAGCTTCAGTGTCTCCCCTGTGGAGACACGGGCTACCATATATTTGATATGGTTCATCATACGGTTGTAGGACAGGGAGATCACATCGATCTTTCTTCCTGTGGCCATCTCGATCATGGCGATGCATTCCCGTACCGTTCTTGCTGTCTGCATGGCAACAGACACCTTTTCATCTCCAAGCGCTGAGTGAATATGAAGTGCCACATATCCCACCTCATGCTCGTCGATCTCAATATCCATCCTCTCCTTCAGGATCTTCTTCAATACCTCCGCCACCTTGAATTCACTGTAAAAAAGCACCTTGATATCATCCGTCAGGGGATTGCTGATCTGCTCATGATTCCGGATACGTCCCACTGCAAAGGAAATATGATCAGCAAGGGGAAACAGGATCCTTCTGTCTATGGTATCCCCAAAGGTCTTCTCAGCTTCTCTCAATATCTCATCTGCAATCTCCAGAAATTCCGGTGCTACGCTCTTTGCCAGTTCTTTTGCTGAGCCACGTTCTGTCTCCTGAGCCAGCCTGTAAATGGTACAGTCTGCCGGAGCCTCAAAACGCTGGCTGACCTTCTTTCCAAATCCCACACCTTTTCCCAGAAGTACATATTCCTGGTTTTCTTCCATATTTATGGCAATGATGCCGTTATTGTTCAATACCTTGCTCACTCTGTACATCTTTTTCCCCACCATTTATATATATCCTGCCGCTTTTCCACATTCCACCACTGTCTGCCCCGGATTTTCAGTCGACATTTTTGTCTGCAGCTGTTGATTTTCTTTATCGTAACAGAATCTTTCTTTTGTGTAAAGCCCTTCTGACAGACAGTTATTTTCTTTGCCACAGGAAAAGCGCGCCCGGGCATTAGGCGCGCTTTTCACAAAACCAATCTTCTATATTATTGCTGAAAAATTTCCTATTCTTCCACAGTCTCTACTGCGAACAACGGCTCTCCTGCCTTGATCTCTCCATTGGCAAGAAGGCGTACTCTCTGATTATCCTCGATCTCTGTGCAAAGGATCGGAGAACATAAGGACGGAGCGTTTTCTGTAAGATACGGGATGTCAATCTTCATCAACGGCTCGCCTTTTTTTACATGCTGTCCCTGCTCTACCAGGATCTCGAAGCCTTTTCCTTCCAGCTTTACAGTATCAATGCCGATATGGAGGAGCATAGGAAGATCTGTATCTGTCTGGAATCCGATGGCATGCTTTGTGTCAAAAATAAACTCTACCTCGCCGTCTTCCGGAGCACAGATCACCGGGTCCTTCGGTGTGACTACAGCACCCTCTCCCATCATTCCTTCCGCAAAGCCTTCATCCGGCGCTGTGGAAAGGTCTGCGGCGATACCGGTTACCGGGCTGTAGACAATCGCTGTTCTGAGAACCTTTTTCTCTGGCTGCGTGCTGGCTTCGGATGTCGGAGCTGTGTTCTGAGCAGCCTCACCTGTACTTTCTGCTGTACGCTCTGTATCAGACTGAACCTGATTTTCCGCATTGTCTGTTTCTTTCTCATTTGCACCTTCAAAATATTCATTCGGCGCTGTCTCCAGATAATCCTCCAGCTTGGATTTAATCACAGTTACCTGCGGACCGTAGATGATCTGCACGCCCTGGCCTTTTTTCACGATTCCTCTGGAGCCTGTTGTTTTCAGAATGTCGTCGTTAACTCTTGCTGCATCATGGACGGTGATACGGAGTCTTGTTGCACAGCAGTCCACATCACTGATGTTTTTCTTTCCGCCAAGACCGGCTGTGATGGCTTCACTTACCGGGTCTGCGGATGTACTTCCTGCTGCTTCACCGGCTTTTCCGGCTTCTTTTCTCGCGTTTACATCTGCTTTTGTATAAAGCTTTGTTTCTGTGTCGTCATCCTCACGTCCCGGAGTCTTGAAGTTGAACTTTTTGATCAGGAAGGTGAAGATCACATAATAGAGAATAAAGTAAATGATACCTACCGGGATAATCCTGAGCCAGCTTGTCTTTGCATTTCCCTGAAGGATCCCGAACAGGAACAGATCAAGGAAACCGCCGGAAAAGGTAAGTCCTACTGCAATGTTCAGCATATGTGCGATCATATAAGCCGCGCCTGCAAGAACAACCTGTACCGCAAACAATGCAGGAGCTACAAACAGGAAAGAGAACTCCAGTGGCTCTGTGATTCCTGTAAGCATACATGCAAGGGCTGCGGAAAGAAGAAGTCCGCCTGCTGCTTTTTTCTTCTCAGGCTTTGCACAGCGGTACATGGCAAGAGCTGCTCCCGGAAGACCGAAGATCATGAAAATGAACTCTCCGGAAAAATATCTTGTTGCATCTGCGCTGAAATGCGCTACATTTGCGGAATCTGCAAGCTGGGCGAAAAAGATGTTCTGTCCGCCCTGTACCATCTGGCCTGCAACCTCCATAGTCCCGCCAACGGCTGTCTGCCAGAATGGCATATAAAATACGTGATGAAGTCCGAAGGGGATCAGCGCACGTTTGATAATACCGAAGATCAGAGTTCCGATATAGCCGCTGCCTGTTACAAGACCGCCCAGAGCATAAATACCGTTCTGGACTGCCGGCCATACGAAATACATCAGGATTCCCACAAACATATATACAATGGTGGAAATGATGGGCACAAATCTGGAACCACCGAAGAAGGAAAGTGCGTTTGGAAGCACGATCTTATGAAAACGGTTGTGCAAAGCCGCAACACCAAGGCCGACGATGATACCGCCAAACACACCCATCTGTAAGGACTGGATGCCGCAGACAGAGGTTACAGTACCTTCCAGAACGCTTTTTGCGATCTGTCCGTCTGCTGTGATCTTACCATTTACTACCAGCATACCATTGATGGCTACATTCATAACGAAGTAAGCGATCAGTGCAGAAAGAGCTGCTACCTCTTTCTCTTTTTTTGCCATACCGATGGCCACACCTACTGCAAAGATCAGCGGCAGGTTATCAAATACCGCGCTTCCGACTTTGTTCATAATGATCAGGAGTGCATGTAAAATCGTTCCGTCTCCCAGAATCTTCTGAAGTCCGTAGGTTGCAATGGTTGTTTCATTTGTGAAGGAACTGCCGAATCCAAGAAGCAGGCCTGCCACAGGAAGGATTGCTATGGGAAGCATAAAGGAACGTCCCACTCGCTGCAAAACTCCGAAAATCTTGTCTTTCATGTTCTCTCTCCTTTTCTTTCGACGTTTTGGAGCGGGAATCTTTTAAGTGGGCAACAAAAAAAGACACCAACCCCCATAAACGTCAAATAAAAATAATAACATTTATGACTGGTTAATGCCTGCTTATCAGTTACACACCAAATCTGAAATACACTATACGGGTTTTGTTCTTCTGTGTCAAGGAGTAATTTGATTTTTTCCAAAAAATATCTCCTCATATCACTATCCGCTCCGTTGCCAACAATCTCTTGCGGAATATTTCCTGTGAACAGCAGCCATATAGTTCCTGTTCTCAGAAAGTATACAGAAACGAAACAGGCCAGAAATTCACTTATCTTGACTTTATTCTCACTTATGATAAGATGAACATAGAATGTCCGGCAGCAATATTTTTTGCTCAGACAACACTATACATTTCATAAAAACGGAGGTACTTTTCCGATGAATACCATCAAGAAATTCATCCACTACTACGGCCCGTACAAAGCGGTCTTTTTTATTGACCTGATCTGTGCAGCCGTTATCAGTCTGGTAGATCTTGCTTATCCCCAGATTCTTCGTACTATGACAAAAACTCTCTTTACACAGGATAAGGATATTATTCTTCATGCCCTCCCTGTGATTGCAGCTTCTCTTTTTGTTATGTACATTGTGCAGAGTCTCTGCAAATATTATGTAACCTGTCAGGGACATATGATGGGTGCAAAGATGGAACGTGATATGCGCCGGGAGCTTTTTGACCATTACCAGGAGCTGTCTTTTTCCTATTACAGCAGGAATAATTCCGGTCAGATGATGAGCAAGCTGGTCAGTGACCTTTTTGACATTTCCGAGTTTGCACATCATGGTCCTGAGAATCTTTTTATCTCTCTGGTAAAGATCGTCGGTGCTTTTATCTTCCTGGTCTTCATCAACAAGAAGCTTGCACTGCCGCTGATCCTCCTGGTGATCGTAATGTTTGTGTTTTCCTTCCGCCAGAATGCAAAAATGCAGGAAACCTTCATGGAAAACCGTCGTAAGATCGGAGATGTAAATGCCAGCCTTCAGGATACGCTTTCCGGAATCCGCGTGGTGCAGTCCTTCGCAAACGAGGACATCGAACGTGTCAAATTTAAGAAAAGCAATGAAGCGTTCCTTGTTTCCAAAAGAGATAATTATCACTGCATGGGAAGCTTCATGAGTTCCAATCTTTTCTTCCAGGGCATGATGTACCTGGTAACTCTTGTTTACGGCGGCTATCTGATTGCTCAGGGTGAAATGCAGACTGCAGATCTTGCCATGTATGCCCTGTATATCGGAATCTTTATCAGCCCCATCCAGATCCTGGTGGAACTTGTGGAAATGATGCAGAAGGGTCTTTCCGGTTTCCGCCGTTTCCTGGATGTGATGGAAACAGAATCCGAGATCAGGGATGCAGACAACGCTGCGGAGCTTACGGACGTGAAAGGACATGTGCGTTACGACCATGTTTCTTTTCATTACAACGATGATGAAACTCCTGTGCTTTCCGATATCTCTATTGATATCCCGGCAGGAAAATCCATTGCCCTGGTGGGACCTTCCGGAAGCGGAAAAACCACGATCTGCTCTCTCCTGCCCAGATTTTATGATGTGACCGGCGGTTCCATTACTGTAGACGGAAAGGATATCCGCGGGCTGACTCTTAAGAGCCTTCGAAGCCAGATCGGTATGGTACAGCAGGATGTCTATCTTTTTGATGGAACCATCAAGGATAATATTGCCTACGGAAAGCCCGGAGCTTCCGATGAAGAGATCATCAAAGCCGCCAAATGTGCGAGTATCCATGACTTTATCATGGAGCTTCCGGATAAATACGACACTTATGTCGGAGAACGTGGCACACGCCTTTCCGGCGGACAGAAGCAGCGGATTTCCATTGCACGTGTATTCCTTAAGAATCCTCCGATCCTGATCCTGGATGAGGCCACCAGCGCTCTGGATAACGAAAGCGAACGTTGGATTCAGAAGAGTCTGGAGGAACTTTCAAAAAATCGTACTACCATTACGATCGCGCACCGGCTTTCTACGATCCGTGATGCGGATGAGATCATTGTGATCACGGAGGAGGGTATCGCCGAAAGAGGCACTCATGCTGAACTGCTTGAGAAGAATGGATTGTATGCTGCGTATTACAATATGTAAATAAGATACGAGGGAGGGTCATCTCAGAGTTGCGAAGCCCGAAGACCCTCCTAGCGTTGGGACGAAAAATGCTTTCGGCAAGATGTGCGTCACAAACTGTGGAAAATCTGTTTCGGATGAGGGCGGCGTAGCGGGCTACGCCAACTGAATTCGGGACAGATTTTCCGCAGTTTGGGGCGTGCAGCTTGTCGGAATGATTTTTCGTCCCAACGCTAAAGCTCCCACCCTCTTGGGCACGCCAGATTCATCAAGACAGAATGGGTTGAATGATGACTGTGACGTACGGACGTGGGAGGCGCTTCGCTGTCCCACTGGGATTATTATGGGATAAAAATAAAAGACTGCTGTATATCACAAGTGATGTGGATATATGGCAGTCTTTTTTGTTTGTTACTTATTTTCCAAAAAATTCAGTAAATATTACAGCAGATAAACCGGAAGCTCATCCTTGATTCCTACCGGCTGGTTGTTGTCCGGCTCGTCTTTCTTTGGGGTGAGGAACTTGGCCTGAAGTTCATCGGCGTTTCCTCCACTGATCACATTCTGAGCTACGGTTCCTGTTGTGGTTTCTGCGGCGGCTGTTTTCTTAGCTGCAGTTTTTCGTACTGTTGTCTTTCTGGTGGTGGTTTTCTTTGCTGTTGTTTTTGTTGTGGCTGCCTTCCTTGCTGTGGTCTTCTTTGCCGGAGCTTTCGCTGTGGTTTTCTTTTCGACTGTTTTTTCAGCAGCTTTCTCTCCTGTTTCTGTCTTTACTTCTGTCGGCTTTTCTGTCACTTTTACCTCTGTAACTTTCTCTTCTGTCTTTGCTGTTTTCTCTGCATTTACTGCTCTTGCGATGCTTGCTTTACCTACTGACACGATCCATTACCTCCTCTGCCAATGCTATGTATTCTTTTGCGCTGCGGCTGCTTTTTTTGAATTCCACAACCGGCTCGCTGCTGTCCTGTGACCATTCGATAGAGCTGTCCACACGGATAAAGGATTCGAAAAGATAGATTCCTTCCATCTCTTTCAAAGTCTCCATGGTCTGTTTGAAATAATTCTTTCTGGCATCTGCCTTGGTCACCACGATTCCCAGAACCTGAAGCGCCGGAGCGATCTCACGGACCTCATTCAGAAAATCAAACATATTTGCAAGCCCAAACATGCCCCACGGGCTGGCCTCCACTGGAACCAGAACGTAATCCGATGCACACAGGATATTCATCACCCAGCCGCCAAGAGTCGGCGGTGCATCGATGAGAATGTAATCATACACCCCGGAATCCTTGATCTTCTGCAGGCATTTCCGCAGGATAAATTCTCTCTGCCATTTCGTAAAAAGCTCATATTCCACGGAACTCATCAGCGTAGACGACGGAACCAGATCCAGATTCTCATACTTCGTATGCACGATAAAATCACTGAGATCCGACTGATGACCAATGGCATAGTAGAGATTTTTTTCCCCGGCAGCCATTTTCAGAACTTCTTCTTCATCAAAAAATGAAAGGGAAAGATTCAGCTGCATATCGCCGTCCACAAGAAGAACCTTCTTCCCCATACCGGCCAGTGCCGCACCTACATTGGAACAGCTGGTAGACTTCCCGCTGCCGCCCTTATTATTCGCAAAACAAATCGTCACTGTATTTCCCATCACAGCCTCCCGACAACACAAAATCGTAAATCACTAACTTTCCCTTATTATAATATAACGCTCCCCCAAAAACAAGCATATCCCCCATAAAACCACAAAATCTGGCAAAAAACTCTCACATAAAACAACAGCAAAAGAAGAATCTTGTTGCGGAATAATTTCCTATGCAAAAAAGCAGCAGACTTCAGATCTTTCCGAAAGCCTGCTGCTAAACTTCATTCATTTTTATTATTTTACGATAAAGGATTTTCTCTTACTTACAACATCGAAGATAACGGCTGCCAGAAGAACCATACCTTTAACAACCTTCTGGATATTCTGGTCAATACCCATGATACTCATACCAAGATTCAGAACACCCATCAGAAGTGCACCAATGATAACACCAGGAACTGTACCGGTACCACCATAAGCAGAAGCACCACCAATAAAACAAGCACCGATCGCATCCATCTCAAAGTTTGTACCAGCCTGCGGGTTGGAAGAATTCAATCTGGCCATTGTCACCATACCTGCGATAGCAGCCAGAAGACCCATGTTCAAGTAAGCAAGGAAATAAACTTTGTTCGTATCAATACCGGAAAGCTTTGTTGCCTTCTCATTACCGCCAACTGCATAAAAATAACGACCTGTTGTAGTCTTGGAAGCAATGTATGTATAGATTGCGATGATCACTACAACCCAGAGAAGGGAATTCGGGATACCTTTGTACTGAGCAAGTCTGAACATGAATGCAAGAACAACTGCACAGATCAGAACCATCTTCACTGCAACACCACCGAAAGACTCAACACTGTAGCCTTTTTTTGCACGGTCTGCACGGTTTTTCATAACAAGTGCAACATAGACGATGCAGACAATAATGCCAACTACAAAACATGTTCTGTTAAATCCTTCACCTCCACCAAGGAAGTCCGGAATATAGTTATTGAACAGAGCCAGATAAGCATCCGGCATCGGGGCCAGGGTCTGTCCTTCCAGAACTACGTTGGAAAGGCCACGAAAAGCAAGCATACCTGCCAGAGTAACAATAAATGGAGGAATTCGTACATAAGCGATCCAGAATCCCTGCCATGCACCAATGGCAATACCCACAAGAAGCATCACGATCATAGTGAGATACGGGTTCATACTGTTGAGAACCATCATCTTACCACCGACAGCAGCAACAAAGCATACAACAGAACCAACTGACAGATCAATGTTACCACCTGTTAAAATACAGAACAGCATACCGGTTGCAAGAATAAATACATATGCATTCTGGGCTACCAGGTTATTTACATTCTGCGGAAGAAGCATAACGCCCTTTGTGTTCACAGAAAACATGATCACAACAAATACCAGAACAATGACCATGGTATATTTTTTTAATATTTCTGAAAAACTAATCTTTTTCTCCATCTTCTTACTCTCCTTTACCTGACTTCACGATCCTGGACATGATCAGCTCAGATGTAGCTTCCTCACCACTTACCTCACCTACGAATCTGCCCTCGTTCATGATATAGATTCTGTCTGACATTCCAAGCACTTCCGGAAGCTCAGAAGAGATCATGATCACAGATTTTCCTGCTGCGACCAGGTCATTGATGATACAGTAGATTTCATATTTGGCACCTACGTCAATACCTCTTGTAGGTTCATCCAAAATCAGAATATCCGGCTCTGCAAACATCCATTTTGCAAGAAGGACCTTCTGCTGATTACCACCGCTCAGGTTTCCGACATTCTGCTCAACTGTCGGACACTTGGTTTTCAGTTTCTTCCTGTATTCCTCAGCAACTGCGTATTCTTTATCCGTATCGATCACTTTTCCATTACTGATACCGGACATGTTTGCAAGCGTAGTGTTCATCTTTATGGACTTGGAAAGGATCAATCCGTTTCCTTTTCGATCCTCTGTAACATAGGCGAGCTTGTTGTCAATAGCCTCCTGAACTGTATTCAGCTTCACTTCTTTTCCATTCATGAACACCTGGCCGGAAATCTTAGTTCCATAGCTCTTGCCAAAAATACTCATGGCCAATTCTGTACGTCCTGCTCCCATCAGTCCTGAAATACCGACAACCTCTCCTTTATGTACTTTAAAGGATACGTTATTTACCACCTTACGTTCTGTATACAGAGGATGGTAAACATTCCAGTTCTTAACTTCCATGGAAACATCGCCGATCTTTACATTTGGACGTTTCGGGAACCGGTCTGTCATCTCACGTCCAACCATTCCCTGAATGATCCTCTGCTCAGAAAAATCGTCTTTCTTTTTATCCAGTGTTTCAATGGTAGATCCATCTCGGATAACTGTGATCTTATCTGCCACGTAGGAAATCTCATTTAATTTATGGGAAATGATGATAGAGGTCATTCCCTGCTTCTTGAATTTCAGAAGAAGATCCAGAAGAGCTTTGGAGTCATCTTCGTTCAGTGATGCGGTAGGCTCATCCAGAATGAGCAGCTTTGCATTCTTTGCAAGTGCCTTTGCAATCTCAACCAGCTGCTGTTTACCTACACCAATATCCTTGATCAAAGTTCTGGAGGATTCCTCCAGTCCCACTATTTTCAAATATTTATCTGCTTCCCCATAAGTTTCATTCCAGTTGATGGAAAAGCTCCTGCCTCTTTCATTGCCCAGGTACATGTTTTCACCGATGGTCATATACGGGATCAGTGCCAGTTCCTGGTGGATGATCACAATTCCTTTATGTTCACTGTCTTTGATGGTGTTAAATTTACAGATCTCACCATCGTAAATAATATTTCCTTCATACGAGCCGTACGGATATATACCACTTAATACATTCATTAATGTAGATTTACCGGCACCGTTCTCACCTACCAGTGCGTGGATCTCGCCTTCCTCAACCTGGAGATTAACGTTGTCCAGTGCCTTTACACCTGGGAAAGTTTTGGTGATATTTTTCATTTCCAGAAGTATCTTAGCCAACTTAATTTCCCTCCCTTTCCACTGTTCATGCAGGCGGTTATGATCCCCGCCTGCATATGATAAAATTCTGTTCTTAAAAATCCACTTATTTGATCTGATCCTCTGTGTAGTATCCGGAATCGATCAGGATCTCTTTGTAATTATCTGTTGTAACAACAACCGGGTCGCAAAGGTATGTCGGGATGACACCTGTTCCGTTGTCATAGGATTTTGTATCGTTTACTTCAGGCTTCTCACCTTTCATGATGGAGTCAACCATTTTTACTACTGCAGATGCAAGAGCTCTTGTATCTTTGAATACGGACATTGCCTGTTTTCCTGCTACAAGGTTCTTAACGTTTGGTGTGTCACAGTCCTGACCGGTGATGATCGGATATTCTCCTGTGTAGGAAGCTGCCAGTGCATTCTCAACACCAAGGGCTGTGGAATCGTTGGAGCAGAGAACTGCGTCAAGGTTTGTTCCGTCAGAGTAGTTACCTGCGATGATGGTATCCATTCTGTCCTGTGCTTTTGCACTATCCCAGTTTGCGGTAGCAACCTGCTCGAACTCTGTCTGTCCGGATTTTACTACCAGCTTACCGTCATCGATGTATTTCTGGAGAACATCCATTGCACCACCGAAGAAGAAGTTACAGTTGTTATCACCAGGATCTCCTGTGAACAGCTCGATGTTAAACGGTCCATCCTGATTATCAAGATCCAGTGCGTCTACCAGGTACTCGCCCTGTTTCTGTCCTACTTTGTAGTTATCAAATGTTGCATAATAGGAAACTGCATCAGAATTCATAAGAAGACGGTCATAGGAGATAACCGGAATTCCTTTTTCTTTGGCCTGTTTTAGAGGCTCGCCAAGGCTGCTTCCGTCGATGGATGCCACAACCAGAAGGTCGCATCCGTTTGCTACCTGGTTCTCAAGCTGGGAAACCTGTGTGCTTACGTCGTTGGATGCATACTGAAGGTCTACTTCATATCCTGCTGCCTCCAGCTCTTTCTTCATGTTCTCGCCATCCTGGTTCCATCTCTGGAGATCCTTGGTCGGCATGGTAACACCGATCAGTTTCTTGTCTGCTGCCTGTGCTGTTGCTGCCGGAACTACCACCATACCAGCTACCATTGTTGCGCAAAGAAGTGCAGATACCATTTTTCTTTTCATTGTAAAATCCTCCGTTTCATTATTTGTTTTTGAATCACGTTTCCTTTGATGATGTTACTATAGCACAGGACTGTCTGGACATAGTTGGCAATGACAGAGACATTTTTTTGCAAAAGAAAAATGCCCTGCATCAGGCAAGACATTTTTGCACCAAAAATCTGCTATTGATTTTTGTCATAATTGTGTATTATTGCGCATATGGATACACTGCCACATTACTTGCAGAATTTCACTGCCACATATATGCCGGTATGCAATCTGTTCTGCATTACTCTGTATCGTAATCTATATTGAGATATACTTCATCTCGTCTGTGGAAACCGCCGTCAATGATCACCTCATCAATATTATCCCTTGTAACGGCAACCGGTTCCAGCACCTTCGCCGGGATATCATAGCTTCCATCGCTCATGGTATCTGTCACATCTGACGGAATCTTTCCCTCTTCTGCCATCTTCACCGCATATTCAGCTGCCTGGCGTGCCAGATCTTCGATAGATTTAAATGCTGTCATGTACTGGGTTCCTTCCACAATACGCTGACATGCAGCCAGATCACCATCCTGGCCTACCACGATCACCTGTCCGGCAAGCTGGTTTTCCGCAAGAATCTGTATCACCTGGCTGGCAATATCATCATTTCCGCACATGATTCCCTTTACATCAGGATACTCTTCCAGTGCTTCCTCCACATAATCTGCTGCCAGCTCTGCGATCCAGCCCTCACAGTTGGCTTCGTAAACTACCTTCAGATCACTGTTTTTCAGAGTGTCTTCAAATCCCTCTTTTACCATGTCCACATTGTTATCTGAAGCAGAGCCCTGGATCATAAAAATCTTTCCGCCATCAGGGATCGCTTCCATCATGGACTGTGCCATGATCTCTCCGACTTTCCGGTTATCAAAGGAAATATACATGTCTGTATCCGCATCATTTACCATGCGGTCATAGGAGATCACCCTGATTCCTGCATTGTGGGCACGCTCCACAGCCTCAGATAATGCTTTGCAGTCTCTGGCAATGATCACGATCACGTCCATATGCTTCTTGATAAAATAGTCAATCTGGCTGATCTGCTCTTTTGTATCTGCTCCCGCATCCTGAACATTCACTTCCGCTCCCAGCTCCCTTGCTGTTGCCACGAATACATCCCTGTCACGAATCCACCTCTCAATAACAAAAGAATCCACTGTAAGACCGATCTGAATTTTCTTTTCACCACTGTCTTCCTCTGTATCGTTTTCCTGTGCAGCTGTCTGCTTTGTTTTTTCGGAAGCGCAGCCATTCAGCATCAATGTCAACAGACACAGCAAGATCAACAGCTTCCTAATCATTTTCCCCCCGCTCATATTGTCTACCTCAACTTCTCTCTGAATTCACTTGGTGTCACGCCTTCGTATTTCTTGAATATCCTGCTGAAATAATTGGGGTCGCTGTATCCGGATTCCGCACAGATCTCCTTGATGGAAAGCCCTGAATCCTTGAGAAGTTCTCTTGCATTCCGAAGCCGCACTTCTGTAAGATACTCGATAAAATTTCCTCCGGTCTCCTGCTTAAAAAGCTTGCTGAAATAATAAGGGCTGATATCCACCTCCCGTGACACCTCATCCAGTGAAATATCTTTTTTGTAATTGTCCCGAATATAGGACTTTGCTTTTTCGATAATAGAAACCGCTTCTTTTTCCCTTGCACTTTCCATGTTACTGCAGATTTCTGATGTTTTGCCCAGGAACCATTTTTTCATTCCTTCTATATCTGTATATTCCTGGATCTCATGAATATAATTTCTGCGGCAGCTGATCGCATATTTCACGGTACCTGCAAAAGAAGCCTTTTTTTCCACTCCCATCACAAGCTCCAGAATCTTGATGCGCATGTCCTCCAGATCTACTCCCGGCTGCTTCTCCATCCACCGGATAAATTCCTCGGCACAACTTAAAGCTCCTGCCACATCCTTATCCATCACGCGCTTTTCATAGCGACGTTCCAGATCTCTTGGATATTCGCCGTCATATTTCTGTGCAGCCGGAACATCCTCAATATGTATCACATGGCTGGTGCTTTCCCGAAGTGCGATCATGGCCTCCTTGAAGGATTCTTTCATGGTGCTTCCCATCTCCTTCACCCGGCCGATACCACAACGAAATTTACTGTCGATCCTGCTTTCCAGCTTATGTACCATGTTTCTGGTTCTTGTTACAACTTCCACACGTTCCTCATAGGACTCCCTGGAATTACGGTACGGAACAAGCAGTACAATACGGTTTCCCATAATGGGTCCTACCAGACATTCAAAAAATCCCTGAGCGATTTCCCGGAATGTGGAATAAAATTTGTTTGCCTTCACACTGGCCCCCACCGCATTGGTAAGAACGCCATTTTCCGTGGAATCCCCGAATTCAGCCACGATCATATATCCATATTCTTCCCGGATATCCAGAAGCTCCCTGTAATTATCCTGATATGTCTGAAAATCATCCTGCAGAAGAATATTATTGATATATCCGCTTTCGATCATGGGCACAACTGTCTCCAGCTTTTCACGGATACGGAGATCATCGCTTCGCTTCTGTCTTGTGTAATCTACCTTTTCCATAGCTTTGGAGCATGTTTCCAGAATCACCTTTTTGTTTACCGGCTTGGTAAGAAATTCCATAACTCCAAGATTTACCGCTTCCTTGGCATAATTAAATTTATCATAGGCTGTAATGATCACAAAGACCACAGATCTGTTAAATTTCTGAATTTCCCGGATTGCCTGGATTCCACTTAAGCCCGGCATCTGAATGTCCATAAAGCAGATATCCGGCGGATATTTCTCCGCCTCCTCCACAACCACACGGCCTGTCTTGGCTGTATGGATCTCACATTCATTTCCATAGTTGGAACTTATAATATTTTTCAGGGATTCCAGCATGATCCCCTCATCATCAGCAATCAGGATTCTGTACATTTTTTTCGCTCCTCTCCAGAGGAATATTGATCACTACCTCTGTTCCCATTCCTTCACCTTCACTGTATATTTCCATTAATCCGTCCCGCTCATAATACAGTTCCAGACGGCTGATCACATTATTCATTCCGATTCCCGTGGAATCACCCTCGCCTGAACTGCTGTGGACTTTTTTTGACAGTACTCTTTGTATCTGTTCTCCGGTCATGCCCAGTCCGTTATCCCGAACACTAATCTCAATATGGTCGTTCCATTTCTCCACACTGAGATCAATATGTCCTTCCCAATCTATATTCCGGATTCCATGATTGACTGCGTTTTCCACAACCGGCTGCAGGATCATACTGGGAACACGTACATTTTCCACATCACATTCCACTTTTTTTGAAAAATGGATGTCCCCGGCAAACCGTACATTCAGAATATAAATGTAATTGTCCACAGCCTCCATTTCTTCCTCCAGTGTGGCATCTTCCTCACCCTTCTTTACATTGTAGCGAAAAAAATCTGCCATCTTTTCCACAAAGATACTGGTTTTTTCTGCATCCTCCATCATTGCAAGCTGTACTCCTGCATTCAGGGAATTAAAAAGGAAATGCGGGTTGATCTGAGACTGGAGATACTTAAGCTGTGCCTCCTTGAGATGTGTTTCCATCAAAAGCTCCCTCTCTATCATTTGCTGTTCTTTTTCCATGCTGGCCTTTGTCCTGGCAATGTAAAGACCAAGATTATCCACCATGGTATTAAAGGCTCTTGTTACCGTTCCAAGCTCATCCCTGGAATCTGCTGGGGGCATCTTTACATTAAAATTCCCCTGACCTACCAGCTGTGCAGTTTCCGCCATATTGGTCAGCGGCAGGAACATCTCCCTTGTTGCTGTGATCAGAAGGAACATTCCACAGACCACCACCAGAAGCATGATCACCATATTACTGATCTCCAGATATCTCATAACCGCCCGGAGAGCTGCATAGGTCTGGGAATTTTCTTTAAAAAGCTGCTTGTTCAGCTCATCCATAGAACTCTGGATATAACTGTAAAGCTCCAGGCTTTTATCATATTCCTGCTTATATTTTTCCACATTTCTGCCTCTCTTGGCAGCTACAGTTCCTGCTGTACAGGAAAGATATGCTTCCGACATCTTACGTATCTTCTTCTCCAGAAGTTTCACGGAATCATCAATATTCCGTTCATTTAACTTCTCCAGCTCCTGCCTGTATTTCGCCTCATTCTGATAGTAATCCATTAATGCCTGATAACTTTTTACCTTCAGATACTGGTACATGCTGTCCTGCACATCGTCAAAAACCTGCCCAAGCTCTGTGATCTGGGCATTGCTGGCATACACATCATCCATCTCCTGCATGGAGTTGTTGATCCGCGCATAAAACAGCATATTGATGCTGAACAGTAAAAGTGCCAGCACTCCAACCTCGATCATGATCTTGCTTACAAGAGAAAGGTCACTCCAACGGATTTTTTTCATCTGTGACTGCCTCCCTCCTCATCTTCTCCACTGCTGTTTTATCAAGAAAATTAATGTCTACATTATAGAAAGAATTGGTTCTTCCATCTTCTATGTAGCTGGTAACTGCCTCCACACTGTACTGTCCGAGCTGGGTCGTATCCACATCACAGGTAACTGAAATGACACCTTTTTCTACTGCTGCAAGGATATCCTCAGATGTATAGTAACCGATGATCTCCACCTTTCCTGCAAGATTAAAATCCAGAACTGCCTGTCTTGCACACTCCGTTGTCTCTTCATCCATGCACACCAGGATATCCGGAATATTCCGCTTCTGCTGAAAAATATCAGTAACTGCCTCCTCTGTCTCAAAGGTTCCTGTTGACAGAAGATTCCTTCCCTTGATCTCAATATCCTCAGAACCAGCTGCCACCTTCACCGCATTGCTGATCTGAGTGTATATCTGACTTTCGTTCATATCATCAATGTCCCGTTTCTGCAGGATCAGGATCTTCTTCGTGTTCTCATCCACATATCTGGCAACAATTTCCCCGTAAGCCATGCCAAGCTGATAATCGCTGACTCCCACAAAACTCTGGCGGCGGCTGTGCACCGCATCACTCATGACTGTAACCACCGGTATTCCGTTTCTTACTGCAGTATTGATCGCTTCTTCCAGACCGGCTTCTCCATTATACTGCAGGATAATACCATCCGCCTTGGCCGCAATGCTCATATTCATATAATCAAGTTTATCATAGGATGTTTCTCTGTCCGGCCCCATGATCTCAATCAGTACATTATTGGGAGCTGCTTTTTTCTTCGCACTGTCATATACTGCCTGCCAGAACTGGGAATCGGGGCTGTCCACGATCATGTCGTACTGGTATTTATATATTTTCTCTTCCTGTTTATCCAACCCTGCTTTTTCACTGATTCCTCTGTAATAGGATTCTCCTGTCACATAAGTAAGTACTATCACGGCAGCAAAGATCAGCAGGATACAAACTGATTTTTTCTTCATAGTACACTCCGTTCTGTTTCACAAAATATTCCAGGTTCAGTTTATCATAATTTCACAGAAAAGTCACTGTTTAACATGGATTTTCTGTGCACTTTCATGTTATATTAATAACTATAACCTTGCCAAAGGAGGCCGCAAGACATGACAAACGCAACCAAGCTTGCCCTGGAAGAATCCCTGAAACATCTGCTTCTTAAGAAGCCTTTAGATAAGATCACCATCAACGATCTGACTACGGACTGCGGGATCAGCCGCATGACTTTTTACTATCATTTCAAAGATATCTATGATCTTGTGGAGTGGTGCTGTCTGGAAGATGCCAGAATTGCCCTTCAGGGCAAAAAAACCTCTTCCACCTGGCATGAAGGGCTTCTGCAGATCTTTGATGCCGTGATGGAAAACAAGCCGTTTATCTTAAATGTATACCGCTGTGTGGGACGGGAACAGATCGAGAATTATCTGTTCCAGCTTACCTGCGATCTTCTTATGGGCGTGGTAACAGAAAAATCAAAAGACATCCCCATCACGGATGAACAGAAAATTTTTATCGCAGATCTGTATAAATACAGCTTTGTAGGGATCATGCTGGACTGGATCAAAAACGGCATGCGCGAAGATTATCGCGAAATCGCAGATGATACCGCAACCGTACTGTACGGAAGCATCGACAACGCCATCCGCAATTTTGCCGCCAGAAACAAAACAGCAGAAATGCATACAGAATAAAAACTTATCAAAACAGACATAATGATAAAAAACTGAACACTTTCGGTATTTTGTAAATAGAATCTTTTTTCCGGATGGGCTATCATATCCTCAACAGCAACAAAGAACAGTTAATCCGATACAAACAGGTATCTCATTTACGAAAGGTGGATGTCATATGTCAGATAAAAAAGGATTCATGGGACTTGCAGCACTTGCGGCAGCCGGAGCCGGCGCAGCCATGCTGATGAAAAAAACAAGAGAGATCAACGAAGAGGAAACCCTCCATGTGAAAGAAACTACTGCAAACTACCGCAACACCGAGCGTGGAAAGCATGACAAAAACAGCAAAGGGATTTATTATTCCAACGGTAACTACGAAGCCTTTGCCCGTCCGGAAAAACCGGAAGGTGTGGACGACAAGCATGCCTACATTGTAGGAAGCGGTCTTGCTTCCCTGGCTGCTGCATGCTTCCTGGTAAGAGACGCACAGATGCCAGGTGATCATATCCACATCCTGGAAGCCATGGATATTGCCGGCGGTGCCTGCGATGGAATCTTTGATCCGTCCAGAGGCTATATCATGCGTGGCGGTCGTGAGATGGAAAAACATTTCGAGTGCCTGTGGGATCTTTTCCGCAGTATTCCTTCTCTTGAAAAACCGGGTGCTTCTGTTCTGGACGAATTCTACTGGCTGAACAAGCACGACCCGAACTATTCTCTCTGCCGTGCAACCGTCAACCGTGGACAGGATGCACATACCGACGGAAAATTTAACCTGAGCCAGAAGGGCTGCATGGAGATCATGAAGCTGTTTATGACAAAGGATGAGGATCTTTACGATAAAACCATCGAAGATGTATTTGATGATGAAGTGTTTGATTCCACCTTCTGGCTGTACTGGAGGACCATGTTCGCATTTGAAAACTGGCACAGTGCTCTGGAGATGAAGCTTTACTTCCAGCGTTTTATCCACCACATTGCAGGTCTTCCGGATTTCAGCGCCCTGAAATTCACCAAGTACAACCAGTACGAATCCCTGATCCTTCCCATGAAAAAATATCTGGAGGATGCAGGTGTTGACTTCCAGTTTAATACTGAGGTCACAAACGTGATCTTTAATTTTAAAGATGGCAAAAAGATCGCCACTGCTATCGAATGCAAGGTAAAAGATGTGGAGCAGGGCATCCTTCTTACAGAAAATGATTATGTTTTCGTCACTAACGGAAGCTGTACAGAGGGCACGATCTACGGCGACCAGAACCATGCACCAAACGGCGATGCGGAGGTCCGTACCAGTGGCGTTTGGTCTCTGTGGAAAAATATCGCAGCTCAGGATCCGTCATTCGGACATCCGGAGAAATTCTGCTCAGACATTTCCAGAACAAACTGGGAATCCGCTACTGTCACCACTTTGGATGACCGTATTATCCCTTATATCACCAATATCTGCCAGCGTGACCCACGTACCGGCAAGGTTGTTACCGGTGGTATCGTAAGCTGCCAGGATTCCAAATGGCTCTTAAGCTGGACCATCAACCGTCAGGGACAGTTCAGGGAACAAGATCCGAAGAAGGTCTGTGTATGGGTTTACGGATTGTTCACCGATGTTCCCGGTGATTATATC